>JAAUXU010025429.1_pt1 | contig 36050 bp, 32 predicted proteins | sample 7278151 | NCBI WGS metagenome assembly JAAUXU01 (sample SAMN14350113, study PRJNA611818) | marine sediment metagenome | isolation source: surface marine sediment (1.8m) | place: French Polynesia: Moorea | collected 2018-08 | reverse complement strand
GCTTAAGCGACAATGGCTTAAGCGACAATGGCTTAAGCGACAATATCGCAGAAGCATGAAGTTCACAGATACTTCATGCAGAGCTGGTGAAACGCAGAGAAGAGACTACCTGTCCAGTTTACTCCCCTGGAGCTACCTAAAGAACCCAACATCAGAGGCAAAATCGCAACAGTCACTGGGTGCTTGTCCGATCGCATGATAATGTCTCTGCACCAAGGAACTGGCACGTCTTTTTAAAAGTCGTTATCAGAGCTTTAAAGGACAACGTATACATGTACAACGAACAGTCTACAAACGAACAGGAAGTACTTCTTCAGAAACTAACGAGCGCTTACGCGCACACCCACTTCGTGAGGTAGGAGGAACATCAGAAAAACACATCACTATGTGTGAGTCCATCCATCTATCTGTGTCCACGCCATGCTCTTCATGGTAAAAGCTGGAAATCGGCCGTGCAAGAGTTAGATATCGACCGCGGACAGACAGACTCACCTAAGTACGACCCTCGAGCTGTATGTGACAGATATGACCAGCTTTAGCTGCAGTTTTGTTTGAACAATCTTCAGACCTTTCCAAATTTCTATTTACTTCCTCTCAGCTAATTTTAAACATAAGGTGAAACACGAGCACTAAAAGAGAGATGTCCCGGGCTTTTTGCATAGGAAAGGTTGAGTGCATAAGGAACGCGAAATTTCGATCAAGGCGAACGTTACTTCTTGTAACGTGAATATAAGAGTGTTATTACCTGTTACCGGTATTGACATCCTTGTATTTTCGGGGTGCCGCAGCAACAAGGGGTTTCCTTTATATTTCCTTACTTTTTCAAATGACTATTCCTAACTCAGTGAAGACCTCTGGAGATGAAGAAGCAGACCAATTTGCAGACAAGCTACTTTAATCGGGAGAAGGAAGGGTCAAGGCAGATAAGGAAACATCCATTACTCTGGCACCCATTGCAAACTTTGCCAACAACATAATGGGTTTGAGACACGAAGTTTTTCCTCAAATGGTTGCAAACCTGCCGTACAGCTGGCAGTCACTCAAGTCTTCCGCGCACTAGCACCTAGTGGTCGACCTAATAGCGATTTCGGCCCAAATTTGGTCATAACTTCAGTTTCGGTTTCAGCCGTAATTTCGGTTTCGACTTTCCTGCCAAAACCAAAATTCCCTACTGTTCAACACAGAGCCAGTTCCAAGTTTAGTCAGATTTCAACCATGGTTTTGCATATTGAGAGGGTGCAAAGAGGAAATCTGCATCTCATCAATCCTGTACTGACGCTGAAAGATTGTTCTCAACTGCGAGAGGCATCATTGCAAATGAAAGAAATCATTTGAATCCAGAAAATGCAGAAACCTGCTTTATTTCACCACTCACTGTTTCACTATTGTACATTAGCGAAATAGTGAAAAAAAGTAGTGCTTTTTTCACCATTTACTATGGCAAGCAGCGTGTGAGCAGCGTGTGTAGTGATGAGTAGCAATGTTGTAGCAGGACTGAATGTACGATGGCACTGGTGCCGATCGATGTCTCAAGAGTCTCGACCAGTCTGTACTGGATCCAGTGGGACACAGCAATTTCACTATTATATACTGCATAGTAGTGTACTGCAGAGTACTGAAAAAAGTGAAGGTGGAAAAAAGTTAAATATTACCCTAAAAAAGGAGCCCTTTTTTCTCGGACATCAAATAACTCTTTCTGCAGATGGAATCCTCCTATCGTGAACTTCAAATACTAAGACCTGTACCTACTCCAATAGGAGAACAGCCTTAATTAAATACATGATACCTTTGGTGCTGCTGGGTTACAATACCGAATTGGGCGGCAGGGCCGAAATTACGGTTCCGACCAGTGACCGAAGCTTCGGTTTCGGCAAACTCTTGCTCAGGTCACTTTTGGTTGATCACTACTAGCACACCAAGGAAAGCTTGAAAATCTGATGTACAAAGAGACTCTCGAGAATTGGCCAACCCGATGTCACCCATGGTACGGTCATTACAATAATATACCACACATTTCAGGTATGTCTGAGCTCATAAATTGTGACTTTCACATTTTGCTAAGGTTGCACTTATGGCTTCATCTCGAAACCGCAGCCTACACAGGTGCCACTTGACACCCAGGGAATCCGGTACCATCCGCTGGTTCCATGTATAGAGAACGCACAAGAGTCTCCTGCCTGTTGCAGTTGCTTTCTGCAGGACAGCTAGAAACAGTTGGACAAAATAATCTTAGACGATCTCGCTTTTGCCCATAACGCTGGCGCTGCCCAGATCGTCGTTGTAGAAGTCGGCACTTCGGGCGTCGTCAAACGAAGTGTTTTTTGCGTTCAAGGCGTTGGTAGAGACGGCACTGTGATAGCAGAAATGTTGTGTGTAGCATATGCAATCACTCTCGCTACTCGACCCTACCCTGGTGAGAAGTCAAGAGCTAAGACCCGTACTCATTGACATGATCAAGCAACCAACGTTGATGAAGGAGGGATATTTGAGGCATAACCTTACTTTCACCCTCTTTACCTTCGCCGTTATCGTCAGCCAATGCCAGAGCTTTGCCACGGTTGGCGAGCTCCTGAAACCGGCAGCTTGCGCCGCTTTCACCTCCACGTGCGCCTTTTGAGCAACTAAGCTTGCGATGAGATTGCGTGACTTCCCAAGACTGCACCCAACCAAGGTCAACAATACCACAGATGTGGCATTTTCTTTCCTCCTTTTCTTGTTAAATAAGACGTTTTTAGCTGGCTCCGGACTGACATTCCTGCCACGTCTTGAGCTCAGGATAAGGTGTGGAAGATGGGGGCTCGACCTCGGAGGCTCAATCCTGGAGGTCAATCCTACAAGCCCAGAAATTCCATGTAAAATTAACGGAATTTCTGGGTTGCCTTGGAGTGGTTTCTTCGCAATAGCAGCAGTGAGGTAGGAAAGTTCGATTTCAGTTGGACCCTCTTAAGGTGCAACTGCCTCAGCTTCAGTAAACTGGTAGCTAGTTCAGTGCCGTAAGCCGGGCTGGACCCGGATATTTTAAGATACGTTATGTGTCCCATTAACAACTCGAACGGAAAATGATGCCTCATGATATGTGTCATGCAGTCATGAGTCATGTGTGAATACAGATGTCACCCTTAATGACATGTGTCATTAGGGGCGACATCTACATTCCGCAGAGACAGGTAGGACACCCGGTGCCAACCCCACAGAATCGGACAAGGACTACGAGAATAGTGGAAAAGGGACATAAAAGCCAGGAGCAATGTTTCTTTGTTTTGCTGAATTGAAACTTTCCACTCAATATATTCCATTGTTTCGCCAAGAAGTTTACCTTTTCCATGTAACATTCCAGGGTACATAACCGGTGTATGAAAATTTCCGGTGCGGCACAAACCTTCAAAAAAAAAAACCAATTGCACCTCAACTTTGTACCTGTTTTGCTGCCACCACCGTTTACTCATCAAGAAATCACCTCCCCTGGAAAAGAGAAATATGCTTGCAAAAAGTTGGGGAATCCGGCCACAGACCGGAAAATCACGGTTTGCATTACTAAAGGGAGTCTACTGAATGTTGACATGAATACAAAAACTCATAAATCACACTGAACACGCAAGTGAGCTGCTACAGCTCATGTTGTTACTGCTGTTGTTGTGGCTGCTAAAGCTTTATTCTGTCTGTGACAAGACTGACGCACACCAGAGAATTGTTCAGGTTGTTGCACTTATTTTTGCTCGCCAGAGAGTGTAAAAGTACAAAAAGTGAATTCGCACAAAGTTTGAGACTTCCTTTCTTATGAACTGTTGAAGTCTTGTCGTAGGCCTTTTGATACTTTCTTTCTTTGTTTTTTTAGAGCGAGTATAAAGGCTAAAAAACTTCCATGAGGTCCAGGAACTGTCCAAAGGGAATTCGACTCTCTTCTTCACGTGTCTCCTCTTCAGTCTTTGTTGCTTCTACTTTGACGACCTCTTTCGCTTCCTTTTCTTCCTCAGCAAAAGCGTCAGTGACCGCTTCCTCCTCAGAAGCCATTTCTGAGGGTTGATCATCGGCTGTGGCGTCCTCACCTTCCTCCTCTAAATCCAGGTCCTTGACGGTCAGCTCTTCCTGGAACATCCCTCCATCTTCCACGTAGTTGTAGCCAAGGCTCTTGATGGATCCGTCCATAACTACCAGATCCAGATGTCTCCCGTCGGATTTCTCCATGATCCTTGACAAGAGACTTGGGCGAGAACTCAGTCGTGACCGTGGCTGCATGTCAAGATCGATATCGTCCATCCTTGGTCGCCTGCGCGAAGCTTCTAATCTCGTCAGATCCGTGGGACTAGTCTTTAAGAGGATCCCAGGAGGGAGGTTGAGCTTGGTCTGATCTTGATCGAGATCTTGGGTGTCCTGGAGGGCTGCACTGGACATCTCAGTGTCGTCTTGATTGGAGGAGGCGGAGGAACTCTTGCTCCTCCGCAGCTTCTTAAACCTGACCACGCTCTCCTGGATCCTCTGTTGGCGCCTTTCCTGCTGCTGCCTCAAGGCTGCCAGAGGCTGTTGGAGTTGGGAATAGAACTTTTTCTTCCTGGTCTCAAGGATCCGTTCCCTACGCTCTCGCTCTTTCTCTCTCCGGATCTGCGCTTCCTTTTGGCGTATCTCCTCTTCCTGGCGCTTGCGCCGCTCACGCTCTTCCTGTTGCTGTTTATCAAGTTCCTCCTTTTCCTTCTGCTCCACACATGGGCACTGCTCCGGGTGTAGCTCACCTGGGTAGTCCTCTCCAGTCAGCTGACCTAAGCAAACCTTATTAGACTGGAGCCTGTGAACTTTGGTAAGCATGTCATGGTAGGCTTCTTCCAGACTCTCCAGCTTGTCCCAAGCCTCATCCATATTGTCCTGGATGGCTGCTGCCTTCTGATGGATCTGCTTCACCATCAGGTTGATCCTCAGATCCTTTGTTGCACAGCTGCGCCTGAAGTGGAAGTCTCCGCAGGCCTGAATCAGAAAGGAGTTTGGGATTATATACAGATGTGTACATACTTACTGTAAGTATGATCTCATCTGCGTTTCCTCACGTGGCAAGGTCTGTATCTGGCTGAGACTCTCATCCTCTTGGTGCTGACCACCCCTCTCCTGGATCCATTGGCTCTTTGCCTCTTTCGGGCAGCCTGAACCTGGTGATTTGCCAACCTGCCCCGGGCCATTTTCCAGGCATCCAGGTCCTTTTTGGTAGGCTTCCCATGGCCCAAGTTGGTATTGATCTTGGGCCTGATGAGGTTTAGTCTGTTGATAATGTTTCCCAGAAGGTGTTTTCTCACCTTCAAGATACAGCTGTGAGAACTTTAACATTTTCTTCCTTTTCTCTAAGTACCAGTTTGCATAGGTGAGTCGATGGACCTCCGAAGTCCTTGAAAAGTCCCCTTCTTGGGTCAGTGGCGGACACATTGGGATCAAACTCTTGTGGTCTTGGTAGGATGCTGACGCGGGCAGAGAAGAGTTTCGAGGCCACCAACTTCATCCATCCCTTTTGTTGTTTCTCTCTGGTCTCTCCTTTCTCCATTAACTTCTTCAATAACTTCGATGGTGCTGGAGAGGGGTTGATTTTGCCACTGCATGAAGACATAAATGACCGTTAAGCTTGTACTAGAACCTTGGACACATCACAGGATGAGTCACCAAGTTCATTGTTGTTTTGACTAAACGAGTGAGTGTCGGTCACATTATGGCTAGATATGTGAAACGGTACCTGAGGAGCTGGTTAGTGGTGGCCAAATCAAAGGCGTTGAAGACTTCTTTCTTGGAAGCGGGCAGTTGTTTTGGCCGCTTCCATCGTTGGACAAAGCGCCGTCGCCGCTCTCCTCGGTCGGTGTCGCTCCCCATGGTGGTGGCGTACTCATCCTCATCGTCGTCGTCGTTGTTGTCCTCCATCTTCTCCCTACATTCGGGCATTCATAGACAACTACATCGTGGCTTTGTCCTCCTAAAGGCTTAGTTCAACCTGCACGGTTCTGGCCTCAATTACCCTCCAAGCTACCTAACCCAGAGTGAGGCAGCTTTCTCTTCAAGATATACACAGTACGTTTTCATGCTTATTTAGGCCAACAGGTGGCAGTTGAAAGCACTGATTACGCTGGAAAGTTGCGTTTCCAACATAGTTATCAGTAGATGGAATCCACCTCTGACAGATGAACGTCTCGCAGGGCACCATCAGAAAGAACGTGCCTCCCTAGAGCCTGTTCGTGGCTGTGTGCTGGCAGCCATCCAGCAGAAAAAATGTATGATATACGAAGTATATGTACTGGGTTCGATTTTTTCATGGGCATTGTAGGTGAGAAGCTGCATTACGCCAAGGCTGAAGTTCACCCCCGTCATCATGTTATAATAGAGCTTCGGTCTGTTTGTTTCTTTGTCTGCCTGTCTGACCGTTGTCCGTCACCACCCAAATCTCAGTAGAAGCAGTAGCTCCCGCTGCGTCCCTCTACATACTCAGTGACTTCATCTTGCGTATGCAATAGCAGTGTGTGCATGTAGTAACGGCGTACACATTATCACGTGTACATATACACTGCTACATATGTCACTGCCCGCCGCCGGACGGCGGCGGACTTTTGTCGCCAGTGCTCTACAAGGTCAACGTCTCAATGATGAATGTTCTTTCATATTGGAAGCGTAAGTCAAACATACCCACGGAATATGACCCCCAACCGCGATATATGTCCCTCTTCGTGGGGGTCACTCACCCAGTGAAAATGCCCCGTTCTTGTAACTACCAATGCAGACTGTCCATGCTGCTGCAAAGAGGTATCATGACGCAGATGAGGGACCAGGAGATGCTTCAAAGATGATTCACGATACATCAGCCCTGATTCAAGGCCTGAAGAAGAGGGACGCAGAATTCTTGGTGCAGCTACAGAAGACGATGACCCCAGCATTTCCACAAGCACCTCTACTCTCAGGTTGGGAGTCTCAGAGTTCTGTACCAGAAGGATCATCTATTACTACTACAGAAGTAGAAGTGGTCTTCAAAGAGAGGCAGATGCTATCAGAGGCCACAAAATTATGAAGAGGTTATCATGCAGCCTCATTTTTTGGCAAAAGGTGTAAAAGTGTTACAAAACAGGTCCATGTGATTGTGATCCATTCCAAGGTGAAATCCTGGACAGATGAGATGTCTGCCACTGAACAATATGTCTTTTGACAAGATGGTACTCCAGCCCATGCTTCTCACCAGGTGCAACAATGGATGGCAGAAAACCTTCATATGTTTTGGAGCGGGGGTCTTAGCCATTGACCCCTCCTGATAGCAAAGTTTTAGACTTTTTTGTCTGGGGCATGTTGAAATGACAATTCAGCAACATGACTCCGTGGAGTCCTCAGAAAAGCCGTTGACAAGGCCATCGAAAATATGGATCGGAGGCACCTGATTTCTGTCTGCAGCAGATTGAGAGATCTCGGCTGGAATCTGTTGTGGAGCATGACGGTGGTTGGATAGAGTTATTTTGTAGAAGAATTGTGGTCTAATTACAGCATAACTTAAATCAGACCTGCTTTGATAGTCAAAAGGCGAATTTGTTGTACGCCTCCATGATCTAAGTGGGGATATGCAGTCCTGATTTAGAAGTGGCATCCTGAATATTTTAAAGGAGTCGGCAATGGTTTTTTTCCAGACCTCCTTTTTTTCATTCACCTTGACAAAATAACTACAGCAAGAGATTCTACCTCGTGTCGATCGAAGAAGCTGTGCTTCACCCTCCACTATTTAGCTCCAAATGCACGTGATGCAGCCCTAACAATCTAAATGAGTGACCTGAGTTGTTTTTAGCTTGGATGCCGCTGGGACTGAACAAGATCTCTTGGAACAAATTCTGCCTCACACGTCACATTTTATTGCACCTCCACAAATTCCTCCTCTTGTATAAAGTGCCGTAAAAGGCCTCTAACCTTGCTGTAAAGTTTGACGACCTTTGCTGGTAGAGGAGAAAAAGAATAGCAAACAGAGCAAACCAAACAAATACACCGACGTAGGGAAGTTTAGCTTACATGTCCAGCTACAACTAAAAATACACTACATGAAGGCTGACTGCAGGCCAGAAAGCAGACCTTTCGTTTGTTTTACTTCTACCCTACATTGTCTGCGAACCTACGAAGAAATCGCTGTTGGCATACATGGTGCTCAGTACAGCATAGATATACAGGGTGTCCCGCAAAAGTTTCCCCGCGCCCCGCCACTCACACTCGACCGCGGACGCACTCGGACGCACGCAGACGCACGCAGACGCACGCAGACGCACGCAGACGCACGCAGACGCACGCAGACGCACGCAGACGCACGCAGACGCACGCAGACGCACACAAGCACACGATGATTTATTGGTCGGATGTCGAGGGGGGAAAGACCCATCATCAAGCAGTTCTGTTTTTTAAGCCCTACACCTATTTGCACGTGGCAAATGACAAACCTGCTTCACACGATGTTTGCAGATCGCCATATTTGGGCCCAAAATTGCAGCTTCCTAAACACCCGCTGTCGAAGGCTGTAACTTTCCAACTTTCCGCTGCGCTCGCACTTATGCAAAAAAGGGAGTTTCGCGCTAGCAAAAGTTGCAGGGGGGAAAAGAGCTTGCGCAGCGTGAGTCGTTGCACAGTTGCTCAATGACAGGTTGCTCATACATGAGCGCTTACCCCCTCTACGCCGTGACGGCGAACAGTTGCCGATGTCCTATCACTGTTGGTTCACCCCCTTCTTCTCGGGAGAGACTCGCAATCTCGCTGTCAGACCTCATTTTGCCCGATTGAGACATCGATACCTGCTCCACCTGGGTCCTCATCTGTAAACAGGTCCACCTCTTTTCTTTCAATCATTTCCGTTGCTTGTCCCACTTTTGTCACATTTCTTCTTATTGTTGCTCTGGAAAATGGCGAGAAATCAGCTGCACGTGGTCAAGTATCACAACTTGGTCCTCGAATTCACAGGATGCTTTTGCTTGGCGCTGCATTGACATCATATTGGATTTTGCTGTGTAAAAAAAGTTGGAAAATCTTTGCTCCAAATGCTCTCTTCCGCCAGTCGCACAAGTCGTACAATTCTGGCAGTCGTTGTCGCTGTCATCACTGGAAATACACAAATATTGGAAATATTTGCATGATCTTTTGCGCGGTAAAAATCAGTTGTTGTTGTTAGATCCGAGACCTTGGAGAAAGTAAGGGAAAAAGAACCGTGACTAACGTGGAATAGGGCGCTACTTTGGCAAAAGTTTTAGGCGGATTTTTTAAATCAAACCGTCAGGTCGTTCCCCCCGACTCTTTGAAGTAGATCTTTGCTCCGCGTGCGTTGCTTTCGCTGAAGAAAAATCACCTAAAAATCCGCCCGGCTGAGAGGGAGGGAGGGAAAACGCGCTTGCTCCCAAGGGAACAGGCAGAGAGCTGAGCTCGATCCAGCCTTGGTCGTTGCTCTATACGTACGTGTAGAACGCTTTGTTACGTGGCTTCCCCCATATCGTAAAACGAGTCGTAGCAAGGTCACTGTGGAAAAAAATCCTGGATAACAGCGATGTCCTCGTGTGCTGCACACGACTGTGTGTGAGTGTGTGTCACTTTACACAATGTCATGTCTGTCATGCACCATGGTGCTTAAAGGCATTTAGTGGAAGGAAAGCAGTTCATCATGCAAAATTGCTTTCTGCTTAATGAAAAACTTCTCTCTCTGCTTCCCCTGTTAACTCGCTCACCATTTCCTTTTTTTCAGTCATTAGTTTGTGAAGTGGTATGACGACACAATACTTCATTGTGCGCGGAACAAAATGCAACAATGGCAACTAAGTGAAAGCTCAAACACAGTTTGTGCACACAAAGAGTGACAGAGAAAAGGGGAAGGCGCACCCCCCTCCCCCCCCCCAAAAAAAAAGGCCCACCAAGGTTGCACACATCCAGCTAGAAAAATTTCACTTTAAACAGTGCTCACGGGGAGGGAGTCAGGGCTAAAGGAGTTGTTACCCCTCTCCTACATAAACATTCGTGCGAGAAGTCAAAAGCGGTGCAAGGAAACATAAAGTCTGATGTCAGAGAGGTCAGTTCGAAAATGAGACAACCTTCGTCATCCCCCTTCCCACAACGACTGCAGACCTTCTGTGCAAACACACATTGGGACTCTTTTCAGCGCAGTCGTGCACGCACACAAATCAATCATCAAAAGAGGGAAGAGAGAAGAAAATGACAAATTGACTTTGTGTTTAGTGTGTTTTCCTTCACGTACAAAGCTTTCTTTAGATAAAGTTGTGGCGTGAAAGCTGCTGCAGACATGAGCTTGCTGGCCTCGCACACCAACTTTGCAAAGTGGATTTTTCAAAAAAAGGAAGAAAAAAGAAAAGAAAAAATTAAAAAAAACCTCTGACACGTTTTCCCAGTAAAGTTTATAGCAGAGTGAGAGGTGTGAGAAGCAGCAGTTTTATGCTGTTGAGGCACGACACATTTTGTGCTCTGTTGTGTGTGTGAATCTGCACGGAAATACAAGCAGTCGCTCGCGAGTCCCTCTTAGGAGGCCCAGGGGACTGCCTGAAAGTACAGGGTGTGTCAGTAATTCTGCGTCGATTTCTGGCGTCCCGATACTAATGAGCATTCCGTACACGTGCGTGTCTGCTGACTCAGCCAAATGTGCTATTAAGCGTGCTCTGCAGTTAACTTTTCCTGATACGTCGCCCATGGGGAATCGGAAAGCTCACCCACTATCCGGAGCAACGCAAGGACTCTCCACAATGGAGTAAAGAAGGGAGTAAATCGAGCCCAAGACTTTTCAAACTCACAAGTCTGTGTGGTCCAAACTCAAGTTCTAAAGCGACGTTTTGATCGCATCCGACGATCCACGTACAGTGCAGTGCCTAGGAGCAGGTACCAGGTAGTGCCAGGTGGCAGCCCGTTCGGCAGAAATGACTCGGAGCCCTTATGTTGTTCGCCGAGCCGAGTGAGCTGGGTTTGATCTCGGTTCGCACCCGGTTGCAGCTGCTGCCGGGGGAGGGGCAGGAGTGACACCTTCAAGCAAATGCTGACTCAGGGGTGTGTTTAAATTCAAGCCAAGCAGACTTTGAGCAATGCTTGATTGGCTTCAGGGCTTTGGCTCGAGACCAGTGTTGTGCGTAAGGCCAAAAAGTTTTCGCCATTCCAGAAACTCGAGGAATGATTTTGAAAATGATTCCGAAATCGGAACGGAACCCGGGGTTTAAAGTTCCAGAGGCAAAACAGAAGCTCCCTTTTTGTGAGCATCCGCGACAAGCTGAAGCAAGGGAGTCATATAAGAACAACGTAAGAAAAACAGTAGTGAAAGCTTTAATTCTTCATTTCGCCACACTTGTACAATACTTCGCCTTCGAATATGGGGTATGAGAAGCAGAATTTTCGGAATAGGAGTTGTTGTAAACCTTCGGAAAGATCTTCCAATATTTTGTGCGGCCATAAAGGTCATCACAAAGAAGGGCCAATTTGAAATAAACTTAAACTACGAGTGACACCACTTCTTCTACCTAAATGTCATTCTTGGCAATTGTAATTAGGTACATTGTCATTTTACAGGGTGCGTGGGAGAATTTGGCGGGTCAAAGCAGAAGAAACTAGATCGATGATTATTGTTTCATTTTCATGTAGTCAGGCAGAGGTTTTTGTTCTTACAGCAGATACAAAAGAAGTTATTGGCAATGAATCTGAATACCATGGACAGGAACATGATGCCAGAGTGACACACAGAGTTCTGCTCTACTTGGATGACCAGTGGTTGGTGCGCAAGTTCTCCATGATCAAGAACCCAACAAAGCTAATAATTGTGTTGAAGTTGAGGATGACAGTGCTCTAAAAGACACACACACTTTTTACCAGATTTTAATCAGACTTATGTTCAATCTATGATCCTTGAGGTTTTCACGACAGCAGCAGTTGTCCAGTCCATTTGCAATTGGAGCATTAAGCATTCTGCGTTGAGCAGAGCTGACATCTTGACTGTGTTTTCTTCCTGTTGATTAATTTTGGGGCCAATTTTCAATGGGAAACAATAGCAAAAACTCTCAGCTGTCAAACGGTATGGATTAAAGTTCCATATTATGCATGGCAAATGGTGTCTCTAAAAGAATTGTTATTAACACGCCAATTTCTCCCACTCAACCACAACATCAGTTGCAGTGCGTCGCAGCAGAAACGATCTCCAAATGAAGTCATTAACTGTGTGCCAGGATATCTTGAAGAGAACCTTTACTTGCGTCTACTTTTAAGTTGTAACTCTCAGGTGTCAAATTCAGTCGATCGCAACACAAACAGTTTGATAATGTCAACAACAGAGGCCCGGACACAGAGTTATTTTTCTTTAAATCAACAAAGGTGAATTAGACTAATTAGACGAACTAACAACATTAGGTGCAATAATACATGAGCAGAGTTATATTGATGACATATGTCAGAAATTGTCTGCTAGAGCGGATGATGTGCAAACTTCCCCGTGTTGATGACATAATTGCTGTTAAGACATTCTTTTAATCACATAGCCTCGCATGTGGCAACAAAAATCAGCTCTCTCCTAGTTTCGCAGAGGAGACAACTCAATCAGGCTCACAAAACGCATTTTTCGACTGAATGATGAATCTTAGCAGTCAATAAAAGCTATGTTGAATGCTATCATTAAATAAATCGTTCGTTATGTGAACTTGAGCCTGAATAGCCCAGCTTTCAACATTTGCAGTTCCAAATATGTGCGCGAATTGATTTTCTGCCTGTACTCCATACTCCATATGCATGTTGGCTATATTTGACAACCCTCTTATGTACCACAGCTTCTTCCACCATGGCGTCACTCAGGGTACCGTCAACCTGTTGTTGTTCTCGGGACCCTTTGAGCTGGAGCACTCTAGGTTGGCGTGTGAGTAAGACTTGAATACAGGGAAGTTGACATAAAATTCAGCAACTGCAGCAAACTCAATACTTTAGGAGCAACAACTTCCGATATATCCGACAAAAATTGGTAAATCGAATTGGAAACGGCCAACCTGGTAAACTGATTGCTGGAGGCTTGTGGCGGCCCATAAAGCATTGCATCCCTGTACGTATCAGGGCCTCATCTTCCGAGTTTTGGTTTGAGTCGATTTGACATGTGTGAGGGTCTATACTGTCCGCGGGCAGCAGGGACAGCCCAGGCCTGATATGGACAGTGCAGCACTGAATCCATAGGACTGCCATAGCATTTGGGAAGTGAATGTATCTTCAAAAAATTGTGGATTTAGACACAAAACGACAGCCACAGCTATGGTGATCGCACCAGCTGCGACAACGATGACACAGGCTTGTGACAAAAGTGCATTGCTATCGTGGCCCTAATGCAAAAAAATACCGAACATTATTTAAGTCGACGGAGCCAAATTACAGTACAAACCTCGTTCTATGAAAGTAATAGCTTTATCAAAAAGGGGTACCTACTTCATTTCTTCATAGACATGCGACTGTACTTTGATTTGGCTTCCGTGAGTTAAAGGTGAGCTACATATCTATGCCACATACAAGTGCACTGCGTAGGATTGGGGGACCAAGGGAAACTACCTAAAGAGTTTATAGGCCGCAACCTACAGAGCGTGAGCAAACCCTGTTAGGTTGACTCACCCGCTCCCTGCTCAAGAGTGGACACGACACCTAGTCGAGATCTCTTGTAGCTCACATATACAGTAACTCATCTGCTCCTTCGCCTCTCTCGTTGCATGTCATGTCGCACTTCGTGGTGCGCAATAAGAAGCGCAACACGAAGTGCAATGTGAGTTGTGACACCAAGTTGCGCTTCTTGTCGTCAATGTTGCATCTCACTTCTTGTCGCATCATCCTTCGCACTTGGCATGTGCGCCACACGTCACATATTGCTCGTCAGAGGTTGTTGTTTAGCTATAAAGACATTTTACTACTGATTTTCCTGGCCACAGCCCACTCCATGCTGGCCACTCCATGCTGACTTTTTCAGGATGTAAGTCAATCCTCCAGCAGACACTTCTTCCTGGAGGTGCCAAAGAACAACAGTCATTCGGGACTATTCAAGAGTTAATTCTGCCCTCAGTGTGTAAAATGAACTGCCAATAGGCCTATGCAGTTGTCAGGCACCACCTGCAATGATAGAACCTACAAAATTTGCAGGAAAATCAATGAAGTGGCAGATGGGACTTGGATTCCTTCCTGAATGACTTCAAGGACACAAAGCTCTTGGTTCACTCCAGGAATGAGGCAATTTGCAAGTTAGAAAGCTCCACAACGACGTAAGTGACACCTTTCAGTCAGGTGATTCGTAAACTTTCCAAGTGGATGTTGGCAATAAGTGCGGGGAGAGAAAAAGCCTGGACCACTTTCTTAAGGAAATCATCGGGTTGAAGAAGTTGGAAGGAAACATCGCGCTTTGTCTTGCTGAAAATCTTGTCCAGTCTGAAGAAGATCAGAGGGACCACAAGCATGACTAGGAGACGATGACATCTCTATGGACATCCGTCAATTTGCCTGGTCACAGCTCAGTCACAGTTGCAAATGAATGAAAACAAATGGCTTTGTCCTGACGCTATTGCAGAATACCCCAAGCGTGTCAATGTGCAGTGTGCCATATGCGATCAACGTGCACACACTCTCATCCATGGCCAGTCGCTATCATAGTATGAACCTGAGTGTATCGAATCGATGGTATGTGCGAAGCCAGGTACGGCTTCAGCTCGTTATATATATTTTATTTCTTCTCATAGGTAAGGTTCTCTTTGGGAAGCTCTATGCTATGAGGGAAAAAGAACTTCATAAGATTTGTTTAAACTTTGTCTATAGTGGCAGAAAGTGACTAAGCCGACATCATTGCTTCGCTGGATGTGGAGGGAAACCAATCAGGCTCTGAAGAGTGGATGCTCTTCAAGACGAAACCACTACTCATGAACGCAACGAAATCAGGTTGATGTTGACTAAGTCAAGAAAGTGTTAACTCCCTAAGATTGAGTGGCTTGGAACTGACTGAAGATGCGAATAGTCATAAAAATGAAGAAGACGTCACCGCAGAATTCGAGGGTCTTCTGTATGCTCTTCCTGGCACACTCATACACTCTGCCAGTCAGACTCCAGAAGAATAAACATGGGTGTGGACATCGATGCAAAAACAGACGCGGGCGTGAATGTGGATACGATCAGTGTCGTAGATACTGCACAGGTTATAATACACATGCTACATAAATTTTAAAAGGTATGAGTGCTAAAAAACAGCACAGTAGCCATTTGACTTTTGCAACACCAATTGAAACAAAAATCCCGATTTTTGCGAGATTTTGCTGTCGACCAAGTTTTCATTTAGTAAGGACAGACCTTCAAGATAGCCAAAAAAGATTTTTGCAAGATTAACTTATCCTGCTGACTGACCAATAGTCTTATGTGGACTCAGACGTGGATGCAAATATGGATGCAGATATGGAGGAGAAGGAAAGAGCTGTTCCAGTGGAGGTACAGCTTCATCTGTCTCTGTGTCCATATCAGCATCTTCATCTGCATCAAAGTCAACGCCCACTCGTCCAAGTCCCCTTTGCCGGATACGTTGTTCTCATGTTATTTTGTTCATGTTGTTGACGTATGAGTTTAGGTTTTATTACACTCGACACGTCTTCGACTTTTAAAAGATCAGTCAGCTGGATAATATAAATCATGCATAAATTGCTTTCTGCTCTGGTTGATGTTGCAAAAATTGAATACCGACTGAATGATTTACACCCATACTGTACTCCCTTACCTATTAGTTATCATTATCTCCTCCTCCTGTTCCTCAGAGCACCATCTCGCGGCAGAAAGAGGCACAATTAAAACAAATGAAAAAATGCAGCACTAACTCCTCCATGGCGTGCAACTCCGACGTGCGCTCTTTGGCTCACTTATCCATTGTCACGCAACCTAATAAAAAAATTCTCTTGAGCGTCAAACTTTTTGCGTGTTCTCTGGCCGTCCACTAGCATCCTGGTCGTATCATCCAGGATGGAATCCATCACTTCTGGCAAGTGGGGCAAGTTCAACAACTGCAATGTGCATTAGAATGATCTATTTCTGGAGCGTGATCAAGGCAAGTGCAGCGAGATCTGCTTGAATTTGAACAGTCCAGCAGCCACCGACTCACCTTTCTGCACACGTGTCTGGTCATACAGGGAACGGTTTGAAAAAGAGGCCGTCCAGTGAACAAGAAATTGAACTTTCCACGTCTTGTTTGGGTCCGGTGGGAATAATGCCTCCGGGGATGAGGAAATATATCTCAGCTGAAAAGTTATTCCTCGACCTGTTGGGCCCCTTGCAAAAGTTGTGCCCATACTTTGCACTTGACTGAACCTGAGCTGGAAATACGCATGTGTACAGGGTGGCCAATAAGTCACATATCGTCCATCATGCCGCTATTTTAAAAGGAAGAAAGCTGAAACTTGGTATGGACCCTCACCGTGAGACCTACCAGTTGTTAAACATTTCACTTGCTGAGTCTTTCAACCGTCCTCTTTCTTCATCACTGGATTGTAATCACACAGATCGATTTTCAAAGTGTTTCATCTCATGGTCGAGACATGCTACGATCCAGCAGATGTGGTACGGCTTAGAAAGACTAATAAAACTAAAAAGCTGAAATTTGGTACCGTGAGCTCTGCTTGATGGCACACCATCAAGACTGGGCAAAACTGTGCAATTAACCAGAGCCCCCTTTTTAGCAGATATCCAAGGCATTTCAATCCACAGCAGCAAGGAATGCCAATTAAGCAGAGATTCAGGAGCTTAAGGAAGTGTGTGTAGACACAGAGAGTGTAATTAACTGAAATCCCATTAAGCGGGGAGCACTGTATAGCCGATGTAAGGACTGCTATAACTTACCAGAAGCGTGGCCAACTTTGCAGTGGTAAGTGACAAGAATGTTCAGGTTCCCAGCAGGTCGTAGAACAGTCATTAGACGGTCCATACCTTTACAACAATGGCATCCTCGAGGATATGTAATTCATTGACCACATTCCGAAATACTCTTGAGGCTGACGCTGAAGGCCTCTGCCAGCCTGAAACGCCTGTCCAGGCATGTGACGGGGTCGATCGTCTTCTCTCACTCCGAGCAAGACCCAAAGTACAATGAACCGATTAGGGGTAATCTATGGGTCGCCACAGTTTCAGGGCCTCCTTGACCATGAGCTATGAGCCACAAAATCCACGTAAAGCACAGTCGACCCCGCCTAATATGGCCACCTCGGAATTGCATCAAAGTGGTTACAATAACCGTGGATTTTAAAGGAGGCTATGATGACCCGAGGCCGACCCCTACCCTCGTTCCTCGGGTCATCAAGGTCCGCTTTCAAATTCCTGTAGTGCTACCTGTACTTGGCCAGATGAATATATTTCATGAGAACATCACTTTCTTCCTACTTCCCAAATGTTCTCTGTCCCGTGCACATTATTTTGTGGAGTCTAGTGTCTTATCATCCCTTCCACTTTAATACATTCACGCTCCATTTGTGCAATACAGTGCTTCTTGGCCGCCCACTCTCAGTACATAAGAGCCATAAGTCATCGGAAAAAGTGACAATATACTTGACTCCCCCGTACTGATGCAATAAGCATGTACCTGATGTACAGTATACGTTATGCTACTTGTGTAATTAAGTAGTTATAATTTTATGTATTCCGTTAACTACCCTTTATAAGCCACTGCCTATCTTAAATTTTGCCTCCTTGCGCTGCAGCTTACATTTATCTTCAAGGGCGGCTTATAGCCTCTAGTCAGGGCAACCACTCAATTTTTCATCATGCAACCTTTTATTAATAGCATTATAGTAAGCCAGTGCGATATATCGATGGCAACATGAGGTGAATTCAAAATATCGAATGAATGTCAGGTGATTTTGAAATATTGAGAAAACGTTGATGTTTTTTAATATGTTCTCGCTAAGCAAAGATCAGAAATCAACCTTAGCCAACACCCAGCGTAATCTAATTCAACATCTCATCTAACCTAACAACACCTGATGTAATTCAACACCTAACCTGACATCTAATCTAGCCTAGGTTAAAACTTTCTATTTCTCGTGAAGAGTTCTCAGTTTGAAGAGTACCAATTTTGTCCAGTCCAGAAGTCTAGGAGAGACTGACTTTAACAGGGTCTGTAGCAGTTTTATATCCTCCACAGCAGAAAAGTTATCGTCAAAAACACACTGACGATCGGCATTGATGTCAAGAAGTTTGAAACATCAAGGGTGAATGTCGATGCTGTTTGGTCAAGAAGCAAGAGAAGTTTTCTTCACAAGCACGTTCATTTATACTTTCTGATCGTTAGTATAATCTTATACATACTGCGTATAAGGATAGGAGGGGAGTTTATCGAGGTCAGCCGATGGGTGATTAGCGTAACTGGACATGAAGATGTGGAGAACAAAGAAATAGTTGATGTCGTATGCCCATGTAAAAACATGGTTGCATGACATCTCCTTTCCTCTCCCCCCTTTTGTTCGTTCAAGCAATTTATGTATACAGTCTTGGCCTTAAGTATGGCCTTATGTTTCGGGGGAAGCGGCTCCAAGGTTCCGTGAAAAGAGCAAACGGAGCAACAGAGACGAAAGTTGTGCAAGATGTCCGTGGCAAAGACGAAGATGCACCTTCATCTTTCACGGGGATCATCCCGATACCCGTAACTGTCTCTCCTAGCTTCTGGCCCAGACAGACTCTCCTGACCATCCCGAAGTGGATGGACAGAAGACACTAGCTTCTCTGTGTCAACGCCTTCCTGCGCGAGACCCTGTCTGCCCTGGGGGCTCCTCTGGCCTCAGGGCCGAAGTACAAGTTCTTGGACCCCCGGAACTCCGAGGTGGTTTGCTGGCAATTTTCTATATTTTTGGGCTGAAGACGTGTGGCCTCCCTCTAGCCCAGATCTTAAGCCCTTATGTGGAGCATCCCGGAGGCAAAGGATTGTGCTGCTCTTCATAAGAATAAGAATGAGCTACAGGACTGCCTCACCTCATCTTCAAGGCTTTCGATTGCCCACAGGGCATTGATAACAGGTGCTCATAAGCTTGCCGACCTTTAATTTTTGACCCTTTCTCAGAGACTTTTCCATCGTGAAAGTGACTGAAACTTTCTGGGGGTGCTGGGGGCCACACACCCTCCACTGCTCCATGCCAAAGATGGCATCCTCTGGACCATCCCTCGACTTGCGCAACATGCCAAAGACGGAATCCTCCAACTCATCCTTGGACACGTTACAGGCCAAAAACCTCACGTTGGTGCACAAGAGCATGATCGTGGTCAAACTAGAGCAACAGACACGTGGCGGCAGCAGTGGCAGCAGAGGGAGCGCTCTGTCTACCTGCGTCGCCTGTCATTGCTGTTGCGCCTACGCGCTTGTCGTTCGGTGGTGATGATGTCGCTGTCCACGAACATGACGTTTTGGGCCTGCAGCATGTCCAAGGATGGGTCGGAGGGCGCCGTCTTTGGGATGTTGCGCTGGTGTGTGCGTGTGTGTGGTCCCTGGAGCACCCCCAGAAAGTTTCAGTCACTTTCATCATGGAGAAGCCACTAGAAAAGGGGCAAAAGAGTGCATTTTGGCATGGCGTCTTCTAGTTGTTGCTGCACTTTGAGCGCTCTAGCTCCAAAATGGTCACCAAGTGGCTCAAGATGCTGTATCTTATAAAGCACTGTCTGGATGACTGATTGCATGTAAAGATCTCACCTCAAAAGCTGTCAGTGCAGCGTGGGGAGCCCATTTCACCCAACTGCAATGACTTACGGCAAGCACTGCACCTCACATTTTCTTCTGCACCACTTTCAGTCACGTCACCTAAAAAGACCTCAAGAAAAGCCTCTGCGTTTAGGTGTAAATTCCAAAAAGGACATGTGTTGGTCTCAGAGGTTTGCGACTACTTTTTCGTTCACCGTTCACTCGCTATTTCACGCCCATCTTAAAGATAGGCGTATAATACGAAGTACTAATGACCGTTGACATTACTATAATGTTATTAAAAATACATTGTATGATGAAAAGTTGAGTGGTTGCCCTGACGAGAGGCTGTAATCCGCCCTTGAAGTTGGAAGCTCTTGCAGGTGATCCCGAACGAAAAGAGCCAACATTCAAGACAAGCGGCTTACAACACCGACTTGACGGAATGTAGAAAATATCCTGCGCAGAACAAAACAGATTAAATGCGTGGAAGCCAATAAAAATGGTGAAAAAGTGGGTACGATGACCTAACCGAAGATAACTCTAACAAAGGGAAACAGTTCAGCAGTTGACAGCAGAATGAGGATTTTTGGTCCCCTATCTTCTGTCCGCACATGAGTGACTCTAAATAAACCCCGAGTTGATCTCCTTAACATTTTACAATGACAAAGTTGTCTAATTTCTCATAGCTTTGAAATAGGAACACTCTCATCAACCCTAACATGGAACAGCGCTCGCGCGCACTCAAAGAGACACGCGCTCGCACCCGAATTGTCGAAGCAAGACCGAAGCCATCAAGGGCTCCTACTTTAAAGAATTTGTGTCAACTCAACCGTAATTTTACGGGCGATTCCTCTCGATTATGCTGCACGTGTAACGCGCCAATCTCACCGGGGTGGGTGAGGGCGAACTTGGTCTTGTACTACCAGGAGCTGACGGTGGAAACTGTCCTGGTCTCACAGATGCGAGCGAAAAAACCTCCATTGTTCTGTCTACTTGTGCCAGTGCAAGCGCTCCTTCAGCTAAGAAAAGATTTGGTGTGAAATTGCGCGTAACCAAGATGAAAAAAAAAGAAAAGAAAAAAATCAACTCCAGTAACAGTTTGGTCGTCTCCGAGGCAACATTTCACAGGGAATATCGTCCGTGTTCGAAGTGTTTCACGCACCTGAAGCTCCATTTTCCCCTGAGGTAGGAAGATGTGTACCCAACGATAACAAGTGTACTGTTTATGTCTAGAGCTAATTTCAACTTTATTTGGCCGAGCTTCACCAGCAGAAGATGTAGTACGCATATGAAGTACATGGAGTGTTCCAAGCAATTCTACAACAAAATTGCAAATCCAGATGCTCTTTTGCACGTCATGTCTATGTGCACGAACGCGCAGCAGCTGTCGCAGAGTCATTGTTGCCACCTTGATGGATAAGTTTGACTTTTCTTACAAGAATAACTTATTAGGTTTTTGTTCGCAAAAATGGGTGTGGGTGGGGTCAGTGTCTCCTAGACTGTTTCTTCCTTCATAGGGCATCCAGAGGGAGAAGAAGAAAAAAATTTTTTTTTTGAGGGTTTGGACTTTCAGAGGCTGCACCAAATTATTAGGGCACCAAAAAGAAGAAACTGAAAATCTAATAGTAGAAAGTTGTGCCGGGCTTCCGCTTGAAGATGTAGTACGGGTATGGCTTGTTCCTGGAGAGGTAGGAGGTCCACACTTCCCTGGCGATTGCGCCGGCGTCATCGTCGACTGGTGCAACTTGTGGAGTCTGAAGCGGCCGGGCCAGCAGGCGGCGCTTGAGCAGGCGGCCAACTCCGCCGCCGCCGCTCAGACTACCTCGCTTTGGCTGGGTAGATCCTATCAAGTTCGTTAACAACATATAAAATTCATAGAAATTCTTAATGACAATTGTATGCAGCTACTTAGAAACTGTTGCTGACAAATGCCGTTACTAGATAGCGAAGAGTTTCGTAAAAAATTTAAACTATATTTTGTAAGATTAGTCACTTTTCAGGTTAGAAATTGTTACTGACAAATGTCGTTACTAGATAGCGAAGAGTTTCGTAAAAAATTAATGCTATATTTTGTACGATTTAGGGGAAAGACATAAAATACTTCCTCCATCCAACAATGTAAGTTCATTTTTCCTGTAATATCGGCCGACTATGCTCAGAAGGCGGTAGATTTTTACTTAACTTTCCGCTCTCTAGTTATTACATTATAGCTTCACCTACACAAGTAGGCACAGTGTGTATGTAAATAGCTTGCCACATTCAATCCGGTCCATGCTTCAGGGATTGAGCAAGCAAATTGTAAGTGATTTAATCGATCCACTCCTCTCGAGGTGAAGAGCACTTTTACAAGATTGTCACTGAAGCATGTGCTGGAGTGAAATTGTTGATCTGAGAGACAGGCAAGAAGAGAAGACTGTGACCTACACAAAACAGCTATCTACGTCTACTCTATCCTTACTGTGTTCAGCAGACACACTACAGTATGTACAGACAACTACGAAAAAGTGCAAGTGGTGGTGTCTAACAGGGAAAAGTAAGTTGCAACAAGCTCATTTTTTGGTACATGCGATTTGGTTTCGACGTTGCTTACGAGCAGGTGTACGGCCAAACGCAAAGGGTTGCACCCTAAGGACGCAGTCACACGGTCAAAAATAGTTGCAACGTTCACGTGTTGTATGTGACACAGACCTCACTGAGATATTTCGGACGTAGACGTTGCTAATTTTTGCCCGTTTTGACGGTGTGGATGCACCCGATTTGTTTGTTTGTCTGTTTTCAAGCAGAAAAGCAGAAACTCTGGATCCTTGGACTGCTATCTATCCTTCCTTGCCTTTTTCCTGTGTGCCAGAAGAGCCCTTTACCTTCCTGTCCCAAATTGAGGTGGATTTTGTCTGGCAAGAAGGCGAACTTGGACATAGGGAGCATCACACGCTTGTTCAGGGCGTGGGCATCCTCGGGCTCGAAGCCAAGGTCTTCCTTGCTGAAGTCCTAGACGTTGGAAAGGGGTAGGGGGATGTGTGGATTCGTGGAAGGCAGCTTTTTATAATTGAGGCAGATTATACACCTTTTAAGCATTTCTCTTTGCACAGTCTCACCTCATTGTATCCAGCCACCAGCCTGGTCCCTTCTGTAGTCAGTACTAGGGCAGCGAGAAGAGCCAAAACAAGAGAAAACAAACTGAAGCACCGACGCATGGCAGAATTCTGATGGAGAAAAACATTCAGAAGATGAAGAATTTAATGCCAGAGAAAGAAGGTTTCTCTTCCTCCCCAAGCGGTCAGACACTGTTGCTGTGTGTGTGTGTGTGTACGTGCATGTGTAAAAAGAACGTGCGAAGGTGTCTCTTACAAGTGTTGTTTCTTTCTTCTTCCTCTTCCGACGCTGCCACTTCTTGGCAACGGTTTGGTCCCGGCCCCTCAGGGCCTGACACCTTTTATACTGCCCAAGCCTATGTACTTATTACTCTCTTTTTTCCCTTTGGGCTGCGTCGGCAGCTCGCGCGGGCTCTTGGAACTGTCTCTATCAGTCACTAGTCTCGTTAGATCAGAAGTCTCCAGAGTTCAAGGCAACTGAACATTGAAAGAATTCAGCTCTTTTTTTATACAATAGTAGATTGCTTATGTCGTGGCCAACCCGAAGCGTTATGACTTCAGCAGCACGAAGAGGTCTTGGGACACCAAAGCTAAGCTTTGGGGACAGACCAAATGTGAGTTTAAATGTGGCCTTTAATAGGTATTTCGCCAAATAAGTCTGTTCCACACGTCAAACAGCCGAGGTGGGCCGGAGGTCTTTGAAGCCTTGTCTGGCCTTGCTTCATCATGACTCGCGCTATGCTAACAAAGGAGAGCCAACGGCGAGAACCAAGAAGCTTCTTGTGCCTTGCTCATGATACGCGTGTGAAATGAAGATCTGAGACTTTCAGCCTTGATGAGAAGGGACCCTCGTGAATCAATCATCTTAAGCCTTCTTTCTTTGATCATGATGAATAATACTGGACAACGGATCTAGGGGTCACTTTATTACTATTAAAATTAATTCTTGCATTAATTCTGAATGCTGGTTTAACTAGCATGGGTTCCTCAGAAAGTGATCCTTGTACAGCGTGAGCGAAAATTAGGGCCAACTGAGTATTTAAGTGAACTTTCGTGACTCGTGCAACGAAGCAACGTAGCTGAATTTCTCCTTTTCAATAACGCCGATAGCGGTGGCATCATGACGAGGTTATGAGTGACAACAATAGCGAACCTGTCTTGATACGCTGACAGTAGACAGGCACACCAGAACCTTGTCAAGAAGCTAGAGGAGACCTGGAGGGACGACATCACGCCAGCGCTGGTCCGCAAGTGCTGTGCCTCCATTGTGGAACGTCTCCATGCCACGGTGGAGTTTCAACAGTAGTTTGGGTTCATGCTGGACTGTGCGTCTGTTGTACGTGGCGCGACAGGGTCTGAAATGTGGTAAAGCAGATTTCATGACAGTGGGACTCCGTTCCAAAGGCAATTTCCATGACGAAGCAATATTACTTTCTACGACATCAAGATAATGGATACAACAGTATCATTAGTGTCTCACAATCATTTTCATCTCAAAGATGTCCTTTTTTCCCCCACAAAATCTGTCACTGATATGTCCCAATGACAACTTCATATCCCTTGAATCGTTTGCATCAGTTCACTGCAAGGTCTGGAAAAGTTTCTCCGTATCGTCTGCACTTTCTACTGTATACTCCCAGTGCGTAGTACGTCCATTGCAGTCCGCAGTGGGGACAAACTTAAACTTTGCAGCCAGTGAGTATTTATAGAGCTTATACTAACATACTTTCGCTCTCTCGTCATGATGTGTGAGCTTGCACATGGCCTTTTCAGATATCCGGCAAAAAGTTGCCAGTCTTTAGTTGACACTCTTGCAGCATAGTCTTGACCAAAAAATTTTGGGTGAGCTATGTAGAGTCGTAAATTGGGTTTGTGTGGACATTAGATGTTGTCTTTCTGACAGCTCATTCTCCACCTTTTTATGCAATGTTTTAAGAGTTGTTGGAAATGGCCTTCATCTGCATTCAGGCACAATTTTGCACACCTTCAAATGTTATATACAGATGATTTCATAATTTTGCATCAGATTGACTCCACTTCAGTCTCAACAAGTGTCATTACTTCTTCAATATTCCGAGGTTCATTTTTATCAACATGTGACTCAATGTGGCCCCAGAACCAATAATCAAGGGGATTAATGTCAATTGCCAAATGTTGATATCAAAAATGACAGTTTTGGTGGTGTGGCAAGTGGCCTTATCCTGCTGCCACCAAACCTTCCTACACAGACCTGCAGGGATTTGGTACCAGGTTGGAATCAGGCGTAAGAAACTGACGAGTCAAACTGATATTTCAAAGCTCAAAATCAATGTTGCTTAAACCCTATTTATTAACTGTACAACTTACAAAAAGAATTTTCAAAATCGGTCCTGTAGGAGCTGAGATATAGCCATTTCAAAATGGTCGTTATCCGTTGGACTCTGTGTACCTGTGGCAGCATCGCACATTTAGGGTAGCTTTTGGTCTGAGACTGAAAGGAGTTACTGACGTGAAACCCCCGTCAAAGCTGCCCCCCCACTGCCCCAGAAGACTGTCTCAGAAGCAGCCTCAAAGGCCGTTGGAGACTGGAATCGAGGTCACCATCAGCCAAAGGTACCAGAACGGATATTTGCTTCGACTTATCCCTGGCAATGACGCTGGTCTCTGCTAGTCTGTCCTTCCCCAGTGTCCTCCCCTCAATGGACCTGGCGACGTATTCCGTTTTACCTAACTCCTCTGACATGGGTGGACAGATCCTGACCCCCATTTGGAAGGAAAGCACCCCCAGCATGAGCTGGGAAGTTAAAATTACACACATGAGATTTCGCTAAAATTAAATTTATACCATGAAATGAAGTCATGAGAAGTGGTGGGTTTGAAAAAGTCTTCATCTCCTGCCAAGCAGAGGTCCTCATCGCCGAAATCACACGGAATGGGGGATGTTCCACATGAAATTGTACACTGTAGTGTGATTGTCGGTCCACGTTGCATGGCTTTGACTGATATCAAGCGTTGCCATTGATAGAGAAAACCTTCAATCGTCTCTGTTTGTTACTTTTGGCGTCAATCTGGTCTCTTTTCCGCAACGATTCCAGACACGCCTACGTACGGGCCTTAACCGCAAACTGCGAAAATCGCCAGCAGAAGAGATGGAAATCAGCCGAAATCAGCCGCGCCTAAACAATAAAGCTGGAAATCGGCCGCAGACAGACAGACACACGGACAGACACACGGACAGACACACGGACGGACACACCTACATACAGACCTCGCGCCTTATAGAGAGCGAGATACAAAACGCGAGTGCGACAATGTCAGTTTGTCCGTCTGTCTGTCCAGAGTAAACAGAAATAAATATACGTGAGCCGGTTTGTGGTGAGCGCGAAGAGCGTGTTGAACGTCTAGGGTAGGGAGACACAGACAAAAAGACGGACACTGATACACAGAGCGGTTGATATTGTTCAAAAAAGTCACTTCGCTGACTACCCAGCGAAGTGGGTCGAGCGTTAGCATTAAAATGTCTATGGACTAAAATAGCAAGTCTGTTTGTCCATGTGTTCTACGGGAGCACCCAATTGAAAAATGAAGCCCCTCAGTGTCCCCCCGCTAGTGCCCGATAAAAAATAAAAATGGTTTCAAAAACTCATGACCATCTTTCCTGATAGCTGATAGAGTATTTGAGGACAATAGATGCGTCCAAGGTGGCCCAAGGCGACAGCTATGGCTTGTGTGATCATTGGCAGAGAAGGGGTCGTACATGACAGTGAGATCAACTAGGGAAAGGAAGGCGCAATGGAGGACACGGCCATCGGCACGACGGACGGTGCAAAGGAGGACGTGGCCATTGTCATGAGGGGCAGCAAGGGGTGGGAGGGAGAAAAACAGCTGTCAGGGGCACAGCTGGAAAAGGGGGGTTAGAAGACTCAGTAAGGGAAGAAGAGCAACCAACAGACTTTTTGGGCTCACACAGGAAGGACAACAACATCTCATCATTGTGCATACTCCTAGAAGACAAAACAGAAAATTTTTCAGCAAACATTCTCACGATCAACACAAATAAGAAAATATCGACCAAAATAAGCATACTGACATCTTGGAAGTTTGTTGATGTCTTCTTTCTTGGGAAAACGTATGCATTGCAAATCTTAGAGAGCCAAACTAAATCTATCCTGTTGAAGACCAATTTTGCCCAGGAAAATGAAGTTTCCCAATTATTTTCATCCCCCAAGACATCCCTCATCAAACAAAAAAGGACTTGAGCACGTGTCGATTTTATCCTCACACAGACTTAAAAAAATACTCCCAGGAGTATCTGCTTTCCTCACACATCTGCGTACTCCACAAGTGAATGGCCTTGTTTCAAAGAGCCGAGGTAGAAAAAAGTCGCTGCCATTGTGCTGTGCCTACACACGCCCATCCTTTTCTTCATGGTTAGCTCATACTGTACATCACATACAGGGTGAAGCAGAAACCTCCTATAAATCAAGTGCACCATGTTATCTGCATGCATGCGAGGTGGCAGAACCAAACCTGCACTCAAAAAAGCCCCAACTCTGGCCAAGTGGCCTTGAGCTCGGCTGATCCTGCCCCACCCCGTATATCGAGGTGAGCGCTTCTTTGCGTTGGTTCGAGGAAATCTGACGTTTCTCCCACACATGTGAGAAGCCACACAGTATATGGCAAAATGTGAGCACAGTGTTAGCATGCACTCCCTAAATGGCTGTTTGGGCGTGGTTGGGCAATCACGAGATTTTTTTTTCTTTCACCATACAAGATATTGTCCGCGTATGAAAAATCATGACGTCCAACGAACCTCTGAATAGAAGCCTGCGTTTACTTTCCTCGGTCACATTTCTCTTGGTTCCTGCGAACAGCCCACTGACTACATACGTACGTCACAGCTCGACCTGGGCCGAGCTTGAACTTCCAAATGCATGAATGACCCAAGGAAGTGGCCAGGAGAAGCCTTGGAGGAGCCTTAGTAGCCTTGGACCAGTGACTTTGGGTGAGTTTGATCTGCTCCTGGCTGCAGTTAGGGACAGAAGTTGCCGCCAACGTTGACGCATGCAGCGTCAACGGAACCCGCGCATTGGGGACCAGACGCTGTTAGTCCACTGGGCTACTTTGATGTCAGTGACGGGCGGGACCGACTTGGACATGAGCGTATAATCAGAGCCGCTGCAGACGTTTGTCATTCTTCCACTGCTTTTCAGTTTTGCCCAAACTTACCTGATGGGAACAACGACACTGTGGGAACCGGGAAAGGATTCTTGGCCGATTTCCCTCATGCAGAGCTCGAGTTAGGGCTTTTTTGCCTGAATGTCATAGGTGGGGAACATCTTCCTGCAGTGCAACATCCTGCATCGTTCTGATCTCATGATGCAACGTCAAAGTGGATTTGTACCGGTCCGACGGCATCGACCTCGGCATGAGCCAGTACCTTGACACCCAAAAACCATTCTTTGCTCATTTTTTATATATTTTGCAGAGATATCGTGAAAGTGCCTCCATAGCAGATGATGGTTAAAGTGCCTACCCGTACTTTATAGGGTGATCAACCCTGTCGGTATCTGAAGAACAAAAACCAAAATTAGGGGTAGATTTTAATGAAAATGTTGGTTCCCCCCAAACCCAAGAAATAAGAGCTGGTCAAACCCAAGGGAAGCTCTATCACATTCTCATCTCGATTTGGGTCGGTCTTGGGGTCTGAATGCAGGTCAACCCCAGGTTTTTTGGTGTTGCATTCATTCGACAGTCCCACTTGAGCATCTGAAAGCCTTCTCTGATACTTGATAACTCTGAAACTGTTGGTTCGATCGCCCATTGTCGCACCGCTTTGGAAACCGCAGACTATGCTCTACAACATCTTTTTACCGTGCATCTCACAAAAATGACTTTTTAGGTCAGGTAGTCGGGAAGATACGTAAGCTCTCGCCTCCTTCACGTCCTTTCTGCTTATGGCAATTATCTTCAAAAGTAACAATTCGACGCAGTGATTAGAATTTCTTGTCAGAAATATACAGCCCAGTGATAAATAAAATAACAGCAGTACAATTATGTTTATGCCTATGTAGTGTGTAAATTTGCGACATGATTTCCGTGGGATCGGTACTGTCTCTGCGGCTCACCTGAGCAGGCTGCTCATCCACTCTGGGCCGATGACGTCAGGGGCTCCAAACAGGTGTAGCCTCATCATCGCGGCATCACAGAGAGGTGCGAGCTAGGCATGGGCGTGGGCCGAGCCCGAGTCTGCTAGTCCTTCGGTCCGATACCCGTTTCGACAAGACCGCACAGTCCGCGCAGCTCTCACTTCGAAGGCCGGCAGCCGTTGTCAGTCTATGCGTAGTTTCGAAAGAAATGACGTGGTCATGGAAATTAGGGTTTGATGCAGGAGAAGTCAAAAGCTAATTTTCTCGAGGAATATTCCCCAGGAGCATCGAGAAAGCTTCCTCGAGACAGTCCACTTTTCTTAAAAAAGACGTAGTAGACGTAGTACGTGGACATAAGATGAAAGATGACAAATCTAAGTCCTTGGTAAAGGAATTCTACCTGCACGAGGAAACGAGGAAAGAAGACAGCAACACTGGAACTTCTGCTGAAGGCTCTTCTCTCAATCAAACCCTCCTCTGTTAAGAATGAAAGAAGCCTTTCCATGACTGGGCTCTTTGTCACCAAGTTGAGAACAAGACTAAGTACTATTGCTTAAATGTACTTTGTCCTTTCCAGAAGGAAAATTCAAAATAGGAATGATAAGCAATGAAAACATACACTTTGTTGTTAAGGTTACTGATGCACACTCGACTTCTCAAAAAAAGTCTCGAGAATTTCTTATTGGCGTTACCTTCTCAAGAGAAACACATTTTTTTACGCATTTTTCGAAATCTATGAAACCATGATGTTAATTCATGCAAAGAAAAAAATGGCTGTGACCTTACACTGTGACTCATTCGTGAAGCTTTTCAGTAAGCTCTTAAGGCAACCCGCACATCTTAAAAGATGTGTCTCAAAATGCCCAATCCATCTCCTCCGAAGCTGTTAACGCATGGACGGAACGAATTCATGGTGCAAAAAGTGTGCGTCTCCGCGTTCAAGTTCCTGTATGTCGTCTTCCGAGGGTGAGTGGGTGGGATTGTACAGGGCGACTAAAAAGTGTTGTTACAAAGGCAATAACTGAACTGCGACGTCACGTGCAATTCTCAAATTTGGCGTGGTCTTTCAATCAGTAAAATTATGTTGTCGCTGAAGGTGAATAGGATATTTGTCGGGTGTACCCTAGACCACTTCAGTGAGACCAGGTCGACGAAGAACAGGTCAAAGGAAGTCTGTCCGGACCCAAGAGAACATCAACGTCACCGAGAACGCAATTGAGGAGAACCCCCTCATGTCAGAGTCCACCATTTCCAAGGAGCTTGAGATCAACGGGGGGGGGGGGTGTTGGCACCGGCAACATAGTGAGGATTTGGGCACGTGGTCCTAGAGGCTGCAGAAGCAGCATTCCCTGTCAATGGCCTCCAACCCGACTGGGAGCAGTACATTCATTTCTGTCCGAATGCTTTTTGACTCCATCAACAGCCGCATTCCAGGTTGTGGTTTTCAGGGGGGAGTGCAGTGCATAGACTGCATGAAGAGCAAGGACCGGGCAAAGTGCTATTGGCTCATATTATAGAGTTCAGTTACATACAAACCCTACTAGCATTGCGTCTGGATTCGTAGTCAACTCACACTAGCAAAGCGGGGTTCCGCGGCTAGTGCGTAGATACACAATAGTAATTAAAGTTGCACTGCATGTACCGCGTGTCATAGATGATTTGCTGAATACTTGGACTTTACTGTGGTATCTCCTCTTTTCAACGCATTTTTAAAACTTTTTCAGGCAAGACGCCCACAAAACGAGAAGCAGACGACGATCAGCTTCAAATAGAATTTATGATCCACACCCGGAACAACGATGGCGTAAGTGACAATGACGCCACACCTGACGAAGAGTGCGATGATGCCAAATCGGCTGGAACGGAGACACCATCTGTAGAGAAAGAAAGGATTTCAGAAAGGGACAATCCTGAAGAAGAAGGCCACAAAGGTCAGAAGCGTGTACTGAGAAATTTCCAAGCAGCAGTGGACGATCTCATCGAGACAAGTAGTGACCTGGTCGGAGTTGATCGTCTCGACAGAGACCCAGCCCAAAGATCTGACCAGCAAGTTGATGTGAGTCCTGACGAAATAGTGGCTGCGGCTGAGGAGTTCCTAAAAGCAGCAAATGCCACCAAAGAGAGTGAAGAAGTTGCGGCTGCAGCAGGTCCGGCAAAGACCGTCGACGGTGGAGAGAAAGGTAGGACGATTTTACTTCTTACAGTGTGCGCCGCTTGTATTGAATTGAATCAGTATAGAGGGAGATTCGATACATGCGGCTATGCCCTTCCGCTCTGCGAAGAAAGCCATTACTTTTTTTAATGTTTACCAAGACTTTTTAGACAAAAATGTCAGCACACAGTGTTGATGGCTTCAAACCAAGGGCTTCTGCAGCTCATCATTGTGTCAGTGTCTTGGGAAGAGCATGAAATCGCTCCGGCCGAGCCAATTTTTCTGCATTTGACCTGCACTTTCATGAGTCTCCCATGTTGGCAATGTTTAGCATAGGATGGAACTATCGATGACATGAACAGTAAAAAGCTTGTTTAGTTTTTATTAAAAATCAGTTATTTCTCAAGTGACGTTATTGCCCATGACATTCGATACAAGCGGAGAAAATTCGGTACCAGCGGAGCTTCTCATAAAGTCAATATTTTGTTCCCAGTCATCCATTATGTTTATGAGGAAGTTCGTTATGCCTGAATTCGATACATGTGGCGCGCACTGTATTCCTTTCTTTTTCCTTAAGCCTTTCTGCGTCAAAGTTCCTGAATCACTCACTACTGGAACGAATCATGGAGAGAAGTAGGGCCAAGGTTGACATTAGACAGACGTTGGATTGCGTCTGAAATGCATGTCTCTACTCACACTTAAAGCGGACTGATGAAAACGCTCCGTTTTTCTTCCCGAGCACAAGGTCAAAAGTTAACAGCAGCCTCTCCTTCAGTATAAGTTATGGCGTGAAAATGATTCAATTAGCCGCAATTATCCACTAAGATGAGGTCTGTAACCTTAGTAGCGAGCGGAGTCTTTCTCTCAAAAGAATGTATGCACGCTTGTGTGTCCTGCCCCGTGTGATGCTTTTGTTTGCTTTCTTTTTTTTGCTATCGGCCTAAGTCACGTCTTGGCCCATTGCACTCATGCTCTCTTTACTCATAGACAGGGGGAAAACATCAAGGGGGAAAAAAAGAAGATACAGACAAGAGCGACAGGTAGATATTGTGCGAGACTGGGCATGGCAAGAGGCATCGCGAATATACTTCTGCAAGGATTTTTTCAATGCTTCATTTGCTCTGTGCGAAAGTATCGCGTGTTTGGGTTAGGGGTCCAGAGCGAGCCCGAGCATTCGTCCTTTCTCGAGAGCCGCCGGCTCATGCTTCGGAATTTTAATCTCTGACTCGAATTTCCATGGAAAATCACCGGAAATCTCGCCCTTGGCTGACATTGGAAATTCACGCTGAAATCGCGAACTTCAAGAAATTTTGCGGCGCAGTCGATCTTAATTTTTCTCTGAAATAGCGTCGTGGCCAAGGATTTTGGCCAGTCTCATTCATCACTTTAGAAAGCAAGTTGCGTTGAGTAAAAGGAAAATCCGAAAAAAAAAAGATAAGAAATGCAACCCATTGAGTGAGGCCGACTTCATTGCTTCCTTGAGCGCGAGAGACTAAATCCTCCTGCCAAGAATGCTGCTGTCGACAAGAGCAGAGTTGTGCAAAGACCTGTGGCGCTTTCAGAAGTCCCCAGTGCACTTTGCACCTTAAAGTCGTCGTTTATGAAGTGGACCACTCAGAATGAAGGGAAGAAGCTCAGCATTACTTGGTGAGGAAGTGCCCAGAGAGGATAGCATAAGTTGAGGCATCCCTTGTGGGTCCAAGATGAAGGGCGGAGGGAAGAGGAAGAGGAGGTAAATAGGAGGGAGGGGGGCGTGATCGGAGACTCTACAAAGAGGGAGTGGCCTCGTACGCCTGTCTGACTCTCGCAACTGACTCCAAGAACAGGATAGGATACTCTTCACTTTTGGGTACTATTTCTTTTTATTAGGTACACAAATCAAAGATGCATCTATGGAATCCACAGGTACACTACGTTATACAAGGAAAACGTTGTCACTGTTGTCTTGGCTCTGCGCAGGCGCTCCCCAATCACCAAGTCCTCACATCTGTGCGCCATGCGTACATCATGGAAGGCCTCAATGAAATGAAAGCTTTCAAGAAGGTGCAGACCAACAGTTTGATGCGAGATCTGGATGATATTGGACATCTTCTGATGGGATTTTGGGTCCAGATTTGACTTGATATTAGTGTTTCTGTTGAGCGAGGATTGCAGTAATGAGGTAGTCGATTTTAAAAGGATGCAGCTTAAGGTTCAAAAGGTTCGATACTTATTCCTCCTAACATCAACTCTCAATAACAGTCGCATCTTGCCAATGAGCCCAGGTAGTGGTTTGTCTGGCACCTCGGGACCTCAAACCTTGGAAAAAAAACCGAGCAGTTAAGTTTAACAAGAAGCTTCGCAATGGCATTCAGTGTGCAGCTTCGTAAAGACCATCTTGGTCATCTACATCAGGGATGTCTACGGCCTTGCAAAGCTCCTTCTGCCGAACATGGTGCAGGACATACACAGTATGAGACACAAAAGGTTCCTAAAACTTGCTTTCCTAAAGTTTTCCCTCTGACCCCGCTTTTTCATGACTCGCACTGAATGGACATTACTTGAAACCCTCTCCGCGATGACTTCTCACTGGCTCGAAAGAAAGGAAGTAAAAGAAGAACTTCTCAGTACCAAAGGACGGCAGTGCAAGAACCAATACTATACAAGCTGAAGAGACCCAGACCTTCATGAAATAAGAGACACCTGCCCGTGTACTGCAAATGTTGTGAGGAAACTGCTCACTCCAATGCGTTAAGTGCCTCATGCTTCTTGCCCCTGACTGCCCCCACTCGTTTACAGCTTGTGGCATTTGGACTTCCTCCTGTCGTCCAATTTTCCAGGTAGCCCACCCGGAGTATCCGCCAGTCGTTTGCTTCCTCCTAATATGGACTGTCTGTCTGCGTAGAGTAGTACGTAATCATGAGGATTACTTCATCATGAGCGCAACTATTGCACTTTGAATTGACCATACCTGCAACCATTCGAGATGGAGTTCATGATGGGGACATAGACAAAGCCGGGATCCCATCTTGCCAGTCTTGACATCCCTGAAAAAGTTGCGCCGAGTGTCATTAAGGCACTGTGGTTCAGCATGCATCTTGGCAAAGGTGGAGATGGTGGGTGTCTCGACGCCCAATTGCTCCATGATGCTGCCTTCCCTTCACTCCAGAGCCAATCTTGTCCGAGGCAAGACTCTCTTTGTTGTCCGCCTGCATAAGGTGTAGAAGCCGGGAGAAGTAGAATGATTTGCATGGTCCAGGTACTACCGATATTTCGATGTCTTCTACTGTGAGTGTGTATATGAGAGTGACCAAGTAAGTCAGCCCCTGGATCGAGTTTCCTAAGAGCTCGTCACCTGCAAGAATGCGCTGACTGTCACTCCTCTGTTGGCACCTGGTGGAGCATATGGAAGTGACGTGGTCATATAGGCTCTATGCACATCCAAGACTCCTCACCACTCAGTAGCCTCTGTGCCTGCTGACGAGACTGATCCTTCCTGTGACAAGAACATACTGTGTGTGTGTGTGTTTGGGTGGGTGGGTGAGTGAGTGGCAGAGTTGCCTCAAGATGCAACTTCGCCTGTTCCTGCTACGGGGAACAATGGTCCGTTCCTTCTACATGGACTCTCCCTTCTACATGTTCATGGTCTGTTTATGAAGAAGGATATAATAAGACCAAGCGCAACACTCTGGCCTCACTCAAGACTTCTGTCAGCTCAGTACAGGAGTAGCCCTGATTTTATCAGGAGGGCATTCAGGGGCTTCAGGTCAAGGTTGGAGAGAGTCTCGGAGGCTAATGGCTGTCAACTTAGGACTGGATGAGATATCTTCGGCTTTAGCAGCCAGTCCTTTTTTTCTTTTTTTAAGCATGTGTGAACTTAGCAAAGAGCCCTTCATTACTTTATTTGTTTAGTTTAATGTCAAATCTGCAGTAGACTTCACCAAGATATCCAAATATAAGTTCGTTACGCTACACTCATATGCAGAGCAACGTGTCGAAGCCCCCGCCTCTTTCGCATTCCTTTAAAAGATAACTTCTGATTGGAATGAGGCACTTAATGACGTAAATTCAAATTTCAATTTTTAAAACGCAATTTTTGCCTCAACTTTGCCAACACGAACTGGCAGGCCTGAGTTTCAAACTTTTGATATCCACCGAAACCGGAGATGCGACCAAACACCCTTAAATACGTCAGATTCAAGTTGGCTAGAGGAGGGGGGGGGGAGACGAGGTGAGAGATCAGCCAATTCAGATTTATATTAAGACCCACCTATACGAAAAAACAGCAGCCCAAAACTAGACGGGTTTTTTTACCCGAAATTTGAGTAACTGCAATTCTCACAGCAACCGCTACAAAGTGATCATTGCTCCCACCAAATCAGGTTCTTCTCTCTGATCTCAATCATATATGGGAATATAATCACATCCATATCAATACCACGTCGTATGATAAAAGCTGGACAGAGAAGACAGTACAGGGCAACAGTCAACCACAAACATGCTCATGACTGTTCAGATACAAAAGATATTTATTTCAATTCCGTGTTTTGCTCTGTGATCTGCAACATGAGCAGCAGCAATTAGCAGAGGTTTCGCACACCTAAAGTCATAATTAAACTATGGCAAAAAAAATTGGTAATTTCTCGGTAGTTTTTTGTATAGGTGCTCATATTTTTAGGTGTCGTTAGCATGCTGTTTAGCAATGAAACGAACTTTTTCCATCTATAAGTTTGCTTCACTGAACTGCTATCCTATCGCTGAAAAGGCTCTTTGGCAGAATTACAATACTTGATTCACAAATTTGGAGAAACTCTGTTGTCTCATGTATTTGCAGCAGCTAAAATGCTGAAAGCAGAAAGCAAAATTAGTGCGTGAACTAGAACACCGAGACCAAAAATATTGAGTTAGTAAGTAGTGCTATTGTCCTATCACGGCCGGTCTTGCCAATGTTGGTCTCCCTCACCTTCACTTTTGTCCGCGAGGAACCTGTTTGGCAATAAGTGGCACTGTCACTGTCTTCATTCTGATCTCCGCATCCAGAGAATGTT
>JAAUXU010048705.1_pt1 | contig 36063 bp, 34 predicted proteins | sample 7278151 | NCBI WGS metagenome assembly JAAUXU01 (sample SAMN14350113, study PRJNA611818) | marine sediment metagenome | isolation source: surface marine sediment (1.8m) | place: French Polynesia: Moorea | collected 2018-08 | reverse complement strand
TTCTGCTAACACTCTGTTTTCAAGTGGTGCTTGAAAAACGAAAGAATATAGCTTTTAATTGTGTTTAAAATGTGTGAAAGGTCTGGGGGGTCAAGTGACATGCTGACTACTGACGTGCATCACGATCAGCGCTGTTGATCGCCCAATCAGCTTCAGGTTCGATGGATTGACATTGGTCATGGTGTTGCCGACGATCTTGCCCAGTTTGGCCATGACACAGGTGGAATGAGCATTGAGGAGCATTTTTAGCCCAATGTGCTGACGCACCAGCAAGGGATCGTGGAGAAAGAGTTCACTGGCCAGGATGACCGTGACGCCTGCGCCAAGACTTTCGAGTTGAGGAGCATCTGGCTCAGCGGTGATCAAGAAGACTCCCGAGCGCTTCCCGAAAGAAGCGAAAAAGTCCCGATGAACTGGACGGACCAGATCTGTGGACAGAAGCGACACCAGACCAATGTCATTGTCTTCAGGATCAATGTTCCCCCTGGAGAAGTCATAGAGTGATGCTTGATCATTGCCAGCCTCCTCCAGGGAGGCGAGGGCCACAGCTTTGATGTACGGATCCTCAATGCCAGCCTTGAACTGTTGGTCGTAGGCTCCCCTATCCATTCCCTTGAAAGGTCGCTGCAGAATGTATTGCCAAGCAGCTGGTTGCTCAGTCATTGGCGTGACGACTCTGATCAGGGATTGTCTTTTCTTCGCATTGATTTTGTCCAGTGGAAAAAGTCTGAAAGTTGGAGCCCTTTCAGTCGAGTCGGTGAAGACGGTCAGTATGGCATTTTCAGCCCAATAGACCGATCGTCCTCCTTTGTAGTAAGCGTCAGCCTCCATCTCAGTCAACTTGCTGAGACTCGGGGCTGTCCTGGCACAGGACGTCTGGAGGGAGGGAAAGCACAAGATTCTGTGGCTTAGGGATGCATCCTGGAATCCCAAAGTTCTCAGTACTTTACTGGAGACCTTGGCTTGCTTCAAGTACTCATAAATTGCCTGTTCCATCATGATTCCCACCAAATAGGCCTCACTGGTCGTTGCTTGCATCCTCGTTGAACCAGTTATAGCCTGCTCGCCTGTGCACAGTGGGATTTTGGTAATGCCATCATCGTCCAGGACCCTTCTGGATCGGTCAAGGGGTCTGAGGCATTCCTCAGGGTTATTGAACAGGAAGAAAAGATTCTTTCTAGCCTCAGCAGCAGCAGCATCTCCGTACTGCCGCCTGGCCTCTAGGATAGCGCCAATGACAGATGAGGTCTCCCCTCCCTCAGTCACACACATGACAAAGTCACCTTTTCGGATGCCGTGATCATTCAGTTGGCACTTGCCAACGAGCTCAAGATCTTCCAGGCCCTCTAGAGAAGAAATCAAGGCTTTGTCACCACCAGTCATCTCACCAATGCACAGATCGATGACGCCATCAAACGTCTTGGGCATCAGCTGACCAAGCTTTGACCAAAAAGGCCTCCAGAAAGAGCTCTCCATCTGCTTGGAAAGTCTGCCGGTGGCTCCACAACCGTAGAAGTAGATCTTCTTGCGATGCCGAATCGCTCTCACCATACTGCCCACAGCCTGGTGGATGCAAGACATCTGTTTCTCAGCAATCTCCAGCATCTTGGCGGAGATGTCTTCATCGACGCTGAACAGCATCTCCAGAGCCCTCAGACTGTCGACTGACGCCACCTGACTCAGGTTCCACGTCTTGGGGTGCCTCTGCTCAGTGACAAGGTCATGTAATTGAAACTGCTTCTTGTTCGACACGTAATCAAGAGACATGTCAGGCTGTTGGAGTCCTTGTAGGCCCAAGACATCAAAGTTCTTCTCGGAGGACATTCTGTTCAACTTCTGTTCGTGGCCAAGTCACAAGTTTGACTGATAACTGGACTTATCATATGCGTCAACGACTGTTGCTTCTGCCTCTGTGCTGCAGCTACAAAGAAATCGTCACTTTGACAAAGCTCGAAGTTGACCGCGAACTTTAAAGTGAGGCAAACGCTTACGCACTCACCTCGCGACCAAGCTGGGTGATGAGCGCTGCAAGCATTGGGACACACACGACAGACAGACGGAGAACATCCGTACCCTCGCCCTTCATACATGTATACATAGATACCACGCAGGATTTTCGGAATATTTCCCGGTTCGTCTACTCCCTGGAGGAACATATTGTGATTCCCAAATTGGTATTTCACCTTTCTGTTTTGAAACGGAGAAATACCGGCATTTCGAAAAATGTTTCTTAAGTTACAAAATATCGACCAATAATGTGTATTCGGTCGTATGTTCTACAATACACAGCTACCAACTATCAGTTTCATATAACTATGTCTGAGTAAATTCCCCCTCCTCCCCCCCCCCAAAAAAAAATGTCCGATTACCCTAATATCCATTAAGACGTATTAGCAGAGGTGGGCAACGCTGTGCGGGTTATTATTAGACTAAAATATTAGCCCATGCCTCAGGCGCACTCATGAATGAACACAATTGGCGAATTTTCCCTCGCTGCCAACGTTGTTGCTCCGGGTATGGGTGGGATGATTAGTAAGTAATCAATGCTCCTCATGTATCTGAATATGTTGTGAGCATCATAAGTTGTGTCTACCGAGTGTCATGACTCCCTGACCAATGACAACTGTCACGTTGAATTTAGACCAACAACTTTTCCAATCATCTAAATGACACACCTGATGCAGGTGGGATGATGAAGCTGATCCAGGAAAACTGCACTCAACTGATGTCTTTGCACACATGAGATCTGTGCACATTTGCGACCAAAATTGCCTCCAAGAATCTAAAGTTGTTCTCACCTGTGTAGGTGAACTTGTAGGACTCATTGCTCGTACCCAGGTGAAGAGGTCGAGACAGTGTCCACAAGCATCCAGGGATCGCAACGGTCAGTTGTTAGTTGGAGCAGCCATTTCCCCTCACGATAAAGCGAGGCTGCCATTGCTGGTCGAGGCCGGAGTCGACGTCATTGTCCTCGACTCAAGGTAACATGACCGCTGTACGTGCAGTACGAACGCAGACTGCATCTTGGTGTAAATCTTGTTGCAGTCAAGGAAATTCGAGGTCGCAAGTAGAACTGATCAAGACCATCAAGCAAGAGCATCCAGTCCTGCAGGTCATTGGAGGAACCATCGTCACTGCCCAGCAGGCCAAGAGCCTCATTGACGCCGGAGTAACTACATACAGGGTGACCCTCGTGACTGCGGACACTCATTTCTCTATATTTGAACTTGGCCACGTTCAGTTTGGTCTCCAAGTTGCACCTCGTTGACTCAATGTTGTGCCAAAACCTGACTGAGGCTGCGATTCCCACTCGACTTTGTCCATCCTGGACGACTCAAATACTCAAAAAGAGGTCAAAGACTATGGCAAAGGTGGTGACTGTCAGCAAAATGGCTGTGTATAAGCTTGTATAAAATTGGCTGAATACGGCAAAAAATCGACCTTGTGAGAAGAATGTTTTTAAAGAAATGAGCAAGTCCTAAGACACATTGGTCACCGCTTTCATGTAGTTAAGTTTTTTACTGTGTGTACCCTCAGGTTGATGCTCTGCGAGTGGGGATGGGTCACGGATCAGGCTGCTCTTCCCACGAGATGAGTCCAACTGGCAGGTCTGAGGCTACCGCCGTGTACAACGTGTCCGAGTACGCCCGCCGCTTTGGCGTGCCAGTGGTGGCAGACGGTGGACCCCGCACCGCTGGTCAAGTCCTAAAGGCCATGGCTCTGGGAGCTTCCACAGTCATGCTGCGAAGCTCGCCGGCGCCAGGGGGGCACTTTGTCCCGGGCGGCATCAGGTACGAGGACAACCTGCCCATTCACATCCAGGAGTCCTGACTTCGGCCCTTACAGACTGAAGCAGGACAACAACACCGTGGAAGTCACGGAGAAGGAGATCAGTGAGGATGAAGCCGCCCCCGAGACACTGAAAGTCGCCCAAGGCCCAGTTGTGGACCAAGGCTCGCTACTCAGGTAAGACGAACGCAGTTAACGGGGGCAGCATTGTCAATATTTACTTAATACTTCGCCCCTCCCTACTTCGTCCGTGCTCTCGGCAGTCATTCATACATAAACACTAGGTAGGTTAGACTTTTATGTCCCGCCTTTCCTACAGCAGTGGCAAAGTTTGTAGCTCGTTCGATTTTTTAAGGCTATTGTCCAAGTGTGTTTGAAATTTGTGTTGTATCTATTTCGGCCGAAAGAGACATATAGGCCTATAGGAGACAAAGTCAACTCTTTGAAGTAGGCATGAATTGTTCAACTCACAAACAGAACAAGTGTGACAGCCTCGAGATCACCAATCTCAACCACTGCCAAGTCTAGTCAAGGTCCGGGGCGAAAAAGTGCCACTTCGATGACATCAATATCATCAAGATGTTCTAGAGCCTCAGCTCCTTGCCCATGTTGTTCTTGATGCTTTTGAGCCTGTCTCTCCTTGAAGTCGACTCCATTTTTCCACCAGTCTACCGAGTCTAGCATTTCTAACTAAGTTTGACGGGGCCAGCTCAGCTCTGCCTTTTACTACACAGGTTGCTTCTCCACCTGGTTGCTGGGCTGCATCACGGCTGCCACGACGCGGGGGCGCGCTCCCTCTCGGCCCTCCGCTCCATGCTGTACAGCGGCGAGCTCAAGTTCGACGCTGGGGACATCAGCTCGCAGTCCGAGCGAGCTTGAAATACGCAGCTCTGAACCGCTCTTCGAAGAAAAGTACCTGATGACCTCGAGGACTACTGCATGCGCGTCCTCAACGTACTATACATTGTCCGTCTGTCCTGGAAAGCGCCGTAAATTGCTGCCCATCCGTACTTTACATTTGCCAAGCTTGCAAAATAACACAATAGAAGGTTGATCACGCCCTCCTCGAGTGCGTCCGGCAGCTGCCTCGACGTCCGGCCCGCAGAAGTGCATCACGTTGGACTGCCCGACCCAGTCGCACCTAACTCGACGGCCTCTGGCAGCTCGCCGAGGCTGAGGCGTCGCTTAATACGCGGAAAGGAATTCGGGCTGGAATCCTCAACGGATGCATCTGGAATGTCTGTCCAATCGGCCTCGGAGCGCTGTAACAATGAGTCGGTCCGGTCTTTGTCCTCAAGAATGTTGCGAGTACCTTAGCACTTTTTTCCTCATCTGCATTATGACGATGATCTCGCACCTCTCTGCAATGACAGATCCAGCTGGTTCTGGCCAATCCAGTGGTGTGCGAATCGACGCAGCTGAGTGAATTTTCGCCAAGTTATCGCGATTCAAAGCCTCACAGCTCGTTGAGGCCATGTCTGACGCATCGCATTTGAGCAGTGTAAGCAAAGGAATTTCTTTGCATTGTCAGTCAGGACATTCACTCTTTAACAAATACATAAATAATGTAAATATGCATTCCTTTTCTGTAACTGGACTAACGTGTATTGTTAGGTCTGCTTCAGTCGCTCATTGGTGTTTGGAGTGGCATTCCCGGTCCCACTCGTCTGGTGTCAACAAGGACAGCACGACGAGGGCCGAGTGCAGCCTGGTAAAGGCGTCCCCCGCCAAGAACTCTTGGAGGACCAAGGCGAAGTTGCTCATCAACTTGCCCGAGGGCGTCGAGAGCAACGTTATTGAGAGAACCTTATTTGGAGGCATCCATTCGCCCCCCCCCCCCATGTTCAAGGTCGCCAGGTCCGTGCTTCGCAAATCTTTCTGTGACACACGGTTCCGACAGCGGTAAGAGTAAACCTTTGAAGAAGAAACCCTCAACTTATTGAGGGTTTCTCCGTCTGAACAGCTGACTGACCTTTTTTTTGGCATCCAGCCTGTGCCAAACTTTCCCCTGCTGCTCGTGTGCATTGCATGGGACCTCGATGCCAGTGACAAAAACTGATTGGCGACAAATTGCTGCTCTTCGCCAAGATTTGCTGGTCAAACAATTCTACTTCTGTCATTTTCATCCGAATCATGATGATGCATCTATATTTGTGGGGGCCAAATTTCGGCTTGGCTTTTCTCACATTTTGTGTCCGGAGGGGTGTAACTTTTGTCATTACGCTTTACAACACGGAAAATCGTGCTATATAGTTTTACAGCCCGGAAAATTGTGCTATAAAGTAGATCAAGCTGGCCGAGGAACAAATATAAAAAATAATGCAAGAGAAGTGCTAATTGTTGAGCCTTTCATTTTTCTCAGCTGACTTCTCGTTTTTGTCCATTCTACCCAGGTTGTTCAGTGCTGTGGCCTACACTGTGCACTCTGCTATCTATTCTCGACTGAAATTTTTGGGGGAAAAGCAACAATTTCACGTAAAATTTTTGACATTTTTGTGCTCTTCTTCAACTTCAGTCCGGACAATATCCGGGCAGGTCAGCCAACCTGGGGATTTCAATCCAAAAACCCGGATTACGCAGCCTTACGATGCAATCTAGATGCTTAATGTCACTTATGAACGTGGTATTTTGTATTAAAAAAGTTTCTCCATAGCTGACAGAGTGATGGAAGCATTATTGGACCCACTCTCGTGAACACTAATTACAGCTGGCAGCCAAAGACCGAGCAACTGAACTCCGGCTGGTGCCAGAGACCAAAAATTTAAACTCCAGCTGGTGCCAAAGACCGAAAAATTGAAATCAGGGCTATATGTACACGCCTGCAATTTGGATCCATTTCCTCTTTCCAACTCTGCTCATCTTTTTCGCAACTTTCCGCACTTTCTGCCCAAAATCGCCAACTGCATTTGCGCTAAAGGTGTTTAAAAATGCAGTGACAGCCGCAAAATCCATCACTCACGGTTGTATCACTGTTTTGAGAGTAGGGAAAAGAACTACTCCTCTGCAGACTGTTTGAGACGAGATTAAGTGAACTTATTCAAACAAATAAAACTCAGACTGACGATCTCGGAGGCCCTTTTGTTGCACAGCCACAGCTTTTCAATACGCGCAAATCATTGTTTACTTCACATTGTTGTCACATCACGATTCTTCCAAAATATGAACAGCAAGCCCTAAGTTCTTGGCCTCTTGAGCGATGCTGAATCATGCATTGGCCAGGGTAGAACATTGCTGAATTGGCAGAACAAATGGTGAGTTGAAAATTGATGACGTCTTATCTTACTGCATTTCACTTCCAAGTGTAACCTGATTCGACTAAAAACATAGTATGAATGAAGTCGCAACTTGCGTCTAACCTGCCACAATGAATACTTGTGCAAAAATGAGTGTTTCTTCGACTACAACGGATGCGCCCACTGCACAAAAGCAGTTGCAGTAATAGTGACGTCTCCAGATTAAAAAAGTGAGGGCATAAACAGCTACGGGCACGCTTCACATGACGTGGAAAGGTGAGCTTCACGTGTCATGCAGGATTGACAGTCGAAGCTCGATTTGGCAGGGTCGTTGCTCAAACTCGGCAGGGCAGAGTCCTTGGAAAGGCTGCTTCAGTGGCACAATATGAGCCAAAAGAAAGACCACCACAATGTTGAGCTGAAGTCTCCATTAAGCAAAGTGTGAGTCTCAACAAAAGTGCCAACTTTGGGAAGAAAAAAACTTGACACAATCGAATCGTCAGACTGTCGACAATCGAATAATCTCATCACAGTGAAAATCGGTTTCCTCTCCGAGTCGTTCCTTCATCGACTTCTCCATAGTTGTTCAACAATCGAAGCTTTCATATCTTTTCCGAAATCGAACTTTCCAAAATGCAGATCCTACTGTCCATCCGCAACTGCTACCGCAGCGACCCCCTGCACATGTTGCCAGCCACGTAGTTGACCGAGGGCGAGCGCGCGCACTCGTAGCCACCCAGCAGGGCGCAAAATTGCCTCCCCCCCTCGGCCTTTCACCCCTCAGACACGGTCGAGCTTCTTTGGTGGCAAAAGCTCTAGACCGCGGACGCGGGGGGAAAGGCGGAGGCGGTTCGTCAACACTAGGGAAGCCTCATCGATCACAGTCTTACTCCTTTTTTATTTGGAGTCCACTGCTCTGCTCAGGTGACGTTCGTCAGGCAGCAACATATACTTCATTCTGACCGAGTGCACACATTGACATTGCCACAAGTTGGAGAGAATGAGCTTCGCTGTCCCGTCGGTCGACATCGCAGGAACTTTCACATTGAAGCGCGTCAAGTGGTTCGACTGAAACGCTCCTTCATTGCCTGAAAACTCAAAAATCGGTGGCAGGAGATGAAAAGCTGAGGTAAGACATCCATGGTCATCCTGGCCTCATCTATGTGGACCCAACCTTTAGTCCTTCTCTACCTGCGTCAAACGGCAGTTGTGGTCAGTTGTACATCACTGCCCTCCATAAGCTTTCCAGCAGTTAAGTGAGACTGCTCGGCGCACACAAGCTCAATGCCAGGTCAGTGATGGCCATCCTGTGCCAGCTCAATGCCAGGTCAGTGATGCTCATCCTGTGCCAGCTCAATGGCCATCCTGTGCCAGCTCAATGCCAGGTCAGTGGTGCTCATCCTGTGCCAGCTCAATGCCAGGTCAGTGGTGCTCATCCTGTGCCAGCTCAATGGCCATCCTGTGCCAGCTCAATGGCCATCCTGTACCAGCTCAATGGCCAGGTCAGTGATGGCCATCCTGAGTACAGATAGTACTGACTAGAATGTGGAAAACTAGTTATTTTTCCGTAGGCTGCTTATTCAAGTACAGTCAGTGAAGCCCTTATGTTCTCTGAGCTGAGCGGACGTCCACAGTGGTCACAGACAAAGCATGTTGACAACCACCCTGAATGGAACAACTCCGCATGATCCCAGCCCGCCAGATGCATTGCGTGCTGTTCAGCAACGAAGTGTCTTCCTGCGTCGGCACGAAGGCAACTCAGCTGAGCTGAGAGGAGGAGCGAGAGTTTTTTAGACTAGACTTCGTACGTTACCTAAGGCTTCGCTTTAGCTGTTAGGATGGCAATTGTCGGCCCTTCCTCTCACTCGCGCTTTAATAACATGTGAGTAGGAAAATTCGTTGGGAAACTTTTGGGTCTTGAATGAGCCCCAAAGTCATCAATGAGGCTGATCTGTGGGCAGTTAAGGTGGGCTGAGTAACTTTCAAATGTCAGCCTCATTTTCTTCCCCCAGCTATTTGATGGCTGCTTCAAAACAGTGAGAGGTGGCCAAAAAAGGTACCTTCCATCAGCACGTCTGTGATCCAGGGTATTGTCTGATCCAACTTTCCTGATGAAATTCGCCAGATGTTGCCTGACTTGAGAAATCTCCTGTACTGATTGTTATCCAGATTAAAGAGATGCTCTCACAAGCATTGCCCTTTTCATGAATTCCGGCCAGAATTAGCTGCTTTGTCATCAGAAACCCACCTTCATATTGCATGATAGATGGTGCTTTGGGGGTTCACATCTTTTAAAAGTGTTACACAGCACAGCTTTCTTTCGCCTGGTCTAAGTTTGTCCGCAAAAATCCACAGGAATCATGCCTGCAAGGGCTTAAACTCTCCGGGAATCTTCCTTCTCACACGTTGTTTTTTCATGACATAATAAGTCGTGCAAACCTTTAGTCGAAACTAACATTTGCATTGCAGACGATCAACAGACGAATGAGCAAAGATGGTGCATTCTGGGAGGAAACCACGAGCCAACGGGGAAGTCATCAAGAATAGAGAGACAAGCGACAACGACAATGCAGAGGCCGCCAACCAAGGCAAGAAGCTGAGGGTCAGGTTCAAGGAAGGCAATGATGGGGACCAGGCTGGACAGGACCGGGAACACCGGCAGCTGGACGGCGGGAGAGGTGGCCAAATGGAACATGCAGCCGTCAAGGCCGCCGCCACCACCAGGACCACAAATCCAGCCATGGATCCAGACCAGACTTACATCCTGTCAGGTACAAATGCATGCTTGGAATGCTTAGTCTTGGGATGAGAGGCATGGATATTTGCAGAGTGTGCAGAACGTTTGCTCAGCTGCGGTTAGACCCCGCAAGCTCTCTTTGCTACTCCACGGATAGGACGCCCAAGTCCCCTTTGGTGGACTTCCTCGTCTCCTGCACGGGGCGGAACGAGGCCAACCTGTCCTTGGGCGGGTGTCATCTGCTCTGAGAGTGGCAGGCCTGCATATTTGAAGAGCATCAGGGCTGAATGACTCTGCTGTACCAGCTGCTGCCCCCCACCTTTGCTGGCTCTGTCATTGTTCTCGTGACCTTTGAAGGCCAGATCGTGCAGAGCAGGCGCATTAGCGATGGTCGTAGGACTGAGGCTGACTCTCGGGTTCGCAGCCTTTGGATCCGAGTCAAGTCGGTTCAGGCAACCCAAAGTCTCGGTCTTTCCTCGGTTATTCTTCTAAAATCATGCTTCGCTCATCATGGATGATCCTTAGTGAGGTTTCAAACCTTAGCTCATTCGATGGTAGGAGTGTGCGTCAAATCGAATCGACAACGAATATCGCGATACTTGCAAGATATTGAATGTCTGAAAAAGCGTCGAGAGGTCTGCAAAATGTCGAATATCGCAATGTACAATGATGTGTCACAATATTTTGGCCTATCTTGCCCACGCTGCCGGCCTTTGCCTAGCTCCCTTTGCCTCTGGCTTGACCCTTTGATTAAGAAAAGTCCAAATATCGGATATCTTTGTAGTATCCGCAAAATTGTCATTCTGACTGGATGATAAGCAATAAATTGGCCATTCAGTATGACGTATCAGTATCACGCTTCGTGGTTCTTTGTCTCAATATATGAAAAATCGCGATTAAATTAGGATATTGCAAATACTTGCTCGATGTGTGCGTATGCATTAATCCAAATTCGGTGGCTTTTGTAATAGAGCAAATTATGCGTTATTCTTGAAACTTGTAGAACGAGGGGCACTGGTAACCAAAGGGAGATGTTTGTCATGTTTCAAGAGCTGTTTCTATGCAACAGTATTGTGTTTCTGCACAGAAAGGACATTTGCAGTTTCATAATTGTATTTTTTGGTTATGAGCAGTGAACGGTTCAAACCCTGTCGAGCCTGAGAATATATGCGCAACATAGAAATATGGTGTCAGTGATGAAGTTATTATCAGTTTTTTGGAAGAAAAGTGACATTGCAAATTGATATAAAGTGTAAATTGATGTAAAGTGTAAAGTGACATTGTAAATTGATATAAAGTGTAAAGTGACATGGCAAATTGATATAAAGTATAAATGGACATTGCAAATTGATAAAAAGTGTAAAGAGACATTGCAAATTGATAAAAAGTGTAAAGGGACATTGCAAATTGATATAAAGTGTAAAGAGACATTGCAAATTGATATAAAATGTAAAGAGACATTGCAAATTGATATAAAGTGTAAAGTCACACTTGCATGCAGATGAACAGAGACCAAACACCTTCTCCACAGACACAAAACTGCGCTCCGGGCAAGAGGTTGAACTTCAGTAAAGTCTAGTACGCAAAAATGTACACATCAGCAGCAAAACCCATAATTCTTTATCTCTGCCATTCTTTAGTATTTATAAGCTTTGCTCGGGTCAGGTGTCACAGGTTTATGGGAGGCAGAACAAAATGTACACAGAGCAAACTGCTCTCAGTGAGCTTCCACCATTTTCAAAGACCATCCCTGCGGTCAAGCATGGGGGTGAAAACAAGGTGTTTCTGCTACGAGTGGGAACTGAATGACTCACCTGATTACAAAAACTTACACACATATGCCTATAAAATGGCTGAGATAAACAAACAAGGGCTTGGCGCCATACTGATATGTTCATTGTATGCTCTGGGCTTTTATATGACACCTGATTTACCTGAGCAAAGCTTATAAATACTAAAAAATGTGTGGCATGAAGGATTGAGGGCTGATGTGTACATACTAGACTTTGCTCTGCTTAAGTTCAACCTCTTGATTTTTGCCTGGAGTGCAGTTTTGTGGAGAACACGTTTTGCCCCTCATTCATCTGCATGCAAATCAACGCCTAATCTCAATTTGCAATATTCCTTTTTTTCTGACCTTTGCTAAAAAAAAGTGTGATATTTGCTTGACTTGTGCCGTTGACTTTTTATGGAGTTCAAACGCTCTAACCACCCTCAGGGGTCATTGACCATTTGATGTAGACATCCAGTTCTCTAACGATGGGTAAAGTTCTTTACAGACGGGCTTTTTCAGCCTTTTATTCACGTCTTTTGGCATTTTACCTCACTGTCTCCTGTTGCCAGCGTGCCAGAATATGCTATCCGCCCACGTGCATGTAAAAGTCCGATTCTACTCACATGTATTACATAGGATCTGTATGAACATCCGTGCTTGTAAGATATCTAAGCTGCTTTATATGTGTGTATACTACACAGTTGATGTCTCCGTGCTAGTAAGCACAAGTTTGAAAGGCACAAATATTCAGACCTAAGCTTGATGTCACAGAACAATCACATTTCTTCTTCCACTACCTCTTCTTCCCCTCTTTCAGGCCCGTTCTTGAGCTACGACCAGTGCTCCTTGTCCTTCATGCAGATCTTCACGGCCGAGCCCGTGCCCAGGGGAATGACAGTTATCGCCACGCCGGCACTCAACACTCCAGTTGTGCCACCAGCACCAGTACCGGCGCCGGTGCAGTCCATCCCGCCGCTAGGTGTTCCAGTGATGGTGCCACCGCAACTGGTGCCTCAGCAACAGCCAACGCTCCTGCCACCTCAGCTACCACCTCCACCACCGTCACCCCCGCCACATCAGGCTGCCCCGCAGTGTGTTAGTCCCAGCCTCCCCCCCTTCAACCCAGATGCTGCACCATTCGTGCCGAGGGGCCTGCCCAGCCCGACTCAAGTCCACGGGCCCAACAACAGGAAGACCTCCGGGCCCTGCTTCATGTACTGGTCGGCATGGTCGTGCCCTGAGGGCAGACTTGTCCCACTGAGACAGCCGCTGCCACCAGTGTACTTTCTGAACTGACGGGAGGGATGGCATCCAGAGATGTCAGGACCCCCAAAGTGTCCATTGGCAGTAGGTGCACTAGTGCAGCGTGGACTCCATCAGTGTCTAGTCGAGTACGAGCATCCAGACGCTACAGCAGTAAGCAGTGCGTAAACATCGGTCAAGTGAGCGAAAATGATAGACTCATGAGGAGCCACTAAAAGAGTGATCCCGAGAGAGCAACAACACGAGCTCAGGAATGACTACATGATCTGTGGTACTACTGTACGTCGGTGTTTTCACTGACATGAATATAGTCATTGTCACGCGTTGCGGTCTCCTCGAGTCATTTGGCTCATTCAGACATCTCTCATACGTAGGTCCAACGGCTGCGCGCTATCAGTTGCGTGTGTCATCTATGACTCACGTAGCACTGAAGTTACGCACAGTACTGAAAAGTTTACTGTCGACTGCGTCAGTGCGTGAGCAGTCATATTTTTCGTCAGCCGTGTCAATATTTTTCAAGTCATGGCATTTCCAGAGATGTTTAATACCGCATGACTCTCACTTCAGACTGACATAAAGAAAACCTGTTAACGTCACCAATCATCTCCAAAAGAGCTGTGTCATTGATAACAGTCAATGCAATCCCGTCATTTTGGATGCTTTCGCATCCTCCATGTTGAGGTCACCAAGGTTGCCCCTCACATTTCCCATGAGCGCTTTGACCTCCGTTGTCCTTTCTCCGGCCTTTGCGAGGTCCACAGCGAAGTCGTAAGGACAGACACCACATGCACTTGGAACAGCGTTGACAGTCTGGTGTGCGGTGAGCATCATACAGCTCTTTCATAGTTGGGGAGCTGTATCATTAAGTTTGGTTTGGGCTTGACTTGGCAGGCGTGCTAAGTAGAATATTTCACGGTTCTCTGAGTACTGTACCTTCAGCATCAGATCGCCTGCCTGCCAACGATATCATGCGTTGGTGCTATCAACCCTTGGGTCATTGTTCTGGACGATTGTGAATCTCCCCAGTCATTCCGGGCAACGCATTGGCTGTGAACTACAAGTGCTAATTCAGGCCACTCGCCAAATTCAGCTGAGACTTCTTGAACCGCTTCCAGTGCTCTGGTAAACGCTAAAAGTATATCAAGTACATTGTTTTTACTGTACATCACTCCCGTCCCCAACTACGAACAAGTTTCAGCCCCGTACCCGCGTCCTCCTCCACCATGCACTGCGTGCACAGTCTGTTTGATGAAGTATAGACTGACCTGTTTCGGCATGAATGATCACTAGGCATAATTTCATTCGCATAATGAACAATGCTGTCTTAAGAAGCATTGATGACGACATCAAGCACTTCTCGTGAACCGAGCGGCAACAGCAGGAAAACTGCACCTGACGTACATACGTACTATCGACACGTACTACAGCACATATAGCTGCGAACATGCCAAACATGCCGGATAGGACGAACGTCCGTACTGTCACGAGCACGAATGCCGACGACAAAGTTGATCCAGAGTCTCGGCCATGCTCGACTCCCCCCAGGACCTTGAGTGGCGGGAAACAGTGGGTCGACCACGGACACGACTTTGTTGGAGCACTTCAAGAGGGGCTTTTGATCGGGTTGTGCCAGCTTCTGGACGACATCGCCGAAACCCCTCTCTGGTAGTTCGCTCAGAGATTCGATCACGTTCAAACAATTGGACATCTCGGATGAATTCAAATGATCTTTGAAGGCTGCGGATAAGGTGACATTATTCATATTTATTATCGTATTTGGTTTTGCTCAACAGTCATCAAGCGCATAATGTCCTAAGCCCTCATCGTGCTCAACAACGCTGATCTGGTGGGGCACGGAAAATCGTGCTACTAAGTACTGTGGTCCGACAAATTATGTTATAAACTAACCCCAGCCTTATAGGGCAGATAGTATGCTAATGCACCACGTATTTCCTACTGGTCAACAAGTTTGCTACAAATTGCTTGGCCATCACAAGTGTGCAGGGTATTTTGCCTGAGGCCCTCGTCCTTGTGTTGAGGTCGGGCCTCCGCCCTCCCTCGGACAGTCTGAGGCCTCGGGCTGATAAAATCACCTCAGTCAAAACCTCGGAAAAGATAGTGTTACAATGCGACCGGACAATATAGAGTTATGTCAGCATCGGGAGCTACGAATAAGACGACCTTGTGTAATCTTCAACAAGCACGAGCGTTCGTGCATCATCTCTATATAATTACACGTACATACGTGGGTATGCGAACATTTCGTTAAGCAGTGCTGTGTCCCTGGTCATTGTCATTCTCCTCCTCGTCCTCCTCCTCTTGCTTCTGGCTCTCCGTCCTCAGCCTCGCCTTCTCCAGGATCTGCTTCAGCTCCGACGTCCTCGCTGTCTTGTAGTTGGAGGTGTTGCGAGAGATGGTGATCTGCGAGGCGGCAATGACCGTCAGAGTTCAAGCGCTCTCACAACGGAGCTATTCATGACTCACCTGTCCGTCCAGTCGTCCGCCCTCGTCGCGCCCAAACACTGCGATCAAGTCCTTGCGGCTCATGGTGAAAAGTTTGGCGCCGTTCATACCAGCGGTCTCGTTTATGACCCTGGCGGACGAGATAAGGAGAGCGTCAGCGTCATGCTCACGCTCTCAGTACGAAGGACGCAGTACTCCTACAGCAGTAGGACGAAGTGCGGTCGTACTTCGTCCTACTGCTGTTGCGTACAGCACTGAACTAACCTGTCACCGAACTGCTTGGCCTTGAGCCAGTTCCGGACCTCAGTCGGCGTGGACTTCTGCGTGATGTAGATGTCGGGCGTCGTTCTGGCCGCGCAAAACGAACAATTAGTCGAGGATGACGTAAGCACTGCAGGCATTACACAAAGCGTTTTTCCTACCTGATGTTGAGCTTCTCCTTCTCCCTCTCCCTGTACACGGACAGCACCGTCTTCAGCTCCTCCTGCGCAAAAAGTTTGCTCCCTCATAGTGGTGAAGCACTCCAAACATCCTGGTTCTACTGTACCTGCATGGAGTCTGTGGAGCGCATGGTGGCGCTCTTGTACGACGGGCGGATCTCCGCGGGATACTCGTGGTCCAGACCCACTGCAAAGGAGTAACTGACATGGGTCTGTTACCAAGCTGATCTGCCAAGTCTCCACTTACTCTTGTGTCGGTTCTTCCGGAGGGTCTCGGGCAAGACTGCCGGAACTGGCGGCGCGGGTGGAGGGATGCTCGGAGTAGGGGACGCCGACCTCTCGCGGCGTTGGTTGGACCTGTAGTAGTCGTCGTCCTCGCTGGTGGAAGGAGACACCGGACGACCTGACACACAGGCATCAGACTCATGTCCGTGAGGAAGTTCATTCACGAGAACCCGTACCTTTCTTAGATTTCCTGCTGGCTCTGTGTCCTTCGTAGATGTTGTCCGACTGGGCGTCAAATTTCTACAATGCAATCATAACTTTGTTCGCACGTATCTAGTACTAGCGTGACCATGTCGAGCAAAACACTTTGGTGTTCCTTGTGAAGCAGCCAAGAAGACGACAAGACATTGTAATGCACACAGTTGTAGTGCAACTCACATCTGAGTAGAGGATAGCCTTGACAAGAGAGTTCGGGACGAAGCCGACTTCGCCCTCTTGGTTCTTGCACCTCCACCAGTTCCTGGCGTCATCCAAGACCTACCAAGGAAACCCGTCGGGCCGTCAACTGGGTGCATGCAGCGTGCTTACTACATGTACATACGTGTAGGTATTCTCCCTTCTGAACTGTCAGCTCTCTGGGGTTCTGCCTCAGCCTGGTGTGCGTCACGAGGGCGATGCGCGCCCCCTTGGCCATCAGCTCGTCGCGGAACTCGTCACGGCCGCTGGGACCGCCCCTGATTCAACAAGCAGGTCAGTGGGTGCCATATAGCAGACAGGGCAAAGTATCTCTCAAGGGAACCCTCAATGAGGCTGTGACTACCAGCCAAATCACCAAAATTGGCTAGGAAACCAGCGGAATTGGCGAGGAAACCACCAAAATTGGAAAGGAAACCACCAAAATTGATGAGAAATTCACCAGATTCCGCTTCAGCAGTACTGACCCCACTATGGTGGCTCGCCATTGTTACTGTTCATTGAGTTCGATCGCAAAATAACCGACGTGTCTTACCTGCTTGAATCATGACTGCTGCCACTTGTCTGAAATAATAAAAGATACATGTACAAGGATATAAATACTTGACTCCGATTGCGGTTTTGAAAATTTTCAAACAAAAAGCTGTGTGCCTTTTTCGATCGGTCACTGTTGCTCCGGACAATTGCAGCCTCGTCCTCCTCCTCCGGAAAGGTGATTGCGCCCGGAGACCAACCGCCGTCAAATGTTGGCCGGTAGGCAGGAAAAGAGGAGGCGAAACTGTCTCTGTAACACAATGAGAGTCATTTTTTTGCCCAACATATTGGCCATGAGATCGCGTTTACTTCGTCAGTCTCCAGTAGTCCCCAAGAGCCTTCCAAATGGCCATCTCTCTATTATTAAGATTGTTGTTTAGCAACTTGACCGCTTTCTTGGTCGGAATGGGTGACAGAATGTCCTAAATTTATCGTAATTATCTCAGTGGTTAGTTCGTAGTGTGTGCATGCAGGTACCCATTATTACCTTGACGAGATCGTCACCGAACTGCTCAAAGCAGACGTCAATGAGAAAGGCGAGAGGAAGAAACAGGTGATGGACAAGGTCGGTGGCGTCCGGATCACTGATGCGACCATCAAGGAAACCCTACAAACATTGGTGGCCAACTTTAGAATCTGGTCTACTTTAGTCGGGAAATTGTGGACCTCGTCAAGAACAGCAGGGGCAAGGACTTGAGGCCCCAGGAAGATCTTGATGCGGTCGATCGTAGACTTTTGCTACATTAAGCTGAGTGCGAGATGTACTGCTTGCATGAGGTAAGTCTGGTCGGACTCACTATTTGGCCTGTCGGCCCTTACCAAGAGGTTGAAGGCCAGTTTGAACTTCTTAAAGATCTGTGTAAAGTCCGTAGCTCTGAGGGCCTCCGCCAAAACCTGCCTCTCGGTCTCCCGCTCCTTGACGGCCCTCACGTTGGCGCAGAAGGCCTGGGGAGGGATGCGTGAAAGCTAGTCAGGAGTCGCTGCTGCAAGTCTTACCTCAATGTCGTCTATGCACAAGTTCAGCAGCACCGTGTTCTTCTCCACCAGACTCTCGGCCATGTCGTATTGTCTGCGAGGTCGGTCAGGAAAGATGACTCTCTGACCCAGGGGAGACGGGGACCTCTGGATCGGTTCAATCAGGTGGTCACTGTAGTTGCCGTCTGCTCCGTTGGTCAGCCAGTTGTTGTCCAGAGAATCCTGTCGCTAAAAAGAAAAATCCTCATTGGCAGACAAGCAGCTCCTTTAAGTCGTCACCGAGGTCAGTGATACCTTCATCACCAGGGCCAACAGACTCGTCACCAAAGTATTCAAAATCTAGTCTGACCTGACTTGGCCTGACCTATGCGTTCGGGGCTACCAAAAGCACTGGACCACGATCACGGTCCCCTCCGACTTACGTTCAGGGCCTGATGCTGCTGCCGGTGCTGCCCCAAACTTGGCGAGGCGCCGGTGGCGTTCTCGATCATCTGGACCAGCTCCTTGGGGTTGAAGTCCAGGCACTACGCAAGAGCAACAGCGTTACGATTGTGTTCGGTGCAAACTGTTAGTCTTCCTTACTTGAAGGGCGTGGAACAATGGGCCCCCGTTGAAGCCCGCGCTCTCCTCCCTGAAGATGACTACCCTGGAAGAACAGGTGAGAAGATGCAACGAGTCCATCGTGCCTAGGATCATAGCAGCTACCTCGTAAAGCCAGACTTTTGACCTCTGGACTGGTTCTTAGACTCAAAGGCCATGGGGTAGTTGACTCTTCGTAGGTCGAACCGTTCAGCCTCCGTCTGTTTGAAGTTGTCCCTCAGTACGAGGCTTCCCCCTGTTACGTACAGCTCTCCGTTGGGCAGGAACCCCGGATCGGTGACCCCGTTCTTCAGCAACATGCTCATCACGTCGGACGGCGTCTCGACGAGTCCCTAGAACAGAAGGCCTGACTTCAACTGCGCGCGCATGATGTGCAGCATTCCTCTGACTGGAGCACTCACTGTGTAGCTTTTACCGACATTTGTGACTACTGCTTCTGCTGCCCCGCGTTACACATGTTGGAAAGTTGGGGTGTAGCTGTCCTGCACACTGCGGTACGCTTACTACGGCTAGTAGGTTGGCGTGGTGGACCTGGGTGTCACGTACCTGCTGCCTCTCGAACCTGCCGAGGTAGTCCACGTACATGGGCAACACTGAGTCCAAGTACTCCATCTTTTCCCACTTAAGCAATCAGTTAGCATGTGTAAGAGGGAAAGAGCAGCCTTACTTTCTCTGCTATCAGTCAGCAGGTAGCTGGCCTCTAATTCGGCCCATTATTATCTTTAGTGTGCCTACACTCGAGATAAGCAGGATGAGGATAACCTGACACGTCATGGACCTCTCGCTCACGCTCGCACGCGTCGTCAGTCCGCGACCGTCACGTCAGTCTCCGAGTTGTCCATGATGTAAGAGAGGTCCTTGGGCCTAAAGATTATTTCTTGGCGCGTTCTGGCTGTCAGTGCTCTGATATGAAGCGGTTTAAAAAATTCCACCTGTATTGAATCATACAGAGAGATTCGGAGATGTTACCGGCTCCTCGTTCTTCTCCCTTGATGCTAGAGACGTCATTGTGTAGTTCGTCTAGGGACAGTTTCTCTCCGAGCATGGGTGAATGCAGGGTCCTTCAAGAGGAGCAGGGACACGGGGGAAAGGGGGGGGGGCAGCACCCTCATGCATTGGCTCGGAGATGGCCTTTGGATGAGGGATCCAGCGAGCGTCCTCTTGGGCAGCAGCATGTGAGCAATTCGAGTACAGTCAACGTTCGATACAGTGAAGATGTTGCTGTCCCTGTTTCTGAGTGCCTTTGCAACTGACCCATCGATTCCACAAGAACCGTTCATTTAGCGAAGAACCTCAATATGGTCAAGTCTTTCTTAGCTTCCCCACGTATAAGGTTTTCTGTACATAGAGGGGGTATAATTATGAAGTAATACGTACACAGCGGCGTTGAGATAAGCCAAGTATTCAAGAAGAGTGCACCTGTTTGCTCTAGTACATTACCTTCGTCCTTGACAGGTATTACCTGGGGGGTCCACATCAAAATGTAGCGATGTTATCGGTACTCACTGCACGGTTGCTTGGATGATCTTAAGCGTTGCCATTGAAAACTATCAATCGTTTGCTACTTTTAGCGTCTGATTTCTGGGCAGATCCCTGGGATGAATGTGCAATTTTATGTGGACCCCCTGGGCTCAAAAATGAACGACATAGGGAGCGAATCCCTCATTAAGGGGCTCATGCTAGCGTCTTACATTCACTGCATGTGTATATCAAGGAAGTCCATGGCTACAAATCATATATCATAATTTTTCTCAATCCGGTTGCACACACAATAATAGCTCGTTGCGTTTAGCGGGGAAAATGTAGATGTCCAACAGCATAGCGGAGTTGCCATCAGTTCACTCTGACAGAAGCAAGAAGAAGTCAGGCTGTATTTACAGAGCATACAGTAGAGTCTGTGCAATGTACATACGTACGTACGTATATTAGAATACAAAAGCATACTGTAGAGCGCACTTAGTCATAGTGTCTTTTCACCAGTGCTGAAACTGCCATTCCGGTGGGCAAGACTTGCTTGGAGAAGACGTAGGTCTTGATCTGCCGGAACACAAAGATGAAGACGAGGACAACTGAGCAGTACTGAACCCAAGCCCATTTGAGGACCTAAAAGAGGAGGCAGCTCTTGAATATGGAGTGGGTGATGCACGCAGATCAGTGATCATCACCTGCCACAATCCTGGTCGGTAGGTGATGTTTTGTTCAGGGTAGGCGATGCGGATGTCAGCCTTGAAGGGCAGGCCTGCGGAGGAGCCTCCTCGGTGCCAGATGGTGTAGGTGTTCTCCAGTCTAGTAGTCACTGTGAGAGCAGATCATACAATACGAGTCATGCACGAATGTGCAGACGCTGGCAGCGATGTCTCTGCTCAGCTTAGACCATGCTCACAGTTTCGCTTTTGGTACTGCTCCAGCACTCTGGCAAGGTTGTAGGCATCTGCGTGTATGCTTGCCTGGTCGAAGATTGCCTGGCTGAACCGCGTGTCCCTCCCCTGCAGGGACAAAGAGAAGTAGAAGTGGTCGTCACTGCTACGCTCAGTACGTACCCTGTGCGCTATAGGCTGCTTCTGCACCACCATCAGGTCGGACACCTGACTGAAGCCAGCACCAGACAGGCCTGAGGAGGAGGCCTGGACCAACGCAAGACCCTCCAAGTGAACGGTAGACAAGCGCTGAGAAACGAAAGACCAATATTGTGACCAGCTATGCCTAAGAGTGCGCAGCGCACAGATCATACGTACATGGAGCTTAACATCGAAGAGTAGGAAGATGTTGGCCTCATAGACTCTCTCATGTGGCTTGATTGGCATCTGCAAGGTCAGATGCAAAGCATCCAGCTTCCCATCACGATTTTCATCAGTTTCGGAGCTCTGCAGCATGAAGTTATTTAGAAATTTAGAGTCTCTTTGATTTTTGAATGTTTTTCACTTGTCTAGAGAGACGTTTAGTACATGGGGTGAACCCTCTAAAACGTCCAGCAGCAGTCAGATTCGTCAGAAGTCAGCACTGGAACCAGTATCACAGCTTCAAGATTATCAATCTACACGCCAAGTGTAGCACAGAGACAAAAAAAGTGCCATATTCATGACCAAGAGCCTCCATGTTCAAGGGCCTCTGCTCCTTGCCCACATTGTTCTTGATGAGGTTGAGCTTGTTTCAACCAGGTCCCTCGGTCAATCGGGCTCTAAAATCTGTCCCCACTGTACGTACATGGTGAGTCATGAATCATGTTATTTACGTGAACACTCGGTGCATTCCGCGTACACAAGATGCAGAGCAAATCTTATAGAGTTTTTCGTTAAGAAAAAAATTATTTGGTACTTTCCTTTATTAGTGGTACCCTCGCATGGTTCAGGAGGATCTGATTGTAGTTCTTGTAGGTGCTCCATCCAATGGTTCCCTGGGGATCGCCCTGAGGGTCTTCGCCGCTGTCGCCACCAATCTCTAGTGACACTAGCACCTCATGCTTGAAGTGCACCTCCGGCTGCTCGCGGTACACGTCCATCCGTTGCCAGAAGCCTTGACTCCGGTACGTGATCAAGAGTGGAGGGATGAAGGTGAACACAGACGCCAGGAGGTAGAAGACGGTGGCCTTGGAGAAGAGGGTAGTCTTGTAATAGCAGTGGACAGCGTGACTGAACACTGTGTAGTGCATGGCTCTTGTTGCACAGGAAACAAGTTTCGTCGACACTATTTTCCTCCGAGATCATGTCAAGCCGGAGGAAAGTCAGTCCAGGTACTACAGCCGCACTCCGGGCGTGGACCTCGGCAGGGGGGTGGCGAAGGTCAGGTACCTGGCAGAAGTGGCACTGCTTTCTCATCCTGCTGCACGCCGGTGTCCCCTCTCCGGTGACAGGACCATATGTCATCTATTGTTATCTCTGGGATTTATGCATACATAGTGTACATTAGTCAATTGACCCTCTCCTCCTTTTCAATCCTTTTTCCTCACTCTTTGCTTGATACATTTGAATGTTTGACTTAAAAGTGAGGTTTCCTGACAAGTCAAGCTTACATTTGCGACCCTTGAAGTTGAAACAGACCAACAAAGAAACAAACTGCTCGGATATGGATTGTTTCAAGATTATATCCATACTGGGATGTGCAGTCCAAAGCTTTGGTGGCCGCCCTAGACAAGTGCATTGCTGCCAAGGGTGAAATACTTGAGAAATAAATTGTTGACATTTCTAACAAACTTTCTCGTATGACTCCTCATTACCCAACTAGATCTGGCTGAAGTTTTACTTAAAAGTGAAGCGCATCAATTGACTAACGCGGTACACAACGTGGCTTCAGTGTTGATGCACCTCTCTGAGAGGGTCTGACTGCTTCACAACGTGTTTTCATACAGGTGTAAACTCAGTACTGAACTAATTATTTGTTGACAAAACACTGTTTTTGCATGCTTCGTTAAAGCACTTCAGAAACAGTTGCAGAGACCAAACTCAAATTTTCTACAGCAGACACATGCAATTAAAGGCAATTAAGGTGAAAGTTGAGAGTCAAATCGTCACTCTATGAACTTTTTTAAGTGAGCCACTGTTAAAGAGCTGATCAATAGTGGTTTTTAAAGTACTAGCGCTAAAAACTGTTTTTGGGGGGCTCACAACCTCTCACCACCTGGGTACATAAGTGAGTCATGTGTATGGGAGCTGCTTCACCAATGTCGGGCAACCTCGGTCAAGATATCGGCTTGAGCAACCTTGATGCACGTTCACAATGAGGTTACAGACGACGGTGTTGCCAGATCCCAGTCAATGGCTCCATTCAATGGATGTCATGGATCGTCAAAGTTTCAACTTTATAGACGAGTCAGTTATTATGACAATTTGAAAATTTAAACAAAATATGTCGCAAGGAGGTGATGCCAGGCCTCGATTCAGCCTCCATGACGGCCTCGATCCAGCCTCCATGACGGCCTCGGAGTCACCTCTGAAGCTCTCGACGTCTCCGACTGGATAAGATCACCCCTGCGTTGTTCACGGATATCACGATGAATTTTCTGCGTGACGACATCAATTCATGTGGTCATCTCTTCTGCACCACAGCAGTCATTTGCGCAGAGACGAAACATGCGACAACTTCTTCACGCACTCCTTGTTCTTCTTCCTCATGTCCATGGTCCGTTCTTGGCCGCAGCCGAGAGGCCCGTGCGAGGCGAGTACCTCAGGAGCGGCTCCAAGAAGTTCTTCTTCAACACGTGCCAGTGCGGCCTCATTGACGGCAGGCTGCAGGACCTCAAGTACGTTGCGGGGGGCAAAGCCCCTGTACAATGGACTCGAGAACAGATAGCGATTTTGCTCAAAATGTTTCTTTTTTTGGTCATCTCCGAAAACGACAAGCGAAAAATTGCAAAGGAAAGAAGAAAAGCTGTGGGTCTCGGTCCATGAAGTTAAATTTTATGCTCTTTGAAAAGTGCTTTCTGGACAAAAGACTAGTAAATGACTCCTTTTAATCTTAAGGAGCTACAATAGAGTGAAATTGTTGAACCAACTAACAATTTTCCTGTGTCAAAACTTCCTACACACCCAAGAGTCTTTGTTGAAGCATTAGGAATTGTTCGCTTTTTACCAGCTCCAAAGGCCCTCTTCTCTGGGCCGCCTTTGCAAGGCCCAGGCTCATTTTCATGTGGGGCAGTAAAAAAAGAACTATACTCAAGTTCCCTTTTGCACAGGAAGCCCCACATGGATATGAATGTTGCATGCATATTTGCAAAAATTGCCAAAAATCAGTTCACCTTACCTCGCCTGTCTCCCAAAGACTACTGTGCTGACGGCTCAGCAAAAACTAGCATAAAAGGTCCTAACTGGATCAAATTGTCATGTTCGTTGCTATTAATGTTGTTTTTCGTCTTACATAAACAACCCCTGCATCCTGGTGCTCTGTCTGTAGTATAAGTCACTCCTCTAACACGTTCGTTTGTCAAATTTTTTGCTTTTTCTTTAAAAATTTTGTCGATTTGAAATAAATCGACCACTTCTCCAGTCTGCTGTACATCCATTGAACGACACCCTGTTTGCCCACAGCTCTCAGTGGGCCAAGCAACGCAGCAGGTTCAAAGAGCAAAAGTTGATGAAGGTGAACAGCGGGCGGCGAAAGCGATCGCTGGACTTGACCTTGGACTTGGACATGGACATTGATTTGGCGGCCAGCAAGAACGTGAGGAAAAACACGACCTCTTCTGGGAGTCCAGCAGCCGCCGCGGCGTACTCAGCGGGTAAGTTCAGCCCCAGGTCTGTCCTGGTGCAAGCGGTCGACGACCAAGGCGCGGCTTCGCTTACCTGTGCTTCGTGCCGAACACTGTCTTCGGGTGCTGTTTGCACTGCACGAGTGCGAGGACCTCCAGAGGTACTGTACTACAAGCACGACCTATGTGGATACAGTGGACAACGCTTAAGCGGGCCACTCTGGCACTGAGCAACGCTTAAACATTTAAGCTATAAATGTGGCCTAATGAATGGCAAAAAAATGGCTGGAAAATCGATCCTTTTAAATCCAATGTAGAGAAGCGGGGTTTTTTTTGCAAACTCAGGCCTTGGAATGCAATTCTGTGCGTCATCATCACAGCAGTTTGGCCGAGATGTTTTGTTCACTGGCTCATTTAAAAGCGATAAGACCACAGGGCATTTGGGTCTTTTGTCCCATTTAACCATCTGGGCCGTTTATCCATTTAAGCGTCGCCCATTGTGCATGGTGCAGTCAAAAAGCAGTGAATGTGACGTCAACGTCTGGTTATTTATCAGTCTTGGTTGGCTGCAATTATCCGCAGTTAAAAATTACATTTGGCCTTCCTACTTCTTGGACGCGAAGGCCTCCGCCATCATCTTTAGGGCTACCTTTCCTGTTGGTGGCAGGGTACAGGAAGGAGTTCTTGCTGGACTTGTCGGGGAAGAAAAGGTTTGTCACATTAGTGCACACTCATCGAACGAGAGCCACATGTCAGGGAAGTTGATAAAGAGAGAGAAGGCGATGCCTGCTGGCAGCATGAACGCAGCTTGTGTGAACGCCAAGACCGTCAGCAACACGCCCATCCTGAACTCGTTCGAGTTGACATGATGAAATCCAGTGATATGTATGCACGAGCCTCGTGTTGCTTTGCACGCTTGATGGGCCAAGGGCATCGTCGTAAAGTCATGTAATATACATAATTATATACTATATGTATACTGCGCAAACGCCTAGATCCAGCGTCAGTATTGGATTCAATCTCTACTATCTTCTTTTTAAATCGTGTCAACAATGTCGGTATCGATGACGACTTGAGTAATTCCAGAAGCCCGAGTAAACTTGACTGGATACAGGGTAGGTCAGAGGAGTTATGGGCTGTCTTCCCCAACTTTTGGTCCACCCTGTGCAGCTGTAGCTTACTCGACGCGCGAGTCCATGGAATAAGCAATGTGAACGTGGAGCTGTTCCAGGTTGGCATCCTCACGTCCGTCGCCAGTTCACCAGGAGGAATCTGACCAAGGATGAGGCCGTCGTCCTCCTGCCTCCCATCCTCGACGATGAGGAAAGACTGGGCCAAGACCCAACCTCTGGAAGACTTGGTTCCGTCAGGCGTACGTGACCTGGTGCGTTTAAGTCAGTTACGGCTCGTGAAGCTTGTTCCATTTGCTAGACAACAGCGGAGGCGGCTCCAACTTCCCCGAGGAGCGAGTCATCAACGGATTGGTCGCCGACTCCGGGCAAGCCCCCTGGCAGGTGCTGCTGGAGAACATCAACACGGGCGAGATCTGCGGAGGCTCCATAGTCAACAGGCGCTTCATCCTGACGGCGGCGCACTGCACTGAGAGCTTCCGCAAGGACGGCGTGGCGCCCAAGCAATTTCCTGCAAACATTTTAGGCACTGACAATGTGTAGATGTGGGAGGCTGACGCTTTTGATGGACACGCACTGACCTTTGCAGCCATTGTGCGCCAGCCACGCAGATGCTCGGGCAAGTTCCTCTCCTCCAAGTTCAAGTTCGACATCCAGCGGGTCTACGACCACCCAAAGTATGCTCGTCTGCCTTCGAATGAGCTCATCTATGACTTTTCTCTGGTAAGGCAAGCTTATTCTACTCACAGGAGTGAGTTTATCCAGTGATCACTTGTGTTTGCGTAACAACCCCGTCGAGGAGGCCAGAAAACGCCAGCATTGTGTCAGCCATGCTTTAAACAAAATTGACCGAGTGGCCTCCTTTGGCCTCCCGGTGGCCTCAGGAGGCTCGACCTCTTTACTGTGAATGCGTCTCACTGGATAACATCACTCCTGTCTTTGGCAAGAGTTGAACTTCACTCTCACGAGCGCTTCCTTTCTCAGCTCCGGACCCGCCGGGTCATGTCTCCACCGGCTCCCGACTTCCGGCCCATCTGCCTGCCACCCCTCTCTCTATGGCGGAAGACGTTCGCTGGTCAGAAGGTTCTCTGGCCTCAGGCACTTGCGTGCAGTCCGATCTCCGTAGCACTCCACGTTGTTCCAGGTCAAGATATCCGGGTACGGTCGCACCACCAGGGAAGAGCTCGAGTTCGTGGACACCACGTCCTGCGCGCTCGAGCTGGGCGTCACGCAAGTCATCGACCCTTCGGATCCGAAATGCGCCCCGGTGACGTTGCGATCAGGCAGACTTGTTTCGAAACCCCGTCATCGTCTGGTGGCCAATGTCATGCTGCACTTGATGCAGCGCAGGCGTAGTCTGATGGCGTGGAGAGCGACAACTGCAGCCAAAGCACCTGAATGTACAGTATAGTAGAGAAGATCACTCGCTAAGAGAATTAGACGGTTCGAGGAACCAAGGTAGAAAGATTGATTTAAGTGATGGGGGAAAAAGAGACCTGGTTTTTTTTTTTGCTGACATGCACGAGCCTCTTGGTCACAAGCTCATGATCACTCTACATTATGAGGATTGCCTCCTCAAAGACATCGGAGCTACTGCAAATGAAACACTGAACCAGACAGTGCCTCCTACAAGCAATGAAAGCCTTTTCTCGAAGAAATAATCTTCAATATCCATCCTGAACTTGTCCTTTTGCTCCGCTCATATAAGATGATCGTCACTGGTCGCAAGGTCACGCTCACTTTCGCCATCACGCGCTCCTGATGTAGCTGGCGCACACGCCTTCAGGTAGAGTCATACTCATACACGTGCTATATTCCTGGACTTGTCTCTCCGTCACTCTCTCTCCAGTCCAGATGTGCGGTTGGGATCCGGAGGTTGATGCCTGTTCTGGTGACAGCGGCGGTCCGCTCATCGTCAAGCACAGAGACTTCATCAATCAGATCCTCATTGGGGTTGTCAGCTATGGCAGCACTGTCTGTGCACACGACCGGTGAGTTTGGCACGAATGTTACCTCCAACGGTGCCAACTTGGCCTTCACTTGCACAGTGCTGCCGGTGTCTACGCCAGAGTCAGTCGCGTGATGAAGTGGATCTTGGTCAAGATCCAGAGTGGAGAATGCATAGGACACTAACACCTTTTAAGCATCCTTTGGTGTGTGTTGAGCCCAAATATACTACAGTACAACATACGCAGTTAAAATGTAGTACTGAAGTACGCTTGGTACCTACGTAGCACAGAAGTGTGCTCTTCAATAAGGAACGTGTACACGCACGGCGCATGTGTGCATAAGCTTTACCACCTGATCAAGGCTGCCACCGCTCAAAGACCGTACGTAGGTACGATGTCGCCGGCAGTGACGGCCTTCAAAGATATCCCCGTCATTCAGCATTGAATAAAGGCCAATGCAAATGAAGGACTGATAAGTTTCAATGATGAATGTTAAATTTTTCGACGCACATTGTGTAAACGAATATTGTCCCTGTACGGGAAATAAACAAGAACTTTTCTCGTGAAAGGCAGGTGAGAAATCTAGAGCTCAAAGTATCGACTATGTGATAAACTCGACACAGACTCTCGAAATCTCCGCACCTCTTGACGGGAGTCAATATTTGAGCTATTTTTTTTAAGTTATGTTGCAGCGCTATTATCTCAGGAAAAGCGGTGCCACAATAGGTGTCAGTCCGGCCCCAACGTATTAGACGGTGATGAAACCGTCCCATTCCATGAGGGTGTCCTGATACTATTGCAAGGAACTATGACGAACGTACGTGCTGCACGGCACTGCAGTAGGTGGACGTCATATGAATGGACGTAAACAGTCGACGCTGCGCAAATTTCACACAAGAGGTGATGCTTGATACCTGATAGCGGGCAAAATTCGCAGCTCATTGGCGGTCACCCGTGCACAGTACGAACAAGGACGTGAACGGGTCCGCGCGCAGCAGGAGCCACTCCACCGGAAGAGCGAAGCTGCTGAACGCTACCGGACTAACTTTGGCGCAGTCCTGGCGGCCTTGTTGCCGGCCAAGTGTGGATGGAGGCCGAAGAAGCTGCAATGTTATGCAGCGAATGCTCATGAATCATCATATCTTGCTTGCACACATACCCAGAAGCCGGCCGGGACACTGGAGATAAGCACTTGCTTACGTAGAGAAAACTCCGAGTCCTTAACTCAGAAGCGAACAAGAAACTGCCTGGCTACCGTGCGATTCAGGAAAAACTTCTTCAAGACTTTTCTGGACGCCTGCAACGAATGCTTAGTGAAAGAGTTGACTCAGTCGGACGAGTACAGAAGCGCATCGTTTTCCTCCTAACGCCATGGATCAGTCGGCTCTCCGCTCTTTGTCCCAGTGTCCGGTGTGTCTGGAGGTCCGCAGGGACGCGCCAATCTACCAGTGCTCCAATGGCCACCTCATCTGCGGCCCCTGCAAGGCTCGGGATGAGGTCACCTACTGCCCCACCGGCAGATGTCCCTTCGACGATCCGCCCAGGAGGAACAGGCTGGTGGAGAGGATCATAGAGCTGGCGGCCTTCGACTTTCCCTGCAGGTGATCAAGTGCTTTCGAGAGTCGATGTTGGTTCCACCTTCGGGCCCTCATTCGAAATGTCTCGCTATTAAGGTATAGCTCAGATGGCTGTGACTTTGTGGGAGGCCGGACAGATCTCAGGGAGCACGAAGAAGAAGCCTGTGACTTCAGACTCATAAGCTGCAAGTTCATCAACTGCTCCAAGTCCCTCAGGCCCAAGGAGATGGAGAGGCATCTGATGGAGGTAAGTTTTGTTCTAAAAACAAAACTTGGGGGGGGAGGCTGACTAGAAGCAGACATTGAATCAAGCCTGTGCAGGACCACTTGTACTGCACCCACTCAGCCAACGGTTGCGAGTTCACCGGCACTCGCAGCCACTTGTTGTGGCACGAAGACGAGTGCGTGTTTCGCTCCGTGCACTGCCCGGACGGCAACTGCAACCGCACCGTCAAAGTCGCGCAGGTTCTTGACCACATCAAGGCGGAGCACAAGGACGCAGTATGGAACAAGTCACCCATCAAGGTTGACGTGGGAGACATGTGAGTATCAGAGGAACATGACGACAAAGGGATGACGGGAAGCTTGACCCCCTCATTGACTTGCGCTCAGTCACAGTCAGAGAAGCCTTCATCGTACTTTCAGCCAAGATTTGAGTCTCCCTCTGGCACAATTTCACTGCCGCTGGAACGTTCAGGAGCTTCAGCAGCGACGTCCTTGGCATCTCGTGGCCCATGAAGTAGACGACGTCCTGTTCCTGGCACACTTTCACCGCTCCGCAGACGGGCTCTACTATCTCTGGCTGCAGACACTCGGAAGTCGCAGGGTGGCAGGAAACTACACGTGCGACATGGAGCTGATGGGCAAGACGCTGACGGTCCACCACAAAGGCAAGGTGTTCCCCATCGACATGTCCAGGGAGGAGATCACGTGGGATGAGCGGTGCCTCCAGGCAACCGAGAGAATCATAAGGCAGTGCGTGAACGAGAGGAACGAGGTGCTGGAGGTCAAGTTCACACTGGCAAAGAAGACAAAGCCTGAGAGTTGACTTCTTTGCGTGCGTCTCTGACCTGACTCAGCATCAACGAACATCTCCTCGTCCACGTCCATCACTTTCTGGGCTGAGCTCGCGGACGCCCCGAGCTTCAAGCCTTCCGTGTGCAGTACGTTCTGCACAACCATGTTCAGTTTGTACATACGTACGTGCGTCAATACAACGTCGTTCTCTTCTCCGACCTCACACTGTGTTCCACACACTCCATACGGGTACGAGCGTGCACACACACGATGACGTCGTCTGAATGGCACATATAGCATCTACCGTAGTATGTACGTATATAGAAGTCACTGGCCAGAGATGACGTTGCTGTACCGTGTCGTATTCGGGCTTTACACAGCACAAAAGTTACACTGCGCTTACAAGAAATCAATTCTGCAACGGAGCTGCATAACAGTACATCGTCGACAGTTGTAGGATTGTAAAGTTCTGAACGCAACTTCTGATCGAGTCTTAGTAGAATGATTATCTGTACAAAAATAATTCATCTCTGAGTGTACATTCAGTGCACACACACGCAGTCGTGACATCCTCGTACAGAACAGAAACGTCACACACGCACTGGACATTCACTTGCTGACAATAACAAAGTAGCAGACTGCAACCTTATCCCTCAGGTCAATTGTAAGTGGTGTTCTTTATATAGCTCAAAACATCTTATCATAGGTGAGATAATACACATGTCGCAAGTGTAAAAAAAGAAGTCTGAAGCAAAGTTGCAGCCTTACCATTCACGTACGCGTCCATGTCACCTTCACACATGCTCGTGCAAGCTTACTCATTGATGTTTTCTCGACGAATTGATGAGATATTTACAACAATGCGTCAGCAAGTGCTTCTCACTGTCATTTGCTTCATTATGGTGATGATGGCTGTGGTGATTGCTGCCACCGTTGGAAGATGACACCACCTCTCTGGTGTAGATGTCCATGCCGTACTGGCCCTCCTCGGGAAAGCTGACGCTCAGCGTCACGAGGCCACTGTCCGAGATTCGGTGGGAGACGTACTTGCTCAGCTTCTTCTCCTCCATGCCGTTCTTGTGCAACGTGGCCATGAAGTCTGTCAGCGGACGCGTCATACGGAAACTAAGGCAGAGAGAGGACGTGGTCCAAGACTACCTCGACCACGTGCAGGTCATTTCCTACTGCTCGCTTTACCTGATGTCCAGTTGCTGGCCCGCGAAGATGAGCGCATCCGCGTGCGACACTGGCATGAGTCCGAACAATCTGGTGGCCTTGGCCGGGCCCCACTCACCGCTGGCGCAGTCAGGCAAAGGCACCATTACAGTGTGTAAGTCCTCACACCTAAAAAAAGAAAAGAGTAGCACGATGATAAATTACGTTACAGTTGGAAGGTAAAGTGATGGTCGCCATTACTTGATCTTGAACTTGCACACGCTCTTGAACTTCATGGGCTCTCCCGTGAGGTACTCCTGCGGGGTGACGGCGTTGGCGAAGATGTCGAGAAGGAGGGAGCCGCTGCAAGGAGCGTGGACGCGGAATGCGACCACGTTGCCAACGACACTCTGAAAAAAAAAAAAAAAAAGGACGTTCAATCGACTTCCTCCCAATGGAATAACAGTTCTGAGCGAAAAGTATCATGTGGGGGTCCAATAAGAGGATATCGATACCTGCAGTAGGTAATCGCTTTTTAATTCGCCCCCTATTACGCTTTATCGACTAGGAGCAGTGCAACAGAGCAGAACGAACAGATGCATCCAGTTGGCTCACGTTCCACTCCCGGATGCACAAAAGACCTTCGTTTTGTCTCCCTCTGTCGCACAAACAAACACTGCTACAACACAAACAAATGTATCCTCAGAATGAGCTCTCCGCTGAAGCCACCATGGTGAATTCGTTCTCCGATACTACAGACCCGCGTACGAGTACGACTGGCACATGAACAACGCAGGTACCTGCATGACGAATCTCTTGAGGCTGATTCCCTCGTAGTTGTCCTTGTCGTCGCCATAGAACTTGAGATTGTAGTGAAATATGAGACTGTTTTCCATGTGACTCGGCATCTCTAAGCGGATTGTGGCGGCACCTGGTACATGGACGAGCACACAGTCAAGCACATCACGCCCCATCACTCGATCACTCATCTCTCACCTGTGGAGTCGGTGTACATGACGGACTTCATGTTGTCGCTGGGGAAGCTGAGCTGGTACCTGCGGGAACACACGTATGTACTGTCTGGCGAAGCAGATGAAGTGCGTAGGTAGGATGGAGTTAAAAGGTACCTGAAGAAGAGTGATCGCACAAAAGGAAGTTCCTCAAATTCCTCTAGTGTAATAGGATCTTTCAGTAGCTGCCACTCAGACTGGAGAGGGAAAAATTCGTAGATGAACTCTTTGGGATCGGTGAGGAAGTAATGGTCGTCATATTCGTATCTGGAAGATGAGAGGAAGGTCAGCGTGTGAGTGGTGATCAACATGTGTAGATGACACATGCACTGGGGTGAGGTCACTGTGCCCAAGCTTGGCATGACGCCGGCGGTGGTGGCCGACAGGGTCAACGTGTGGGCCTCACTGAAGAAGGCCTTCCATGGTGGTGGTTGAAGTGAAGTCCGTCCGTTGTGTGGACGGACCAGAAGGACGAGTTATGGCTTGACTCACCTGAGACTGTCTGATTTCGCCTTTCCTGGCTTTGGCACCTCCTTGGCGTTGACCAAGTGTCGCGCACCCCAGTTACACTGGACGAAGCGCCAAGCGCCGGCCACGTAGACAGCATTCCACGAGTTGCGGAATCGGTTATCCTCGAAACTCACGCCCGGCTGGTAGCCGGCAGACTTGCTGTAGCCTTTGATCACCACGCAGTGCAGCCCGGCGTAGCTGAAAGTGACGTTGCAATGCAGCACGTACTTGTGGTATTGCCTCTGCACGCACGTACAGACGGAAGTACACGCGAACGTCCCGTATACGTACCTGCACAGCCTCTTGAACAGGACGTGATAGCTCTCGGTGCCAAATTTGATTCCTCGGAGTAGCCCCATCGGCGTGTCTCCGCGCTCGTTGTCCTCGAACATGATGGAATTGAGGTTTTTGACCGTGATCCATCTGAAGATGGCCCTCGCCTTTTCCACGTCTGAAAAGGTTCCAGCCACAAGCTGCCTCACCAGGTCGGTGAACGTCTTCTGATCCTCCTGAGCGACGTTGATGGCGCGTTGGTCCACCTACGTACCCGGGCACGAGAGAGGCGTGTTAGCACGGGTACATGCGCTATTACACCGCTCTGACACGGTACAAGGAGCTCTACAAACCTCTGCGAACTCGGTGGGATCTCCGTAAATCTCTTGCTTGGCGTGAGCCGGCGGCACCGGCGGCGGCGGTTGAGACGGGTACTGCAAGCCGCCGCTGCTTTCCTCGGAAGCCACTGCCGTCGACACGGCCACCGCGGAGGCGGCCGTGTCCCGGCCGGTGGTCATGTATTCGGCTCGCTTCTCTTGGATGAGATTCATCATCTCCTTCGAGTGCTTTTCCACCAGCGCGGCCGTGGCGGCTCTGAAGCAAAGTCAAGGTACGTTGCAGCAAGAGTCAACGAGACCACTGTTGCACAAGATCTCACCGTTCCTGTTCCAGGAGCTTTCTTGTCACGTGCTCCTTCTTCTTCTCCCGCTTCAGGGTCATGTTCTTCTCGAACTCCTTCTTCTCCTATGGGATGATACCGCGCACATCAGGGCATGACTTTCCAGTGCAACCACTTGAAGGGTGCTGTCAGACTCACCTGCGAGTGTTTGATGGTCAGGTTCTTGTAGTCCTCTTTGTTCCTCTTCTTGCTGAGCTCCTTCTCGAACTTGGACGTGAGCTTCTCCAGCTCGATCTCCCACTCCTCTTGCAGGCCATTGACCACTTTGCTGTGTTCTCGCTCACGCTGCTCCTGGAACTTTTTGTAGAGCCTGTCTTCTTCTTCTCTGTGCTGAGCCTCCAGACGGGCTTGCTCTTCGCGATCCTGCGAAAGAGAAGAGCGGTAATGTGATACCTCCTCTATTAAGGAACGACACTCGTAGGTGCAGAAGTCGGATACAATTTTCTATGCAAGTGCAGTGAAGGCTTTGTCCCTCCCACGACGGATGGGGACAGCGCCCTCTAGTGCCTGCATGACCTAGCGCTCTCACCAGATAGGTCTCGATGGGCTTCTCGTGGGGCCTCGAGTACTTCCTCTGCACCTCCGTGGCGTTGAGCGCGTGTCGGATGTGCAAGGCTGAGGAGTCGAACCTGCCCCAGTGCCGGGCGTTGGGATGAGTGGAGGTGGTGCTGTGGAAGTAGTACGTGCACATCAGTCCAGGCTGCATGCACTCAGTACGTACAGCCAAGGCCATCGACCACGACGACGTCGTGTTCCCCGTAGGCCTTATTATGCACATCACACACTCCCGCATTCTCTCAGCCTACACATACATTAGTGCCGTGATGGTGGGGCTGGCTGACTTCTAATCAGCCCACAATCTTTCCGGCTCATTTTCCCATGCTAGTTAGACAAAGCTTACCAGGGCTCTTCTCCACCATTGTTGGACCCCATAGATCCTGTGGAGATCTTGGCGCTGTCTCTCATCTGCGTCCTGATCGCCAGGGCGTCGGCGTCTATGTGAGCCTTTCCGCCCGGCCTGGAACAAGGTGTTGTTCGAGTTATTCTTCCCCGCGTTCCTCTGGTCGGGAGCAGCACTTACCTGATCTGTTCGTTCACGTACGGTCCCGACTTTGGCGCGTTCATGGCTGATTTGATCCCCATGGACTCGCCGTCGAAGTGGCCGGGTCCGATGCGGGGGACGTGCGTGTTGCAATACACCTGGCGGGAGGGATGACGACATCTTAGTCGGGGTCAAAAGTCTTCGTGCGGCATTAAATGTCTGACGTTGGGGGTGTTAAGGACGCTGCTGCACCTTTTCACCTCGTTGTCCCCGAAATGAGAGTGCGTCTTGACAACTTTACTCTTTCATGTGGAACTACGTAAGCACTCTGAGTGTTCCAGTTAGCTTCGCATCAAACATGACTAATAGCGACACCATTCGAGCGTCACTGGCACCGATATTGGCATCCATTTTGTCACGACCAACAACTTTGACTCAAAGCTGAGTAAAAAGTATTCCCTGAGCGCAGTAAACAAAAGGATACAAGTGAAAAGTCACACTTCAATGAAATGAAGGAAGTTACCAAGCAGCACTCTCAGCAGTTTCCAGAACTGGCAGTTTAGCACAGCTCTATATAAAAACATTTCCAGGTAAATTACTTTAATTATGCAATAAAGTTTTTAATCTCCACTTTTCATTCATTCTCTCTCTCTTTAATTCAACTGCATTTACTGGGTATGAAAGAAGCAGTGACAGAGGTCCCAGCTCTATCTAGCATTCAGCACGAGACAGGCTACTTTGATGTCTTGGACGAGATATTTTCTATAGGATAAGCCTCTTCCTGTAGCTGAAGTTGATCTTGACGCAGTTGTACACATCGAGCTAAGCTGTACATACATAAAAATTGTGTCAAGAAGCGGAGACAAAATGTGTTGCCAGAATCTGATCAAAATGTAAAAAAAAAACCCCTCCAGTTTATTTTACAAGTTATAATAAGTTACTCCCGTCGCCCAAAGACTTTTGTGGGGGGCGCGCGGGGGGGGGGGGGGGGGGGGGGGGGGGGGGGGGGGGGGGGGGGGGGGGGGGGGGGGGG
>JAAUXU010036466.1_pt1 | contig 36065 bp, 38 predicted proteins | sample 7278151 | NCBI WGS metagenome assembly JAAUXU01 (sample SAMN14350113, study PRJNA611818) | marine sediment metagenome | isolation source: surface marine sediment (1.8m) | place: French Polynesia: Moorea | collected 2018-08 | reverse complement strand
TGCCCTGGTTCTGGCGATAGATTTTGACAGCTGAAAATCCAGGGATTCCAGAACTGAGAGCCAAAGAGTCCTAGAAAATCATCATGAAAGTCTATCTTACAATAGGGTGGATATTACTTTTATTTATTTAGCTCAACATTGTGATGCACACCTTTAACGGCCTCTAACAGCGAATGATTTGTTCAATTTCAAAGAAGAACATAATAGCCAGTAAGTATAGACTCCACGCCATTGGCCAAATCCATTTGGATTTCAAGCACGAACATTGGTTTTCCAAGACCAAGTCGCTCAACGTAAAAGTGTTAAACAGAGGCACAGCCTTGACTGTAAGTATTTATATTGCAATCGCTGAACTGAACCACTTTAGGGTTGAATCTATGCGTGAATTCAGTCATCGAGACACCGAGACATAAGATTGAGCACACAAGTTTAATTGCGTGTTTTCTGTAACGGTGAGGTCAAAGAATTAAAGAAAAGATTTCAACATGTCCAACTTCAACCAGAAGTTGTGTGGCAATGAAGAGTCAGAACACAGACATTTTAGACACCCGTAAACTAGTCATGAATGACCTCGCCAAATTTTAGTTTCCCTGCTACACCCACAAGCTAGAAAATCACAGTTCTCTCGTCTGGTCGCAATTTCACCATTCATATCTTTGACGATTGACTGTATTCATTTTCCGCTGAGTCCATTTAGCAATAGTTGGCCGAGTTCGCAGTAGCTCTTGGTCGACGCCATCGACGGCACCAATGCCAGCGACGTCACCCAGCGACGAACTGGCGAGTCGGGAGCCTCGAGAGGCGAGTCAGTCAGTCAGTCAGCGCTGTTGTAGTCCCCTGAGGTGTAGCGTAGACGACGACGGCTTCGGCCTCTCTACGGACGGGAGGAGTACCGCCGGCTCGAGTAGCGGACAGGAAGGTGGGTGAAACAGCGAGCGCAACTGCGATTTGAGGGCAACAGAACAACCTCGTCCAAGCTGTGCTCGACCGGGATCAGCTCCCTCCGGTCAGTCTTTCATACCAAGATGGTGAGATTTTGCAGTGCTTGGATCAGATTGTCGGAAAATGTCGAAAATTGACAAAAATGATACTATATTTTTGACTTTCTAGTGCCCACTTTTGACCGCGCACACGTTGCGCGCGCTCCTCCTCTTTTCAGCTTCAGCAGCCTACCTAGGGAAGTGAGAGAAGAGATCACTGCATTGACGTCAACCCCGTCGGGTCCTCCAATCCGAGTGGAGTGCAGTGAGCTGCACCTTGTTTTCCCAGCGAAATGAGCCCGAGCATCACCGTCAAGCCCGACGAGGGGTCCGATGAGGCGGACCCCGAGCGCCTCTTTGAGACCAGGAACGTGGATGAGATCGCTGCCTTTTCGCGTTCGCTCGAGCAAGACATCGACCGCAAGAAGGAGGAGCTGCGCACCATGGTCGGCGAGCGATACCGCGACTTGATGGAGGCGGCCGAGACCATCACGCGGATGCGAGAGGGAGCAAAAAACGTCATTCGGTCAGTGGAATTGGTGGGCGCGAAAAGCATGGAAATTCATTCCAAGGCGCTCGTGGGTTTCGAGGCTGTCACGTCTGGCGAGGCCAAGAGTAGCTGCGGCCCCGATGAAGACGCCAACAGGCCATACCTTACGGTGGCGTCGGAAATCAAGCTCCTTATGATGGCCCCGGAAAAAATTTGGACGGCTGTGGATCAAGGCGATTTCTTGACTGCCTCCGGACTGTTCCTCTTTGCCAGGCACATACATACCGATTTGACGCTGGACTCTGCCCCACCCGGTGTCGACGCTGCCTCGACGCCCAGTAGAATAGTGGCGTCCTGTTTCCCGGTGGTTTCAAGGCAGTGGGCGTCTATCGAACACTTCCACAAAGCGATCACGACGGGGTGCGAAAGGGCTTTGAGCGAAAACGCGCAGAAGTCGACGGATTCCCTGGCCGCCTTAGTCCTGCTGGAGGGCCTCTCATCGAAGGACATCTTCAAAAAATTCCTCGACCTCAGAGAGGCCGCGATTCTGCAGACATTGAGACTGGACACACGGCGCGAGACTGCCAAGACGCTGATATGCAAGACGTTGGGAATGATCATGTGTACGTTGCAAGTGATCCATTCCGCTTTTGCCGAGGGCCAAGAAAGAAGTCTTGTCTCAGTGCTGAAGAAATTGGAGATCCCCACCTTGTCACTCTTCCAGACCAGGCTGTCGCCCATCTTCAAGTACCTCCCCGGGATCATTCGCGATTTCTCCCCCTCGTTGGTCGAGCCCCTGTCTAAACTGGACGCCAATTTCCTGGCGTCGCAGACAACAGCCTGGCTGGACAAAATCCACGATTCTATTGGCCAGGCCACCATTGACGTTCTGAACCACGTTGGCTCCATAGGTGCGCTCTCGGCCATCAAAAAGTACTGCTATGACTATCTGCTCAATCCCAAAGACGGCTGCATGAAACCGATGGAGTGGAACGCGGTGTGCAACAATATTCTCGACAAGGAGCTCAACCTCTGGAACGAGTTCTTCAGGAATGTCTACCGAGAGCGGGTGGAGACCTTAATCAAGACTCAGATTGCAGGGGCCGTTTATTGCATTCAGTCTTCTCTCTCGGTGTACAGCGAGACGCAGGGCTCCCTTGACAGCGAGCTGGACCTCTCACCCTACCTTTGGGCAGAAAGCAACTTGAATGAAGTGGTTTACTTGCCGAAGTTTGGCGAGGTGGTCCAAGAAGGCGGAGATCCCTTAAAGAGGTCGTTAGAGCTGAAAGCACATGGGTACTCGCCTAAAGTGCAAGACCTGTGTAGGCAGTTCGACAACATTTTGCTGAAGGTGCTTGATGAAGTGTCTGAATTCGTTAAACCTCAGAAGTACTCCTCAGACTCGGACAGACTGACTTCACTATTCTTTCTGCCGGAGTCCAAGTCTAAGGAGCCGGAACCTTTTGATCCTTGTGTAGACAACGAGGCGATTGTGCAGTTCATGCAGGAGAGCGTCTATGCCTACGTCCGGGAGATGATTGACCACATCTCGGAGAAACATATTGCTGAGGAAAAGGGCGACTGTGACAGAGGTGCGATGCTCTTCCTCGGGCGCTTCTTCCAAGCCATTCCCGACCTGTGCCCCTCATTAAAGAAGTGTCTGGCTGCCTCCCAGTTCCTTCTGTCTCAGAAGGAGGAGTTCCAAGCTCTCACAGTCATGCAGCAACAGAGACGTGCTGGTCTGGGCGTCAAGGCTGACCCGCAGTGGACAAAACTGAGAACCACGTTGGAGGAGAAGAGCTGCGCGGCCTTCAAGAGGTGGCTCTCGGCACTCACACTTGACCTCCATGCCAGTCTGGAACAGGATTTTTCTGATGAAGATCCAGACGCGTTGCTTCAGCTTTTTGCAGCGTGGGATGCCATCGACATTTCCGAGGAGGGAGAGGACGGCAAGAGCGTAAAGTCGCGCATTCGGGTGCCGCAGCACCCGTCTGTGCCCCTGGCTCGCGGGTTGGCAGACTACGCACACTGCGTGTACCGCGTGGCTCCCTACTCGATGCCTCACTCCATCCAGCTCAGTGTGTCGCAGGACCCGCTTCGACCAATCTGCCAGATGTATCGGCGAGTAGTCGAGCGAGGGTCACTGGTGCAGATGGCGGCGCTGCAGCTACATTTCGACCTCCAGTTCGTGAGCCAGTGTCTCGTGGCTAGGGAGAACCAAGAGTCCGCCTCCGAGTTGCAGTCCCTACTGACCGCTCTGGATCGTCACATCGACCCCTTCGACCTAAGCGTGTTTGCACCCTACGTGTCCACGCACGTGAAGCGCGCTGTGCTGCGACAGGCTGGACTGCTCAGCGTGATCATTCCAGCCGACAGATTCTCGCTGCTGGCTTCCATGAAATCCTCCTTGCCCATCGCAGCCGCCGGTACTTCGGATCAGCACAACGTCTTATGGACGCTGTCGCATCGCCCCGAGAAGATTCCTCTGGTACCAGTTCCCAGGAGGAAGAAGGACGTTGGCCACAACAGCATGAAGCAGCGCCTCTTGACGACTAGCGTGTCGGGGGCTCTCAAAGCGTCCTCTCAGGCGTCCTCAATCTCTCCAGTAATGGGACGGCGGAAAAGGGAGAAGTCGCCGGTGGCCAAGGCCACGGGGAGTTTTTTCGAAGCCATGAGCACGAGTTGGTTTGGTGGAAAGTGATCAATGTGTACAACACATGTTTCTATTCATTGTTGTGTTATTCTGCTGTTCCGGTTGCTTAGCTTTGTCTCCATCAGGCGTTCGTTGCCCCTGGGCAATAAAGCTTGTGATAAGATTTTAATACATCAGCAATGTTGATAATGTCGTGATCATGTGGAAAGACTTCTTCATCGGAGCCTTCTCGGCCAGCGTGCTCTGTTCGTTGGTGCTCTACATGATGGGTCCTACCAGGAACCCCTCGGAGTCCGTGCAGAATCCGAATTGGTGCAACGCTCAGGTCGATCCGTTGTTCATATTGAATACCACTCAATTTGACAGTCCTGCTGAGCCTCCATCAACTGTGACAGCGATTACCGTCCTTCTATGGACCCCGCTGGCAGGACGCATGGACAACTGGAAGGAGCACCTTGGCCGACAGTGGAATCTGACCGTAAGATGAACGATCACCATCACGGCAATGTCCATTCAATGTTGCTCATTGCAGAAAGATGGGGAATTTAACTTGGAGTTCATCACAGAACGCGACAGGGTCGACGAGGCCAAAGTTATCTTGTACAACCTGAACGACCTCAACCTTAATCTGTATGTTGGAGGTGTCAGATCGGCTTCCACTTGGCGACAAAACGAGCTCCCTAATAAGAAGAACAGAAACCCGGACCAGGTCTGGGCCCTGTTCTGGCGGGAGCCGCCGTCCAAGTGTAGGATCGAGCAGCATCAGTTGGCGTGGCTGGACGGAATCTTTAACTGGACCATTTCGTACCGCAGAGATTCTGACGTCAACTATCCGTTTGGATACCTCAAGCAGGTTGAGCACATAAAGAACCTCGGCGCCAAGTGGAGCACGTACTTGACAAAGAGAATGGGCGTTGCCTGGCACTCCGACACCTGTGATACTGTAGGTAGGTCCATTCTGTTCGCATTGGAACTTTCAGTTACATTGAATGACACAAGCGTGCCTGCAGTTCCACCTCCTACGTGCATTTCAGCCGGCGGCGAGGAAGTGGCTTTGGCGCTCGCCGACGACGGCAATCACATTTATGGCTCCTGCATCAACCGAACGGTCCGCTTGCCTCTGGGGACGACGGGCGAGGCTGCATTGAGCTCTCGAGCTCGATTTTATGTGGCCTTCGAGGAAGAGATCTGCGACGACTACATCACGGAGCGCTACTTTCGTGCTCTGCACCACGGCTACGTGCCTCTGGTGCTGGGCGGAGCAGACGTGGGTTACGACGAAGTAGCGCTAGCCGGTACCTACATTGACGCAATTGACTTCGTCACCGAGGAGGGTCCCCTCGGCCTTAGGAGGCATTTGGCCGAGCTGCCGTGGCTAGAATTTAGCCAGTACTTGTTATGGCAGCTCGACTACACCGTGGATTCCTGTCAAGGACAATGGCGCCTTCGACTAGGAGAGAAGGTGGTCGCTGACATGGCTAGACAGAAGAAAAGCATCTTGGACTTTTCACAGTTTTGGCACAGTAAGAAGTGCTACGGAAGATATAACACGGCAAAGTTTCACTGAATATATTAAAAATCCCACTATGCATACCGGCATCGACCTTCGCTTTGATATTACAATTGTCCTACGACTCCGTCCTGCTATCTTGACGAGATCGCGGGCGACCCAACACCAAGGCAGTGGAAAAGATGGATCGCCTGAATGCCTCATCGCTCAGGATGGAGTCGGAAGCATTAGCAGAGACATCCTCCGACTCCACGGGGACTTTCTCTTGGGATTCGTATATGTCGTCGAGGCGGCACAAGAGGTAGTCGTTCTCATAAACTACAAAGAAAAAGCTAGCAACTGACTTTCCAGGTGGTCTAGTCAGCATTAACTTTCTTACCAGGGAAGAGGTAATCTGGCTGGTCCCAATCGACATCATCCTTTGGAACATCCAGATGGTTCTCAACTGTCATATGCTCCACAAGATCTTCAGAGTCTTGGCACTTCCTGGAGCAAACTATGCATTCTTTGAGGTGGACTTTTCGGCGTATGAAGTTGATAAGCTTGACCTGCAACCATAATCCAGGTTAGTTTGTCCTCTGTCGTTAGAGATCGACCGAAGGTGCCTTCAACCGAATTTTTATGATGCCGAACTCGTCAGCGAGGCGAAGTCGAATACTAAGCTTCGGTCGGAATATTCGACACCAGCAACTATATACTTGGAGCATCAAGCCAAATAGTTGGGTTTCGTAGAATGTTTAATTTTACAGTAAAGAACAGGCAAGTTTTCATAACAGAACAGCAAGAGCGCAGCATTTTCTGCGTCCAGACAACTTCATTCGTTAGTAATCGTGTCTTTGGCAGTTGAAAGAAGCCACCAGACAAAGTCAATGTCCTGTACGCATGTGTTTCATAGTGGACAGGAAAAAGTAAGGAACCAGGTTTTTGTAGCAACCAAGCAGTAAAGTACTTCTGAAATGCTTTAAACATTGCTGCAAGAAAACAGTTGCCGAAGGGACTTTCCTTAGTCGACCGAATCTGAATATTGGCTGAAACATTCCTAATATTCGGTCGAAACATTCGGTCGAAACATTCGGTCGAAACATTCGGTCGAGCACTAGTATTTCCATAGAACCACCAACCTGCTGGTAGAAGTCGAGCTTTTTCTTGTTCCGGATGTGCTGAAAGTCGAAGTCATGAATCGACGTCATGTGCGTCATTAGATTGCAGATGTCAACGTATTTGGCCGGACAGAAGAGGCAAACTGCACCAGAAGGATCTCCTTGCCACTCGTCCCAGTTGACATCGTCTTCACCCTCGTCGGAGTTAAATCCGTTCGGCAACTCTTCATCGTCAACTACAAGGAAATTACTTAGTCGTACTGAAGGAACCAATTCTTAAGCAAGAGCTCTCAATGACTGATCAGTGGCTTACACGATCCCCTCATGAATTCCTTCCTCGCACCCCATCCTCTGCCAAACTCTCGGTAGTTGACGACATAGAACTTGTCGTAAGCTTTGTTCTTGGGGTTGATGGTCTTGTGCTGCTTTTTGCGCATGTGCTCCTTCAGCACGTTCCTCGAGGGAAAGATTTTTTCACAAAAGACGCATGTGCACGACTCCACCTTTTCTTCAAGCATGTCCAGAAGCTGGGACACAAACACTAGATTGTCTGGGTGGCCAACGTTGAAGTTGTGGTTCTTCTGTAGATGATTGAGCAGATGTCCGTACCATCCCTCGAACTCTGTGCGGCAGAAGAGGCATCCTCGCTTGAACGTCTTATCCTCTCGCTCTCGCTGCTGCTGCCTCAGAACATCTTCTAGCAACTTTCGCTGCAAGTGAAGTCTCAACTCCTTGTCCTCTGTCAGTACGTCTGACAGCATGAAGAATTCCTTCTCCTCGACATTATTCTTTTTGGCCTCTAACCCCTTCTCGGTCACGGAGGCTTTTACCGTGGAAGCAAATTCACAGATGGGCGTGCTAACCAGCTTCTTCTTCCAGTAAGCCAGATACTCGGCCAGATTTGCTACCAAATGTACGTCAGAAATGATGAGCCTGTGGCTCTCCAGCAAGTGGGCGAGCAGCTCCGGCTGCTTTTCCGGCAGAGAAAACTCTTGGTGGCAGAGGAGACAAGGTGCGTTCTTCCTCAGCGGAGTCTCTGCGGTCTCTTCCGGAAAACTCAGCGGCTCCTTGATCGGCGACTGGCTGGAGGTCCACTCGGGTAGATTGTCGGCCGAGAGTAGTTTCTTCATCTATGACAAGCACGGCCTCAATCAACAAAGCACCTGACCTCAGAAAAACATGATTGTTACTCACCTCGGCCTTTTCAAGGGCCTTGATCGCGTTGGACATGCTGGACTTGCGATCAGCTTCAACCTGTCCCTAAACCGTATCCTACTTTGTTGTTCCTCCTCGACTCAACTTGAAGCAAGTTTTACCCAGAGATCTGTTCCCTATATCGGCTGCTGACGCGGACCGCCTGCACGAGTAGCTGACAGGAACATGTGGGAAACAGTGAGCGCAACTGCGATTTGGGGCAACACAACAACCTCGTTCAGAATTTCTATACTTTATTTCTATCAACAGATTTTCGCAGCGATTTTTTTTTGCGATTTCCACAAGCTTCCTCTTGGCCACGCACACATTACGAGCACTTCTGTTTTCGGCTTCCGCATAGTCGCTCAGCAGCCTATCTGGACAAGCAGTAGAACAGATCATTCTTTAGCCGGATCACACAGATCAAGCAGAGCCTAGATATCGCTTTCTGTACAAGGAACGAACGGCAACGCTGCAGGGAGTCAGTCGTCGATGACATCAAGAGGAACGCAAGACACAAGTTAGAAGCAGCTCGCGTTACTCTGAATTGTGTGAAATGACCACACAGAAGTTGATGTGCAAGATTTAAAAAATCATTATTATCATTCACTTCTCTTAACCCTATTCCCGCCAACCTTTTTGTGCACCTAAACGGCCAACGGTGTGTGACTGTCACTCACTACGCCTTTTTGAGGCAGTAGTTGAACAGGAGCTCAGACTACCGCTAATAATGATGATATAAAGTGTCTCTAGTTTTTGCTTTAACATTACACCTCACTTTGAAGGCAGTTTGTGCCATAACTGCTTTGCACAGTCATGGCACAAATGAAATGTGTGATTGGCGCACAAAGGAATTTGGCAGGATTGGCACTGTCCCAGGCTGCCATTGAGTTTCTTTTTGGCCTTAGTATAACCAGAAGTGCCTTGGATTTCATTCACAATAAATTCAATATCCCTGCTTGTAAGATGCATGAGAGGTCATGAAAGGAAAAGACAAATCTTTTATTCAGAACCATATTCTGGCAAGTCCTATAAATGGACAGGATATTAAGTGTCCTAAAGTATGTGTTCAGGCCTGTCACTCATGCTGAAAGATGATGGCTTTTGTAAGAGGCTTTCTCATGGTAGCATTCCTGCAGATTAACGTAATTTGCCTCGCATAATGATATAGTCGTATTTCTATACACGTTTTGATCACACACATGACCAATGAAAGTTGCCATGGGAGATAAAAGATGTGGCACTTACTGGTGAAATGACACATCCTCAAATGCAGGCCTTCGATCATTAGCACAGTTCATTTTTCCACAATAGACCATTATGGTGCAAAACCAGAGCTACACTGTTGAGTGACGGTGTTCCTCTTGGTGTCTGCGACAGCTGACTCCATGTAGCATCGTCGTTCGCCCCTTTCCTGCTACAGAAAGCGAGATCTGGACTCTTCTTGTTTGTAGAGCTCCTGGAGCCAAGAACTTGCTGCAGACACATACGTAGATATCTTGCACTCCACTGCTAGCGCCACCTGATCACATTAAATGGTCACAGTCTGGTCACACTATGACATCTACGTCCCAGCAGCAGCTCCTGGCTAGAGAAGGTATGAGCCCATCACTGGGTCCACGTCTGCCACTGAAGGCAGCAGCACAGCCGCAGCAGCACTGAGCACTCTGTGCCTCTTCAGCTCCGCATTGCACCGCTGCGGCATTGACCGAAGGCAGCCGGAGGACTCACAGTGAAGTTCGTCGTTACGGTCGCCTCTTGCAAATTCATCTCCGTCAGGTCTACGACTAGTGGGGAGTCCTGGTTTTCGTCGTCTTCCTCTTCCAAGTCGTTTTGGGCCGACGTCATGAGTCTGGCGAACCCTTCGCACTTCTTATTCACGGTGTCGTCTCGCCGGGGGCTTCCGGCACCCGTGTTCGAGCAGGTGGTGGAACAGGGTCCGCCGCACATGCGCACCTACGTGTGGCAGTGTCAGTTCCACGGATATACGGCGCAGGGACAAGGCAGGACCAAGAAGGAGGCCAAGGCCGCCGCGGCCCGGGCCATCCAAGTTAGGTGAGTGAGTGAGTTGTCTGGTACTACGAGGCGCAATGTCCTGCCTAAATCTGTTAGACTCCAAGTTGCTGATAGAGAAGATTTCTTGCAGGATCGACGTAGACTCTCTTCCCGACAATTCCACGTACCAGGCCAACATGGAGCGAAAACGCAAGCGCGAGGAGGCTAAGAAGCAGAAGGAAGGCGAAGACCAAAGAGATGACGACAGCGGTGCCAGTGGTGACCAAAAAAAGCCTCACACCAAACAGCAGAGGTACAACTATAAGCGCCACGAGGCCAATGAGCAGTGGAAGAGACAGTTCTTTATGAGGGGACGCCCTCGATTCGGACCGCCAGGGCCAGGTATGTGTCACTTACGCATGATGTAGCATTCTTGAACACTACTTTGTTATTACACATGACGATATATACCGTATCAGCAGTTTTTCTCAACCTGTCTCTCCTAAGGATTTGGCCCCCGGCCTCCTTGGTTAGGCCCGCGCGGTGGCCCATTTTTCCCAGAACCTCCCTTCTTCCACGGAATGCCAGGACCACCCGGTCCGGACTTTTTCCCATGTGGACCCGAATACTTTCCCGAACGGATGCGGTCGCAACCTGGCTGCAGCCCTCCGAGATCAGGTAAGCCCAGAGAATAATACTTGTATCAGCTCGAATCAGTTCAGCCCTGCTGAATTTCCAGGACCCTTTGCACCACGTCCAAATCCTTTACCCCTTATGGAGGTTGGTGGGCCTTTCAGCCCTGCTCCTCCCATGAGAGAACTGAACTTTAGCCGTGAGGACCGACATATCTTGACCAAACACCAGGAGATTCTTCCCGTTGATAACGAGCTCAGGACGTTGCTCAAGCTCGTCCAGATGGCAGAGGAGTGCCTGGCCAAGGCTTGCAGAGAACTCAACCAGGTGGATTATAACGCACAAAAGATTGATGTTAAACTACCCTACTCATTTATCCCCCTAGGACGACGAGAAGTTGCCTGCCAGTCAGAACCGCCTTGAAGGCGTGTCTCGAGTAGGCGAGTTAGCCAAGGGCCTCCTGCTTAACTCCGACCGCGCCGTGAATCTGGTCCTAGTGTGCAAAAAGCCACCCACTCTCGGACTCCTGAAGAAAGTGGCCAACGAAACTGAGAAGGAGGTTAAGGCCTCCGCGTCCTCTGCCAAAGAAGTTGGCTACACGGTGAGGAATCTCTTCGCAGCTGATTGAACGCTCATACTCGCACAAGAGAGCCTTTACTAATACGTCACCTTTTCTTCTTTGACATGTCATCTGTCTGTACGTAGATACATCTCTTCGAGGACGAGGCCGGGTTCTGCGTCGTATCAATGCCAGTGACAGCGGCAGACAACACAGATCCGGAACTCCCTTATGCTGTGAACATCACCTTGACGTGTCCGCAGTTGAGAGAGACCGTCAGTAAGGACAGAAAAGAGGAAGAAAAGGAAACGGAAAAGAAGGATCAGGCCGATGAGAAGGACTCCGGTGAGAGTGATTCCGGCGTGAAGGACGCCGGTGAGAAGGGCGCCGGCGAGAAGGACGCCAGCGAGAAGGACGCGGGAGAGAAGGACGCGGGAGAGAAGGACGCGGGAGAGAAGGACGCGGGAGAGAAGGACGCCGGCGAGAAAGACGCCGACGAGAAAGACGCCGACGAGAAAGACGCCGACGAGAAAGACGCCGGCGAGAAAGATGCCGACCAGAAGGATGCTGGCGAGAACGATGCTGCAGAGGATGAGCGGGCGCTACCGCTGGACAAATGCTTGCAGGTACAACATTGTGTTAGAAGTGCACATGGCAATGAACTCGGGTTAGCGACACTTTTTTGTCATTTTCATTGTCGCACAGGCACTGGCAGAGATGCGACGTGCCAAGTGGTTTGTGGCGACGGCAGCCAACGTGGCCTCCTGCGTGGAGTGCATTCGTATTATGAAGGAACTCTGCAGCCGCGACGTTGTATGGTATAGCAATCACACGTATTATGTCTGTTGGGGGCAACTGTGACGACGCCTTCTTCCTTCTCCACTTCAGGTCTTGTCTCAACGACTGGGCCGTAGAGCTGCTCTGCGAATCGTCTCTCACCTCGAATGGTGTGCCTCTACCCTCGCCCTCTCTGGCCTTGAAGAGGGTGCTCGAGGTGAGCTGAACCTGTGTCCCTCCGTAGTGTACCTTTTAGGCTAGTTCGATGATGTCAACTTCGGATTTTCGTGGTGGAAAATTGGCATTAGACACTAGTGTAGCTGGTACAAGTCTAATTTTTTGAAAAAAAAATGGATTTACTATCTCCACTTTTAATTTGAAGTTTAACTACAGTAGCGCAGTACATCGAGCTGTCTGATCTTGCAATTCTAAAAATGCTATTTAGTGAAATCCTCTTAATATGACCCTGTGCCCAAAACCAGGATGAAAAAATGTTATTTTCCAGAAAAAGTACCTTTTCGAATTAGCATAGTACCTATGTACGTCTACGTGCAGTTTCTCCTCTCTCCACAGACCGTAGCTGGAGGGATCTTTTTACCCGACGGTCCAGGCCTCCAAGATCCCTGCGAGCGCGAGCCTGTTGACGCTGCCTCGTCATTAACCCAGCAGCAACAAGAGGACTTGACGGCTTCAGCGCAAACTTTTCTTCGGTTAATGATCTTTGGGCAGATCCACAAAGTTCTGGGCATGGAGAAGTTGGAGGAAAAACAAACCTTTGTTTCTCCTCCTCCTGCTCCAGAAAAAGCTAAAAGTGCAAGTGAGGAGGAGAAGCAGGGCGAGGAAGCAACCCCGTCTGATTCGTAGTGTCCACCTGACCAGGTCCTTTAAGAGGGAGTACGTCCGTCTAGTCTGTACTTCTGCGGGCAAAGCATAGTAATGCAGCGCGTTGGAAAATGAGCCGAAGATGGCGACCAAGTCCCACATCGCGTGGCTATTTAATTCTTTAAAGCTAGATAGCAACTTCTTCTGAACAATTGAAGATGTGAATGACCTGTCGTGTCGTGCTTGCGTTATTGCATGGGATATGTTCCTTTCGTTACAATACAGTGAATTCGTGTTGGAAACGACGTTGATTTGTTGCCCTCACCGTAGATGCTGCGTATGCATAACACTATTCGCTGGTCTTTCACGAACTGCCCCGTCTGTGGCCTTGTTCTGAAGACGATGTGGATGATGCTAGCCCACGTCGACCCAGCCCGAGATCAGACCAGCGAAAGTTTTGAGACCAGTGTGAGCCATGGATAAGACAGGAAAAGGTATTTTCTGTACTATCTCCCCTTACACCCTGAAAAGGTGAACGAACTTCTTCAGTGTGTCTTCAGGTCCCTTTAGAGAAAAAAAAGTTTTTCCTTGTCATGTAAAATTGAAAAACTTTGTTAAAGTGTAACAAACAAGGCATTTGTGGCTCATTGAGTTACTCCATAACAAACTGACGAATGACTAGGGAGCTTTGGAAGGTATCCTTAAACTTTTGAACAGTTCAGACCGCTCGCACCATAACATACCCAAAATCACTGAAGTCGCTAAAACCGCTTAAAAATTGCTGTATTTGCTATGCAGATGGCTGCGTCGGCTGAGAATAGGAAGCGACGTTGCGAACCGGAGCTCTCATCTCGTCACATCAATGTCAAGAGTACTTCCCGAATAAAATTCGACCCAAGGTTTGCTATGGTCATAAAGATCATCATAGTCCTTAACTGCTGAAGGTCTGGTAACTATCTCGAGCAGGGTTGAAATGTGACGCTTTCGATATTCGACATGTGAGCGAGTCAAATTCAGCCTGCAGCGATTTCGAGTCAAACTTTTAGTGCAGCTACTTCACGTAGCTTCTGTTTTCGACATAGTTTTAACCTTTTTAACTTGATGAATGAAAATTTGATCACTTGAAACACTGAAGCTCACATGAAAGGACAAAACTTTTTTCCCAGTGATTTTGTGAAATGGTCGCAGTCCAAGGCGGCCAAATTAAGACTGTTCACTGAACCAACTTATCACATGTCCGTGATTTTCCATATCTGTCTTCCTTGTAAGTTTTCAATCAAAATTAAAATACAATAAGTGGTAGGTAACCCATCTCTCTACATAAAAAGATTAACGCCGCCCGTTTCTGCACCAGCTCTTCCGGCATTCCGAGCTTGAACAGCCCATCCTGCAAATGTACGGTCCCAAAATCGTGCGTGAAATTACAAAGTAGCAACGCATAATGTGTATTCACTTATATCAAACTTTGTCTTTATTTACAGTCCTATCCGCAATATTTGGATGCCAGCCAGCCTGGTGCCAGCGTTAGTGAGGCAAAGCGTGAAAAACGCACTTTTGGTATCTCGTGCCCAGATTTCTTCCAAGTTGTTCGCCTGGGACGTAGGAGTGGGGCTAGTGCTGAACCTCCTCCCATAAAGAGCTCCTAGAAGCTACATGACCACCGCAGTCAACACGTTGCTGCTCTTCCTCGTGGTCGTTTCAGCCACAGGTTTTTCCTTGGTTTACCTTGATTGTCGTAAGTAGTGTCGTTTACTTCAAGTGTCCGCATCTATTCCACTTGTCCTGGGCATTGAGAGAAATTTCCCTATATTTCATCAGCTACCATTGGCACACCCCTGCGAGCAAGCCTGCCCCACTTCTAGGGAGGAGCCCGTTTTCAATGTCTACGCCACACCTCTGGACACGGAGGGATTCTCCCTCAAGTCTTTGAAATCTCTGATTAGAAGCTGATCGGAAAAAGGCAATCTCCGCAATAGCGGAGTCGAAGAGCTGGCAAGAAAGTTTCTCCCGAATAAGAACCACACGTCAACAGTGTCAGTCATTGCATCTGCGCATTTTAAGTTGGCATCGTGTTGGCGGAGATGACACCCCGAGGAATGCACGAGCAATTGCACAGCCACGTCTAGATGGCACCAAGTAAGGGCAAGTCGAAGTGTGCTCACGAAAATCCCACTAGTTCTCTAACTTGTTTCATCGTCTGAACAGCCAAATCACGAGCAATCTCCGCACCCTCGTCTAATATGCTGTCCAAGTATCCTCTTTCTTTCTCGTAATATTCAGTCTTTTCTCTGATAGGCTTCAACTTCTCATTGATCACCTCAGCCAATACGAGCTTGTACTGTCCAGTGTTCAAGCCTTTGACCTCACTACAGACCTCCTCGACACTCTGTCCAGTAAAAGCACAATGAATGGACACTAAGTTGGATACGCCTGGTCTCCCCTTTGGGTCGAATGTCACTTCTCCAGTGAAGTCCGTCACTGCTTTGCGGCACTTTTCGAGCACAGTTTCCGGAGGGTCCGACAAATAGATGCAGCCTTTCCAATCAGTGTCCGACTTGGACATCTTCTTTTCGGGGGCCCTCAAGCTGCGGACGCGATTAGTCGTCTCATCCAACACGACGGACTGAGGGTAAGGAAAGAAATTTGATTCAAACCTACGGTTGAATGCTCTGGCCAGGGACGTGGATACTTGGACGTTCTGGAGATTGTCTTCTCCAACGGGCACATGAGTGGCCTTGTAAAGCAGGATGTCTGCCGCTTGCAGCACCGGGTAGGCAAGCAGGCCGAGTGGAGGAGAATCCTTCAACTTTGCAGATTTTTCCTTGTACTGAGCCTGGCCGCTGAGTTGAGACAAAGAGCAGAGGCAGCCGAGAATCCAGCCGAGTTCGGCGTGTTCAGGCACGCGAGACTGCTGAAAAAGGACACAGGTCCGGTGGTCTAGGCCGCAGCCCAGCAAGGTGGCAGCTGTGGATCTGACGCTCTGGCGCAACGACGATGGATTCTGCGGCATCGTGATGGCGTGCAAGTCAACCACGCTGAACAGGCGCTGGTCTCTCTGGGTTAAAGAGTCCAGTCCCGACCCGGCATCGGGGCAAATCCACCTGCGGACGGCGCCAAAGTAATTTCCCAAGTGAAGGGCGCCCGTGGGCTGTAAGCCGCTAAATACCCGGTGAGCGATGGACATGACGTCGTCGTTGTTCTGCAACTTCCGAATCTTGCACCGGTCGAACCCGTGGTCGACAGTCGGATACACCACACTTCTCCACTTTCAGACGAGTTTGTTTACGTGAGAAAAGGAGTTGACACAAAGTTCAGCCTCGCTCAAGTTCCCAGCGACAACCGCACTTAAAAGGAACCAGAATTGATCGTCATGCATTGAATGTTGTGTCAACTCTGACGCCGGTGTCAAATCATAGAGGGAAGAGAACTCGAAACTCGAACTATTAACGGGACGAGTAACTTTTGTTTTAAGTGGGCTTCACCCATCGCTAGTAGTAATTAAAACCTATAAAGACTGAGTGGGACACGAACAGGTGGAACTTGGCAGAACTGCGGGAGGTGAAGAACGAGACAAGAAATGTCGACCGTGGACGAAGGGGACGTCGCCGACCCCTCTGTAGATGTCCTCATTCGCGTCCACCAGCTGGTGGCGGCTTCCGATAACGACCGGGAAGAGTCCTCGCGAGAAGCGGCCGCCAAGGCGAGTAGTCTGGAAGACGAGGTCGATCGACAGAGGTTGTTGGAAGAGGCCAAGCAGACTGGGAAGTCCCGGCTTCGGAGGCTTGAAGTCAGCAAATTCATGCGCCCTCGATTTTTTTGTCTTCATCTTTGTTCTCCTCCAGGGAGAACACTTTGTCTTCCTGGCCCGGAAGCAGGACCGAGAAGCCGTGATCTCGGCTGAGGTGCAGCGCGCCATGTCGCAGTTGCTGCAGGCCGACACGGAAGCTCAGGAGGCGAGGAAGCAGCTTAGACGAGCCCTTCAGGACAGACTTGCCGCACAGCGAGAATTGGACCAACTAGTCAAGGAGGAGGAGGATCGAAATAGAAAGACCGCAGAATGTGTCCGGGAGTTGCAAGCGGTAAGATATTTCCTAAGATATTTGCCTAAAAATGAGTGACAATTAATAGAGATCGAAGCAACTGGATCATTTGATGGAAGAAGCTAAAGGCGTCTTCAGTGATCAGGATAAGGTCGGAGGTGCAATTGGGAGGCAGGAGGAGTTCAACCGTCAGGTTGACAACATCTTTTCCGCCAGTTGGAGAGCGCAGCTGCAGCAGCAAGATAAAATGATCCGTCTTCGTGTCGAGAATGCCAGACTTAGAGCCAAGGAGTGCGTGAATGCGTTCGTGAGCAACGTTGAGGCAGCCGATGCCGAAAATGAGGCCCAATGGCTGAGAGAGCTGATTCATACGAAAGAATTAGAAGCGTCCAAGAAAAAGGATCAGTTGGAAAAACAGACAGAAGAACTCAACGCTTGGCAGGAGAAGTACTCTGAATGGAAGATGCTGGCGGCTGAGATCCAGACTTTGACAGAGAAGGAGAAGAGCGGAAGGAAGATAAGCAAGTCCACTCAGACCGAAAGAGAGGGGTTAAAAACTGTCCTTGATCGCCAACTAGTGAACCAATGAGAGGTTGACTAAGACGCTATGAAAGTCAAATTGAAAGTACAGGATTCGAGATATTGGTGTGAAAAACAGTCATAGAATGGTTGCAAAATTAGAGAACGGTGTGAGTGTAGAGTGAACGGTAGAGTGAACACCCGTAGCAACCACCCTGACGTATGGACTCCCTCCTTAGGAAAAGTAATATTTTGAATGCAGTCTTGGTTACTTGTTTCGAGTTATCTGACAACACAGAGTACTTTTAGTCCAAAACGTGTCACAGACCTTTTAGCCAACTAAATTTGCTTTCAGTTGATATCGACATTTGTGCCTGAAATGGTGTTATAGTAAAACTACGTGTTCATTTCCCGCACGAGCTAATTCAGACGCAAGGAGCACCTACCTACCAAAGGAGGTACTTCTTTGTTCAGTGATAAACGTATAAGTCTTGTCATTGTGTCTTCACCATAGGGATGCCACTTTTTTTCTGAAAGGACTTATCAGGACTATCACTAAATGAACTTAATGTTCCTTGGTAGCCCTACATTGAGGGAGAGGCTTTCACCATGACTATTTGGCTTCAACTCTTGAACGTGATTTCTCAATTGGCTTTCTCATTTGCAGGCTATATTTTCTTATATTTATGTCAAGTATAGCCCTACAATGGAAATAGTAACATCCAGTCAGAAAAATATCCGATCAAGGTAATGCAACACAGTTCTAGTGGGTAAATCAAAACAGTTATTATAGTTGGCATATGATAAAACAGAGTTTGCCCGAGAGAAATCCAATGAGAGTCTTGATGTATCCCTTGCTGTTCACAAGTATATCTGAGTTGCTATGTGTTTGCTCCCAAGTTGTAGACGAGACAAAATCACAGGTGGTCTCATTCAAGACTTAGAAGTGCGAGTCTCTGCAGTCTATTGTGAGTCCTTTCTTAAAAAGTCCCACTTAAAATAGTTTTGATTCTCTTGAACTGTGTGTTACAACATAGTTGTCAAGGGATGTGATTGGGGAGGTCAACAGGAGGGTCCCAGGGGAGGGGTAATGGTCAGGGGAGGAAGGCATGAGTAAGGTTGAAGGAATGTTGGGACAGTGGAAGAGGGAACGTTGCAAGGAAGAAGGTATCAGATATATTTTTGACCCACACAGTACATGGTTCACCATCAAACACAGCCTCAGAGGATCTTTGTCAAGTCAAAGACTTTGCTGTGGCCGTCATCAGAGGTGGTCACAACAACGCTTCCATCCCTGAAAGAAACGTAAAATCAGCCAAAATCTTCAAAAGAGCACAAAATTTGTGTTGTTACTTTGACTGCGCGAAGTCAAGCAGAGGCTTTGTGTGACCAGAGCAGTCAGCCAGGATCTTGCCTGACTTGATGTCGACAATCCTGAGGAGTCCTTCCAGGGTGGCGACGAGGAGGAGGTGGTTCTTACAGTCATTGCGCAGGGACATCTTCACCACTCCAGAGTCAACGGGCAAGGACAAACGACAAACCTAAACAAGTAGAGACAGTTCTTAAGCGCACGGTCAACATTTGAAACATGTGAAACAATCATTTGTTACCACCATGCGACGGTTCTAAAAGCCTTTGTAACATTGTGATGACACGAAGCAATTGCTCCAAAGGTAATAGTTCCAAGGCGTTGTTGATTACCAAGACTCCATGAAGTTGACTCTACATTTACCTACCTGTGTTGAAATGTCCCAGATGTTAACAGTTCCCTCCAGCGAGCCTGTGATGAGCCAGTTGTGTTGCTCGGACCTGACAAACACCATTGATTCGACCGAGTTCTCTTCTCCAACCTTGAAGGTGGCAACCACCTTTCCTGTCTGCGTGTTGACCAAGGTAGCAATACCGTCGACGCTGCCGACGGCTAAAAGATCGGTACCGGCCGCCATCGAGGTAACAGCAGCCGCCTCTGTTGAGTGCTAAAAGCAGGTCAGGCCAGTTTATAGGCAGTTCTTATACAGACATCAGTTTGTCAACACCCAAGAACACTCATCGATACTAACAGAATATTGGATAGCATTAGACACAAAGATGCTGTTGATACACTGTGAATGTCAACTGACCGGAGGATCCAGGTTGTGTTGGACAGTTCCAGATCGCAGGTCAAATATGCATGCTGCTCCATCACTGTAGCCCACAGCCACGCGCCTGCCATCGGCGAGGATACACGCAACTTCGGCTCGGCCTCGGACACCGTGACTGAAGACTTTGACGTCACCTCCCGGGATCTTCCACATCCACAGTTCAGAATCCACTGTGGTGGCAAACAAGACGTTGGCTGATGGGTGCCAGGAGAGCCACTGAACAAAACCATGTGATGAGTGCAACAAGAGAGAGACGTCATTAAGGACACTGCAGGGACACATCTTCCATATAGCCCAATCTCACCGTGATGTCACTGGTCTCAAATTCACACACGACTTCTTTACTGGCCAATTTCCAGACCTTGATGATTCCAGCCATGTCAGCTGCGGCCATGTAAGTCCCCTCATGGCTGAAGGCGGCGTTCACTACGGAGTCAGTGAAGCATTCATCATCCCTGCGACCACAAAAAGGTCCCCTACAGTGTACTACATCACCATTTCTAGTGGAACCACTTCTAGTCGAGTTTAGTCGAAATTTGACAGTGCTGATTGTCCTGAGGTAGTTATCATCGAGGACTACTAAGATGTTCTCCATCTAACAAACATGCCAGCACTGGCCCAAAGCGTTCCTCATAGTATTTCTCTGTCTTTACCACATGCGTACCTTAAGACGACATCTCCAGTGCGCAGGTTCCACACATAAGCCCTGTCGTCCTCGCCGCCGGTCACCGCCAGGGGCTCACTTGGGTGGACATCGCAGCAGAACACAGACACTTGAAAAAAAGAAAAAGTGAGTCATTCACATCCACCTCTTTTTGGCATGATCTATGTACAGGGCGTCACAAAAATGTCCCGTTTGGACAACAGAACAGGAAGGGGAAGGGTAGGCTCGTCCTTCCTTTGTCACAGGAGGCGTGACAAGGTGAGGACGACAGGTGAGGGCGTGCCTGAGGCAAGAAAGGAAAGGAGAGTTTGTGACACAAGATTCGCGTGGCCTCACAATTGTGCGCGGAGAAGTCTGCGACCGAGTTGTCCTCCGGTGGATTCTCCTCAGTGACCATTTCTTCTTCGTCCTCAACAATGCCAACGTCGGTTCCTCCTTCTTCCTCGGGTTCATGGTCCGCGACGTCATCAGGAATTTCGATGACTTCGATGGCGTCTTCATCGAGGATTGCGTCTTCTTCGACGTCATCGCCTTCGCCGCGATCGCCCAAGTTCATCATGGGCGAGGCCGGCGGGGTCTCCTCAGTCGGCATCTCTCACTTGTCTGATTTCACGTGTCTGTTTATTTACCTTCAAGTAGGGAAGAGGCAGCAGCTGCACAGCCAGCCCATTCCTCCCCCTGGTCCGGGCCGGCCTGATCTGCCCCGTGGCCCAGCGGGATCACAGCTTGTTCTGGTGTAATCACACAAGAAGACGCAACGTGGGTGAGTCCTTGACGCAATGTTTACTTCAGAGAAATGCAACCACGAAATCAACTTTTTGTTTGGATGCTTCCTTGGTGACGTCACGGAGCAGTTTGGATCATACATCGATCTTACTCTGTGGTTTGGACATGTCTCGATTGGAACCGCCACGGCAAACAAAGAGCACGCAATGGATTTCAAATTTTTTTTCTCTTTTTTTGGCACAGTTAAGTTCACTCTCGAGTGAAGAAAACAGTAAACAACAACAAGATCGGAAGTCAGAGGTGCAAGAAGAAGTTCAGTTGAGGACCAGCGACATTGTCACTGTCGTCGCCCGCTATGTCTCGGTGAGCCAAGCGATGCCGCATCTGTCGGCTTACATCAGTCAGCACTCAGTAATCTTTGTATTGCCTAAAAGCGGAGGGAAATGATCGGCGGTTACCAATAACTTCCACTTGTTTTCCTTGCAATCTCCGGAACAGTCGCTGGTGGCTAAGCCAATTGTTCGCCGTGAGGACGGGACGCGCGAGTCTTCACTCTGGCGGCGCTGGCAACACCATCTTCGCCCTCTCGTCCGGGCAGGGAAAGTGCGGGGTGGCCGTCGTCAGGTGAGAAAACATTGATGACAAGGATGAACCGTGCTTGATTCTTCCACTCCCGTCGCAGGGTCTCAGGTCCTTGTGCTGGGAAAGCGTTGGCGCAGTTGACCAGCATCAGAGACGATGGATCTCTTCCTGTACCTAGAAAGGCCGCCCTCCGGACCCTTTATCACCCGATTAGCCGGGAAAAATTGGACAAGGCTCTCACTCTTTGGTTTCCGGGGCCTCGCAGCTTCACGGGCAAGCTAAAGAACCAGCGAAAAATGCGTCACCTTTACTTTCTGGTCTCTCGCCAGGTGAAGACTGCGCGGAGCTGCATGTCCACGGCGGCCTAGCAGTCGTGAGGGCTGTGCTGGATGCTATCGCTCAGCTCGGAACCTCATTCAGACCTGCAGAACCAGGGGAGTTCACAAAGAGAGCATTTTTTGCTGGGAAGCTCGACCTCGCTCAGGTTAGTCTCATTCCTGTGTACCTAAGCTTTGTGAGCTATCTTGTGATTCAAAGGTGGAAGGACTTGGCGACCTTATTCACGCCGACACTGAGCAACAGAGGCGGCAGGCCGTCAGGCAAATGGAAGGAGACCTTAGCAAGATCTACGAACAGTAGGTCTTGGTCCATCTAGTTGACGATAACCAGGGCTAAGTGTATGCTTCTTTGCAGGTGGCGCTCCCAACTTGTCAGACTGTCGGCTCACCTGGAGAGCTTCATCGACTTCTCTGAGTCCGAGATGATTGAAGATGGCGTCTTGCCTAATGTGGAAAATGGCGTCCATCAACTTGCCCAAGAGTTGAAGCGACAGTTGAGCGATGCCAGGGCCGGTGAGAGGCTGCGTAATGGCGTTAGAGTGGCGATCGTCGGAGAGCCCAATGTCGGGAAGGTAAAACGACGTCCACCTGCGTTGAGTTTGCGCTGCCTATCCCATGTTTTCCAGAGCTCTCTGCTTAATCTGTTGACCCGCCGCCCGGCAGCTATCGTATCCCCAATGGCTGGAACCACAAGGGACGTGATCGAGACCTATCTGGACCTCGGAGGGTTTCCCATCACTCTAGTGGACACGGCAGGACTCCGGAGAGACGGCGAGGTTCTCTTAAGCTATTTGTAGACACCAGAAATTGCCATCCCCTTCGCGCTGGCAAGATAACCCGCTCTCTGTGGCTCCCCCGACAGGCTTGACAGTGAGGCTTTGGCGCTCATTGCCTCCCAAAGGTACGGTGATTGCAGCACGCACCGGACCTCTGTGACTGTAGTACTATCTAGTTCGAGCAAAAGCAAAAAAATTCTTTCTTTCACACTTAGACTTGTCATAATTTTCGACTATAGGGGGCACCGGGTGACATGGCCCAATATCAATGACAGGGTCTATTTTTATACCTAAGGATTTTAAGGCACATAAAGCGAAACAAGAGTTTATTAAACTCATTCACAATAACTGTCGATGCTGTTCAGTCGTAACGAACGTATGATACAGAAAACACTCATTTTTTCAATCATTCCTCTTCCATAAACTCCACCATCTTCGGTGTCTGGGTTTAACAGATGTGCAATTTCGGCATCAAGGATGCCCTTAATCCCTATCGTCATTATCTGAGTCAGTCTCGTTCCTTGATTGGTTAAAGGTCAGTAGGCACAACCAGAACTCATCCATAAGGCGCCCTGCCGATTTTTGAGAAAATTAAAAGATTTTAAGTCTGCCCTTTTGTCCGAGAAATACCGTACGTATGCAGAGAACTGAAGTAGTGAATTGACATAGATGTCTGCCTGCCTAGGAATCGTCATCTATAGATGTCATTGAGGAGGAAGGTGTGAACAGGGCAGTGAAGAATGCGAATGAGGCTGATCTCGTTGTGGTTATGTTAGATGCACAGAGAGTAACGGAGCTGTCGGAAGAAGCTATTATGAGGTACGAGTTAGTTCAGTTTACGCGTATCGTTCCTCAAAATAATATGGTTGCTCCGTGTCGCAGGTCAGCGAACCAACTTTTTCACCTTTTCGGACTTCAACGAGCCCACAAAAGTGTCCTCATACTGAACAAAATCGATTTGCTTCGTGAGGACGACAGGCTAAATCTCGTCCAGAAGCAACGTAATGTTATATTAGACGTCACTGTTATTGTTAAGGCTACAAATGAACTTTCATTTCTTGCAGTCGGGGCAGCTCAAGCGGTAAACATTCTTTCATGCACGACGTGCGAAGGATTGGATCACTGCTTGGCAGTGTTGGAACGATCGGTGGCAGACTTGTGCATGGCCAGCAATGGCGATGACGGATGGAGTTGCCTCAACAGAGAACGCCACGTTCTTCACACCAGGTAACTTTCTTCATGCGGATTTTTCTAGTATACAAGACGCACCTTTTTTTTAATAATGTTCATACCAAAGAGATTGCGATTTATCTTATCATAGTTTATGAAGCTATCATGAATACTCGAACGCAATGCAAAGACTTCTTTCTCTTGGTCTTCTAACATTGCTTGTTTGCGCAGAAGAGCTCTAACTCATCTGGAGGCCTTTCTGGAGGCACGCGAGAAGGAAGATTTGGCCATGAGGGCGCAGAGACTGAGGCTGGCCACGAGAGAGATAGGAGCCATAGCAGGAAAAGTGAGCTCGGAGCAAATACTCGATGTTATATTTGCTGATTTCTGTGTAGGCAAGTAGAGGAGCTACCTACGTACGCAATACATCCTATGACACCACAGCCGAAGTAAAAGCTGGTCACATTTGAACGGTCTCCTCGAAAATGCATCTTAACTTCCGCTTCGCTTCCTCAAGATTGGGCAACATCAGGGCGGTCTTGGCAGCGTCCTTGAGCAGATCTCCGTCCTTGCAAAGAGCAGAGAGATTCTTAAAGAGTTGTTCTTCGCTACCATCGTACAGACACTCTTTAGGGTAGAGTTCCGGATACGCAAGCCGGTTAGGTACGAGCGGGTGGCAGCCACAAAGGACAGCTTCAGCGACAGAAACGCCGAAGAATTCGTGGAGGGCTGGAACATGTAGTATCGATATAAGTTGTCATGATCAGGATCCATAGCAATGTTTAGACGAGATAGTGCATCCAAAAGAATCTGTCCTTGGTATACCTGTGGAGACGACGACGTGCGCGCTCCGCAGCGTCTCCCAGTAGTCCTCTTTGCTCTCTAGATATCCCCAGCGAACAATGCGGTCGGCAAACTCCGTCTCCGCACGACTGAAAACGTCCGGCACCTGGGTGAATCTTTCTCCGACAACTGAAACCTTAAACCACGGGGTCTTGGCGTCATTTTTTTCCTCCTCCTTTAATCGAGAAAGGGCACGAAAGAAAACCTCGGGGTTCTTGTCGTGCTCCCATCGATGGGGCCAGACGATGTGCAGGGGCTCTTCAGGTGAGTGTCTGATGAGAGGAGATCAAAAGCACATCTAAGATTTGCTGTACAGTACAGGACTGACGCGGTGACCTATGCCAATACCTTCTCCTAGTTGTGGTATCACGAGGAGGGGGAGGCGGCAGCACTGGGAAGTACAGTACTGAGCACTTGGGCTCGATGTCCTCTCTCAGTCGCTTAGGTCTGTGGTCTACGGGGACCAACTTCATCAGGTAACGTGCAATAAAGCAGCTTCCTTTTTGTATGACCTACATGAATGTACTACGTAGAGCAATCCAGGGCAAACCTAAAAGGGTCTGAGCTGAAAGCACCAGCATAGTATTATCTTAAAGAAAGTTGATTGAAGTTGGCCCCCTCCCTGGCTGCAGCTTGAAGTGAGAAGCCAAGTTGTCGAGGAAGGAATCGCGGTTGTAGGCAGAGTTGAAGAGGACGACGTCGGCCACCAGTGCAGACAAGATCTCGTTGTAGCCGTACTGAGCGTGCGGGTGTCATTTCATAAAACCACGCTGCTCATATGCTCATAGCCAGCGATGCTGCGCAATTTACAGGGCCTGAGCAGAGTCAAGCGCGCAGTCGATAGAACTATGACCCCAATCGGTCTTAAGAGCATGAGCAGACCTTTATGAAATGATTTCCTGAAAGTCTCGCTCGACGGTGCGTTGGCGAGGGTAGCACAGCTGGTTCTCGTGGAAGTAGATCACCTTCTTATCTATTTTGACGTCCGACCTGCGCGGAGACATCAGCACGTGCACGACAGGACGGCTTCCTTCTTATATGACTTGTACCTGAGAGCGACGAATTCAGCCAGATTGAGGACGGAGGAGCAGAAGAGGACTCTGAATGCGGCTCCAGGGACCAGCCTGGGGTCCCTGGAGAGCTTGAGAGCGGCTGTGCGTGCTCGCCAGTGCCATTTCTTAGCGGGCAAGGTCAGCAACAGAACGTCTTCCTCCTTCTTGAGGATTTCTCCGAGGATGACGTCTAGCAGCTGCTTGTGGGACCCGCCGTAGAAGGGCTCCACGATGAGGACACCCATATTTTGTCGATCAGTTGCACGATTGTTTGTTGTAGGGATGCTTGGAGCTTTTTGACGAATCGAGTTGTATCGAGCTTGACTCGAAAATTCGCCGGTTCGAAATGCACGTAAATTCGAATGGCATTTAAGTTGGGTTATTACATAGATCCATCCAAGAACTCACATATTGGGGCTTTTTGTTTTTTCGAGCTTTTTTTCTTTTACCTTTTGCAAGGACTTCGAGCTAGCTCTACCCTTTTTGCGTCAGCTCGAGGTCAGCCTGATTCGAAAACTTTCCGGCTCGACGCATGCCTAGTTTGTTGTGGTTGCTCGTTGAGTTAAGCTTGAGCTGAAGACATACAACTTGTCAGAGGAACATGAACTTGCCAGGTCAACCTACAGCACAGAATAAGTACTACCGTAGTAGTTATTCCATGCCTACAGCCTCACTGATCTGCAACATCAGGTCGTTCAGCTCAGCTCATGCCACTGGGTTTATTCACTGGCATACGGCACGGGCTCTGCTTAGGCCAAGGCCCAATTTTTAGCTCTTCTACCGAGGTGGGCAATGTCGTGTCATTGTGAACTGTGTACATAGATCGCATACGACATTTCACGTCTCACACTCTCAGACGGTGCGACCCTGTCCAGTTTCTCAGGTGAGCATATAAATTGATCCTTCTTCCACTACAAATTCATCCTCTGTTCTCGCACACAGCACATACAATCTTCAGTCTAGAATAAACGCTTCTTGAGCTCACGTCTATGGCTAGTCACATGTTACAACAGACACAAAACCCAACCTTGTGTTTGCCTGTGCTGTCTTTTACGGCATCGAATAAATCCCAACGAGAAGGATGCCAAAACTGCTCCGGGAAGTACCACTCCGGTGCAATGTGCACGTCCCGATAGGTAAATCTACTGAGCACAACGCACATTTCACGATTTCATTGCCTCTGTTGCTTGTACAATTGCTCTTTCAATCATCTCACGTTCTGCGGAACATGAGAATTTGAATAATGCTTCCCAGGATAGCCGTTTTCAGTCGCTGTTTCTGAAAATCATCTAAATTAGTATCTGAATCAAGGGTTTTCAATCATTCCACATACCGATTTCTTCGTGTACCATGGGCAGCAAGCGATTCATTGCTCTTACTCTACCCCGGGAGCGAGAGATACGATAGACACGTACACATGTTTTGCACATATTCTTTACTGAAAAAGTGGTGTCATCTGCAGTTTGCGGCTTCTTACTGCTACGAGCGCAAGAGAAATAGAGCCGAAAAAGAGCCCAACAGATGGCGCTCATCTCCGTCAAACCCTAAGCACTGCCACCGACCTAGTTTACCGATGGGCATATTATGGCATTAAGCTATACAATAGTATTATGGATATGTTACTAAGTCTGTTGCACGCGCAAGATCGAATGCTGCGAGCTGTTGCTTCCTCCGCGGGCTTGCTGGGCTGTCATTCGTCGGTCAGACTCTCCATCCAGGGTCTCCATCTTTGATTACTGCCTGACCAAGAGTGCGATCCTTGCTCCTCCATCACGGTTTCGTTCTCGCTCCCTCGTCACGGTTTCATCCCCCTCGTCCTACTCACTGCCGAGAAAACTTTCAGGCTCGCCAACACTTCGGATGGCAACCCTGGTATCACCTATGCGGTCGGTCGGCGTGTCATGAGTGAGTTTCAAGCCTGCTCCGGGCCTCCTTCTCATCCAAGTCCGAGTCTGGAGTCCGTTCGGGTTCCCAGTACACGCCGATTGCAGTCTCCGTCCGTCTTTTCCTTTTCCTTCAGCTGCCGGCAAGACAGAAAAGTTGTTCAGTCCTTGCCTGTCCGAGAGCCGAAAAACCTAGGAAAAGTGAGCAAATCCTAAAGATTACATTCCAAGTCGTCGCAGTAGAGTCTGGGCCTATAATGTCACTCCCTGTTCCTTTTCACTCACGTCTAAAAAGCACCTTATGTAACTCGTCACATTTCCACACAGGCACTTCTTATATCTATTCGTGGCTGCAGGTTATGCACAATTTCGCGCACATTTTTTCAGTGTCGTCTACACTGGCCCTGCAACAACTGAGGCAAGAGTCTTATTTGACAAGCCGCTCCCAGCTGAACGACGCCGAGAAGAAGTTCGTCCAGCAGAAGGGGTCAGGAGGCGGGCATGGAGGTCATGGGGGAGGTCACGGGCATCACCACCATCACCGTCACAGGGGAGGACATCACCATCACCAACAAAACCAGGTGCTTGAGCATGGCTTGAATGAACTCAGCTGATAGCGGGGGCTACTTAAGTGAATTAACTGGGTTTTTATTCACTTTTTTTGCATTTGTTTGCTTCATCTCGCTTCAACTTACTGGGTTGCCTGCGCGTTCAAATATTCCCCTACCTTTGGGAGAGTTTGAATTTCCCCCTCTCTTTCTTTCTCCTCTTTGCCGGTACTTTCTTTTTTGGCGTGGTTAAACTGGACTATTTTTTGGTCGGTCTGGACTGTTGGCAATGATTCGCCTGCTTAATCGCGTCTTAAACTCTCAGCTGTTTTTTTCTTTTCCTAAGCAGCCGAATTTCGATATCCACAACAGCACTTCATGCACTGCATGCTAGACTTAAAAACGCTTCGCTATTAGGTTAGCAAACTTGACTCTCACAGGTCGAAAAAACAAAATTGTTGAGAAATGGCTCGGAACCGAAACAAGAACAAGCAGAAGCACCAGGAAGAAGCCAGGTCCCCCCACGCTGACGTGAACGACGCGAATCGCGTAGTGGGTCCGAGCAGGCTGGAGCTCCTCAAGTTGTCTTTGGAGGGCGACTCGTGTCAATATGTGGACTTTTCGGCTCTGAGAGCGGCAGAAATCAAGTACTTCAAAGAGATGAGACAAAAAAGGGTTGAGGTAATCAACTGTGTCCTAAGTGCTGTAGGGTCAAATTCGGCTGCTGCTGCTTTTGCCGCCGCCGCCATCGCTGCAGTTGTTGCTACTGCTATGGAATACAACGAAGATCCTTACTAATAAGTTCTCTCTCTTTCCGCCTGTCTGACACTCGCCTCCTATGGTCTACAGGGCGTTTCAGCAGCAAATCCGCCTCAGGAGGGACTCGCCTCTGAAATCGCCAAGGCTAGACAGCACATTATAAACTCACTTGAGTGTGTGAGTAAGAAAATGAAAGCAAGAAAAGTGACCTATGCACATTCTGTGTTGATATCTTGCACTGGCGACGGACTTGAATCGCTGTGACTGAACAATTTGTCTGGTTTTGTTGCAGGTCGACAGTTTGGCAGCTCTTGGGGGCGACCCCAACCTCTCCAAGCAGGTCAAGAAGCTCGAGAATGAGAACAGGAACCTTAAGAAAGGTAGAGCACAAATATATGGCAGCTTTAAACTTTCGAGTTAGCATGGGGAGGTGAAAGAGGATTTGAGGCATTGATTCAGTAAGAGGCCACAAAACCCCTTACTCTTGTAACTCTTCCACAGCTACTGACGACCTTAAGAAACTTGTGTCCAAGCTAGAAGAACGCGTCAGCGTCCTTGAAAGCCAAGGTCAACAAAAGTCTGATTCCCCGAAAAAGAAAGTTGAAGAGAGCAAGGAAGACGACGAAGACGTTGATCTCTTCGGCTCTGGCAGCGACGATGAAGAGGAAGACGCAGAAAAGGTCTTTCAACTGCAAGTCAAAAGCATGAATGTGTGCTATAGTTTTCCGGATGTGTTTAGGCCCGCGTCAGGGAGGAGAGGCTAAAGGCGTATGCAGAGAAGAAGGCTAAGAAGCCTGGAGTTATTGCTAAGACCAGGTAATGGAGAAAATTCCAGGTGATGTCCAAGTCAAAATTTTGTAATTTTTTCCTTTTTTTCCAGCGTTCTGTTTGATGTGAAGCCCTGGGACGATGAGACGGATATGGACGCCATGCTGAAAGCCGTTAAGAGCGTCGAGAAGGAAGGACTTGTCTGGGGAGCTTGTAAGAAACTGTCACTTGCTACCAGACTTCTGACATATGCTCAATGTTTGTGTTTTTTCCTATAGCCAAGCTTGTTCCCGTGGGTTATGGTATCAATAAGCTCCAGGTGATGTGCGTCGTTGAGGACGAGAAGGTCTCCATCGACGAGCTTCAGGAGCAAATCCAAGAGTTCGAGGACTACGTGCAGTCCGTAGACGTCGCAGCCATGTCCAAAATTTAACTGGGTTTTATTTTGTACTAAATACACTTCTGTTTCATCGTTTTCCTCTTGCTGTGACCTTGACCACTTCCTTCCTCACCTCCTACACAGCTTTGTAAGCATCCAGCTTGGTGATTTAGCCCATCATCTTGCGGAACTTTAGCAGCGACGTTGGCTGTTGTCACAAGTGAAAAGTAGTGATGCGAGCTAATTGAGGTAATTCCTCAACTCATGCCTGTGATTGTGGCCTGAGACTACCCACATGCAACACAAAGGCTTCCTCCGATCTTGTGAATCACAAATCCCGAAGTTTTGGACAGATATATAAGCTGCCCACCACCAGCGCCTGCAGGCAGGGCCACAAGGTAGACGTTAACTACTGGTACTCCCTGATTAAGGAATGAAAAGTTTTGCCACCTTCAAGTCCATATGATGATTCAGTGGACCGTATTTGCTCGAATGTAACCACCGGGCTTCATAGGTTCCAATGTCCCCCCAAGAGGGGGTTATACAAAGACTTTCACAACTCTAAGCAACTTATTTTCTGAAGAATACTAAATAACAGCATTATGCAATAAAGTTTTCTTCTGGGAGGCTGCCACACTCACCACTTTTCCATGCCCTCGCTATCTCAGCCTGACTCGTCACCGACCTATTGCATGAATACTTGTGAGACAAACGAGACAATGCCTGCCCAGAGGATGTTCTATTCAAGAAGGGGTGGGTGGATATATTGAAGCACATACTGAAGTCATTTTTGAATCTTTGAATGTACAATGACGATTGCCAATGACATATCACGGCCGTTTTGCAGCGCTATATTTTCCGAGTTTTGACTGCGGTGACTGTGACCTATTGCATAGTACAACAGGTCACTGGTCTTAACAATTTTTAAGACGCATTCCCTACCCATATTTTCTGGCATCTCCATGCATTTCATCTGGCATTGTCCATATGAGTCGGTCTCATTGAGTCCTCCACTGTTCCTATTTCTGCAACGTGTGTCCTGGCCTCCGGGAATCAGTATAGTGTTTTCATATAGTCCACAGTAGTGGAAAGACAACAAGAGTACTCTAAAGCCAATGGAGTCTATACCATACATCCCATTTATTACTGTATATCTTCCTTTTTCGCAATATTGAGTGATTTTCACTCATATGACCCCAAAACCCCTTGTACGGTATAGAAATTGGAAGTATTCCAAAAATTTCGCATTGAAAATGCTTATTTCATTTTTAAACAACTACTCATGTTTGCTCAAAGTTTTGACATGGCTGAGAGTGTGGAAATGGATAACAAGTCTTGCAGTACCCCTCATGCACTACCGGCGCCATCTAGCAGAAAAAGCTGGTTTTTTTCAAAGAGATGCCGATGAAATATTTAAAATTTTCGTCTTCCGTCCCTTTAGACCTAGAGGGACAAAGATTACTCTAATTTCTCAACAACAATTTTTAGATGCTTTTCTACGTCCAAAACTAGTATGTCCATGTTCAAGGAAGTGCAGGTATTCTCTCTCGCTCTCTGTCCCGGGCCTTTGGCTGCTTCTGCCAGCACACCTGTCCGATTACTACTACCTTTCCTGCAGTGCTCCTGTCGTCGCCGCAGTCGTAATCGTCGCCGCTGCTGCTCTCCTTATCAGTAGCAGCTAACTCGGTTAAGGAGGAGTTTGGCTGTTGGAGCGATATAGCTCTTGGTGAAGAAGGACAATTCATCAGTCCGGACAAGATATATGAAGCTTTTGCTGGTGAAAGAGTGGACGACAGTGCTGGTTCGCGGTGTTCGGGAGTTCCTTTGTCTGCACTCGTGAGAGTGCCAAGGCAAAGCCACAGAAATGATCCACTTCATCCTGCTCTTCAGTCGCCAGGGAAAGATCAGGCTGCAAAAATGGTCAGTCTTAATAAAGTGTGTTTTTTTAATGTCACTGGGTGTGACAAAGTGAAAAAGAAAAACCCTGTTACCTGTGCAGGTATGAGGCCCGGCCGGAGAAGGAGAAGAAGAAAATCACGCGCGAGTTGACTTCGACCATCCTGGCCAGGAAGCCCAAGATGTCCAACTTCCTGGAGTGGAAGGACCTGCAGATTGTTTACAAAAGATACGCTTCACTCTTCTTCTGTTTTGCCATAGATAAGGTGAAAACACAAGGTCCAAGGCCCATTTTTTACTCCTTTATTAACAATGGGATTTTTGTCAGGAGGACAATGAGCTTCTCATGCTTGAGCTGATCCACCGCTACGTTGAGGTGTTGGACAAATACTTTGGCTCTGTGTGTGAACTGGTGAGCACTTAACACACATGCCAATGGCGACGATGAAACTGTCAGGTTCTGATAATTTGTCTGTTGTCCAGGACATCATCTTTAATTTTGAGAAAGCATACTTCATCCTGGACGAGCTGGTCATGTCTGGTGAGGTTCAGGAGACGTCCAAGAAGGCAGTCCTCAAGCAGATCGAGTTCGCCGACAACTACCAGGAGGAGGAGATTATCTCCTTGGCCCTCAAGGACGTAGGACTCATATGAATCTTTGCAAATAACTATTCATTACTCCAGATGTATTATTACCATGTTAGAGGCCTGTAGATTATAAGCAGCTGTAACAATTCCGAAAAATGTGCCGGCAAAACTTTCCTGGCTGGCGAGGTCCGTCTCGTCGTTGTGCTTGCCCAGGGCAAAGGCGACCAGGGCGCTGTGGCCGATCAACCCCTACTTTTCGCAAGATCCGTGCTCGCCAGGTGGAGATTTTTCGCATCGTGCCATCACTCGAGCGTCGACAAAGAAAAGTTGTATCGATCCTCGCCTGTTCAACAAAAGGTGGATGTTTCGACCTTGTTGACAATCGGCACAAGGCCGTATCTATGTACGAACTACCTATGTGCGGGCAACGGAGCCCTGATGTATAAGCGTATTCCAATCCTGACCTACAAGCGGATACATTGACGGACGCGTCTTCAGTTATTATTTCAGTTATTATGATTTCTACCATGGCCTTGGTGATCATGACGAAGGCATTGATGCAGCAGCATCGGCTCTGGGAGAACATTCCAAACTGTCATGTCATTCGAAAACACACAGAGTTGTGTACATACAGAGTGCTGCAGAGTACGAGCAGCCGAAAAAATAATTGCGCTCATCTGTGTGTACCTATCTTACAATCTTACAACGCTGTCAACAAAGTATGTTGGACATCAAACGCAACCTCGACTGCATTCCCTGAGCAGCTGATTTCCGCAAGGCCGCTAGCACTGTCCACAGCGACCACATTGGGCGCCTTCGCGCCAACCAGGCTCGTTTCGGGGCGTCCTTCATGGAGCCTTTTATCAGGTTGGCGACTGCAGGAGCGCTGCCCCAACGTCGACTTGAGAATCTATGTGAATGAATATAAGTAAATCTCTAAATAAAAGAAGACCTTTAGGAGTTCCAGAGCATTCAAGGGCTTTTTAGTCTCATCGTAGTCAGAAATCAGACGGGGAAAAGACCGAAGCGTCGTTTCTATGGCTTGGAGGCCTTGAATTTGTCCATCCAGCCAAAAAATGTGTCAAATGTGCTAATTTGTCGCTCAGTCCTGTTTAATGTGGCTGTAAAACTAAAACAGTGCGAAAATGTTGGGCTTTGTAGGACAAAAACCTAGCGCTTTCTGGCCGAACTCCGCTGATCACGCTGCAAACACGTAACCGACGACGAGATTTCTGCATTTACTTACCTGAACGAGTGTGATTGTTCCGCACAAGTACTTTTATTTCACCCTCATGGTCTACCACACACGATGACGTCTCTGCTGCAGGCTCTGTACCGAGCCAGCATGGGTTGCTTGTGCTCCAGGGAGAGCGTCACCATCGAGGACAAGAGCTACCGCGTCAAGGAGTTCTTGACTGAGGGGTAACAGAGAAAGAAAGAAGACTTTTGAGCGCTAGGGAGCAGAAAAACATGTGGCCATTTAGCCAAAAATGTGTCACTTTTTTAAATAAATTTATGTCCTTTTTTGGCCAGATATCCACACTGTACGCATATGCCCTCGTTAGGTCCTACCATAGAAGGAGCGACTTGACAAAACTTGTAGTGAGAGCATTGGGGAATCCGTTCCTTGATGGACCCGTTCATGGACGTGTTCATGGTCCTGAGGACGAGGCAGGGGAACAGGAACTACTTGTCGCAGATTGTTCCTCCCTCACTCCTTTTTAAGGTTTGGAAGGAAAACAAACAAAGTACACCAAAACATTGCTCTAAATATCCATGTCTTCTTTTTACTGCTAAAAATGGTATTGCTGTAAGGTCTCGCAGACGCAATACATCCACAGAGTCCCAGAAGCTGATTGAATTTTAGAAGTTCCAAAGGTACATCTTGAGGAACGGGAACCCGTCCCTGATCTTGACCAACGAGTCATTACCCTGTAACAGCTGTACTAAATGTTCAGCTGTGTCGTCAGTCACAGTCACAATACTTTTGTGTACAGAGGGAGATCACTTAATTTAGATGCTGTATTCAAAGTTGAAAAGATTTCTCATGTCTCAATTCCTTTTTAAAGTTCTGTGTTGTTTCCTTTCCTGGGGTCCTTCTGGAGTCAGTGACCAGGACCGTCTGAGAAATGACCAGTTATACAAATATAATGTTAATTTGGGGGAGAAAAGTGCTTCATTTTAGGTGAAAACACATTTTTCCACTCTCTCTATCACGTGAGGTTAGAGCGTATTTACAGTTTGGCACGTACGTAAATCAGTAAAACGTGCCCACCTCATCTGTGTTGACAAGGATGACTGGGAAGAATTTGATGTTATCCCTGAACATCATTTCCCAGATCCTTCGTCAGCCATCCAAAAGATTAGAGTGGACTCTAGACCCTTTCTCAATCACCGTAAAAGTTGATGAAGTGATTGAGTATTCACTGGAAGCATCAGAGCATCACCAGTGGCTCCCACTGCCAGTCAAATGTACTTGTACTGTATCCCTTACAATCTAACAGTCACGTGGGCTTTGAGAACGTCACAATGGTACTCTCTCTATACGTAATACGTACGCTCATATACATGTTTATATGTTGCGCAGCGGCTTCAGCACGATCGAGCTGGTCGAGGACCCCAACACAGGTCGCCAGCTGGTCCTGAAGCGAATCCTCTGCCACTCCACCGAGGACGAGATCGCCGCCCGGCGTGAGGTCGAGTTCCACCGGCACCTGAAGGGACACGCGGCAGTCATCAGGTGCGTCGGCTCCGCCGTCATCGGCTCCGCCGACATCGTACATGGGAAGACGAGCGAGGTGCTCATCCTATTGCCCTACTACGAGGTAAAAGCTTAGGGATATGTGTACAAAACATGTTATGTAGTGTGCATAAATGCATATTTCTGTACCATATGTGCGTGACGCAGCGGGGAAGTCTCCATGACGAGCTGGTCCGGAGATCTACCAAGAGTGATCACTTTGCTGAAAAGTTTATTCTGGTGTTTTTTAGACAGGTAATAAATCATTTGTAGCATTCCTTGCACTACCATATCTTTTAAAAAACTTGGCCAAAAGAAACATAGTCATAGTAATGCTTTTGATGTTTCAATTCATTGATATAACTGTTATTTATGTCTACTTTGGCACTGCCTGCTTCATATGAAATTCTGCATTTATCTGTACAGATCTGCCAGGGTGTGCTGCACATGCACAAGGCAGAGCCGAATCCCCTGGCTCACAGGGACCTGAAGCCACACAACATTCTCCTCACCAATGACATGAAGCCTGTGATCATGGACCTGGGTGAGAGCTGAGTGGATGGACAAATTCCACCTGCACATGTTGAGCAGGTTGTGCTTCAACACTTTAGTGTTAAGCCATCACCCCAGGGTAGCCCCTTCTAAATTATGCATGTGCACCCAAATCGATGTAACTCAGAAAAAATTGCCATGCCTCAAATCTCGGGACCAAAACATTTGCATCAGTAGCACACTTTTCAGAAATGGCCACAAACATGAAAACATGATGTGCAACTGGTTCGTTGAGGGAAGGTAGTGTCTTCTGTAGTTTAGTAAATGTTCATGATGACATGATAGAATTCAGGGCTGCCACATAACCAATATTTCTCAGTTCCCCCCCCCCCCAGTTTTGAAAGACGTCTTGGTACTTTTGCTGATCCTGCTCCTCTGTACGTTGATA
>JAAUXU010153511.1_pt1 | contig 36066 bp, 39 predicted proteins | sample 7278151 | NCBI WGS metagenome assembly JAAUXU01 (sample SAMN14350113, study PRJNA611818) | marine sediment metagenome | isolation source: surface marine sediment (1.8m) | place: French Polynesia: Moorea | collected 2018-08 | reverse complement strand
GGTCGATGTCTCTGCTACCAGCCACAGGAACACCACCTCTCTGAAGGCCGCCGTGGAGAAGGTGTGGGTGGACTTGCCTATGGGCTGTGGGAAGCAATCGTGCTGGGCATTCAGGTCATGCCTGGAAACTAGCTTTGACAAGGAAGGTGGACTCTTTGATTTGTTAATAGTACGCTGGTATAAACTAGCGTTAATTAATTATATGTAAATGATTGCCTGCTCTTCCTACTGTCTCCAATGTTAGAAGGAATATGTGAGAAAATGTACGAGCGAGTGTGGTAGACACTGTATTCATGAAATGCATTGACACCTGTTACTGTGAGTAATTCGAAGATAGTGTTAAAGCATGATGCAAATGGATCTCAAAATCAATGATCTTAAAGTCAAATTGACGCGCTCAAAAGTATCCATTGCATCTGGAATTTCAGAGGATTATCGTGTCATTGGCTTCAGGAGATTACGCACGAATGTTGTACCAACACTTTTGAACATGGCAATTTCACTTTGAAATCTTGCTTAACACATGCCATCAGGCTTGACTGGCGTGGTGTTTTTCAGGTTCAATTTCCTCTATCACCGTCTCTACCCTTCATCTCTGAGGAATCGCCACCCTCAAGTGGACGGGAGGCCTGGAAAGCTTTGGAGGTTGGGCGTGAGAAGGTTTTTCAGCATCCCGAAGGACCTCCACATCACGGACATGATTGCTCTCTTTGACGACAGCACTCTGGTCAGCAGTAACTTGTGTACAATGGGAACTAAAATTTGGGACACAAGCCGAATCTGAGCCGAACTGAGTAAAACTTTGGCAAACTCTACATTCCCTTTTTCTATCAATGCGCCGGATCACTGGCGTTAACTTATCACAATGAATCGTAAGGAATCGTTTTTTGAGTTGCGCAAACCCGACCCGCATTAAACCCGATTTTTTCCCCGATCCGTCCGGCCGCAGAAGACTTACGGTGTGTTGTGTTGTCAGTGTCATTGCATTGAAGTACAACAAATGTAGTGTGAGATGGTTCCCAACTTTTGCAGAGATTCCTATTTGTGCGGCATCCATTTTCTCGCCTGGCGTCCTGCTACCAAGACAAGATCGTCAACACTCCGACGTACCAGAACTGGAGCAGTCAGATCATGGCAATGTTCCCCCAAAAATACGGGAACAGTTCGGTGGTCGACTTCTCTGACTTCGTATCTTTCCTCTTGAGCGGCGGCACCCGAGACAACGATCACGTGAGACCTCAGACAAGCATCTGCGCGGTGTGCAGCCTAACCTATGACGTCATCGGCAAGGCCGAGACTTTCGAGTTGGACTCCCAATTCATTTTGCCGCAAATTGGACTCTCAGAATCGTCTGATTTGCTCCACCAGCGCTACCACAGCTCCGGAGGCCCGACGGAGGTGCTGACGCGCCGCTACTTGGCGTCTTTGACGCCGTCGCAGCAACTGGCGCTGAATCATTATTACAGGAGGGATTTTGAGGCTTTCGGATATGATCCCCAAGAATATTTGTGATGTCAAGACTATGCTTTATCATTACTATCTCATTGTATCCGGCACTCCAGAAGAAATGCATACTTACGCATGTGGTGTCCAAGGTACACAGTCCGTAAAGCTTTTTCTTGGGCACGCGATACAGTTATGGTCATTCATGCTCACTAGTGAGTACACTTGCGTAGCACCCACGTTTGAGTCATCCGTTGTGTAATGTGCAGCCAGGCTCCTGCAATAGTAAACAGACGAACTTGGCAAGGGTTATAGCGATCTGTCCTGAGGCAACTGCTTTCTTTCTTCTCACAGAAGTGAATTATCCTGCTTAAGAAGTACAGGTCAACACATTTCTTTCTACTTCCTGATATTGAACAGGACTTCAGAAGATTCGCTTTTCCATTTGAGGTAAGCGGTTTCAGGCACTGTCGGTCTAATGTATCATAAAGTAACGTTGCACGCATGCATTTACGCAGTTCAGCATAGTTCAATGCGTGGGTCCATGAACATGAGATTGGCCGAAAGTGGCATCACTCATGAGGATTTCTTGGACTGAAACAAAGAAACTCAGTGTTGCACTTCCTCATAGCAAGTTTAACGATTCTCGGGGTGCTTCGCAAGGATGGTGTTTACTTGCACGACTCGACAAAACTATGCGTCAATTCCTTGTCTTATGGACGCTTTTTGAGTTGCAGTTTTTTTATGGTTGACACGGTAGATCCGTTTACATTTTTCATCATTGGGATGGCGACGTCCGAGGTCTTGAGCTGCTTGGGCGATTCCCACCTCAGCATCACCTGCTCCAGCTGTCACCAGCAGGTCAAAGGATTCAGGTACATCTGTGCTGTCTGCCCACAGTTCGACCTGTGTGGAAGGTAAAAACTCTGGTGATGTTGGAGTATTTTTTCGCGGCAAATCTTTTGTAGGTGCGAGTATAACGGGATTCATCCCACCCATGACGTCATCAGGATCTGTTCGGCCAAGACAGTCTATCCGCCGGACTTCTTCACAAAGTTGCACAGGTAAGAAAAGTCGCTCATCAGGGACTTGTGCTGGGGGAAACTCGGCTTTAAGACCGTACGAGTCATGCTCCGCTGTATTTCATGGACAATCACTAAAGTGATATTGTTACATACATTGTGCAGGCTGTTTGAGCGGGTGTTCAGCTATTCTTCTCTCCACAATGAGAAATCATCGGAAGGAGGGGGCTTTGTTGACGACGATGAATCCTTACGCACTTATGCAAACACTAATGTTGGCGAAGCACATGATCCTCCGGAGATGCTCTCAGGTGCTGAAATGAGGAAAGGAGAGATGAAGACATTTAGGCAGAAGACAGACGAGGGAGAAGGTGAAGACCAGTGCGAGGAGGTCTGTTTTAGAGACTTCAATAAAGAAGAAACTTCTTTAGTTAGCCAGAAGGAAAATGAGGAGCTTTTGGATCCTCTGGAAGGCGATGAGGACCAGGTGGGACCAAAGGAGGATCCCTCTAACCGCGTACGAATCAATGTATCTGCAATAATCTCTATAAGTTAACTTAGTCTTGAATTTTAGGAATACTCCTTTATAGTAGAGGAGGCCATAATAGAACATTCGCCACCCTCAGTGCATAAGAGAGACAAAGTCGTCCAGACTCCCAAAGTCCAGCAGCAGAGTCAATCTGAAGAAGATTTTGACGCAATTACTGTAGAAGAAGTGGTCGAGGTGACTGAGGAAGATGCGGGCGGAGAATGCGAGTGTCACAATGAGGAAGAAGAGGAAACTTCCGAAGAAAAAGCCCCGACTGAAGTGGAGACAAAGGACGTGAAGAAGACTTTATGCGGTTCCAGGGAAGAGGAAGATCCTTTCACCAGGTGATCTCGATACTTGACATCTTCACATCGTGATCACATTGACTTTGTTGCAGCCTTGGGATCCGGAGATCCTTGTACAGAGCTGGCATGGATCCGGGACTCTTCACCAGGAATCAGGGAAATTCATAGATCTGAAAGCTTGATTTCTTGGGGTGTGCTCACCCCAATCTATGGGTGCCAGATGCTGATCACAACGCACGCAGTGTAAGAAAATATTTGCTAATAATGCTAGCCTTGGTCGCTTGTTCGCCTTGCCTAGCCACTTTGAACAATACAACGACATCTCACTACCTCTACCTACCCAATAAATATGGGCAGCAGAGCCTATAAAGAATTATTTTTGAGGCACCCCGTAAATGGATCTATGAATATCCACTCAGACGTTGTCGTTACGTCTGGAGGAGAGGAGAAATCGTGACTACCACAGCCCGTACCTGTACAGCTACAGCAACCCTCACATTTCACCCTCTCCCCGGATTCGCGAGTCCCTCGCCCAGATGAAGTCCATGGGCTTCAGCGACGAGGACGGGTGGCTCACGCAACTTCTCACCCTCAAGAAGGGAGATATCGCGGAAGTCCTTGAAGTCCTGTCACCAGTGCAGAGACACAAATAGAGCGAAGCATACATGTATGACGATCAAGTACCTACCTACCTACCTACCTACGCACATGTGCGTGTCTGTGCTGCACCAGGGGATCATGTTACCCCTGAGAAATCCGCGCCGGTAGCCCAAATCCTTGTCTCTGAGTCGTGAATTGCAGTAAAGAAGAATTGCTTGACGACAACTGCGATTTATGGGGCCAATTTACTTGGAAGGCACTCATCAGTCCTCATCAAGATTATTGCTCTTCGCCATATGTTTCTTGCCCGAAATTTTTCAGCACGATAACATCGTCGTACCGTTCGTACAGCATGAATGCCGAGACCGCCCGACAGACAGCGGAGGGGAGGAGACTCAAGTTTGTACAATTAAAACTTGTGCAGCGTGCCCAAGATCAAAGCGTTCTTCACATGTTACGTTTGGCAGTCGAACAACGAGGCGTTTGGACACATGGTCGACTCTTGGCGTGCGTCATCTGGGTGAGGCCAGAGTCAACAACACGAATGTGCAGAGTCATCTTCGTCCCCGTCATCTTGAGAGCTGAGATCACATTAATTAGGGAGGTCGATCTTCATCCTGTTACAAGGGAATCTCTGGTCAGGATTTCTCCTAATGCAAATTATCTCTCCCTAATCGCCTTTTTTGGCAAGGCCTTCCTGGGCCCAAATGCCGGCCAGGCCCAAAAGTGCTCAAGAATGTAGTGTACGCATGACTGAGAAGAACGCAGGTTCGAATTCATCTTGCTCAAATTACTAATGTCAGTTCTCCAATCTGAGTGTGCAAGCGAGAAAAACTCTTATTCCGCTGTGTTTCTTGTTCGCCCAAGTTCCTCTTGTTTGTTTTTCTCCTCCGACTTCCCCGCATTTAAATCAGCGTGCCAGAAATTGGATGAGCGCAAAAAAGAGAGCCTTGGAAGGCTCGACCTCATTAATACTTTAAGACTGATTTCTTTCGTCTGTATGTTAAGTTATGTACGTTCTGCAAATGTGGAACTTACGTTCTGGATTGACAGCTCGTTTCTGCAGATGAGAACGATCCATCTTGGTATGGAAATGAACCACAGCAGCAGCAACGCTTGAGTGGTTTGATCAACATTGGGAGGGGGGGGGCAAAATAGTGTTACAGTAGAATCGACGAATAAAATGCAGCTTTTAAATCGCTCAAAGACATTGAATCCACGTGCTGTAATCTAACTTCTGATAAGTCAGTTAGAGATTAGAAACCAGTGCAAACATTTGCCAGAAATTGACATTCAGAAGTAGTTTTTCTGTCCTTTGAATGCTGAAAAAACAATGCAGGAGCGGAAGCTTTGACTCCAAAAATGGAGAGAAAAGAAGTAAGTCCTTTCTTTCTGCACCAACTCGACGAGACAAAACTGGCGGCATTTTCACTGCTTCAACCTGGTCGAGAAGTCTTGGAGAAAGTGAAGTAGTACGCGGTGGCCACAGCACACGCGAGCGTGCCTAGCAGGTAATGGACAAAGCTCTGTAAGATTTGTTTCGTGATTAAGATCTCACTCCTATGGAGACATTTCACGTTCAATTAGGAGCACAATTTAGCTGACTTCAAAGAGGAAGACACTTTCATCAGGTAGCACAAAGGGAGGACTTCAAAGTCACTTTCTATTGCAAAAATCACTTTCTGCTAAGTTCTGCACACTGTTCAAGTGTGGACAGTTCATCCTTATGGCAGCAAAGACGGTTACAATCATGGGAAACCTGACCTAAGAGAGGAAAAATCTCTAGGTAGATCAGGTCCAGTTTTTTCTCCCTGCCCCAACCTCGTTTGGAGCTCAAAAGTTTTATCTCTACAGCTCTGGTTTAAGGGCAAATTTAAGCGCTCAACTGAGCGCGATAAAGAGACAAAAAATGTTCACTTTAGTGCATAACAACATTTCGTGTTACTTTGTTTTAATCTTGAGATTGGGACGAGCGGAAAGAAATGTGTAGCAATTAGATCGTCGAGGCTCTTTCTTTCTTTCTTTCTTTCTTTCCTTCGTTCTTTCTCTCTTTCTTTTCCTCGCACACGCAGAAAATGAACTGACCCTCGAGCATCATGATGAAAGACTCGCGAACATGCGACGACGACGCTTTACTTCATTATGAATAGAAGGCTGAGTGTTAAGGCCGAAAAAAAATGTGCACTCAGAATCCCCCAGCAAATTGAGATGGATCCGCGCGCTCCGAGACAAAAAAAAGAGCGAGCTCGGAAATTTTTCTGTCGTCGTACGAGGAAGAGAAATTAATCGTCTACAAGGTTTTATGGCATCCTCCAGACTTTCTCCGAGCTGAGCAGATATGAAGTCATTTCTTCTGCCAGCAAAGGCTTCTCCATGCTGATAGGATCTTCATCGGCAGTTAACGTTGCTCGTAAACTATCCAGACTTTGCCAGATTCATTGGTCAGTTTTGCATACGTAAAATCTTGGCTTCGGACCCGACGCAGCCACTTTTTTTCTCTCTCTCTCTCTCTCTCCCGCTTTGGTGATGCCCGCACAAGCTCGAATCATTCTTTAATGCTTTTTATCCTGTTTTTTTTTTCCTTAAGAAGCTTTGACGTACAAATTCCTCCCTTCTCCAAGGCCATTTCTCTTCGTCTCCAAGGGAAATTTGATTTTTCATCGATTTATTTGGAGCTTCTCAAGTCGTCGAAGGCTTAATTGTCCATCTGTTTCTGCAGATTAAAGTCGTGCGCAGACTCGATTTTGATGCGTGTCAAGGCTCTGAAGGGTCTCACACAGCGAATTCAATCATGCTCTTAGCATGTGAAAAGATTCATTCAGGAAGCCCCATTCAGCTTGATTTTGTGTGCCCTCCACATTGTGAATGGAAGAAATTTCCCTCCCTCTCCAGAGGTCAGTGCTCCAGACCCAAACTTTCCAGCCCTTTAAAGTGAAAGATTTCATTTGAAAATCAGTTTTCAGTTGAGCCTCATCCATCAAGGAAGCCTTGGAGGGTTCAACCCCTTTGGCTGGCGAAGAAAAGGTTTCTGTGGGCGGAAAAACTTGGCAAAACGCGTGCGTTAGTTACGGCTCTTCTTCCTGCGCAAAACAAGCCGAGGAAAATGGCGCCAAAGGTCACTCGGGTATAGAGTTGCGCGCACGCAACAACTGGGCGATTCTTATCACTACTCCTTGGGCTGCCTGGGCTCCTTGGGCTCCTTGGGCTCCTTGGGCTCCTTGGGCTCCTTCGCTTCCCTCGGGTCAGTGGCCATGGAGGCCACGCCCGAACGTAAACTCATACAAGATAATTACGGCCGAAGCAGAGCAGGAAAATGCCCCAAAATGTTTGCAGCCCACCAACTTTGACTGGAAGCGAGTCTTTTCTGCAAGTGCTGAAAGAGTGCGTATCTGCGTGCTTGCCCCACGTGCTCGGTAACAAGTCCACACCACCAGTGTCCGTCCAAAGTGCGGATATCTCTGCCCTCATCTGCCATGAAACAGTGTTCCTTGGAACCAGGACTCGGTCTGTCCGGACGTTCATGCTCGCACGCACGTGTCTAACTGACTTGCACCCAGTGTGGCTGCTCCCTAAGAGCTCCTGGACCTAATGCAATATGATTAGCGTGAGACCACACGCGAGGAAAAGGAGGCGAGGAAAAAAGGAGGATCTTTTTCGGCCGTGCACGCCTTTCTTTCTCTAGCCCATTCCATTATTCCCATGACAGGGGGGAAGGGGGGGGGTTACGTGCGAGAACTCATGAAAAGGGCCTCTTTCTACCCTTTTTTTGGCGTGACCAATTCGATATTTTGTGAACGCAGAGAGACAGAGAGACAGACAGATACACGATAAAAATGCTGAGCCAGTTTCGAGCCACAAATCTGGACCTCATTGTGTGTGCTTGCACCGCACGCACGCACGCACGCACAGGTTGTGACGCATAGAGGTGGGACGGCAGCGACAAAAGTCGGGCCCCGGGCTCAACGGGCGCCCTAAAACGACCGCCGGACGCGAGAGCCTCACATCCCACCCCTATGTTACGTATACTAGTGATGGACAGCCAGCCGCAAGTTAGTGAACGAGTCGGGCTGAGCCAGGAACAGGTGGAATCGGTCACAAACGAGGCCGCTGTCAACCTCACACACTTCTTGCCATTCACATTGGCCCGGGGAGGCCACAATTATACTCAAAAGTAGACAAATTTCTTCTCGTCTTTTTATTGTCATGTTCTCCATGGACTCTCTCTCACCATTTGGACCTTGATATCAGCGCAAATGGCGGCGTCATGGGTGTAAATGTTTTGCCTCTTCTTCCACTGTCTCTTCAGACGAGTCATCGAACGAGTGAGGTCACGACCCGGCTCGACTCGTCCATGGCTCGTTCCCCATCCCTCATGCATACCTGGTAAGGGAAAAAAAAATCTGTCAAAACCAGTCGTGGACACGTTCGTCTGTCTCAGGCCAGAGTAGTGAGCTCAAGGCTGCTGCTGCCTCAAATTGGATCTTGTCGGCTCATACGGTGCAATTTTTTTCTCCTCAGCAGATCTGCCAAAGCAGACAACTTCGCCACTGCAGAGGCGTTCAAAGCAAGATTTGTTAGCACTCTTTGTCAATCTGCCTGCCCGGCAAAACGCGGTGTTTGGGCAAAATTCACTTCTCCGGACGCCGATTTTCTCCATTCAACACGTGAAACTTTTCTCTCCTCGCCTCTTCTTATGCGAATAATGAGCAGGGGAAAAGATCTTCATCTTTTTCCCTCAACTAACGAAGGATCGTGTGAGAGAAAAAGCCACTTTTTAGTCTTGGCTCGCTGATCTTTGGGAAGTCAGAAGTGCAAGATGATTAATTAAGGCACCTGTCAACACCGTAATTAATGGGCTGAGGAGGCGCAGGCGGCCTCACATTATAATGTTGAAAGTTTTCTAAGAAAGGATTGACTTGCAGGACTCACCAAGATCGAGGTTGACCCGGCCAGGCCATTGAGGCAGGCGGGCAGACAGGCAGGCAGGCACGCAGGCAGGCTGAAGGGCAGGTGGTTTCTGGCCTCTCGCAAAGGCGGAAACTGCACCGGTTTGATGAAAACATCTTCTTGGCCAGGACGGAGTTCAGCATTTACTGGCAGCAGGTGTAGACGCGCAGGTCGTGTCAGCTTGACAGAGAAGCCATTGTGACGCTGGCGTTGACGAACTCACCGAGTTCTCACCCGTCCAAGCTCGATCGACGGCAGCGCAATTTTCGCCGCGTTTTCCGCCAGCGCCAAAGACAAAGACGTGTTTAATCGCACGAAAAACTGGGACATAATTCATGATTAACATTTCTTCGCCCCCTGCTGTGGTTTGACTGACTTATGGGGAGGAGGAGGAGAGCAGAGATTAAACTGCTCTGGCCTGGAATGGCACTCACAACACGGACGTGTTGCACGCATGCGCAGTATGTGGAACAGTATCACTCCTCCGAGTCACACATGTGATGCAAGTTTGAAAACTTCGAGTCTGCCGATGCGGGCTCCATCGTGTGGAAATTCATGGGTGCTCAGTGTTAATCATTTGGCGTGTTTAATCGACGATTAATGGCTAAGCTGAATTCTGTTAAGTCATTGATTGGGCTCCCGGACGAAGACCGCCACATCAATAACACAAAGCTTTATTGGGAGATGCTGCGTGGGGAGAAAAAGTGCCAAATTTGGCAGCTGCGGCCAAATCCCAAGTCTGGGAGGAGCTTTAAAAAGTCTTTATTGGAAAGTTACCTCATGCAGACATTTTATTTCGTCCACATCTGTCCTCTGCCAAGTCCTGCAAGCATTGAACAAAAAGGGAATGGAGAGAGGAGTTTAGTGCCCCCTCTTGGCTTCTCGTCTTACTGCGTGTGTTTTTGCATGAAGTCTTCACCCTGTCAAGACATCTGGACGACTGAAACACGACCCTCACGACTTCTGACTACCTCAGGCAGGTCAAAACGATCTGTGAGCCACAAATACTCGCTCGGACAAGGACTGAGCGAAATGTCTGAGTGAGCTAAAGTGTCTTTTTGCCGCGAGTACATTGGGCACCCAGTGGATTTGCTACTCATTTCAGGACAGACAGACAGACAAGTATCTTCCGTTGTGCGTCACAGTGCGGGGCTGTCAGTGCTGGTGCAGGTGACTTTGAACTCTCCACCTAGCGCAGCCACTGAGTTATTGCACGTAATGCAGCCGTGTAACCTGGATCGCTTCTGTCTGCGCGAGTTACCACGTTTTCCCACGACAAAAGTCTTGTGCACAGATTCTTGTCTAATTCTCAAGGCTGAAATGTCGCCCAAAGTGTCCCTGTGCAAGTCTGGTCTGATACCACAATGCATTCGAAGTCGTTCAAGCCGTTCAAGCCGTTCAAGCCGTTCAAGCCGAGGAAGGCCTTCACAGACACGGCTCGAATCAGATGAAAAGAGGTGCCGACGAAACGTGGTAAATCATCTGTGCATGAAAAGAGGAAAAAGTCTTATCGGTTTATTGCCTGGAGAAGCCATTAATCCGGAATCGTGGCAAAGATCAAACTGTTATGGCCACATGCACAGAATTTATGTGGAATATAGGTAGATAACACGTTCAAGATGGGCAACTGTTGACAGAACAAATAAACGCCCACAGATTTTATGCTTTTACAAAAATTAATCTTTTTCTCCAGAGAAGAGGGGCTTGGATGCATCACCTCGAATAGCCCCATTTTTCCTAAAGTGCAAAATTGCCACTCTTGGCAAATTTTTGTTCTGAAATCAAACTGGGGGGAACACGCAGCTGCAGGCCTGAAGAGGAAGAAGAAGAAGGCAAAAACTCGTCCAGACCCTTACAAAAAAAAAGCGTCTAAAGTAAACTTTAGAAACAGAACTGGCATTGATTCCATTTGTATCCAAACTACGTAAATATTTGCTCTTCTCTTCTTCTGGGCAAATATGCATGCAAATACCTGGTATTTCTTACATCTTTGCTATAATTGCAACAAAGAGCGCCCTCAGGAACATAAAAATATGTGAAAGTCAGCTTAAAAAAATCATAAAGAAATCTCTCTCTCTCAGGCATTGATATCAGATTACCGGAATTGCTACGCGCGCGCACGCACGCACACGTCGAAACAGTTTTGTCGTGGCCAAAAAATTTATACGCTCGATCTCTATCACGCGCACGCATGCGCACTCTTATGTAATCCCTCCCCCCCCCCTTTTCGCCCCTCCTGCAGTCAAGGATGAGCAGTGGCGAGACTTTTGAGCTGTTTGTTTTCTGGACTGCTTCCTTTACCCCTTTTCACCCCCTCCTTATTTTTCCACCCCACGCTCAGATTTGTCAAACACTTTTGCCCTCCTGCGAAGAAGCTAAAAGGTTGTTTCTCATTTGCATAAGTGAAGAAGCCAAAGTTTGCGCTCAACAACGTTTCAACACTTGAGGGTCGGGCCAGCTGTCAGGAGAGGCGCTTGCACAGGCACCATTTGGACACATTTCTACTGCTACATTTTGCCAAGGCAATTGCGCCCTAAGTACACCGTACTAATGGTCATAACGAGGACTCCAGCACCATTAACCGGCGACTGGCCATAAAGTGGCAGAGGGTTCTGAAGAGCCCTCGGCATTTCCCCCCCGAGAAAACAACCCCGATTCTTTTCTGCGGGGCGTTTTGCTACTTTGCTCTGGCGGAGGACGCGCGCGCCCACGGCGCGATCGCGCGCCTCCGCCAGCGACGGCGCGAGGAGCAGTCGTCAGTGTCTGGTAGAGTAGAGGCTGGCCGGTTTAGTCGGTCTTAAGCTCTAGAAGTGGCGAGTAAAGGAAAAAAAATTAGAAAAACAAAGTTTCCCACTTTTTGAGGGCGAAGCAACAGAACAGCGTGGACCAGAAGGTGAGATTCTTTTCTTCTTGGATTTCCTCCGGAAGTCTGAATTAGAGGTCGTCCCACAAAAAGAGGAGGGATTTGTTGGCCACCAAAGTTGGCCACAGGTGCCACGGACTCATTAGCACGTGTGCAAGATCCCGCAGGAGACTTTGCAAATGTTTCCTCCCTGGTTTCCGCGATGGTGACGGTGGCCAAGAGCCGTCCAGGATTGTCCGGACCGAACGTCTTCAGAGTCTCTAGGGAGTCGTTCTTGCTCTGACGGTTTGAGACTTTGTTGCGCGAAGAAATACGATTCCTTCTGAACCCGAAGGACTCGAATTGGCCCGCGCAGCAGCTCCAACGCGTCGTCAGTCGGACTTTTGTACGTATTAAGCCCTTATACGGACGGCGGAGTGGACGACGAGAGGGAAGAACATGGACTCCTTTTAAAGAGGAACCCTTGTAAAGGCCTCTTCTGTCCGATTGGCACGTATCTCCCGACTTTTTTTGCTCGTTATTCGAGCGTCGTCTCTTTGTGACGTCCGGACCTGCTGAGTGCCGGCGGGGCCGCGGGGCCGCGGGAGGAGGAGGGGGGTGGGCAGTAAAATGGAGAACTTCATCTGCGTGTCATTGTCTCTTTTGACGCCCACAGAAGTTGGGGATTTTATAGCCGGACAACCTTTACATTTGATTATATATGGCAGATACACCAGGCTGGCAATTATACCTCATAAAAGTACAGGTTGAGTCAACAGCCAAGTGTGTAGAAAAATGGGGCCTATAAACTGATGGAATGCGGGTGCGGAGGATGAAAGCTTTGAACAATTGTCACGTCCAGAGGAAAATGGTCCTTTGTAAGAATTCCTTTGGACGCACCAAAACCACCCTGTAGAATTTGCTGCTGTCAAGCGCCGGGTTCAATCTCGATTCTCGACACCTGGAATCGGTGGCAGAGGGAAGAAAAGAGCATCCATCAGCTTTTGTGAGTGGCAAAATCCTGGAAATTGGGAGCTAATCCTGAGCTTGTTTTGCTTCGGGTCCCAGGGATTATTTGCTAATCTTTCTCGTCCTCTCCAGACCTCCCCTCTCCCTCCATTTTCCAAGCTTGCATCGCCGAAGATCTGAGATGTTCACAGTCATCTTGCTGAATTCAAGTGGAATTTCCTCCTGTCTGGCGTACACCTTTGTTGTCTCTTCTGCTAATGTGATTTTTGCTCTGCTTTTCAGAATTTTTCCTGCTCTGCTCCACCTCCTGGACAGACTCACTCGGCGAGATCTCCTGCCAGGAGAAGAAGAAGAAGCTCTTGAGCGAGAAAATAAGATTCCGAGGTCCGATAAACGTTTTGCGCGGAGGGTAATTGGAAGAGGGTCTGACCCCCTGAGGGTCATTCTTCTTCTTCTACTCACGGGTCCACTGCTCTTGTGAGTCAAGTGTCTGGCCGAGAGCAACATCTCATCTTTCTTGTGACAGTGACGGACAGACAATTTCGTCTTATTGAGTGAAGAACCATGGACACAAGTGCTGTGTTGTAAGTGCAGATGGAGAGCAAGTTGACGATCAAGCGGCGCACGGCGCCAGGCGGGCAGTGGCAGGACTTCATCGAGCGAGAGCACAACTCGGTCGATCAACTGATCAGGGAGAGCTTCGCTGAGTATTGCAAGGACAGGAAAGCCTCGGCGAGCCTTAACAGGAGACGTGCAAAGTCTCCTCAAAGGTTGTTCCAGAGCCTTCCAAGGAGAAGGACTCCAGATCGGACTCCGCCGGGGATCGAGGAGCTCGAGAAGCTTTATGCGCCAATGCGAGACCTCCTGCGCCCGCTGCCAGGCGCAGAAATCAGAGAAAATGTGCCAAGGTTCACGTCTCTACAGGTCGACAGAGATGAGGATCTCGAGTCTGAGGCCGCCAGTGTCGTGATCCCGCCGCCGCTGGCGCCGGTTCAATCACATGCGCTTCTGGAAGAACTTCCTAAATTGACGCAAGCTACCTCAGTCGACTGGCGCAAGACTCCTCTCAATCAATCTCACACTCTTCTGGAGGAATCTCATCAACTCACCAAGCTGGGGCAACAACTCGACTGGCGCAAAACGCCGCCGCCACTGCCGCCCAGGAGAAGCTCGTCCAAGCCATCGTTATTCAAGAAGAAGCTCCCGGAATCTTCTTCAGGAATCTACGCCAACGCTAAGATGTTGGCGCACAATCATCGGTCTAGTCTTATGTCCACGGGGTCTTCAGAAAATAGTAGCAGTGATGCTTCCTTGGCGCATGCTGCACTGGGATCCGAGCTTGTCTGGCCGAGTACCTGGAAGTCGGCGCTCCCCAGTCCCAGCGAAGAGCACAGGAGCGTGAGTCAGATGACCGGCGAGGTCTCTGGAAGCTGCGCCAGCCCCAACGCCAGCGGCGTCTATGTCAAGATGGACTACACGAATGTGCTTAGGAGCAACAGCGTCATGTCTTCGCCATATATTCCGATGACTAGACGAAAGAGAAGCTCTTCTACGACTAACAGTGCCAAGTGTTCTGTAATTTACGCCACCCCGACTCCACCAGATCAGTTGATAGAGAAGAGAGGGAGGAGCAACTCGACCTCGAGGTTGCAGGAGGTGGCCAGCAGAGCCAGGAGGAGGTTTAAGTCGGGCTTGGCGCAGCACAAAGCGCAGTTCAAGGGGTTGGCGCAGTTCAAGGACTTAATGGCTGAGGTGGAGCGCAAACGCCACTTTCGTGTGGGCCTCAATCTCTTCAATGCGGACCCGGAGGCGGGCGTTGCGTACCTGGCGCAAAAAGATTTCATCGAGTCAGCGTCTCCGGTGGCACTGGCGCGGTTCCTGCTCGACGAGCCCGGTCTGAGCAGGGACAAAGTGGGCGAATATTTGACGGATCTGCGTTCTGCGTTCGCCGCCCGAACTCTCAGCGCATTCATGCAAGGGGTCGACTTCTCCGGGCTTCGGGTCGATAAGGCGCTGAGACGCCTGCTGCGCTGCCTCCGCGTACCCGGCGAGGCACAGAAGATCGAGAGACTCACCGAAGAATTCGGCCGGCGCTACGCAGAGTGCAATCGCACATTTAACGCCAGCTCATGCGCCAGCTTGGCGTTCGCGCTACTGATGCTCAACACCGACTTGCACTCGCAGGCGCTGCCCAAGGAGCGTCGGCGCATGACGGCGGAAGACTTCGTATCCAACTTGGCCGGCGCCGGCGCAGACTTCGACGTGAAGCTTTTGCGCTCCATCTACAAGTCGATCTCTCGGAGGGAATTTTCCTCATGCGCCGACCACGTTTTGCAAACGCGAATAATTGAACAACGCGTGGTTTTTGACGGCAAACACAATCAACAACGCTTGTCCGAGCCCCACCGGCGTCTGGTGTGCCTTTGCAGACTTTACCAGGTGGCCGACGTCGAGTTGGCCTCAGGTGATGGCCTCGACCACCCGAGAGACGTGTTCCTCTTCAACGACCTCCTGTTAGTCACCAAGCAGCAGCAGAACAAGAACTACTCCTTTAAGTGTTCCTTGGCTCTCAGGGGCCTAGAAGTGTCCCTCTTTCACACCTCCGTGTTCGCGCATGGAATCCAGCTGTCAAAGAATGGAAAGTCTGTGCTGACGCTGAACGCCAGGTCCGAACACGACAGGTACAAGTTCGTCATGGACCTGCAAGAATCCATCCTAGAGATGGAGTGGACTGAAAGGGCAATGTTGACGTAAAAAGACACAAAATAAGAAATACAAGCTGTGATTTATAGAAAAATCACCTGGGCCCTGACTTTTCCCCCTATCATCTTCAAGTTCGATCGAAAGAATTTCGCATTCGTCTACTTGGAACACTTTATTTAGGGCGCTCGTGCGATTATTTCAACTTTCCAAAGGTGCAGCTTCTCAGAAGTAGAATGATGATGTCCTAACCATTTTGTGCATGCATCTCGCATTCTGCGAAGCAAAAAATCGGCAAATTTTTTCCTGCTGTATTCAGTGTGAGTCTTGGGCGACGACGACGGCAGCGAGGGTGACGGCGACGACGATGATGGTGGCAAACATTCATATTTCACGTCAAGAATGGCCCTCAAGAGGCCTGACCTCTAGAAGAACCCTCCTGGGGTTTAAGTTAGGGTAGTTACGACTACTCTCAGCTGGGACATAAACTGAGAAAAGAATGCTTTAGAATTCGCGCGCACAATGATAAATCACGCACTCTGTAGCTGTTGTAGCTGCTTTGGCCTCCTCACACAGTTCTCTACCTTGTGTATGTTATTAGCGGAAGAAATACGTGGAGCTCTTGAAGTATAGCAAATTAACTCTCGTAGTACTCGTAGGTACTGTAGGTACAGGTAGAGGGAGTCAAACTGGCCATTCGGTCATTTGGGAAATGAGTTATTAACCTCTTATGGCTCTTTATAATGGCTGGCTGCCTTGCTGGGTGCTTTAATATCAAACGCACATGGACGCGTGCTTGGCACAGGATTCTTGGTCCACGGTTGACGCCATTTGAAGCTCGTAGTGGCTGTCGTTGTTGCTGGTCTCGGCCAGTTTGCCACAGCCACAGAAATTCACAGGAAACAGTGGTGTAAACCATTTCCTATAGATCTAAGTTTCTCTGCATTCCACCAAGGCCTGTTAATTGGCTCAGGTAGCTTCTCTTTCCTTCGTTGGCACCTGCAATCAATTAGTCGCCTAATGGAATTGATTTACTGAGGAGGGGAAGCATTTTTCTTCGCTCTTCGTGTGTGGCAGCAACAACCGGTTTGTTGCAGTGTCATTTATCCCGCTTGAGGTCCAATGTGTCTCAAAGTACTCAGTACAGGCGGTCGAGTCTGGCCGAGTCCAAATATTTTATGCAGAAACCCGTTTTTTTCCTTCCTTGGCAATCCTTTTTTGGGGGGACCCCTGTTCAACAATTTCTGGCCACATGACATTAAATTTGGGAAACGTCGTACGCGAAGCGTGGACACGACGCATTTTATGACGCAAAAATGCGTACGCTCCTTGGGCTCTGCCACCTACTCGTAATGAAGGCAATTATCTAAGGGAAGCAGGTAAGGAAAGGTGATCTATGGAGTGCCAGGATTCTGCTGAGCCTTTGTTACTCTCTGAATAAATTGAGAAGCTCTTCAAAAGGAACTCCGAGGGAGGCTAATGCACTTTGCCTCTTCAAAATGGCCATATATATTTCCCAGAATTCTCTACAAGATGTGCCAGAGTTTTTGTGCTTACAACTGCTGCCTGTTAAGCCTCGTTGAAGCCTCTCTTTATTGCCATGCATCACTTAAAGAGGCGGCAGAAATGACCCTCTCGACACCAAGTACAAGGCTAAAAAAGCGCCAAAAAGTCCGGAAAACAAAGGCAATAAATGCAAATGTGCTCGCTCACTCGCTCGCCAGGGATCATTTGTCGAATTCATATACCTTCAAAGAAAAATGGCCGCCAAAAAAAGGGGTACAAACTTTGTGCCCGCGCGTGTTAATTTCTGCATCGTGCCACTCCCTTTCTCAAAAAATCTTCATTTACTTTTGGGGGGGGTTCGCCCATGTCCAATGGGCGTTTGGGCCCTCGTATTCAAAAAAAAAAGAACCCAAGCGCAATTGGGCGTACGCACAAAATGCGTACGTACGCTCGTAATGAAGCGCGTTTGCTGCATCGCGTTGGACGGAAAAATTGATGTTATTACGATCGATCGATCCCTCACCTCCGAAGGACGCAAAAACGCGTTTCTTCCGCGGCCTCATTTCACAGACTCAACTACCGTGTGGTCAAAAAGAACAGCGCAGAGTGCGGACAGCGATGGCGACAAGCAGACGTTGGTCGGTCGTGCAGCGACCAAGGTGAGTCGACCCAGTGAGGTGGCCAAAATGTCTGCCCAACCTTTGGTGAATCAATGTGGAGGCTGGCGTGTCTATGAACCTGCCGAGGTTTGATCTTTGATCCGTGAATAAGATGATATTTGATGCAATTTCTTCCGCAGCGGCTGAAAATAGCACCAGAAACATGCAGCTTCTCATTTTCTGCTCGCTCCTTCCAAGATGTTATCTCAACATTGGTCTGGGACCAGAGCTTTTTTGCTACTGAGAGAGGAGGAGGGGGGCCAATAGGCTCTTCACTGCTCTGTTACTCCACCAAACTTAAGTAACGATAGCAATTTCAAACCTGTCATCATTTTACTCGGTCAGATAAGCAGTGTCAACGTTTCTTGTCTCAACGACGGACGCCGCCAACTCCTTCCGGAGACTCCACCCGAAATGTAATTCCCGTCAAAACATGCGAAAATCTTTTGCGAAGTCATGCAAGGGCCACTTTTCGTGGTCTCCGTAAGAAATTCGCTTCATTTACAGTCACTTAAAGCGACGAAGAAGTCACTTGAGCTGCAGCTAACGTGTGCGAGTCCACACTGTATATGTACGACTGTATGTAGGGGTAAGCAGTTCTTCTAATGCCGCCAAAGTGATGATAAAGGAGGAAGCTTGATAAAAAATGCAAGCAAGACACGAAACTTGATCTAAGCAGCAGTCAGGAGAGAAAATTCTGGGTGAAAACACCCGCTGATTAGCTGGAGGAGATCGAGTAAATAGAAGACTTTTTTTTATCAGTCCTTGCCGAGGACTGAATGAAAACACTGTTAACAGCTGTTGCTCCCGGGCCTGTTCCTGTTGTCAGTTGACAGCAAGACTAAAGAGGCCTCATGGACACTTCAGTAGATGAGATACATAGAGCGGAAGAGGAGGATCCCTTACAACAAGGAACGGGTAAGGAGATCTGACCAAAGTTCAGTAGCAAAAAATGGCAAAAGATATCAACGGTCGACGCTCGCTACAGAAGTAACGTTCCAAGCTAGAGGTGGCCAAGTTCTGCCACACGTTGTGGAATATGGATACTGGAGAGGTCGTGAGATGCATGATATTCACGTACTGTGCTTTGAGGGAGCTTCGTCACGTGGCTTGATCGAACTGATTGCCAAAGTGAACGTGGTCTGTGCAACATAAAGTGACGAATGCTTCCTGCATAGGTCCAGGTGAGACGTCCATGACGCGCTATGACTACTTGTTCAAGTTGTTGCTGGTGGGAAACACAGAAGTGGGCAAGACAGCGCTACTCAGGAGGTGGGAGATTCGCAACTTGTAGTGAGGAGAAAATCCATCAATTTTACTGCAGGTTTGTGCAAGGCGATTTTGACTCCGAGTATCTGCCCACCGTCGCCATCGACTTCAAGATGAAGATCGTCAACGTCCGAGGGAAGGACATCAAGCTGCAGATCTGGTACTTTTCGAAATCTGAAATCATGTTTCTGACAACTAGGGCCAGAACTAAAAACTGTCCCAAGTTGTTGTCGTTGCTCTTCAAACGACACAAAGTTCAAGAGTGTTGAGAACAATCCTGAACTGGAAGACCGTCAGTAAATAAGAATATTGACGATTGACGAAGGACACACAAAGTCATTGACCCAAGACCGTTCTGAAGACACTTATGCGTATACATCCGTAATACGCTTACAAACGTAAGTGTATGTAAGCATCCACAATGGTACATACATTGGGGAGTGAAGGCATAAATTGGCATACACTCATTGAATTAAGGTTGTAGAACCTAACCTAAAAGGTGATTTACACGACATGAGGTGAGGCCAAGGCCTGATCAGCGTCCTCGTCCCTTTATAGCAAAATTGGGCCTAGGGCAACAATGAGCGTATTTGCACGTAGGAAGTACGTGACAGGCCAGGTATCAAGCCTTTGACTAATGTCATTTCTTGTCTATGTCCTCAAGGGATGCGTCCGGTCTTGACCGGTTCGCCGAACTCCGGACGAACTTCTATTTGGGAGCGTCCGGAGTCATTTTCGCCTTTGACGTCAACGACAGGAGCAGTTTCGAAAGCATCAACAACAAATGGGTCGGCGAAGTGCTCAGGAAGACTGAAGGAAACGACTTGGTCAAGTGCTTGGTGGCGTGCAAGTGCGACGACGCCGACGCGGCTAGCATCAGCAACGAGGAGGCGCAAAATTGTGCCATCATCCACGGTGCCCGATTCTGTTCGACTTCGGCCAGACAGGATTTTGGCGTCGATGGCGTCTTCAAGGGTCTCGCCTCGGCCATCTTGGCTAAGGAACAGGAAAATTGGGATCCCGGCGAGTTCCGGAGAGCGGGTGAGTCAAATGACTTTTCACCACTTATCAGGAAGGGTAGAGGGAAAGCTGGCCAGCATGTACGTAGTTGTGGATGACAGAAAAATCTGGAATGCTGGCAAAGGTGTGCCAAAGGTGCGCCTCCCTTCACCACTCAAACGTTACCCCCCTCAATCCCCCCTTAAAGGAAAAAGCCAATCAAACCCTCGTTGCCCCCTCTGGTGTTTATCGTCGGGGTTGACTTAGTCCAATATGGTGAAGAAACATGGATTGAACTTGCCAAGCTGAGTGCCACCACTTGAGCACGTCTGGAAGGAGGCAAAATGGGACCAAAAGAATGCATGAAATTTTCTTGGAACTCGCAGATCATTTTTTCTGCTGAAAACTTGTGTACGTACAATTTATAATGTACGTACTGTATCTTAGTGACAGGACAAATCCCTAGAATCATGATTCGAATCGACCTGGGTCTTGGACAGTGTGATCTTGAATCCCCAGGGACGCTTGCCCAAATGGGATTCGAATATCATCCTAATCTCTAGATCCAGATCAAAATTAACTGAATGTGGATCCTCATGGGAGTCAAACTTGTCATTTTGGTTATATAGCACAGAATTTTCATGATCGAAAGAATATATTCCAAATATATGAACAAAAGATCTGCTGTTGGCGCAAGCTAACATATGTTCATATATTTTAGTAATGACTCAAATCTTGGTCTGAGTCATCGACAGCTGCAAAATACTGCACTGATGCATAATATGTCATGATGTATAATGTGGGTTAGACTGGGTCGAAATTGGGATTTCACGAGGACGTATATGTAAAATATGTTACCAGATGTTAATTGAAGACTTCGTACTCAAAGAAAAATTGTTTTTAGCATTGCCCCTTGGCAATTAAAGTTGTTTGCTTTCATAATGATGTCAGGTCCACTGTTTCAATGTGCATTGGACACTGTTAGCTAAATTGCAAATGACATAAAAAAGCACTTCGGTCCAATGACATTAGAAAAGCAAGATTTAAATACTTGCCGTGAAACTTTTAAAAGTTGTTGATGTTCTCGCATCATGTAAAAACTCAAACCCTCATGGGGCAGGGTTAAAATGGACTTTTTTTTGAAAAAGTTTTTGACTACATCTTCATCATCAGACCTTACCTAACATACCCCAATTTCACTCAGGCCAATTACAGAAATTACCCCTTTTTGACCTACTCATTAGAGGTACGTACGGTATATATTTAACTCTTACAGTTTCTACCTCTGGAGTTAACCGCGCTAGCGTGATTTTGAGGCATTTGGGTAAGAAATCATCGCCCAGAAGAGCCGCCCAATCGCTCAGGAAATCGTTCCGCTTCCGCCGTCAAAACGGGACAGGACAAATCTCCGAGACTCCCCAGAGCACGAGGCCTGGGGAGCCCGAGAACGAGGCCTTCGTCTCGAGCCTCAGCTGCTTCAAGTTCAAGTTTCCCTCGTGCATCAAGGCTTCGTGATGTATGTATTTATGGCAGTTATTAGAAATTGCAGTGAAATGGAGTAGGTGATTGTCGATATTCTCAAGTGCTTCCAGCCTGCCAGTTCCCAGTGTCTTGTTGGTTCAACAATATTAAGCAGTTACGTGTCAAAGAATATTATTTCATGCTTTTCCTAGTCCTTGATATGCCACACTTTCCTTCTTGCTTTTTGTTGTCTGTGCTGAGGGAGTCTGGAAATACATGATGCAGGCAATCCTTGGAGATTCAACTGCACATCTTCAGCTTCAGCCTTCCAGTCTAGGCCTTTGTGTGTTTTCGGTCCTTTCAGGATTGCCATTTATGACACCTTTTCTTATTTCACCATGAGAGGAAATCAGGATCAGGATAGAGCCCCCAGTATTCTTTCCTCTCTTCTTCCCCATGTGTCAAGCCCATGATTTGGGCTTGACACGTCCAGAATGCTTATCCTGAGCATCAATTTCTGTGGTCAGCGCTGAGATTGCCTTCCACTCGGTCAAATTGTGAACTTGGACAGGCTGTCTGACAGTATTAAGACAGAACACCCATCAAGCTTCTTCTAGTACTCACTGTCAATTGCCTATGACACCGACGTGGATAGTTTCGAATTTGGCCTGATGGACATGGACGCACGGGTTCTGGTACTGTACATTTCCTGCATGTCTAATGTTGTTAAGCGTAACGTTAAGTTACGCAGCGATCAATATTGGGGACGGTTCTTCCCTACTCTAGACTTTCCGTGGCATTAAAAAATATAAGTTTAATTAGTCCTCTATGCATTGCGGCTTTAGCAATGATTGTCTATTTCGCCTCCGAAGCAAATTAGCATTCCATCCAAACAATTCCTCAGCGCTTTTTTGCCTTGGCTTTAAGGCTCAGTTGTCAATACCTCATTTTTCTGCTGGGTGGCTGAAGAAAAGCTTTTTTTTAGGCCTCAACTGCGCCCTAATCGTGAGCTACTGCGAGCTAAAGGATTGCGCGCACTCTTGGCAAGAAAGAGATAAGAAGAGAGAGCGCCAATGAGGTGTAATTTATTCTCGCTTAAAGGATTCTTACTGCTGGAAGGAAAGATTGAAGACGCGCTTACTTGAGGCAGATTTCCCAGTAGATACACGGTCTTGCCTCTATGCGTGAAGCAACGCGTCCCATCCATCCCGCCGTTATTTGCGGCCAGATCTGCACAGTGTGAGCACGCCTTCAACTTCCTCTTGGCAGCGGCCAGCGTCCAAAGAATGGCAGAATAAATGGGATTTTAGCTATAGTCAGACAAAGAAGACTTCTGGCATCCTGATAGCGTCAGGCGGTTTTTTTCTCATGCAGATTTTGCAACAAGCAGCTTTTTTTTCTTGCTCATACGCTTAAAAGACAAAAAATAGGAGAGGAAAACATGTTATTGAGGGCTCCAAAGGTCCATTAAGGGAGAAGCCTCGAGGGCAGGAGCAAAAGCCGTGAAATTTCGGGCGGCAATTATCTTATCCCCGCATGCAGTTGGCCTCGTTAACCGCTCTATTCTCGGCCCTGAGAAGGTATTTTTTGGGACAGTCACGACCGCCTCTGGTCAAGTATGTATGTGTGTGTCTTGTTTAGGTGGAAAAAGTAACTTTTGCTGCTTAGGTGATGAAGACAAAGCCTTGAAACTTTCTCCCCCGGCTGCCGCTATCAGCACCTACAACAAAAAAGGTCGAATTCAGCAATTGAATATTCCATTAGTCTCTAACGATGAATCCCACTACTTTTTTGCACCCTGCTCATACTTCAGCGCAGGGGACGTGGATAAAGTTTAATGCTCAGTGGACGTTAACATGCATGTCACACGTGTTATAGCTCAATCTTCCGAGATCGTGACTTGAGTGACAGGAGGAGATGGAATTTTAATGCTGAATCGATTGGCTGAAGAGATTGCGACATCTCTCCTGGACTAGGAGGAGTCGCCCTCGGCCACAGCGTTAATTTTAGTTTGAAAAGGACTTTGTTAAAATATGGAGGAGGAACCCGTTTCGCAAAGAAACCATGCAAATTTCCTCTTGCACTCTACGTAATCTTATCGTCATTATCACCTAGGCACTTCCGGAATAACGAGCGCAAAGCTTGAGACCGTGTTTACACAGAACCTTGAACCACTTTTCCGTTAAGATTCTTTACACTATTACTAGAAATGGCTACAAGTTGAGTCCAGACAACAAATGACGTAATTACCTGTCTGCCGTCCCCAAGAATAATGACCTAATTACGCTTCTAATGAGGCAATCTAGAAACTTCGCGGTTTGATGAGACTCTGAATGCCAGATGAATTCGTAATATTTATTAACATCAAACTAGCCTTTGTCTTGTCCTTCTCCTATAGCATCTATCTCTCCTAGCTGCTGCTGTAGCTGTCCGGCAATGACGATGACCTCCTCCGTGACTCCAGGGGTCTCCAAGCTAGCAACTTGCTTGGTAAAATATGGGACGTCTTGGATGTTTGAAGAAGATGAGCTTTTAGCTGGAGATGAAGAGCTGGACGGCTCTTGGGCAGTTGCTGAGGATGAAACAGGCTGGATCGTACCGTCCTGGAGGGAACAGAGCTTGTGCAGAGATTCAGCAAAAAAAAAAATCCTTGGCTGCATTGTACCTGATTCACGTGTGCCACGATGTGTGAGCGATCCACGACGGTGTCGGGAGCTGGATGCAGACGCCTTAAGTGGCTCTTTAAGTGGTCTTTTCTGCAGTGAAGAAAGGTCATGAGTCATGCAGCTAAGGCGACATTTTTATCTTCGCCGGACCTTCTACTTTTGAAGTCACAGTGTTGGCATTTGAACGGCAACTCTCCAGAGTGCTTGAGCTTGTGGTCCCTGAGCCTCTTCTTGTCCGCGTATGACAAGTTGCACTCGTCGCATTTGTACGGCTTTGAGTTCGTGTGGCAGCGCTTGTGCCTCGCCAGACTAGACAATGTATGAGTGCTGCAATAAAAAAAGATCCTCTTAAGTCTGGATCTGACCGCTCAGCCGCACTTCGAATTTATGGTGGTACATAGCAAATGAGGGCTCATTCGCAAAGGAACACAGCCACTTCGTGATTTTCAGTCACACTGAGCCTGGACGACCTAAGTTAGGAAGATTCGAGTCAGTTGGGAACAATTTGCTTATTTCTAATAATTCCCCCCTTCGTAGGTTTAGCCAGCCAGGTCAAACCCCTGTAGGTTGCATGCCCAAATCACGAGTGCATTTTTACCTAAATCCGCATAGGTTACATTCATAAGGCCTCTCGTTGGTGTGCTTGCATCTTATGTGTTTTTCCACAGCCGCTTTTTCCACGGATGCGTAATCACATGTGGGGCACTTAAAAGGCATGTCCGCCCTACTCGTGTGCTTGCGTAGCAAATGGTACTTTAACTGGTATTCTGGAATATAAATAGTAATGGTAAATGAACGATTAAAAACACTAAATGTACGACAAACCTGCGATGCACACAAAGTCGCAGAATTTGCACTTGATCTCCGCCTTGAGGTTGGTGCCGTTTAGATTCTTCTGGTGCTTCGTCGCCATGTGCTTGGCTAGGTTTGACTTTTGAGGATTTTTAAAGGGGCATTCAGGACACTAGAAGAAAGAAAATTACGTTAAGCCATACTTCACTCTACGCTCATGCATGTCTAATATGCAATATAAGTGGAAGGAACACACGCGTGTTGAAAAACGGTTAGGAAGGATTTCGTTCTAATAAGGGATATGTGCATGTGTCTATGGGTATGCATGAATGTGTGTTTAATTTTACATGTATGTGAGTGCGCTATCATGCGTGTGTGCGGACACGTGCCGTTCAAGTTGCCTAACCTGAAAGAGTTGCTGATCCAAATGATAGTTCACGTGCATCTTGAGTCCCGTCCTGGTTTTAAAGCGTTTGCCGCAGATTTCGCAGGTGAGTAGTAAACTTGAAGGATCGGTACTTGCGCCGGCGTTGACGCCGCTGCTGCTGCATCGCTGACTGCGCAACTGGTTCTGTTGCTGTTGCTGTTGCTGGTGATGGGTTGACTGGTGACGGAGATACTGGCCCTTGATCGCAGTCTCAAAGTTGCAGTCTTCACACCTAAGAAAAATCAATCGCATACTTGATGCAGTTTTTTGAATGCAAAGAGTGCTTACCGGAAGAGTTCTCCTAATGCATGATCTTTGTACAAATGTATCTTGAGCTGCTCCTTCCCTTTGAGGTCACCGACTTTGCACACCGGACAGAAAAGACTCTCTTCTTTCTGGTGCGCATGCCTTAGAAGAAGAAATGAGCTGCAACTACAAAAAAGGATCAACTTTTAATCGTACTTGACGTGCTGTCTGAGCTGGTTCTCCTGTCCGAACTCCATGGTGCACTCGACGCATTGATACCCATTCTTGGCCTCGCCACTACCGTGAATGATGAGTTCGCAGTCGCCGTCGTCCAACTCAATCACAGGAAATTCACGAATGTCCCCTGGGCAGTCGTCCTGGTGAAAATTGATGGTGAAGCAAAAAGCTCTGGATAGTAGTAGTATAAAACATGAGCTTTTAAAAGCCTCACTCTAAATACGTTGTCCTCGCCAGGCGTTGGGGCTGAGGGTAGAGTCAAGTCCTTCCTTACACCCAGGTCGCCCTTCTTGGATGAGATCTTGAGAGGAAAATCCTTCAGTTTTTTCCTTTTTCTCTTGTTCTGAAGAGCCAGAGGAACTCCCGAGCGAATAGCCAACATACTGTCGTCGGCATCCTGCTGTGGACTGTTACGTCGGCGTAAGGTCTCTTCAGCTGGACAGAAATAATAAGGTCTAACCTGAAGTACTTGACCGTGCACTTATGTTAGGCTTCAAAGGCAGAATGAAGAATGCTAACTACAGTACATAATAAAGTACACGCTCAAGCACTTAACATATCTGCATTGGCCTTTTCCTTGCGAATACTTTTTCTTTACCTTGATTTTCTTCTTGTGGCAACGTCCAAGAGACCCTCTCTTCCCCAGCTTGGTCTTCTCTCTCTTCATTGTCCCCTGCATCGTCATCTATCTCAACCACTGCGTTCGGAACCGTCCAAGCCGATCCCAATGAAGCTCTCGAAGTGCCAGGCATGTTGGAATTCTGAAGAACAGGACATAGCACTAAAGGAAGATTTTCAGACTCTCTTGACCTGCCTGTGAGCTTACGTTTGATGCGGCTGAGCCCGACGGTTTGGTCGAAGTCGACGAACTTGTTTCTGCTGTTGCAGCGTCGATAGAAGAACCTTAAGAACTTCTCATGTGATTAACGTATGTTCAATACCTGCAAAAATCTTCATACCATTTGTTGTTACGTTATTGCTCTCCATCATCTTTCCCTGGCTGATGACTCTCAGTTTTCCCTGATTCCACTGTTTGTTCTTGGAGGTCGCACTAGGGGCTGCTGTAAGGTTGTTCATCCCGGAAGAGGAGTTTATGTCCTCATTTAAGTTGTGAGGGAAGTTGTTCTATGAAAGAATGTTGACGAATGTTTGGGCAGGGGCAGCACAAAATTTTGCTTACTTCTAGTATGATGTCCTCCTCCAAGCTAACAATCTGTCCAGCATAGTCCATGATGGGACCCGTACTCGCGTTATACGTCGCTTGTTGTTGACTAGAATCACAGAGGGCCTGGAAGAGTGTACTTGGTGTCAATGAAGCACAGAGTCATTGCCCAAAAGCACTCACTCCTTGATGCTGTTGCGTGGGGTCATATGAAAATGCTTGCTGCTGCACCATTTGTACGTCAGCAGAAGGGTCTAGAGTTAGAGGTGTCTGCTGCAGAACTGATGGAGCACTGGAAGAAACGCCTTGTTTACCTTGATCTACGTTCATTTGTTGAAAAATTACCTGACGACAACGTGATGTATCGCTTCTTGTTGCTCAACTTGTTGCTGCTGCTGGTGGTTTTCTCCGTTATTGGCGACTTCATGGACGACAGCGGCGGCTACTTCGTCGACAGAGGAGCGGGCAGAGTTGGGCAAGAAATCAATGAGACCGGTGATGCCTGCCCACACATTAAAACAAATGTTTTGATGCTTTACACAAATTTGGAAGAACTTTTTTGCTTTACCTAAGGCGTGCGCGGCGGTACAGACGTCGGTCATTTTTTCGGCGGTTACGACCACCTCACCCTGATAGACGAACTCGACGATGAGCGTGAGGGCCTCAACGCGTACGTCCACCCCGAAGTCCTCTAGTCTAAGGATGACCGGGACTAAAACATTGGCCTTGCACAGCTGATCACGGAAGAAGGTGCTCGCGGCAGCCATCACGATCTTATGCGCGCGCACGTGCTGGTCCTCGCATACAATGTCCAAGTCCAAGAGGCCACTTTGGAGACGTAGAGCCTATGAAAGATCGAATTGACTCTACACCAGAGCCTTCAAAAACCGTAACGTGGAAAATTTTAGAAGCCCTAGTTCAGCGCTATTTGATCAAAAAGAATTCTGACGAGGTAGGCGAGGTCATCAGAGACAAACGTGAGCATAGAAATGATTTCCTCCAAAAATCCCCAACATTGTCGTATTGCGTTTTTTGTGACTCACGAGGTGCATAAGCCAGTCAGCATTAAAATAACTGTTACTTAGGGCATTACGCAAAATATTCCCTAGGATTCCTTCACTCCTCATGTTGTGGGGCCACAAGAAGCTTGACCTTCTCGCTTGATCAACAGTGGTACTGGCGGTAAGTACATTGTTTTTATGTAACTGGTCGAACAACACCTGGATCACACGAAGTCAGAGGTTAGATAGTTCCGTATTGTCAAACCTGCAGACTCTCGCAGATCCTCCTCCCGTGATCCTTGAGGTAGAGACAGGTGTGGCCCTCAGGGGGCGGACAGGGCGTGACCACGGGCACGAACACGGACGAGGAGGAAGAGGACATATCTCTGCCCCTCTCTCTTTCTCACTGTTTTGTTTCTCTCCTCCTCGTCGGTCATCGGCGTTGCCATTTCCTTGCTCCAACTAGCGCAGTCAAATCTTGTTCCTTTGAGCAAACCCCCCGAGAGGCAGCAGGAGCGAGGTAGGATTGTAGGGATGAGCAGGAGATGGAGCTGACCGAGCCCCGAGCCTGCGAGCTCAATAGCTTGGTTGAGCAGATGTAAGTGAGTCCGAGCCATTGCCAGGGCATGCCTAAGAGGCAGTGCGACAGCAGCAAGCAAAGCTAAAGCAAGAGAGGAAGGAGAGAGCCTTTTCTCACTGGTACTGAGGGAGAAGGAGCCTTCAAGGCCAGCGGCCCAAGTCAGGCCAGCAGAGCCCGAGAGCAGCAGCGAGGAAATCATGTCCGACGTCTGGCCGGGGAGATCCGGAAACTAAAGGAGGCGAGACACCGACCATTCGGCCATTGTTTTGAGGCCCGGCGTGGAGACCGGCCTCCCCAGCCTCACGGAGATCCTTTGAGGTTGGTACCACCTCGAAAAAGACAGGCGTGAAGAAACACCTGTGAGTGGGAATTTTTGATCGTTTTTTGCGTTGCAATTTGCCCAGACTGACGAATGTCCCGATTTCGGCTGAGTGACCTCGACGCGCTTTTTTCTCCCCGCAGTAGTCCCCGAGGTGCGAAGTTGGATACCGTGTAAGTCATGAAGAAGAATCGCCCCAAGCATCTACCCTCCGCAGGGAGCCGCGGCGGCGGTGATCACCAGCAGGGGAGCAGCAGCGGAGAAGACGCACAATTGGGACTTGGAGGACACGAGGCGGCCGTCGCTAACGTGAGAATTCGTTGCGTTGAGTGCAACATGGTTCAAGTGGCCCCGATTTCACGAGCCTACGATTGATCAAAACCGGCCAAGAGTTCGATCCAGTACCTTATATGTTTCAGCCTGACTCTCCAGACTTTATGCCCAGCGATGATTTGCACACCGCCCACGACGCGTCTGTTGCTAGTCTCACTTCAACCTTCAAGGACATGATGAAGAAGGAGAAGAAAAACAGCGTGAGCGAACCGGACACGGCAAAAAAGGTGAGCTTCAATCTGGGTAGAGGCTAAGATTTGAAGATGATCTTTAACTTATTTTCGTCAAGGTGACTGTGGAGATCGACGGCAAGAAGAAGAAGACCGGAGGTCAGACGAGTAAGAAAAGCATTGTGACCACACACCTAGACTTGCCCAGAGAGTTCGCCAAATGCAAGGAAGAAAACAAGACTCGACTGGACTTGGCCAAGTCTAACATCTCGCACGTGCCCGCTTCCATCAGGGAGTTGAATCAGCTCACCGAGCTCTATCTTTATTCCAACAGGCTCGCGATCTTGCCAAACGAAATCGGATGCCTAACAAAGTATGACGACAGATAGAAAAAGGTTCATTATACAATCCCATGACCTGATCTTTTTCCAGCTTGACTACACTTAGTTTATCAGAGAATGTTCTAACCTCGCTACCGGACAGCCTGGCCAATCTTAGAAGATTACGGGTACTCGACCTCAGGCACAACAGATTTCCCGAGGTAGGATGGAGTGAAGCACAAAACCACCAGGGTATTGGACAGTACAGTAATCATTACGTGTCATAAAGTGCGCTTGCACTACAAAATGATACAAGCTTACCAGTTCTTTTCAAAAACATTTATTCCCCAAGTCCTCCCCCCCCCCAAAAAAAAGTGCAAGAATGTAACCAAAATTTGACCTGACTCAACGGTTTTTCACAGTTTGATAAGAAAACTTAGCGGGTACCTTAAAGCCTCATTTCTTAACTTCTTAACTCTTAACTACAAGGACATATACTGCAGTACCCAAAAAATCCTTAAAACAACTATAAGCCTATTAACACGATGACCGGACATCTCAGCCCCTGTCATCTTAGGCCAACGCTGCCTCAGAACCTCAACCATGCTAGTCCCCGTTTGGTCTAAACTTGGAAAAAGAAACCCAGTAGCAAATCAACACGGCCGCTGCATTTGCAACTGAAATTGAATGAAACGGGTACGGCTGTTGGACTCAAGAGTGATGACCCCGCTCAGTGAAATATGTGTAAGTGCCAACAACTAAAAAGTTATTAGTCTGACAGCCATAGACTTGAACTCGAACAAAAAGGACACCATGTAGCAACGTCATGCATAAACAAACGACACTCTTCTCCCTTACTCAGTTGGGTTAGACTCTGCCTTAATGTGCCAAGGACTGCTGCAGACTGCCATGACCAAATGATCATGTGTTTATGATGATTCTTTGCCCTGCACTATTTAACTTGAAATACTCTTATACACATCAGCTCATCTTATTTTGTTCGAAAACTTCTTGTAGTTTCCTTCATACTGTTTTTTAATGGGATTAAGACCAAACAGTATGAATATCTATGATCATTCAAGCTTTGCTTCTAATGAATCAGCAGCACATTCATTATAGGACAATTGTTTTTATTGTTTTCTCCCCGCAATTGACACTTAATTCACTGAATTCAGCATTTTCACTTCACTACGCGTTTGATTTTTATTTCACTGACCCACAAACGAAAAGCAGCGTCAAAAAGGACTGTTAACCTTTAAAATCCTAACTGCCTGCCCAGAATGGCCTGTAGCAACACTAATTGAAACTATGTGACGTTGAGGAACAGACGGTGCCATGAAAAATGGCCAACTAGGCCAAGGACACAAAAAAGCCCGTAAGGTTTATTAAGTACAAATACATGATTTACTAGTTCGGCATTCTTAACCATAAGATTTGTAACATAAGTTAACTTTTTTCGCTTTTTCAGATTCCTCTGGTGGTATACACGCTAATCGGCCTGAAGACCATATATTTGAGGTTCAACAGGATCAAGGAAGTTGGTCCGGAGATAGGGAACCTGCACAAGCTGGCCAACCTCAGTCTCAGGGAAAACAGTATATCGTAAGTGTTTTTGGCACTTTCATGTGAAGTCTATGAAAATGGTTAACGAATGTTCACAGGACTCTTCCGTCGAACATCGGTCAGTTGACCGACCTCGTGACGTTTGACTTGTCGTATAACCAGCTGGAGAGCGTCCCCAGCGAGATCGGCTTATGCACTCAGCTGTCGACCCTGGATCTCCAACACAACAAGCTCACGAATCTGCCCGAAGAGATCGGGAACCTGAAGCACCTGACTAGAATCGGTCTTCGGTACAATCGTCTGTCAAGCAGCTCGATTCCGAAAGCCTTGGCCAAGTGTACGGCCCTCGTGCAGTTCAACGTTGAGAACAACGTCATCTCCAACCTGCCCGAGGGTCTCCTGGCCTCGCTGGAGAACCTCACTCAAATCTCCCTGTCGCGGAATCATTTCACGAGTTTTCCAGCTGGCGGACCCGCGCAATTCGTTAACACCGTGGTGAGCATAAATTCCTTGACTTCGCGTTACCCCTAGGTGACTGTTCCTCGTTGTAAACTAGTGCATCTTTCGAATTATAGTACGTATATGGATAGCTGCCGTAGCTTTTGTAATGCCTAACAGCTTGCAAATTAGAATCCCAGCAACCACTGCAAGAAGTGGTTGCGTTAGCGACTTATGTTGCTTAACGCAAAAATTTCGAGTCAGTCGGGGTCAGTTTTTTGGAAACCCAGTTGTTTAATTAGGGCAAAAACCATGCTTTGAGTTTGGGGGAACCTAGATGGAAAGCCTAACTGTACGTAAACTCGCTTTGACCCAATGGCCTGTCTTAAAGTGATGATCCACATCATGTACCAAAGTCATGTGCTTTATCTTTCTTATCCAGGTTCTGAATCTTGAGCACAATTTGTGCGATCGTATTCCTTATGGAATCTTCTCTCGCGCCAGCCATCTCCAGAAGCTCAATATGAAGGAGAACGCACTGACCTCCCTGCCTATAGGTCAGAAGCATTACAGTACAATTGCACAGAGAAGGAATTTTTGTCTTATACCTTCATGTTATTTTGCAGACATTGGCACGTGGCAGACCGTTGTAGAGCTCAACTTTGGTACCAACCAGATTCAGAAGCTTCCGGACGATATAGCCTGTCTAGCGAACCTGGAGGTGTGAACTGTATAATGAAGTTTAATTTCTCAGCTTGTTCCAACTTAATCTCTTTGCAGGTACTAATTCTGTCGAATAACCTCTTGCGCAAGATTCCCGCCAATATTGGGCAGCTACAAAAGCTCCGCATTCTGGACCTGGAAGAAAATAAGTTGGACTCGATTCCGAACGAGATTGGCAGACTGAGAGAGCTTCAGAAACTAATCTTGCAGTCCAACAGCCTCACGCAATTGCCAAGGGCCATAGGGTGAGGATAGCACAACTGTTGCAGCTTTATCTATTTCCTAAAATATTATCATACTTGCTTTTCTTCAGGCAATTGTCTAAGCTTGAGTATTTGTCTGTGGGCGAGAACTTCCTGTCGTTCCTGCCAGAGGAAATTGGGTCTCTAGAATCCCTGGAATCACTCTACATTAACGACAATCCACATCTGCAGGTATTTATTCTTCATCTGTTAATGCTTGCTCCGAGCGTGCATGTTGTCAACCCCAACGTTTTCCTTACAGTCTCTCCCGTTTGAGTTGGCCTTGTGCTCAAAGCTGGAGATCATGTCCATCGAGAATTGCCCCCTTAACCAGATTCCCGTAGAGATCGTTGCTGGAGGCCCTTCACTCGTCATTCAGGTTGGTGAAATAGGTTCACATCATTGAACAGTTGTAAGTGAGTCTTGCTCTCATTTCAGTTCCTGAAGATGCAGGGACCGTACAGGACGATGTAGGAAGCATTTCAGGAGAATCGTTCTTGGCAGAATGAAAACTAATACGCAAGAGAATAAGGACTTGGCCTACTATAGGCTAAAACGCGGTAGCGTTTCTTCATTTGTGACGTCTCGGAGATTGTGAGGAATTCTGATTCAGTAGGAAACATATTTTTATGTACATTGTGTTCTAAGATCCAAGCGCAGTGGCTGCATCTAAACTTTTGTGTTTTTCACTTTGCTCCTTGTGATCTCTGCAGTGTGAGTCAGAATAATCCGACATGGAGCGTACCTACAAAGTATAGTTGACGGTGAGGGTTCAAGCGGGATCGCTTAGGGCTGGTGAACGTATCGTCACTTCCAAAGTGTTCTGTTGTTTTTCTTTACTCGCAGTACGTAATTCGACCAGAAGAAGTTGAAATTTCTTTTCCTCACGTGTACCTTTAGCTGAGGACGAATGTGTTGCCAAATCGAGCAGTGCCATAAGAGAACCGTATGATCACCTCGACCAGACGATGGTATTATTTATTGTGGTGACCCCTACACCCCCAATAAAGCAAATGCGTGCGTGTTACAATTATTTCCATCGTGTAGGATACTTGTGATTAAGAAGAAAATCCTTAATGTTGCGTTATTGTATCTATGTTACACACATATAGCATCATCTGTGGCCTAATATAAATGTGAACTACATGTTGATGATGTTGTGGTGCTGCTTCTCGTAGCACATTCCTGCATTCGACCCCCAGGGTTGGTCGCACTTTCTGCACCTCCATGAGCACCCAGGACTATTGACTCGGCCGCCGCAACAGTCGAACCGAGACTTGCACCCGGACACCGCGCTCCATTCAGCACTCACCTTACAACAGCTAGGAGCAAAAAACTACTGTAGGTACTACGCAGATGAGGTGGATGTGAAACGTGCCCAGTCAGCGGGGTCAGTCTCGTGCCCTTGTGCGCCCACACTCAATTCACCTCCATCTCTGAGAGCACCCGTTGATAGCGTCGTCGCCCTGCGCATGGGTGATCCTGCAGCAGTTCCTTAAACGCTTGCAACCAGGCTGTCCGTTGAGGGCACCACAGCAGTTGAAGCGGTCACCACCACTCCGCAAGCACAAGAAGTCGCACGAGTACCAAGGTCTGTAAAGCGCACCTGAGTAGAGAGGTGATTCAGCTGCACTTTGGCCGTGGAAACATCTAGGATCTCGTTACCGTCGTGTTCCCGGAGGACTTCATTGCTCGGATGATACCTCTCCTTGATACCTGGGTGGAACTGCACGACGGTACCGGGGTGCACCGATACCTAAGGGGAGGGGGTTGCACTGGCAAGGTTTTACAGTGATGCAACGTCAATGTGCAAGGTCAGAACCGCTGGTGCAAAACCTTTGACATGTGACAGAATGAAGACATGAGTCTTGCATCTCCAGTTTGTCCGCAGTCCAGACATTTCTGGTTCTTGAACACCACTTGCACAGGGTCCGGCAGGGATGCCATGGTAGATTTAACCAATGCCGCAACCTCAGTCTCTGTCAGCACCAGAAAATCTGAGCGAGTCGACGGGCCTACAGTCCGCAGCAATCAGAATAAGTTACCCGCTCTCAGTACTCGCAAGTCATCTTACTTCTCTCCAGCTTAGTCTTCTGCCTTAGTGTGAGCGTCTGGTCATTAAGGTATGTGTAACCGATGGCCCTGACGTCTGTTGTCGGATTGAGGCCTGAAGGGAGCCGTCGAAGCACGAGAATTTTTAAAGTTAAATGACTCATGCACATGTGCTTGTCAGAGGGACTGGGCAAAATTGTCGGTACATCCGAATTGTCGGTATATCCGATGTCGGTATAAGCGGCGGCAACTGTACTATATAAAGGGGGTCTTGGGAGCTTCAACCCGGAAATGGTTCAAATTTAATTCTTATTCAAATTATTTGTGAAACCGCACTCGTTGAGAAAGCGGTCGAGAAAGCGGTCAAGAAAGCGGTCAAGCGGTGAAAAAGTCGAGGACGAAACGAAGACAAACGAAGACAACCATGAATTCTGATGACGAAGCCATCAGATTCTACGCCGCCAGCGTCTTCAAGTACAAGGATGGAGCCAAGATGCAATTCAAGAGTGGGATTTGGCCCTATTTGAAGTTTGTTCTGACTGAAGAGGAACGACGCACGTACGCTAACGTGGCCCCAGCGTTTATTCACAACACAACGGGCTACAAGCGAATTTACAACCTATTTCATACCCAAGTCAAGATCATCCACGGGAAAAAGGCCATCAAATTCATCAGGGGAAGGCCCGTCTGCCTAGAACTGGAGCCCGTGTATGAGGAGGGTGAGAGCGAGTATGTCATGCCTTGGAAGTCAGACGAATTCCAAACTCACCGAGAGCTTCTTGACCAAGCGATTGGGTTCTCGAAACTGGCTTTTGTTAGGATATTATGGCCAGAGATCCTCCCGTCCCTTCCCCATCTCAAGCTATACAACCACACGGGAGTCACCCTGCTTCGTCGAGATGGCGAAGTGGACCTGGTGGAGGTGAATAAATTTGGCAACGTCGTCAGGACGAAGATGACGAACATGACGGAGCTGTTGAACGGAGAAACGTCAAGAATGTTCTTCGATAATACATGTCTGATCCGTCGCGGCTCTCTAGATACAAGGAAGACTCTATTTCGACTGGCCCGGATCTTGGGGCGAAGCGTCAATTACAACGTGACGAACCTAAACTGCGACCACGTGGCTACGTGGGTGTTGGTCGGCCGAATCGCATGGACGACTGCGGTCTTCAAGGTGGATGCAAATATCCAGCTGCCGACCTTCCCGGGAGAAATAGACGGAAGTGTCCTACTAGAAATAGAAACTCAACTGAACCTGTAAAAATTTATCATATCCGAGGCCAACAGGGCCATTAGTTTTGGAATAAAACCAAAATTGGCGAGTAATATTTCGACTTTTGACAGTTACAGTCATTGGCGTTCACCACATTCAGCAGTAGTAAGAGAAAACAGTCCAGATCATCCTCAGCAGTAGTGAGAGAAGGCAGACGAGATCATGACAGTCCAGCAGGAGCGACAGAAGGCAGACCAGATCATGACAGTCCAGCAGGAGCGACAGAAGGCAGACCAGATCATGACAGTCCAGCAGGAGCGACAGAAGG
>JAAUXU010028589.1_pt1 | contig 36074 bp, 38 predicted proteins | sample 7278151 | NCBI WGS metagenome assembly JAAUXU01 (sample SAMN14350113, study PRJNA611818) | marine sediment metagenome | isolation source: surface marine sediment (1.8m) | place: French Polynesia: Moorea | collected 2018-08 | reverse complement strand
GGTACTCAGGACACTGAGATTAGTGTTTACATGTGGCGATCAGTTAACCAGACATGTTCAGCATTCCGGCATCAGCTGCCTCGAGGTGGAGATGCACAAAAACCTGTGAGGAACTAAGAGAGATGTTTTACTTACCTTTGATTACTAAATGTCTGGTTGAGCAAGTCAGCTGTTGCCCAAAGAATCACATGAAACAATGGCAAAAGAGCCATCGTCAGATTTTGGTCCTATTCTTTGGAGGGGGGGGGGGGGAAGACTTCAAGCTGTTGATAGATGAATGTGACCTCGCACAAGCGTTGCTCTTAATGTTAGACTGCACCATAGGTGGCCGACAGTCCTTGCTCATAAGAAATGGGAGGCTGCACCGTGTCTGCATTGGCTTTGCCGCATGGGATGGCGCCCATCCTGCTGAAATTCACTACATGAGACATCACCTTGTGTTGACTTGAGCCGGGGAAGCACCCCTAACTTGAGCATGTTCACGGAGATGTGTTGATTCACTCCGACACCTCCCGAGATGAAGAACGGAAGTGACATCAGACGTCAAGACGGCCCACTGATGCAGGTTTCTGACGCTAAAATGAAGATTTTTGTCCCCGTGGGGTTAGCCTTGATGTTCTTGACGAGTCTCGCCACGGAGGAGACGCTCATCTCGGCATGATTGGCTAACTTGACCATGCTCGTTGCTGGATATCGTTGGACGTCTTCTCTCACGTTTGGATGGCCTTGGGGGTCCTCGCAGATCAACTTCGTCCCCTTCTTGGTCTGTCAGAGGCAGTGACTGTCTTCTGATGACGCCTCACAGAATAGTAGATGGTTTTGTATCTGGCATCAGTGGTTTTCAGCAAGTTGACGATGTCACAGTTGCTGCATCCAGCAAGGTGGAGACAGAGAGAGAGGATAACCTGACAGATTGCTCACATTGTCCTCTGGCGCATGCACGTTTTTCGTTCAAAACTTGTTTACAGAACAAAAGTTTTTGTTTTTGTCTGATGTCTGTCGTCGTTGGGTATGAAGCAGTTTGGGCACTAAATACGAACCATTCTGGGCCTTCAAAATGCATTTCCCCAACTTCTGGCCTTCCCCCACACTCTTCAGTGTGGAGGTCACGGGCCGGACTTTCCAATGCGTTCGGAGGCCTTCTACCAACGCTGGATATGGTGATGTGACCTTTTCTCTTACAGATGGAGAAAGAATCTCGCGATAGCGACTCCCTGGGGAGTCGTAAGATGGCTGCGGAGGCCTCCACCACCTGCTTCCAGCACGCCTGGGAATTGCAAGCCGACAAGTCAATGAGGGTCTACGGACACAACGACCGAGAGTTTAGGCAGGCCAGGAGAGCAAAAATAGCCAAATATGTGGCTGTGACGAAGGAGGTATGTGCAGACAACGAGTGAGATATAAAAAGAAGAACGTAGCAGTTCAAGGCGCACAAGGTTGCAAAAGAGACGGTCTCTGCCGAACTTCCTCCAACTCCTTCAGCAATAAGCTTGTCAACACAGTCGGCGAGACATATCTACTGAGTACATACTGTAGTGCTACATGAACGAGGTGGCCCGTGTTTAGCTTTCCCTTAGAAAACAGCTCCATTGACATCAATGGTAAGCAAGTTTTGTTTGTTATGAGTCTATTCAGACAGTTCTGGAGTTGGACTAAGTCTGTTCTGGGCGAAGAGTGAGAAACAAGTCAACATTTAGAATGCCCCAAAGTGGAGAGGCGTTGTAAGACAGAGGTGAGTGAATCAGTTGCACTCATGTTTTTCTGCAAAATGAGCATAAAACGTAGAACGACGGTTGATGGGCAACAAACTTGAAGAAGTCACAATGACATTTTCAAATGTCAACCTGGCTCAAAAAACCCTTCGTGCAAGTTAAGTCTGTACTTTCTGCTGCTGATGCTTTTCATGGACTTAAATGCTTGCAGCGGCTTTTCAGCTGCCATTGCGACTTGAGTTAATATTCCTCAAAAGAGAAAGTGCTCACAAACATATATGGATTTCTTTTTCAGTAAAGAAGTGACCTTAGAAGTACATCCACCTTCTCGACTTTCTGTGCAACGTGCGTTGCTTTTGTTCCATCTGCGCACTGCGTTGCTCTGCCGCACACATCGCTGAAAGTGTCGACAGGAAAGCTAAATACGGGCCCTCTTGTACTGTATATTTGCTTTTCTTGTGGCTCATTCCCTACGGTAAACGCTTTGTGTGTGTGCGCCATTTAAGGTTCTGAACCTCAGCAACGTCGCCGACTGGTTGGGGGAGGCTCCTTTCCTTGAGAAGGACGGCTTCCACCCTGTCAACATGGTGTCGGTGCCAATCTTCAACGGTCAGAGGGACGTCATAGGAGTGGCGCAGCTCATCAACAAGGTGGGGAAAAGCTTTTCTTTTGTCGTCGCTCTTGTTCTTAGAGACTGCAAGCCTGTAATGAGCCCCAGAGGGGAGATCTTGAGCGTTGACTACCTAGGTGATTCTCTGCCTACGCAACACATGGCTTCACTCGGCCAGATATCAGCAAGCAATAAGTTGAACAGAACTCAGCAGCCAGTGCAATAAACGGTCGTCATCGAGGCTACTGTCAGACATTTGAACATATGCCATACATGCTGAGTGCGTATATGAACTGAGTATGCGAGTGCACACACGCTGAGCTGACTCGCGGGCTGTCTGAACTCCACCGAGATTAGTTCACTTTAGTTGCCGCTGCGAGGGGTTACGAGGAGTTCGCTGTGATCGGATTAGCTGAAGCTAGCTTGCTTGCCTAGGCTACCGTAGTCCGGCTTAAGCTACATTTAGGCTGGCTTGACTTGACTTGGGTTGGGGTAATAAATTAGCCGGTCACAATGTCGAGCACTTCAGGGTCATTGTTATGAAAACGACTATGTCAATAATCTAACTCTCTCTTTTGTAAGACTTCCACTACAAAAAAAAGGACAGTCAGCATCCTGGTATCACTATCATGAGACTCGACTGAACTAACTTTTACTTTTTCATTGGTTGGCGGAGCTACGTAACCTGTGAAGAGGTCAGGCAATGAAACCACTCGTTATGTTTTTTACAGAAGTCTGAACAGCGCTTCACGGAGTCCGACATTAGCCTGTTCGAGGCGTTCGCCATCTTCTGCGGCATCGGCATTCACAACACGAAAATGTACGAAGGCGCTTGCAAATTGACGGCCAAGCAAAAGGTAGCCCTGGACTGTCTCTCCTACCACGCGTCCGCCTCGGACGGCGACACCGACTCACTCGCCAAGTCCAACATACCTGAGGCGAAGTCGTGCCAGCTAGACAGTTACAAGTTCAACGACCTCGAAATGACAGATGAGGACACCTTTAAGGTCACCATCAGGATGTTCATGGACTTTGGACTGATACAGAACTTCCAGATTCCGTACAGGGTGAGATAGTAAATGAATCCTGAGTCTGTTCGCGCGAGGAAATTTGTCAAACTTGTCTCCTCAGGTGCTCTGTCGCTGGATACTTAGTGTCAAAAAGAACTACCGCCCGGTGAAGTACCACAACTGGCGCCACGCACTCAACGTCTGCCAAACCATGTTCACAGTGCTCAAGACGGGAAAAATGGACCGATTCATGAACGACCTAGAAGTACAAAAACGTCGCGCTGGCCAAGGGGTTGAGACAGCAAAGTAAACTCACTCTTTTCTCCAGATTTTCGGACTTCTGGTTGCGTGCCTCTGCCATGACTTGGACCACAGGGGCACGAATAACGCCTTTCAGACCAAGATGGACTCCCCCCTGGCTCTGCTTTATTCCACCTCTACCATGGAGCATCATCACTTCGACCAGTGCGTCATGATCCTCAGCTCCGAAGGAAACAACATTTTCCAGGTACATCACGTGCAATCACGTGTAAGAGCAATCGCACGTGGCGATGTCAGTGATCATGCGTGAGCTCCAGCTCAGAGGATGCGTTTACACTGGCACAGTTCATCGTCATATCGTGTGAGTCAGAAAAAATCGCAAGAAAAAAGTATATCAAACAGTAGCCAACGGCGAGTCAGCTCTTTCTTCAAGGATGTGCACACGTCGTTTTTTCTGACTTACGTACATAGTGCTCTACAGACAGTACTGACATCTTACCCATACAGTTAAAGCCATTTGATGTAGGGCCTGAGCACCGACGACTACCGTCAAGTCATGAAGGTTGTGGAGCAGGCGATCTTGTCCACCGACCTCGCCCTGTACTTCCGCAAGAAAGACCTCTTCTTGGAGACTGCAAATAAAGGCGAGATCGACTGGCAAGAGTGCGACAAGAAAGACCGTAAGATCACCAACGCAGTGGATCGTGTCCTTTTCTTTCCTTTTGTTCGTGTTTCCTCTAACGTGTTCCTCTTTGTAGTCTTGTGCGGCATGTTGATGACTGCCTGTGACGTGAGCGCCATCGCCAAGCCCTGGGAGCTGCAGCATCGACTGGCCAAGCGAGTGGCCGACGAGTTCTTTGACCAGGGCGACATGGAGAAGCTCAGGCTCAACCAACAGCCCATAGTAAGTGAAAAACCTACAATTGTGCTTCTCTCCTGCTCTCAGCTAATGTGTTAGACGTTGCGATCAAGGACACAGCAACTAATATATGCAGTCACTTGAATAATTGATCGGCTTCCATCTGCGTAGAGGAGCCCCACATTGTGTACTAAGTCAGTAAGTGTGCCACATCATCTTCTTGGCTGTACTGGAGGAGCATCATTGATCTGGTCACATCGGCATAACAATAGGTGCTTTGTTGTCCAGGCCATGATGGACCGCGAGCGCAAAGATGAGCTGCCCAAGATGCAGGTCGGCTTCATAGACGTGGTCTGCAAGCCGCTCTACACTTCGCTGTCAGAGTCTTTTCCGTGGATAAAGCCGCTTCTCGACGGATGCTTGGCCAACCGTGAAAAATGGGCAGACCTCGCCGAGAAGGTATTTCACGTAGCTTAAGCCCCTACATTACGCGTGCTCAGTCGATGGCGCGCTTGGCGTTCACGTGCCCCGTGAGGCAAGCAAAAATTTCAGCCAGTTCCTCAGTGATGTTGCACTTTTTGAGGTTCACACGGTGCATTTGTTATTAGGTGGAAATGGGGCTGACATGGATAGATCATGACACGATAGACAAGCCCATAGAGGAGTTAGAGGCCGGTACTGCTGAGGCCAAGGACATCGAGTTCACCGTGGAGACGCTCAAGTCCAACAGCAGCTCCAGCACCGGTTCACACTGCACGAGGAGAGACAGTGTCGGGTCCAAGAAGGTAAATCATAGCACGCATGTCTGAATGATTGTTGCACCGATCATCGCGACGTCCATAGAACATAGTTGTCGCACTCAATCACTGCTCGCTTTTCCATGACTATGATCCGTTATTATTTGGGACTCAGGTCGAGCTTCTTAGATTCCAGCAGTAGAAACAAGCTCGACTTGATATTGGCCATCAAGCTGGAAACCTGCCTCAAAGTCATTACGTACAAGAGACATGCGTAATCCCCCCCTTCTCTATCTTTCTGTCTATGTGTCTTCTTTCTCTCTTCGTAGTTAGTTTGCACGCTTGACCCCAGATTTCACCCTCAGCGTTCTCTCCGAAGCGCAAAGAGTCCGGTGTCGGGACGGGCAAGTGGCTTTTTCACGCGTCGACTAAGCGCTAAATCGCCGCGGATGCCCCGCGCGGCCGCTATCGCCGCTAGGCAGCACGAGGTCATGACGTCGGCCTCGCTCAATCACCACAAGAGACTGAACGCAGAGGAAGATGAGACTCCGGAAGAGTGTGTGGATGCTGTCAGTAGCAACACGAACTCCACGTCCTCGGCAGCTTCGTGCATCTCTAGCGAGGAGCAACTAGGAAAAGTGTTTAAAAGGGGTATGAACAAAGCTAGAAACAAAGTGCGCAACGAGTTGTGAAGTGAACATTGTCTTATACAGCCTAAAAAGTTCCTCATATGTCATGTACTGTGCTAGGTTGACATACAATTGACCATAAGTACGAGCATTGTGACTTGTCAGACATGTCAAAACTGTCTCGTGTGAAGATAGAAAACCAGAGAAGTAGTGCAGTGTCATATGTATTGCTTGATGAAGTTTAATTGCTGAGTAGGTGACATAGCTCATAAGTACTTGTCGGTTTATCTACATACAAATATAGAGTTCGCAATTCACATGTTAAGAATACATTATATGTCTTGAGTCGGTTAACGTGTGACATGGATAGGCTTTTCTTGATCAACTGGGCAGTTGCTGCTCACTGGCAGCGGGAGGAGGCACTGGGACGGATGGAAGCGTGATGGGCGGGCCGCCCAAGGTGGAGCCGCCCTCAGTCTCCTGCTTGGGCAGCCCGTGCGAGTATCTCTGGTGATTCTTGAGGTGCGACAGCTGCGTGAATCCTTTCAGACAGAGCGGACAAGTGAATGGCTTCTCGCCAGTATGGATGAGGGCGTGACGCTGCAGCTTGGAAGGAGTAGGGAAGCGCTTGCCACAGTAGCTGCACTCGTGGCGCTTTACCGCCAACTTTGCCGCCGTGGCCGCAGTAGCCACGGTGGCCAGCCCGCCGCTATCGCCGTCAACGTCGCCACCGCCGCCACCGCCGGTAGGTGAGTGATCGCCGCTAACCTGAAGTGATGAAGCATGAATGAGCAAACGGTTCGAGGATGGTGGAGGATAACAGGTGGTGGCGGCGGAGCGAGGGAGGCGGCGGCGACGGGACTGATCTCATTGAAGTGACTCGACAGCTTGGTCGTGAGACTGTTGTTGTTGCTGCTTGCTTGAGCTGCTATTGCTGCTGCTGTTGTCGTAGAGCGTCTCTGGATGTGTGTTCTTGATGTGCGTCTTAAGATTCGCGGTCTGCGAGAAACTCTTTCCGCACACGTCGCAGTGGAACGGCCGCAGCCCCGTGTGAGAGTAGGAGTGGCGCTGGAGCTTCGAGGGCGTGATGAAGCCCTTCCCACATTCAGCACAACGATACCGGAGTCGGTGCTCGGGCACCAGTGACGCAGTCGCTGACGTCGTCCCTGCCGCCTCTGTCACTCCGCCAACACCCTGAAGATAGATCAAAGAAAATCCTCTCTTTCAACTAACCCCTTGAACAATGATACAGTGATTCTTAGGTCCAAAAAATTACCGTTCCACTCCTAATTAGGCAGCATGTGAGAAAAGAACATCATTACTCATTACCGTACTGTCTGAAGAGATTATGTCGATGCATGGAACAGATCTGACTCGCCTGATCAAGGATTAGGACTCTTTACCTGAGATCCTTGGTAAACGTCGTCATCCTCGCCTTGCATGGTCTTATCCTGGTACATCTCGTAGTCGCTGCCACTTTGACTGACGTCTGGGTCTGACTGTCCAGTCCACATTTCCACCTGCTCCTCCTTCATCACCTCGGACTGGTCCACGGGTTCCGTGGGCAGGGTGAAGGACGGCACTGAAGACGGCGGAGGCTGGGCAGTGAGTCTGGGAGATTCTGTCTTCCTCTTATTGGTGGACAAATGATTCAATCTCGCCGCCTTCTTCATATGCGGCGGCTGAGTAAGTGGCGGCGGCCGAGGAGGTCTGTGATGAGTTGGTGGCGCACCGTTATTAGGCCCGGCTGGAGCATCAGCCAGACCCTTGATTTGCAGGCATCTGGCGGCTTCAATGAGGGGCGCGAGGTCTTCTTGCAGTACGTTGATCTCTCCTTGGTACATGTAGGTAAGAAGCTGTTCGAGGTGTTGAGGCTGGACGTCCTTGAGGAAAACGATCGGGTGCTGCCCAGCACGATCCGGCCTTGACGGCCTTGCGAGGATGGAGCGGAAAAAGGAGCTGCACACACACAGCATGAGCTTGTGCGCCTCGAAGAGCTGGCCGCCGCAGGCCAGCGTGACGTCGGTCAGCGTCTCCGACGAGCACAGGTCTTGCATGATGGAGAAGAACGAGTTGTGGTGGTCGTTCCATTTTAGAAGGAACTCCTCGCCGCTCATGGTGGCGGCGGTTTCCGAGGAGGTGGCGCGAGATTTAGTCCTGGTGGTGGCTCCTCCGCCGCCGCGTGAATGGCGTCTTCTTGGCCTTCCTTTCACCGCCGCGTGGATACGCGCGGTCGCTCCGCTCGGGCGGGTAGAGAAAGAAGACCGCAAGGAAGGAGGTCGCGTTGGTTTAGCCGAGCGGTCGTTTGTTCCGCCGCCGCCGCCCGAGCTACCTTAACCTCGCTGCTTGGTCTGCTCCGTCTGGCGGCCGCAGCCGGACCCGAAGAGTGGTGGAGGTGGAGGCGAGGGTGCCTCAGGGAGGGGGCAAGAGCGATGTCGAAAGAGTCTCAGTCCTCCAACTGGCGGAGCCGCCTTTCCTGCCTCTACAGCAGCAGCAGCAGACAAGGTAGGGGCGGGTAGGGGTGGCCGATCATTGTCACAGGGAGTTCGACTAACGAGCCGACTCGCACTAACCTAAGGTCATCTCAAGACAATTGAACAATTTGGCGTCCTCACCTCACTGTCACGAACTAAGAGCCCAGGCAGCTGAGCAATCTTAATCCATTCTTAGGAGCTCCATTTTGCAGCGATATCCTGCCCTCTTTCTGTCTGGGCGAGTATCCTCTCCTTGGACTTTGTCTGGCCGAGGAATCGCCCGAGGCGATCATTCTTGCCAGAGTGACGAACGACTCTCTCGGCTAGTAGGAGGGATCCGACAGTCGCAGTTTGTCCCCTCAGATGTTTGCCTGATATCTTAGCAGCCGGTGACGTGGTCGAGGGACCCAAAGCCGGCCAGAGCGTCCGAGGACGTCGGAACAGGAGCGGACAGTAACCGCCAGGCGTTCACCATTCGATCGTCGACATTCGATTTCCCTTATTTCAATGCTTCCCTATTTTTTTTCAGTGCCGCATGCAGTGCGTGGTGGAGGCCTCGCTTCAACTAGGCCAAGGCGTTCTCTTTGAACACCTCCGGCCAAAAGTTAATGTCGGGCTCCTCAGGCTCCCACGTGACCCAAAGCAAAAGATAAACAACATTTTATGGCATGGACTTGTAGGTCTGGAAATGTAGGCCAGAAAAGGCAGCCCGTTCGGCCCACACACGACCGACTGACCAGTCCCTCTGACCAAGAGGAGCATTTCTCTACCTTCTCCTATGCCTTGAAGACCTTGTGGCCCTTGATGAAGCTGCAACCACCCTCGCTTTTTGCTCAACAGCATTGTACAACTTGCTTAATTTTCTGATATCCCCGGCCAGCCAAAAGCGAATGAAAAAGGCGACGCAGCCTTTGGTTGCAGGCAGAGATCCTATCAGTTCTTACTTGAATGCTGTCGCATTTTTGTAGATTTCTTAAGTGCAGGCTGATTTGAGCAGTGGTTGACAGGTGCCTATTGAATCCTCAGGCAGTTCCTGCTCTCTGAGTGTGCATGGTTGTCTAGCTTGACGTTAAGTTCGCAGCCATCTTTAACTTTGGCAATGTTGCACACGTGGAAAAAAAGAGTAAGGGTTTCCATGTGGAGAAGTCGACGCCAGATATCTGTTGCACATGCGGAAGCTGAAGGTGTTAGTCTCTGTGGTCTTCCTATTGGGGAATATTAGTATGAACGTACCAATTTTCTGGGTGTAAGGAGGTAATGCTCCTTTAGACGCCCTGTAACAACTTGTGACTACCCATTCACAGTTCAACTTTATGGTCCTTTACGCACACAATATAATCTATGTACGGTTAAACTCTCTTAGACATGTCAGAAATAGAAATTATTAGGAACAACTGCATTTCTTCTTCCAACAGTTCTTGGTATGTGACTGTATTTCTGTCATCTTCAAATGATTCTTGGTTTTTGGTCACAGCCGCGGTTCTCACAAACTTCAAAAAGCATGTCCATATGTCTCTGTTGCCTTCAGTTTATAACACGTACGAGGCACATTAGGTAGCTCACGATGCTGAGTACAGTGAACCATCAGCGGGCCCGATGTAGCGTATCGCCACCATGACAGAATCCACTAACGTCCAGACACCAAGTCCTCCAAAGCTGAACAGCTTACCAATGCCCTCTTGCCACTGGCCCAAATAAAACCTGAAACAGTTCATCAAAATGGATCTGAATTTCCAGATCATATTGATGTCCCACCTATCTGCTCCAAATCCCCCCAGCGTGATGCTCAGGGCCAGAGCAGTCGTCCACTTGTATCCTGCCGTCCAGCTACAGCTCATGCGCTTCAGGAACTCCCGGTTGCCCAAGCACAGAACCTGAAGACATCAACGTTGAGTGTGCGTATGACGGAAAAGGAATGGTAAAGTCGGCACATATCACCTCCTGGTTGGCTGTACAGTTTGTCCGGACTTTTTCATTCACAGTAGCTTGGCAGTCGAAGCGCTCCTCACAGCTGTGTTCACTTGGTGTCGTCTGAGGGAGTGAAATGGGTTTTTTTATTCTCTCTCTCTCCAGACCAAGTCTGTAACAAATCTGAACGTACCTGAAAGCAATATCTACAGACAAACTGTTTGACGATGTGGGTGGCGTTCCCGACGCACTGGACGAGAGATTCACAAGTGGCCTCAGCCAACTTGCCGTACGAGCAGTTCCGAGGGCAGGAGCACTTCAGGCACTCTAAATCAAGCTCCTCGCACCGCGCATACGATTGACACCTTGTCAATGAGGACTCCGGAACCAACTCCGAGGAGATCTTGGCTTCTGGCAAGACTGAACAGTCTTCGAAGTCCTGAGACAAAGACAAGGTTGGGAGAAATAAGCCAAAGACGAGGAAGAACATGATGTTGAAGGACATCTCCCTCTCGTCGTCGTTTGTTTGCTTTCTCAAATATTCAACATCACGACTGCTGGTCAGCGATCGCTGCTGCTGGTGCCACTGAGGATTAGGGTTGCCAAGTTTCCTCGACCAAAAAAGGACCATTTTTGTGCAGCCGCAAGCAAATTTGTCTCAATTTTGTCGCATGATCTAATTATCTCATTTAGTGGCTGCCGATAATGTCATTTATTATCGTGCAATGAAATTCTGTTAACGTGTCCGTGTCGAACAGTGACAACTTTTACCCATTGACGCGTTCCACTGTTAAAGGATATAAGGCAAACAATAATCCCTAAAATTTATGAAAACTGTAGTTTTGAAAATGTACCTTGAGACACTCGTGACGTGATTTGTCGGTGTCTTTGCCAGGCTTCATGAACTAGACTCGATTTCCGAGATCTTAACCCTTATTAGCCCAAAGTGGCAACCCTCGTTTTAAGTCGAATTTGCCGCTGCTTCCCTGGCCCGCATTGCTGTCGCCACCTTGACGTTGCGGCTGGCCCGGGCGGCCCGTAACGTGTTTGCGGCCCTGCTGCATCAGCTCGGGCTTTGCTAGTCGACTGCATAGACCTGGAGCCTCCTCTTGAGTAAGTTGGGCTACTTGATCAAGTTTCTTCCTTGTGATTTTCGAGTCCTGACACTATCGCTTTGCTCTGTCGACGGGCTCATGGTTTTGACGCGGTGCTTGTCGCTCTTCTCCCTGGGATCGCGATGCCTGCCATCGACCCCGGGCCGAATCCTCCGCCCCTGCGTCGTCTCAGATCCGCGGTTCGCCGTCGCTAAGCGGGTGAGCAGCGTCCTCTTAGCAGTCGTGGGATCCGGGATCAGATTTCAGGACGACTCCTTTTTGCTTCCGCGGCGGCCACTGTGGCGTCAATGAGGGTCGAGTCGAGCGTCTAGGACACGTCTCGGACGGGCCGACGAGCGGGGACGAGATGCAGGGACGGTCTAGTGTATTGCACCTAATTGGACTTTCTTGCGTAGAGCGCAGCCACGACTGAGGTAGCTCGGCGAGACAGCTTCCCGCATACAATCTTGAGAGCGAACTGCAGGAGGAGCGACGAGACCTGGCCATTTGTCCCGGCTTCTTCAGTACTCGTTGACTCGGGTCAGGTCGAGTCCATAACTAATTTGCCATGTGCGTTGGCCGACAAAGACGATAAGGCCACAGTGGACTTGGAACAGTAGCTGTAAGGAGTAGTCTTGTTCGTCGTTGCTCTGGTCGAGAGCGCTGAAGATGATTTCAGATTATTCAGTTGGAGTGACACAATGTTTCTCATAAAGTAAGGGCACACTACAAGTTCGGAATGTTCTTTGCAACAGTTGAAATCTAAAACGTAATCATGTCTTTTGCGCAGTTGATGTCGAGTGAGGAGGATAAGGCAAAGGCCGCGGCTGGCGGTGCAGCCGGCGGCGAGAAGACCATCTTCCAGAAAATTCTTGACAAGGAAATTCCGGCGCAGTTTATCCACGAGGACGATAAGTGCGTGGCCTTCAATGATGTGAACCCGCAGGCGCCGACGCACTTCCTCGTCATCCCCCGGAAGCCGATCACCATGATAGAGAAGGCAGAAGAGGGAGATGAACAGGTGGGTCGAGTCTCGAGTTACTAAGGTCCAATCACTGACCGCTCTGTCGCGATGCAACAACCTCTTAACCGCCACGGGAGATTTCCAGTCCTCAAAATTCGACAGTGCTAACCCTGCTTTAGTGACATGCCGATGTGCTTGGAACTACACCTACTGTCGTTGAACAACAGCGGATTTTTTCCCTCTTACAGCTCCTGGGACACCTCCTGCTCGTGGCCAACAAGGTTGCGCAGTCTTCTGGGCTGGAAAACGGCTACCGACTGGTGATCAATAATGGCTCCGACGGCTGCCAGTCCGTGTACCACTTGCATGTGCACTGCCTTGGCGGCCGCCAGTTGAAGTGGCCCCCAGGCTAACTACGCATGTCCTTTTATGAGCAAATGAGCTACAGAAAGAATGAGTAATCCAATCATTTTGGGTATATTTCTTAACGTTGTACAGTGGCTGTAATATGTGATTCAAATATGTCCAGATGTTTTGAACACTTGTGGCCAACTCGCCCCGAGGTCGTGCACGAGCTTGGAAACTACCCTGTTCAAATTTGGTCTAAGCCCTCGTGTGGATTTGTGTTAATTTTGACTCGCACGGTGAATTGGCATCCCTCGACGACGTCATTCAAGATGGTTGACCTTTCGGAGTGGTCACATATCCATTCAGCTTGCATTTTGCGTGATCTTGGATCCTCGGGTATTTGCACAGGGCCTCCCATGGATAATGGTTAAATGGGTCCACCGTTAAAGCACCTAGTGGGCAGCCGGGCAGAAACCAGAAGTGGGTACAACCCGGATGAGAGGGAAAGAGGTGCCCTGTATGATCCGGCACTTCCCTCTTATCGAGGTTTCGGCCTTTCAAAACCTCTGATTCGTCTCTGGGTGAGGTCTCAACGAGGCCGTCGTCATCGTCGTCTCCCTCCTTGCCAAGAATCTTCGTGCACTGGGGCAGATCTTTTAGGTCGCTGTAACGAGGACAAAGGATGTTCCAGTTGTACATGTCGAAGGGGTCGACTCCGAAGATCTTCGCGAGGGGACAGCCCTTCAAGAACCACAGGATCCCGCATCCCGGGTGCTCGGCGGCTTGGATGGGGTTCTGCAAACCCACCAGCAGAAGTAGCAGTGAGCACACCAGCAATCGCTCCATGATTGTGAAGAGGTTGTCGTACCAGCGGAAATGGGTTAGCTTGGGTGAAATCGCGATACGATCGTATGGGGAGGGAGCTTATAAATGGTGTAAATAATTACAAATGCTGCTGATGATAACAATTAGAGGCAGTCGCAGGTGAATGTCACTCACAACGCGTCTACGTCCCTGCCTCATTGTATCAAATGAACCTCCAGCCTCCGTACTTACATTGATACTATTAGAACATGTCCTATAAAGGGGGTACATTTCTCTAAACCCTCTCTGGTGACTAGGAATGCGACGTAGTCCAGACGAAAGACTCTCGCTTCACCTGTTACGGTCGCCAAACGACAGCAAATCATTGGTCACTGGCGCCACCAGGTGAAACGTAGTTACTCCAGGTATCCATCGGTAGTGGACGGGCCAACAATTGCCGCTATTCGTCACAACCTAGTATTTGAGTGCTACATTTCAGTAATGTGCGTTAAGACACATTGAATAGAGTTGCTGCCAAGAATGCGTCCATGTGTAGGTCAAAATGCTCGTCTGTAGTTCAGGGACAATTTTATGACTGAGACACTTAAATTTTCGTCCCAACTTTGTTACGCACAACCACCAGTAGGTCAGAAAACATCTACATTGTGCTGTAAATTACGTTCTTTTATACAGCAGTCATTGATCAAGAATTAACAATTTAGGCCCCCACCAATCCTCCTTGAGCCTGAATGGGGCTCTAGGCACTATATATGTTTTACTACAGGGGTCACCTTATCCAGTGAAACACTTGAATTGTCGTTCAAGTTAGGTAAGAAAACATCAGCATTGTTACACCCAGGTATTTCTTTCCCCAGAATGAACAATTTTGGCCTCGATGAGGCCTCCTTCAGCCTCAAAGCGGCTTCCCAAGTTAAGTGAATGGACTGTTTGCCTAAGCATAAAACAAAACTATCCGTAAAATTTGAGGAGCCCCAAACCATTAAGAGAATATTCATGGATATTTAATGGTCTCTTCGATGCCTTCGGTATCGCCCACGTAAACAGCGCCACGAGGGACCAGAGGGACAAAAACACCAGGAAAAACCCCGCACACCCTTCTGCCTATTCCGTGGATTGTACGTACGTAGACGCACATGCAAAAATGCCAGAAACCTACACGCTCCCCTCCTCACACCCATGTGCGCACGCATGGACAGGGTTTACGACAACGTCACGTGTGGAAGTCATCGCCGCCGCGATCAAAGGCTACTATAGCTCGCTCGCTCATGCTGCTACATCACTGAGCTGCTTTGGTTCCGGCTTTGGGATAATTCGGCGATTACAACCGCGATCCACGCTCGCTTAATGGGCGGCAAGAGCGACTCTACCAGATGCACTTGGGCCTTGGCGCGGCAGATCTCGGGCTTGCTGCCAATGCAGGGAGCGACGCAGTTAATGGGCTGGAAAGACACAGCTGCGTGCGTGGAGTCACGGTGCCATTTTTGTCTGGCGGAGTTTGTCCAGTCGGTGACCGAGGCAGACAGTAGAGTATGAAAAATGGGCACCCCGACAATGGTGGCTTGCTTGAATATGCTCTTCCCACGACGATCGAGATCTACCCTTGCAGAGGAATGTTTTTTTTTCCCCACTGCACCCGAGGTCATGTTGTTAAGTACTGCTTGCGCTGGCGGGTTTTTTGCGTGTGCAAAAAAAAAAAAAAAAATTCGATTTTTCATCTTGGTTCTTACGCGCCCCATTGTGATGTTGCGAAGGGCACCCAACATCTAAGCGCTCGCTCACACGGTCGTGAATGCCAACGACTTTGTTGCAAGGCTTTTCGTTCATGCAACGCCGGACCATCCTGTGCGGACGGACGAAGACGTGTGCGTGCGCGTGCAGACAACACGAAGGGCGCGTTCACACTGGGCGGACTTCGGGCGTCGAGGCATGCCCCGGACGGACTCGACGGGCATAAGTTGGCTGCGGCAACCGCGCCCTCAAGGGCCCTCCGCCCATTAGTGTTTGTGCCCCGTCTGAATAGGTGCGCCAGTAAAGGCGAGGTTTGGGATCAATGAAGAAAAGGAATTGATGAGATTTAATCGATCTCGTCTCGGGAATTACTCGTACGCCTTCCAGGAGTTGGGCTTCTGCACCGCACCCGCGCGCCCGCACATGTGGAAAATGCTCGGGCCCCTCGTCCATCACGCATCGGCCGCTGCTGTTGCTGTTGTTGCCAACAGCACAACTTTTTGGCGTTGCTGTTGCTCCGACCACGTCTTCTTTATTCTTTCTTTCACACTTTGCCATGCATGTTGTGTTGTGCCTCATGATTCATTCGCGCACTCGTCCGTCTGGTAGAGAAAGGCCCTTTAAATTTATGCCCAGTGGGCCCTTCTTCCCCCTCCTCGCCTCTTTTTCTTTTCATCCAGCCTGCACCTACGCGGGGTCTGCGGAGACGCGCGTGTGCGTGTTGTCAGTTATCGTTGGGATCTCGCGGCGTTTAAAGCGCCGGCGGCGCGCTCGAGAGTGTTTTTTTTTAAAGCAACATAATGTCTTCTTCCAATTCGACGTCGAGCTCTTCCTCATCTTCTTCTACAACTCCCAACCACTTGGGGTAACTTGACAAACACCTTTGGAGTAACTCTTTGAAAGTGAACATCTGCTAATATTTAGTGGAATAATATTGACCTTACATTTTTGGTGGTCATTTTACCACCCAGAGTGGAGTGAAATCGATCTTCTTTCCCCCCCCCCTTTAAAGTCCCGTGATCGTTCCGCCTCCCGTGAGCGTCTGCGTGCGTCGCATGAGCCCGCAGGAGGACCTCCTGGCCACGCTGATGGGCATCGACGTCCTGGTGAGGCAGAGGCAGCAGCTCATCAACGGGCTGGTCGGACAGCACCAGCGCCTGAGCCGGCACAACGAGATCGGCGCCCTGGCGCAATTCAGCAAGGAGATCGACGCCATCATGAAGTGAGCCCCTTGATTGACATTTCCGCCCCTCTCTGTAGCAGAGAGAGAGAGGTCGCGTGACCTCTGATGATGTCATGTGTGAGCGTGGATGTGTTTGTGGCAGTGGAAGAATTTTGTCATGCATCTATGCATGCATGCATGCATGCAAAGGAGTTATTGGCTACACGCAACAATCCCATCTTATGTAGAAAGGCAAATTGACGGCACGATGTTCCTCCAAAAGATGTACAGCGTGAGCGAAAAAAAAGTGGCCCTGATCGTCACCTCCACGCACTTAGTGGAGTCGCACAACGTCGTGAACATTAGCAGTGCCTTTGCCATCAGAGCCTCAAAGTGTCTTCCACGTGAGGGTCTCCATAGACATGGCCCGGGCTGAATTGCACCTGTAACCTGTAGAAAAGGGAAGACCGTGTTGGTTGGTGGTTTTTTTCTGCACTACTCATCTGGGGCCCGAATGAATATGTAAATCAGTGCCTGCTGAGCAGTCAGTCAGGAATTTCAGTCGGAGTGAAGAATAAGCTCTGATGTGTAAGTGTGACCACCCAGAACTTGATCCAAAGTGGTTATACTGACTGAATCAACAATGACTACTATTGACTCAAGTCGTTTTCCTCCTCTCTGCCATTGTTCCAAGAGCCAAACAGAAGTATTTATTATCGCAACGCCAGAAAATGTGTGCACATCCAACAAAACCTGCATTCGGTAATGCCAGGTTTTGCAGTAACTTTTAAGAAGTCTTCAAGAACTTGCAACGTGCGCCGACTGTCTTAGCCTAGAGAGGGCGCGCGCAGTATTAACCTCTCCTTGACCCTTGTCATTAAAGTCGACTTGGAGGGAAGGGGTAATTAGCAGAGAAATTAATTGCACCCGCAATTCGCCAAAGTTTTCATCACGTGATTTAGCTGGTGATTCATTAGCGTCAATTAACCCACGGGGCTCAGTTCATGACGGTGATTGCGGCCCGGATTTGAACGTGACTTTGTCATCGTTGCACTGCCTCTGCTGAAATCAGTGGATTTTATTCAGTATTATGAGCATGCAAATCGGGGCCCTGATGATGATGATGGCAGAGACTCTTCACGCACTCCTGTTACAGGATGAGGGGTCTGTCTGTGTTGCCCCCTCCCCTTTCTCGACGTCTCTCTGCCGAGTGGGACCAGGAGAGCGACTTCCGGCCACGCAACATGGACGCGGACGAGGGCATCAAGTCCCTCCAGAAGATGCTCAACCTGGAGTACAAGAAGAAGAAGAAGTTGAATAACTAGTGTGATACGAAGGCATACAGCGAAATCAAAGCTTTAAGACAGTTGGGACGAGACTTGACAGCGACGACTCCAAACTGTTAATGGATACCATGAAGTACAATAAAGCAGGAATCATCATTCACTTGATCCCTAGGACGCTCTGCTTTGTCAGGGGTAATTTGCTCAGGGTTGCGACATGTGCGAGGCAACAATTTCAAGGTGGTGACTTCGATGAGATAAGAGGTTCAATACTATGCTGAACGTACAGTTGGCATCAAGAGTTCTCATACTCCAGTGTACCAGGGACTGTAGTCACAGCATAACTGAGTGGCCCAGGAAGTCATCATATTCTCTTCACCAGGCATGAACAGAAATGAGTTAGTGAGAACGCACAATGCAACCATTGCAGGAATGGACAGTTACGGACTGAACAATTGAGCTCTAGCAGAGGCTCTGGATGTAAACTTTTGACCCCTGTTTTTTTTCGGCGATTTGTGTTTTACCTCCTGTTAGGTAAAATATCCTTGGCCACTTTTGCTGCAAGAAGGCAGTCAGGCCTTGAAGGATCTTAATGTCAAACTTTGAGGGCAGCTTCTTCCAAGAACTGAAAGGTAGTATTCATCAGATTTAGGCCCCTTTTTCTCCTGAATGTATGCAGACCTCTGACTAAAAGTGCACACATGTACAGAACTACAACTTAGTTCTGTTCTCAGCAGCTTAGGGTAATAGAGTTATGAGTGGAAACAACATCAAGGGAGATCCATCAGTTCCACCAAAGAAAAAAGCCTGGACCGACCAGGTGCACCTCAAATCGTCCTTACACAATTTTCAGTACGTTCGTGGAACTCACACCGCAATATAAATAGAAAATTACTTTAAATTTCGTGTGCTTATTGCCACTGGAGACTTGAATAGGTATCTTTTGTAGCTGGTCACTAGCATGTGCACAGTCGATCATGACCTCGAGGGGGTCAACCTTGTCTGGTGCATCTTCTTTTCTGTCTGCTGACACCTCAAACGATGCCGTTTCTGTATGTATGCAAATACTGGTCAGAATCTGCATCCGTGTAAAGGATTCGTAGACGTGTGGCTGAGATTTTGCTAGTCGAACTTCTGCCTCACTCCTACTGACGCTTAGTTAAATCGTCTTAGGTTCCTGCACTTTTACTTCTCAAATACTGCAATTTCAACATTTTTAAGATGCACAAAAACTCAGCACAACATGTGATACAGGCGTCAAATTCACCAGGGTTAAGTCTCCATCGCTTCTACTGATACGAGGTGCGCTCTTTCAGCTTAGGATTAGTATACGCTTATAGATCAGGATTAGGGTAAACGTAGGTAGCACGTACGTAAATACCGTAGTGTTCAAGGGCGGTTTCCATGCACGACTTTGCCTCTATCCGTGAGTTCTAAGACATGTAGGGGAACGTCACCCGTAGCTGTACCCGTGGTTTTTATTTCACGGCTTTCCTTAACAGTGCTTCAAGTAGAGAAAAGGAGAGTTAAAATAGCAGAGAAATATTATGATAGCCCACTTTTTTAAGTGAAAGACTGACGACCATTGTTCTTTGTCACTCTTAGCGGGTACGAACGATCAAATGCTCATTGTGCAATTTCATTACTCAACGCCAAAAGGCTACGCAACCGAAAACTTAGCCCTTTGGTCGTATCATCACTGTTGAGTAAGCCCCAAATCGTATTTGACGTCACATAACGTGAAGAAATTTCCCGGCAATTGGTCGAGCTGCGACACCGGCTCCTCCTGCCTCGAGAGGGGCTACGAGAACGCCCTGATCTCCACGAGGAACGGGTGCCAAGAAGACTGGGTGCAGGGGTCCACTGCCGATTACAGTAGGATCCCCTGATATGGCCACTTCATCCTTGGTCTCAGGGGGGGCGAGGTAAGCGAATTTCACTCTTGCACGACTCTCCTGTCTTCCAGTGGTTACGGACCTCGTCGCGAAGTCCCCCGCGACTTGATCCCAGCTGAAAGCGTGCCAACCAAGCGGGTCTTCCTTCGCCCAAGACAAGACTCTGATCATGAAGCGTGAATCCATAAAGCGGCCTCGCCACAAAGAAGTATGTTAAAACCTCCCTGGAGAGCTTTGACAGAGCAAATGTCTTCATGGGTCATTAAGGCGTCGTTTTTATCAGAGCAAGCATTTACCATTGTTAACGTGCCCAACGTGAGACGGATTCCTCGGTAGCGGCTGCAAAAAAAAAAAATACTTTTCCTACTGAACAGAGGAGCCTCTATTGTGCACACTAAAATTCCTCCCCACGCCTGAAGTGTGTGAGTGGTGTATACAATGACGTTTCTCTTTTCTTATTAATATTTATTCATCAGACTTAAAATAATCGCACCTTTCAATCTGTGGACGACATATGTGCACGTGCGTGCGGTCGTGTACTAAATGTGCTCGCATTCGATCATCTCTATTCCCTCCGAGCTTTGTTGGAGTTGTTGCTGTTGCTGAAGTTGCTGCTGCTTCTGCTGTTCTTGACTGACAATTCTTTTGAAGAAGACGTCGGCGGCTGCGGTGCGGATGTCGGTGCGGATGACGAGGATGGCCAGTGGAAGCAGCACGAGATGGAGGCAACCGAAGCAGTACTTGACGGCCATGAAGGCGAAGTGGGTTTCGGTAGTGGCCAGGTACACCTCTGTCACGTACATGTGCGTTGGATAGACCACGAGAAACACAGTGCTGAACGTTAAGATCAACCCGAAGTCAAGCAGGAAGTGACTGCAAAGGGAACAGAGGTAACGAACGGATCTTTTGTAGGAGTTCTCACGCAACTTTGCCAGGATAACACCCGCCAACCAGGGTGGTCGTGTGCATCGCACTCGTCCAAGAAAAAGAAATATGTAAGTATTAAGAGGAAAATTTTCTTTTTGCTCGCACGTAACCCTTGACCAGCAAACTCATGCACGCAAGACTCACGAGGTCCTCAGGGGACTTAGTAACCGCAGTGGCTGAAGTGGATATGTTTCCTTATTTATGAGCACATTTATTGGACTGTCACTACTTGTTCAGGTTGTTTATGTTTTCAGGTGTTACATAATTATAAAGAAAAGTAGTTCAGTCCTTAAGGCAGTTAAAAGTTTGCCCTATGTATGGCGAGGGTTTCAGAAGGTTTGGGGTTTTGTGTCTGGACGAGTAGTCCTGAAGTACATATTGATGCATACGAGTATATTCGATACACTCACACAGTGACACAGATCCACGCACACTCGACGTGCGTGTAGTTGAGGTAGTGCCGATGTACCCTTACCATGTTTCCCTGGTCTCCTCCTCGTCCCTGTGCTCCTGCTTGATGCACGAGTTGCAGCAGAAGCTACAGAAGGTGAGCGCCAAGTGGATAATTGGACACAGTACTGGTCCCACTACGAAAGGAACCCCGATGGCCACGATCACCGACACCAGATTGAGCCTGTCGTCGAGCGAATGTCTCACCGAGCAAGGCACGAAACGCTCCTTGGACAGCAGCTCTTTGGAGAGCATCGAGTACGCCGCCGACACAACCCTGGAAAGAATCAAGCCATCACTGAGCTTGCAGGACTGCATAATGCACGACTGCAGAACATGCAATGCAGCAAAGAGAACGAGGGGCGATGCGGCGGACTGCCACAGCGACTGGAGCACTGATATGGGCAGAGTTACGTTGTTGTCACAAAGGGATAAGGATCTTTGCAGCACGCCATTTGCACGTGCAAGCCAGATCTTTGCTGGGTTGGGATTTCGCTAGGGATCAGCGTTCGCTGCAGCGCACTGACACTGACTTCCTTCTCACCTCACCCGTAGCTCGACAACTGGGACACTCACACTCTTGGGACACTTTGACAACGGGGACACTCGTACGACTGGGACACTCGCACGACTGGGACACTCGCACGACTGGGACACTCGTACGACTGGGACACTCGTACGACTGGGACACTCGTACGACTGGGACACTCGGACGACTGGGACACGCGGACGACTGGGACACGCGGACGATGGGGACACGCGGACGACGGGGACACTCACACAACGGGGATAACTGTTAGGGTACAGGATTCCTAACTGTCCCAAGTGTTAGTATCCCAGTTGTGGTTTCCTAGTTGTCCGGAAACTGCTTCTTACCATATGAATCCCAACGCCGTCTTCTGTCTGGACGTCAGCCCGTCGCCTGCCTCTTCTTCCTCCTCTTCCGCTCGATGCCAGTGATGGTGATCAGTCAGACTGTCGTTGAGGTCTTCTTCGCCCGATTCCGGTGCTTCTCCGTGGTGTTGCGGGTTAACGACCTCGGCGGCTGTGGGCGCTGCGGCTGCATCGGCGTCCCCATTATTCTGTTCAGAATTGTCGATGACAGCCAGGGAGGCGGCCTTGTAGCCTTGGCGAACCATGGCCCGGGAGCTCTCGCCTTTCTCCTTTAGCATAGATTCAGCGATAATAGCACATTTAAGACTTGGAAAGCATGACCCCCCCTAAAAAAGGCCGGAATCCCTAGCGCAGGGTGCGTCTACATACTCACAGCTTGGGGAAATTCATATACAGTGTCGTTCAGTAGTGACGGCCCCCTGGTCAAGAATGTGGAAAACTGTATTATTGGGGAATTTTACAGTAGTGACCTCGGCAGGGTTTTTTTTCCCAAAGAAGGGGATTTTGCTCCTTCTCCCCCTCCCACCGGGGGCTCGGCCCCGTGGACCCCCACGAGGGTGTGTGTGTGAAAGCCCCCAGACCCCTGTTTGCCCCATGTTCTAAAGTCATGCCCCTCCCCATCATAACTTCCTTAACTGCGGCAACACAAAATCTACTTCTATACTTGGAGAGTTTGAAGCATTGGACTAACTTATTCACTTCACTCTGGATGAAAATGAATATTTAAGGCAGCTCCGACCATTTTGTCTACTGCACTGTCTTGACGTGTAAGACTTGCACAAGTCAGTTGCTCGCGCTGCCATACTGCCCAAAGGAGAAGCCAAACCGCTCAGGTATCCAGCTTTCAAATGGTATGGACAGATTTTGTACACCTGCAGCATTAATGAAGTTACAAACAGTTCATATTAGCACAGAACAAAAGCAAAATGGATGGACAAGAAGCCAATGCTGCCTTAAATATTCATTTTCATTTAAAATTCGTCCCAAATACAGTTTTCCGGTTTCTTCCGGGGGCGGCGTCACTGCTGAGCAAACGATCGATTACTGCGTGCATCCCATGAATTTGAGATCGGATCAAACAGATTATTTAGAATACAGCGGCGACTTCACAGCGACCAAAGCCATGATATTATAAGGTATATTAACCTAACCTAACAACACAGATCACATAAACCCTAGCCTAACTGAGTTAGAAACAAAAAGTCGTTCCGTCATCAACTTGACTACTAAACCGACTTTACGGGAGTTTGCGTTGGATATTTACGTCATTGGGTGGATTCTGTTACCTTGCACCAGGCAAATGTGAAGCCCTTTACATTCGGTTTGTACTGAAAGCACGTTACTTTCCGATTCTACCCCTACCCTTTGCTAATGCCTCCTCCCCAGCGCGCAGGGAATAAAGACTTTTACTGGCTGTCCACGCAAACGTTTTTGTTGCTGCCATCCATCAAGACAGTAAAACAATGCAGCCACCACCACTTGTGTGCATTACGTATGTTTTGGCTTGTATCGCGTGACACCGCGACATCAAGAGACAAAAGTCCTTTGCCTTGAGTGGGAGACCCAAATGCATGTCACACTGTGCCAGAAATGTATATCGAGCAGACAAGGACACTGGAGACTTGTGAGGAAGTTGGAACAATTTGGGGAGATCTTGAGATGACGAGTACGGAGCAGTATGAGCGGACTAAATTACAATAATTTCGCCAGACAAATACCTTTTTTTAAAATAGCAATAGAGGAATGTCAGACAGTTGATGGATTAGTCAAATTAAGCGGGTCCTGAGCTCAGCACTTGCTGTCGCTCTGCACCTTGCCCATGCTCGCTCAGCTCTTCCCCTCTGTATGCACTGCACAGCACTAGGGCAGTGCAGAAGCTTGCTAAATGAATTGAGTCGGAATGGGATGAACCAGGGACCCCTGACGTATCAGGAGTGGGCCAAAGGAGTTCTCAAATAGCTTCCTGTTTAACAGATTTGGCAACCACTTACCGAGCTAAACAGAGCATGAAATTGTTCCCAGGCCGATATTACTTGGCAGCCCTGATCTTATAAGTCGAGTCTCGTGTGTGTGTGTGTGTGTGTGTGTGTGTGTGTCAGAATGAACACAACATTTACTGAAACAAACTGTCTCCTCGGGCCTCTCACACATCTGCTTACTCATTGCTTTGTTTGCCAACGTTAGCTTCATTTCCTGATTGGCGGGAAAAAAACTTCTAACGATCCATTTGGCATAACATTAGTCGTTTTTCCCAGAGAGCTATTCGAAAGTTAACCGATTAATCGATTAAATCGTCGTTACTCACTAACCGCACTTAGTTCTGTGAGAGAAAGGAACTCACCGGACCATATTAGAGTACTGTTGAACTGTGCGCCGCCTTTTCCCTGTCCCCCTTTGCGTACGTACTGGGTGAACAAAAAAAGTCGACCTCTCCACAACCCCTTTGCTGACCCACTTTTACTCCTTTGAAGAAGAAAAGAAAAGCAGGAGAGACATGTTTACCTTTCCCTTATCTCTGCTCTTGAACATCGAGTTCGCCCGGAGTGCCAGACCCTGCCAGCACAGGACAACGAGGGAGTAGGGGAAGACCGCCCACGTGGCCCTGAAAGTCACCGTGTGGATGGAGCAGAAAGCCAACTCGACCTCCCACAGCGAGGCCGCGACGGCGTAGCCGTTGTAGATAACAGCAATTGATTTGACGAACACAGCAGAGACCTGAGAGGAATGGGAGGGAGTTTACTCGACCAGGACTATAATGCTGAAGCATTTTAAGCTGGCTCCTGCAGGTGAGGGAAACTTACTAAGTTATCATGGGGATGAAACCAAGAGTGTTGCTTTGACAGTTGCTGACAAAATAGAAAGAGTTTATTTACTTGGGTACTGGGTATGAGTGATTGATCAAGCCAAATCCTAGTGATTCCCATGCATCACTTGCTTTCACTTGTGATCAGTGACAGCTCAATCATATTTGCATCGGCGCACACGTGAATCACTGCAGTGACAGCAATCACTTCCGTGTTGTGCGAGACTTCACTACTGACCAGATTGGCGAAGCACAGATTGGCGAGGATGACGTTGCTGGTGAGGTTGAGCAGAGACTCCTTCTCCCTGATGGAAATGAGCACGATGAGATTGAACAAGATGCCCAGGATGGCCAGACTCATCTCCATGACCACCATGCGGTAGCCCGAGGTCTTGTTTGGGGACAGGTCGAACTCGCTGGGGCCTTCCTCACTCGCATTCATGGTTTTTGGCGAGTTTTTTCGCAAGTCACAGCCACCAGACGAATCGCACTGCACACAATCACACACACACACACACACACACACACACGTACGCAAGGTGTCACAGACACATGACGTAGCACGCGTAGCAGACGGCGCTGCCGGCGTTGGGTGCGGGCAAAGCTCAGTCCGTAGCTTTCATTCTTCTTCTCCACTTGATCTTTTTTTTTCTTTTGAGGATGAGATAAAAAATTTTATTTTAATATTCCACGTGTGCAAAATGCTCCCGCTCCTGAATACAAATTACTCTACTTTTCTTCTTCTTTTTTTTATTTCAAGGCCTAAAAGAAAAATCGATCGGAAACGGGATTTTTTTCATCCGTCGCAGAGAGTGAAATATGCAAAGTTTTTTCCGGCCCAAGTTCTGCACAAACTTTCGCAATAAGCGACACGTTCAAGGTCTCCTTAAATTGTTTGCAGACTTTAGATATTGACCGAGTTCCGCGACAGTTAATTCTGGCGAATTGTTTGGATGGTGGCAAAGTTTAATGAAAGGTCCGACTTTCCCCAGGTGTCTCAGAAGACTTGAAGGCACCAAAGCAGGACGAAGAATTTCACTTTCTTGTGATCCTCACTGATGTCTCTTGTTCTTCCTTTGCCAAAGCATTCATTTTCCTCCTATTTTTTTTCTCTCCGTCGTCCCTGAACAAGTCTTCCGCCGTGCGTGTGGGGATTAGATCGTGTGAGGAAGAAAAACTTTTCCCATTGACCCTCGCTTCCCACAGGAGGCCCCAATTCCGACGTGGTCACGATCCTCTCTCCGAGCTTTGTTGTCCGGCTCAGACCTGCGGGCTTTTTTTGCGGCTCACACGCTCCTCCAGCCACGGGGCGATGTCTCCAGATGGGACTCCTTGACCTAAAAGAGAGAGAGGGGATAAAAAAATATCAAGACGGATAGCACAAATGTGGAACAAAAAAAAGAGAACACAACGGGGTTGAGGAAATTAATCCTCATCACGACGCTCTCGTGAGTGCATTAGATTGGCACATTCTTCCCCCCACCCCCCAAATTGTGTGCGTGTCTGAGTCTGCGTGTCGAGTCCAGCGAGTCCACGGCCGTGTCACTGGCGGACGTCCAAGTTGTGTGAGTGTGAACCCACCCTAACTGTGATACAACAGCGCTTTTCATGTCCCTCTAATTTTTTTCCTCCCCAAGCTTAACTTTTCCTATACATTGTGATATATGGGGTGTGCAGTACACACAGTTAGTTGTGAAGTCCCATACATGCGCACACCTTTCAGGGAGGCATTCTTCACGCCTGGATAATGCACAAAAGAGGGGGGGCGAGTGAAGAGAGAGAAGGTACGAAAGAAGACGCGTCGGTGAACTCGGGATAGATCTCGAGCAAGGGTGTTATTCTCACCCCCCCAAAGGAGGGCAGATGAAGACTCTTGAACCAGGGATAGAATGCCTTTAATGACCCACTTGTGCTGCTGCCCTTCATCGAGGTATTGCATATGCCACTCATGTCACGGGTCTTCCTGCTCTCCTTTAGCTGTCACTGCCTAAGTGGCAAGAAAAAAATTACGTGCTTAAGGGAGCACAGGAGAAAAATGGCAGCGAAGCATGTTACCAATAACAATATTCTGCTGCCTGCACGTAATGGTTCTTTTTCGCCGCTAATGCCCCATCTCGCCTGGCAAGTGTTGTCAGCCCAGCCTCAGCCGAGAAAGATCCTTGGGTCGGACACGAATTTCGTACGTGCGAAATCGCGGATGAACGAGCTTTTCCCACAGCAAACGTGCGCACACTGAAGGCGCGGACGAGTCGCTCAAGGCCTGGATGTCCACGGTTGGCGTCGACGACACCAGCTGGATACCAGGGAGAAGCTGGATTTGTACACCAAGAGCCACAAATCTTGGCCAGCCTACGTCTGGGCCGTGCTGACACCCAACAAACATTACCGAATACCAAAAAGCATCTCTTTAACGCACAACATGCTAAAATGAGCACTTTTTTGACTCTTCTCATTAACGCACATACGGTGGGAAAACGTGTTAATGTAGCAAAAATGCCTGGTCTTGATTGTTTGCTCCATTCAAGTAATGGAGCAGCTCAATGCTTATCGGAGCAGGTTTTCAGGTGTGTTTTTTTTGCCATTTGACTAATTTTGCGCCCTTGTTTTTGCGAAATGCGAGACAAGACCGACGTACAAAGAGACAGACAAAGGAAACTTTAGGTTGGTGTCGAAAGTCGATTCTTCAGAGACGAGACAAGGTACTGACTTGGTACTGAATTAAGCTGTATTGTTCTCCTTCTTTTTGCCAGTAGCAAAAAGATCTTGCAGCGCATAGATGTGGGTAACAGGGTGACTCGTTTGAGGCCTGTTCGGCTCTCACTCCAGTGCTCGTGCGGTGAAACAAAGGCTTTTTACACGCCTTGGTGGACTTGGCGGCGACGCGCACCATCGCGTTGGACTCAGATCAAGGGGACTTAGGCCACGGTTCTTTGTAGCCAAGAACACTTTACGCTGGCAAAGATACACGCAGACGGAGTACCTCTGGCCAGCAAGAGGCCTGACAGGCCTTGCGCCTTCAAAAGGCAGCATTGGGAGGAGTAGGCACACCGTGAATCATACTTTGCTTCGTTCTAGACGGGCTAGGGCGATACAATGGTAGCGCCATTTAGGACACCAAGGCCCCATGACAGTAGATTCTCGATTTTCTGCGAAGGGAGCCAGCAGTCTCGTCCCTACAACCCTCTTGGGACGATTTTTTTCCTCAAAAACTCAAGATATTCGTTGTCAGGATATTCTGTGTCCGGAAGGGTCAATCCATATAGGTAAAAATGACCTCTTTTGACATCCGAGGCATCTACTCTCCACCTCTCCTGGTATTGTCCATCTGAGGCCTGATGGTTTCTCTCTAACGCAATTCTCCGCTTATTATGGCCCACCACTTAATGCAGCCAGAACTGCTACGACCAGAGCTGCTGCATGAAACAGGGAGAACATAAGGGGTAATAAACAGTATGAAGTGCATGGAAACCTCAAGCACACTTATGGTTGGACCATTCACAGTGATCTGGTGACTACAGGTCAGATAAGAAAAAAGGCTGCCCTCTCAAACTTTTTCCAAACGTGCTCTTCTCCATCATTCATGCCAAACGTCCAATGGACAAGAGTAGTTAGTCGCTCAGCTTGAAGTAATACCTATCTGGAAGAGAGGGCCTGCATCATCCCCATGGGGAGTCCTTTGTGTGACCATGTCTCAGACCAAGCACCAGCCCCAGTTTTTGTGCCCGAATTGAACAATAAACCATTGTTTGTGTCTGACACCACCCAGTGGCCATGATCAAGTCCAGCGTGCACACGTGCCTGCAGTTCCACCAACCGCCCCGTTGTTTGAATGCCGTAGTTAACCTCTGACACACATGCACGGACACGAGAAGTCCGACTGCCGACTGGAGAACGCGGCCATGGCTGCCACATCTCGTGGAATGACTTCACCCACAGCTTGGCTCTGCCGGCGGTGGAGCTGGACGCCGTTTGGGAACTCCTTCGTCCGGCACTCGACAAGTCCGTGTGTCAGAGGTCCCTGAGTCAAGCCACGAAGGCCAAAAAAAAGGGTGAAAAGTATCAAAATGAGTAGCTCGAAGCTCACGCGAGCAGCGCCAAGTTTATGGCGCTGGCTGCAAAAAGGGCCCAAGCGTCACCGTCTTTTCGCACTCGCGATCTCTCCTTTTCGTACTGCGGCCTTTTCTGATGGTCCTCAGAGGCAATTAACCCTTGGCTTTCCACTGGGTGGTGTAAAAGTGGCCTCGACTGCGGAGGCTTTTTAACTCCTGCTCCAATTTGCGACGAGGAAGGCGCTAGAATGCGAATTGAAGCGCTAAAAATAACGCTTACCTGTTTCGCTTTTCAAGGTCGATCAGATGGCAACAGAATGTAACAACAACAAAAAACATTTTGCCGGAGTGGAGCAAAAAAAAGCCTTTCCAGACCCAACCGAAGTGGGGACTTTTGTGTAAATACACACTGGCTTAAGGAATTTTCAGTTTGAGCGAGAACTTTAGGAGATGAAGGATTGTAGGATAAAATTGCTGACAAGAGTCTGAGGGGGGAAAAGAAAGAGGAAATCGTCCCATTTTTGAAGGGATAAAAAAGGAAGAAAGCGGGGGAATCTCTAGAAAAGAAAGGCTGCGAGAAACCAATCTTTTCTTGGCAATGCGGGTCTTTTAAGCACAAAGAAAATTGCCTCAAGACTTTCCTCCGTCGGACATTTGCGCAATGTCAAAAATCGAAATTGACTGAGAGGAAATTGGATGAGGAAAAGCCAAAGAAATCACTAATAACAACAACTTGTGTCTGGAGTTGCATGATAACATCTCATATATGGAGTGTCTACCAGACACCACTCTTGTCTTATAGTCACTGTTGGACCCTTGGACCCTCATCTGTAGATGATGCATTTTACAGATTGAACAGTCATGGCTACAGCGCAGCAAGTTGGGTTAACTCAGGTTTTAGCAACAGACTCTTCTGTGGCTTTAGGTTTATGAACAGACGGATACAAATTACAAAGGTTCATCCATCAGGTGATCTATTAACCAGACATGTTAAGTCTCTGCCTTATCCATTTAGGCATCAGCTGCCTTGACATGAAGTTACACACCATTGATTACACATCATTGATTGCTAAATGTGTGGTTAAGAAAGTCAGTTGTGGCCAGAAGAATCTGCCATCACCTGAAACAATGGGAAAGGAGTCGTCTACAGATGTCGGTCCAACACTCTTCTTATAAAACTTCCAACTTTTTGCTGGAAAATCCGAACAAATATTTGGGCACTTTCCAACCACACCAGAACCCAGCGATTATTTGCCAATTTTATCAGCACGCAACACGTCTTTCTGGGTACAAGTTCACCTTCAACGTATCACATACTTTGTCTCGAGTGCCCTTCAGATGAGAGTTTAGAAAGCAGAGAGTGTCAATGTTGTCATCAGTCCAGGAAGACCTCAAGTTTGGGGCAAAAAAGTCACCTAATGTTGGATCTGCAGAATCGAATTGGTAACAAGAGTTGTTCGAACATTGCTGAAATATTCGAGTCATGCCTGGGGGGTTCCTTTCTTGTCCCACAGGGAGCAGAAGCAAAAAAAAGGAGGTCAAGAGTACTCAAAATGTATTTTTTTGCTACTTCCTACTCGCTCAGACAAAGATCACGCGGGAATCCCGTCTTTACCCGAGGTGTGCGGGAAAAACTTTCCAACTTGCCTAAGGTCGAGGATCGTTTTGCCCCAGGAAAAGTGGTGCGGGGGGAGGGGGAGGGGGGGGAGGAGGAGGAAACCTGAGCAATTTTTTTCCGCTCAAGCTTCCTCTGGTTTCTCCTGCAGTAGGAATGGATCATTAAGCAAAAGAAAAATTGGGGTAGGAACGAACCTGGAGAGCTTTTATGGGTCCCTATTTTTGATGGTCTTAACTCTTGAACCATCGCATACATTAAAGCTCGTGCATACGAGAAGTTGGCCAATGATACCTGTGGAAATTGTGTCGTCTCACCTCTTTTTCCCCAAGTCAGATCATTCACGATCCCCGCTGCTGCTGCCTCCCTTTGGATCAAACGGCCTCTCTTTCGCATATTCTCTGCCTTCACGTCGGGATTTTTCTTCTTACCCCCCCCTCCCCCCCACAGACACACACGATTTCAGGGCTTCCTCCTCCAACGTGAAGTGGCTGCCAGCAAGTGGACCAGAGCGGAGAACCCCTGTAACGCTCAGTGTCTGCCTGATGGCTGCGGTAAAATTTAGTGGGAAGAGTTTTTCTCTTCTCAGGTCTAGCAAGCAATACCCATAAAACCTGTCTGGGGCCCCAAGGGGGCCTTTCGCTCCAGCCACCTATACCGGGCATGTACGTAATGTGCATAGTACACAGCTCCGAACATGTGTTATAAAAGTTGTGAAAAAGAAGCTCCCCAAATCTGCTATCGCGCCAGAGCCGGAGGAAGAAGAAGGAGGAGGAGGAGGAGGACATTTTGGGTGGGTTACGCAACTACGTGGGGGAGCAGGAGTGATGGCGGCAGGAGAGGAGGATGAGCAGAGACATCGAGTCTGTTCCACTCAAATCTGGCTCTTTACGGACGCTTCATTAATCTTGGACACTCTGGATTCGCACTCATGTACACTAACGTATGTGTGAAGCGGCACAAATTGACTTTTTTTTCTCTCTCTCTCGGGGGAAAAACACACCGTAGCTTTTCAGGAGGCGTCAAAGTAAGGAAAGTTTTCTCTTCAGAGCCAAGTTTTGTAGTAAAATTTTCTTGCTTATGACGTCGCCTTCCCTGCGGTGCAGAATATGGCGTTGATGTGGCACGCTGAAACGCCCCGGGGAAACTGCCCCAACGTATTTTGTCTGGAAAACTCCCCGGGAAAAAAGAAGTGAAAGCAAACACTGTGGTGAGAGGCAGACTGGAGAGAGAGAGCGAAGTTATGCCGGTCCAAAGAACAATGGGTCAGTCAGAAAAAGGAGCTGATTTTGTGTTCAATGGCTCCTTCCATTAGTTACCAGGTAGATCTTATTTCCTTTCGGGGGAAAACTGTCTAAAGAAAAATCTCGACCTCTCATGGGTTTTTGGGGGGGGGAGCCCAAAATACCCCTTTTCTGTCTGAAAAATGAGCACCTTAATGGGATCCAAAACAAACCGACAAAAGAAAGTGAGGAAGGAGCTCCCACTTTTCTACTTCGTTCTTCTTTGCTCGCTCGATCAGGCTTTTACACAGTTTTACACCGCGTGCGTGACTAAATAACAAATATGTGGACATTCCTCTCCCCCTACCGGGTGTCTCAGCACCCTGAAGGCTGTTTATACAGACTGAAGCACAAAGGAGGCGCGTTCCGGACGTATCATCCGTGGCAAAGTGTTGAAACAGTTCCGGCCCTCCAGATTTATCTGGTCAAGGTTGAAAAAAGTCCCTCTGAAACACTCGGTAGTTTTTACCACAGCCCCGGTCGGCGCACTCGCACCTTGGACATCTTCTCATTTGCCGAGTTGTACTGGGATCTGCTGTTGACCGAGTCCACGGGCAGCAACATCTGACATGTGGGAGTTTGTGCGCAGATTAGAGGTGGATCAAGGAGAGCTCCAGGAGGTGGAGACCTAATGATTTGCAAAGGAGCACGAAGAGGGGGAGACAGCAGGACTCTCTGCAGAGATTCCCGGGGGATTTTTTTTTCTTCATTCACTGCAGATCACCTTTTACTGGATCTTCAAAGATTCTCTCGTCAGTCTCTGGAGAGAGAGTGAATTTCTTAGGTAACTCATAGACCCTCTCTGGAGAATCTCGCAGAGAGCCTCTGCTAAGACAAGCATGCACGACTTTTTCTCTATTCTCCTTCTAAGAACTACAGATTAAGACCTCTGGAGGATCTTCTCGGCTGATCTCAGGGTGGAAGTCCGCGGGCCAGGAGCCCAAGAGATTCTTTTGTGGGCGCCAAATTCAAATGGGTTGCAAACAAAATGCATGTTGTACATGTAAATTTTTGACTCTCTCCTGCTACAAGGGATCATCTCTGAGCCTCGTGTGCCGAAAGCCACTGTGAGAATTCATGGCTTAGTGAGCAATATATGAAATCGGAGGAATCACTTGCAAACTTCCGCCCGGAGGAAAAAAAAAAGCCCGCGTTTCTGCCATTGCTATCTAAAGATGGGGAGTGGAAAAGTTGGGAATAAAAACCGTCCTCGCTCTTTCTCAATCCCTCCCTCCCCCCCAACTTTCTGCGCTTTTTGCCCAAAGGGAGAGGAGGGAAGAGTGGGAGTAGAAAATTAAATTCTAGGCGGATTGTATTAGGAGGATCAGTTGCATGCGACCTAAGGAAACAAAGTTATGCAACTATTTCATCCACTTCCAGTCAAGCAACCTAACGGGTCTCTCTGGGTCGAGCCGCTGAAGGGCCTGAATTCGACAATGAGCACTGTCAACGTCAATCCCATGCGAATCTTCCACATCTCTTTGGCATGATATGAAGTTCAACCGAGTCTTCCTCAACATTGTGGGGTTGGCAAACGAGACCTCCATGAAGTCCAGATTCATCCAGACGCTTTTGACAGCACGTCAAAGGCGTCTGAATTGCTCTCTGCAAGTGCTTCAGCAACTGTAGCAGCGCCAAAAATGCCAACTCTGCCCCAAGTCGCCGCTGCCCGCCCAATGAGAAATTGCCGAATGTTCACATTGACACCATAACAGCTGAATCCACGAAACAATGATGCTTAATCTTCAGCTGACCTATCAAAGATTCAAGTCAGAATCATGGATTCGAATCACACTCAACACAAGTGATCCATTTGTAAGTTGTCAGTCAAGGACGCATTTTTTCCTTTTCTCCTTGGCCTCACATGTTAACATGGTTGTGCGATGAAGGCTTCAAGACAGAGGTCGAAAAAAAGAGTGTGCAGACGCTACCTTAGTTGGAGGAGGCTCAGCTGTAGCCGGACTGTTGTCCCATGGCCATAAAGACGGAGGAACAAGTCCCCCATTTGGGGAATACCCAAGAATTTACTCTACATGGACCTGATTGTCAAGCGTCCCAAGGTTGTGTCTCCGTCACAGATCTCTTTCTTCTTTATGGCAACTGCAGTGATAATTCCGAAAAATTTAGGCCTAACAGAGATCCAAAGAGGGACCCAATAACTGGAAATTTGCCTCAATCTCCGCCTGCTCTCTTCATTGGCCCTCAAAAATGGTTCTGCCGCAGCCATCGAACCCAAGCCAAATTCAGTCCCTTAACACGATTCGTCGGTTTTTCTTTTCTCTTTGAGGAAAAGAAAGAGTCAGAACTTTCAGACCTAGGAAAGTAACAGCCGAGGCTCGCTGCCAATCGCAGAAGTGCCTTTGAAGCAAAAAAAAGAATAACAACAGAAACAGTGAATATCCTGCGTACTTTTTTTTGGAAGGGGGGGGAGGGGGGAATAACCAATTTGGTGGCCAAAAAAAGGAAAAGCTGCTCGTCCTTCTCCACTGTCTGCGGACGTCCCGAAAGTTTTTTTTTACCGCTCACACTGTGCGAAACGATGGAAATGCAACAAAACGGAGCCGACGTCTTATTGCCAACTTTGCCGCAGTAAAAGCATCAGCATTAATCCTTTTTTCCTCGGAGAAAATCACTCATTTCTTGCCGATCATCGGTCCGGGTTAGGGAAAGCAACTGTCAGAAGCTCAACCATTCGTGAAAGTTGCACTTTCTGTGCGGAGGAAGGACTTTCGTACGGGGAGGAGTGCGGAAAGTAAAAGAAATCTGATAAGCCTCACAGTTATGAGAATACATATGAGAACGCTTTAGCAAACTTTTACTATTTAATCCTGCCTCTCTCAGACCTCTCGAGAAGGAGAGATTTTCTTCTGCCTTTTTTTTTCGAAAAAGCGGAAAGCGCTAGCCAAAATAAGCCTGCAAGAGCTGAAAAAGTAGAGAAAACCTTGCTCTTTCTCACAGAAATGGAAAGCTTTTTTATTTGGTCTCCCAAGATCGTCTGAATGGACTGAGAAGCTCTGCATAATTTGTGGCCTGCATGGTTTTAATGCGTCTTTAGATGTTGCAACGACAGAAAGTTTTCCTTATTTCTTACCGAATCCAGGACGCTCAACGGTTCTAGGGTTAGTTTCGGTTACGCGTGCGTAGCAGCCCTTGTACGTGGACTCCTTTTGTGCATAGCTCATTTTTGTGCAGCTCATTGTTGTGCAGCTCATTTTTGTGCAGCTCGTTTTTGTGCAGCTCATTTTTGTGTAGCTCTTGTGTATGGAGTTCCACTGTGTGTAGCCGTTATGTGTGTTGCTCTGGTGTTTGAAGTTCTTCTGTGTGAAGCTGACCTTGGAAGTTGGCAAAGTCATAAAGTTCATTAATTTCATTAAAATCAGCTTGAGCAAATGCATCCTTAGTCAGGAGAGGCCGGGCTTGCTTCGAAGGTAACACCTAATACACTCACAACCTGACTTGGGACTTGTGTGATGTTTGAAAAGGCGCTCTTGGGGCTCTCAATGAGACAGAAAACGTGTGCCAGAGTAGGTGAAAAAGGTTTTTCATGGAACCCAAGTTCCATTATTAAGAGCTTCAGTGCCACACTTGGAACATTCCTTCAGAGAAAGTCCTTCAGAGCAATTTTACTCAGGCTTCTCAGCAAGAGACAGGAAGAAGGAGAAGTAACTATGTTCTGCACTTGAAAGGTCACGTGACATAGTTCATGTATCACTGTCCGAAAGCTTAGTTTTCCTCTCCTGACCTTGTCCTGACGCTGGGCATTTAGGTCAGTTTCAGCCTGAGAGGTGCAATTTTTTTTTTAGCCAAGGTGAGCCCAGACGAAACTTTCCAGGCAATAACATATTAACACGGTCCTTAAGGTGGCAAGATCAGGCCATTTTGCTCACCAATATGCACGACTGAGTTCTGCAGCTCGGCCATCTTTGTATTGGTCTGAAAGTCAAAGTGTGAGTATGAAAATAAGGTGTTTGAACGTAAACCCACATGTCTTGTGGGACCACTCAATCTCTCCTTTTGGCTCTAGCCTTTCCAAGATTTTTTCTGCAGATTCCAGGGCAAAGGGAGGGAATGGGGGAAAAAGATCTGTGGGAGAAAATCCCCAATCAGCAGTGGTATCAATCTTTGCTTTCAAGAGAACCTAAACAGGGGTTCCGGGCCACTCCTTTTTTTCCACCTCCGCACTTTTTGATAATAAATTTGAGAGCCTGAACATTTAAAAAAAACGCTGCCGGGCAGACCCAACGTTGGGAGGAACCGCTGCTCCAAAGAACAAAATGGGCTGCTCTTTCAACACTGAAATTGCTAACGTCGATTTAGACATTTCTCGACCATTGGTTGGACAGGAGGAAAAAATGACTTTTGGGGCAAAAGTTTGAGATTCCAGAGCTACAGTGTGCGCCAAGAGTGGCGTCCGCTCATGTGCCCTGCACAGCCCAATGTGTCAAACAAGCGCTGATAAAGTCGGACTCCGCGATCAGAAGTCGACGCCTGCGACTGCATCGAGATCCATCAGAAGTGGCCTGTTCGCCACAGAAACTCTTGGCCTGATAAGCT
>JAAUXU010106017.1_pt1 | contig 36075 bp, 56 predicted proteins | sample 7278151 | NCBI WGS metagenome assembly JAAUXU01 (sample SAMN14350113, study PRJNA611818) | marine sediment metagenome | isolation source: surface marine sediment (1.8m) | place: French Polynesia: Moorea | collected 2018-08 | reverse complement strand
GGCAGCCAAACTGGGGCCCGACCCGTAGACTGATGGCCCGCTGCCATCACTAAGAGTGTCCGGATCAGCCAGTTTCAAAAGAAGTAAATGGATCCGATCCGGGTGCGAGATCAGCTTCGAGGGCGAGATCAGTTTCGTGTCTGGAGTCTGAGTTGCGGCGAATCTTATAATAACCCGAGCAATGCCGGGCACCTCTGCTAGTAAGTTATTTAAAATGTGGTGGGGGCCTTTGGAGGCCTTCAACCTGGAAATTTTTATTCAAAGTCTTAAAATTAAAATCTGTGAAACCGCGCAGTTTGTGAAAGTCATCAAACAAGAACACATCAAACGAAACAAGAAGAAGGTCACGATGGACACAGACGAAGAGTCCATCAATTTCTACGCCAGATCCGTCTTCAAGTACCAGGAGGACGCTAAGATGAACTTCAAAACTTCAATTTGGCCTTTCTCACGAAACAGGAAGGTGAATCCTACGCCTGTGTGGCGATACAGCTTGAGGTGAGGAAATGAAGTCTTTTCACAGGCGAGTTGCTGGCTCTTCAAGTTGCTCTTCGATTTCACGCAGAACACTTTCGTCTACCTCGCCAGGGAAAGTGGGTAGAGGGATGATCGGATCCAGTCGGACGAGAGCTGTAGTCCAAGCGATGGTGCCAGTCAGAATCCAGGTTGACATGTGGTCACAATTGGTCTTGTTGAGGATCCGAGCTAGGCGGAACAGTGTCTTTTTCGGGTCGATTGCTCCTCGACGGCGTAGACATCGATTGTCGAAGAACATCTTCGTAGATTCGTGTTCATTCATCATGTCAGTCACATTTCTCTTTGTCAAGCTGACGACCTTGTCTTCTTTTTTCACGTCGACCAGATCAACTCCCCAGTCTTGTCGAAATAATGTCACTCCCGTGTGATGATACAGTTTCAGGTGTGGGAATGAGGGGAGGATCTCTGGCCACAAGGTCCTGGAGAAAGCCAGCTTTCCAAATCCAGTCATTTGGTCGACGACTTTTTTTCGTATGTCCTGAACTCCGGTGATTTCCATGGAGAGACGTTGAATTGGAAGCACCGTGGGCCGTGGATGTTTGTGATCTGGCGGACGAAGATGTTGTTTATCCGCGTCGCCAAGTTGGCTTTGTTTGGAATTTTCTAGTAATAAATAAAATAAAAGTTCTGAAAGTTACAAACAACACAGACACAATGACAAGATGAACAGTCTTGGCTTGGGGACAGCGTCAAAAGCGGCAACAATGAGAAATTCCACTCTCTGCGTTGGGCGGTCGATCGAACAAGGTTGAGTCTGTAAACTATTTGTTCGATTGAAGAAGTGTTTGCAAGCGTAATGCACGAGGCTTGACTTCATTTCAGCTAGAAATACAGTCTCAGCACCGATCCCATGAGCGTCTGTTCAGACTGACGCAAGATCCACCATGACCCAGAGTCATGTTTTTACATGTCAGAGGCTGCTCCGTGTCCCACGTCACAGTCGTATTGGTCCTCCTCCTCAGCGTGGTCGTACTCGCGGACCGGTACTTGCACGGACCTGCATGCTTGTGGGATCAAGTGCGCCAAAAAAAGTTCAGGCTGTCAGAACGTCTCAGCTCCACATTGCGACAGTTAGCGATGCGTCGGGCTAGCCTTTTTTCGAGCTCGAGTCAGACTGCCTGACGATAGCCTCAAGCCTGCGAGCTCGGGCCCAGGTCCGCTGTATCTGTAGCAGAGAGGTTAGCCTTTTTTTATTTAGGAGCTCGGGTCGGGCTGGCTGAACATGGCCTCAAGCCTTCGAAGTCGGGCTTAGGCTCGAAGCGTCTCTTCATCTCGTCGCTGTCAGACCCCCTGCCGTCACAGATGTCCCCCGTTTAGCAACACCTTCGTTGCCAAGTGCGCGTGCACCAGGCTGGCGGCCGACGTATGCGGAAAGCTGTCCAGGTCGTGCGCAGCAGACCCCTGCATCGTCGTCCACTTCCCCCACCCCTTGTCGGCGCACACGCTTTTGGGGAATTTCGTCATCATCTCCTCCTCGCCGCAGGAGACGAACGCGCCCAGGCACACGTGCTTCTCCTCGCAATCACCGACAGACACGTGCGAATGTGGGGGAAGAACAAGCGGGGGCGTCCGGGTCGTTTCCACTCAGTTCTTTCTCCACTCCGGGCTAGAGATCTTCTCCTTGCTATCGCCTTCCACAAGCCGATTTTGCACAGGCTCCGAGAGTCCTGTGTAAAAGCCAATGAGCAAGTGAATATTGCTTATAAGTATAAGTATTCTTGATAGACTTTAAGGCAGAAGCGACACGTGCGCGCGCATGAGCGACTCCGACCTCCAGAGAGAGAGGAACTATTTCATCATGGTGCACGAGAAGAACACGTCTTCCGTCGCTCCGTGCTAGCCGGTTTGGGCGAGTGAAAAGGCGCAGTCACCCGGACGAACCAAATCGTCGATCCAGATTGAGACCCGCGCTTAAAAGAACTCAAAAAAGTGTAGCTGAGATTCACTCACCGGTCCGACGGGTCAGGCAGTCGTCTAGGCTACTTCAGGTTCAGGCCCAGGTTCAGGTCCAGTGACTTGGGACAATCGCTGTGGGAACATGTCTACTTGGCCCCAGACGCCCAGGTTCAAACACGCTCGCACCGGTGGATGCGACAGAAGAAGTTGAAGTGACTCAGCATCTCGTCTCCAACGACGACGGCGCGGGCTCGGCGGCGGCCGTGGCCGCCGTCGTCCGCGCCCGGCTCCCAGAGGCTCAGCAGTGGCTGCCTTCGTCGACTCGTGGGAGCCAATCATGACTGCACTGCTTCCGGTGATATCAACTTCTTCGGTCGGAACAGCAACCCTGCGGTTGAGTATGGTAACAGGAGAGTCGTCGCAGTCGCCGGCGGCACTTCCTCAGATCTAGGCCTCGTCAGATGATCTACGTGGGCGAGGTGAGCGGCATGGCGGGCACCATGGGGGACGTCGCGAACGTCGACAACCGCTACAGACATTTTGTGGCAGGTGACACATTAAGATTTGACTAAAGCCGCTTCTTCGTTTAGTGCCTTGAACTCAGAGTATTATAACATATACTGGTGAGTGTAAGTGGACACTTCTTTTTTCGGCCAAACTTTTGACTTGATTGACCTACTGAAGTGTTTGATCTGCAAAGCTAAGAAGCTCCTTTAGAACTGAACTGATCTGCGCTTTTGCTCCAGGACCACTCCTTTGTTTACAATACAGTCAAACTTTTATGAAAAGTAAAGTACAATCCTTCCCATAAGTTATCTCCACGAGCGTGACATCACCTTATACGCTGTACAGTGGAACACGCTTAATACAACAGGCATAATTGTTGGAGACTTTGGCTTATTAGAGAAAAAGGGACAAAAGAATTGCTACATAAGTTATTACTCTTATTAGAGACACAACACAGATAATGGAGACAGAAACTGCCCAAAATCCGTGACAAAAGTAGTCGATCTTTACTTCTTTTTATACACAAACTCACCCTGTGCAAAGAGGGTTTGAGGACTTCTCCTTGTTTCGCACCCTTGAACAAAAGTTGCAGCAAAGTCTCAGTCCCAACGTCACACAAAGTTGTTATAGAATTAGAGACAAAACTCGCAGTCCCAAAGTGTCTCTATTAAGCGTGTTCCACTGTACTGGCAATGTAGTAACCTCTCACCTGAGTCAAGCACACGGTTTTTGCAGGGTTAGAACATGGTGCTGGAGGGCCCGGGGAGTGAAAATCCCTGAAAAGTGAAAACAAATTCCCCCATGAAAATTTCATCAACTTTTCCCCCGTCAAAAAGGCCAAATTTGCAGCCTCCCTCTCCCGTTGGCCTTCTTTTGAGCGCCATAGTACCAAAATGTCTCTGTGCTCAACATTGTGCCCAAGTGTCACATCTACACGTTCCACCTCAAAACGTTTTTGTATTGGGTGATGTCCTGCTGGTGGAATTTGCATAGGGGAAGGATGCGTGGTAATACTAGCATACTCGACCTTATGTGTGATAACAACAAGTCCTTCTTGGACACTCTTAATCACTAGCTGTTCTTTTTCCCTCAGACGTCGTGGCCTTCCTGAATTCTGCCACCGTGCAGATGAGCCTGAGTCCTCACGACCGACATGCTGCCAATGTTCTGGCGGTCCGTGGCAAACTCGTCAACGAAATCCCTGACCATATTTACGATAGTGTTGGCGGACGTGAAGAGGACCTGTATGACGAACCTCGAGGTGAGAGGTGGCCATCTGGAACGTCCAGGCCAGCCTATAAGTCCACGGCCTTGCTCGGGCCAGCTGTAATACTCGTGATCATGACCTTACATCACGTCACTCCTCAACCGTTTCCGTTAGAGAAGCAATTCTTTTGCCAAAGATTTAGAAAATTCATAGCGCAACATCTTCCATCTCATCAACTACTTCACCAGGGCCCCATGACCAAGGTCATTGTCTGACTTACGGCTCACCCGGTATACATGTGTAGGCACCATCCTGGATCAGTCCATACGGATGATGACACAAGTGAAGCAAGACTCTTGCCTCCTAGTAAACTCCAGATCTTCATTGAAGAAATATACTGTTGCATTGTCCAACCAATAACAAGTGAAAAGGCCATGTGAACCATGCCTAAGACCTACGGCTGAACCCAGCAAATGTTGACCTCTTCAAACCTGTCCAAGGTCAACATGCGATTCTTTGACGTGCAGAATTTCATTTCAGCCAGGACATCCAGCAACATCTTGAACAGCACGAGCGCGGCCGCGGAAGTCGACGTCACTTGCCTTCGGTAAGATCCACTAATGCGGGGGTCACACGAGGACATTGTTTGTGGGATTTCGCGAGAGTTTGCGGATTTGCACGAAACCAACTCTTGCAGAATCGCACGGGGATTTCCCCGCGTGACGCTGATGTTAGCGTCCTCATGCGGTCCGATTTCGTCTACCACTGATCCTTGGCGTGGTTGTTCTTTAACTACGACCACAATTGAGTTTCTGAGTGATATCAAATAGCACCATAGTTATCAAATCCTAATCGATAGTAATAGACTTGAGAAAGAACCAGGCCCAACTCGACCAAGGAGCCACTTCCAGGCCCATGTGGATAAGCATCATGAGTGGCCAGAATCCACCCGAGTAAACACATGTTTTAATACACGAACTAAAGCTCTAAGCAGTGCAGACTAAAATTATACAATGATATCAATAGTCTTAGTCTTACCCTTTGTTGTTTGCCACAGCTATGAAGAAGCGCTGCTCTTGAGTAAGCTCAGCTGCAAATTCAGATTGCGCGACGTCATCGACAACGTTTCCGGCAGCCTCCGCAGTGTGATCAAGACTTATAGGACCCGGATGGCCATTCTCATCTGCCACCCCACGCCCGTGCTTCTCCTCTATTCCGTCAAGGAGTCCTTAGCTCCGGACTTGGCAATCCAGCTGAAATTCGCTGAAATCCATTCAAGCCCGAAGTCGCCGGACAAGTTCAGGATCATCCCAGCCAAGAACAATAAGCGGTTGTGTGAGGTAGGCAAAGAGCAACTCATGTCACCAGGATGAACACACATTGCAATCATATGTTAGAAATCATGGTCATGTTTGACCAATGGTTGCTCCACACTAAGCGTCCCCACTTCAGAAAAATCATTTGCCTATGAGCACTCATTTGTAGCTTGTAAGTACAATCCTACATCGAGTCTGGCCTAAGTCATTGTATTCTCAGCAACACTTAAAGATATTATATTAAATTATATATTCTGCCCCAACCCACTCATCCGTAGCTTCCTGTTGCCTGGCTTCTTGGGAGCTTCAACGCAGCTGGAGCTCTCTTAACTCACTTTGCACCACTTTGGACATTGACTGCATTGGAGTACAAGACTCATTTGGAAGAAACATTCCTAAACTACAGCGGCCGCCAGCCTGCATAAACATTTTTCTAGGAGAAAGTCCCTTAAAAAACTCACAAAATGCAAAAAGTACTAGGATTATATGTTTTTCTACATATGATGGATTTGCTCTCTTGAATTCAGAGCAATGAATACTCATTGCCTTACGTAAAATGAGTCTTTTGTAGCTGCACTCATTGGTGTCATCTTGTCGACCAGGGCAGAAATTGTAATAGTATATTATAATTATAAAAGACATTACAAAACAGTTGGAGGAATAACAAGAAACATCACAACGACGTGTAAAGATACGCGAACCCTGTCTGTCCGCAGTTTGCACATGTTCTCTTATTCCCTCCAAGTTCAAGGCTCCCAGCGTTGACGACTGCAACCGCTGGGTGCGCGCCCTCCAGATGTGCGTCACCAAGCAGGACCGTCTTGGCGCCGCCAGCCAACTCGACCAACCGCAGGCAGGGACAAGCGAAGCGAACCCGTACTCGGTGCCGAAGCCCGTCCGTTCACAGCCTCTGATGTTCAAAGTGGCTACTGGCGAATGCAGCCAGGTGGACCAGGGTAGCCAGGATGAGGAAGCGAAGAGCTTGGTCCTGCCAACCGGGCCGCTCCAGGAAAATGATACACAAGCTCCAGAATTGCCGCCCAGGATCTCGAAATCCGGCAACGGCTTAGGGAGAAACTCTTCCTCACTTGCGTCACCTCCTCCTCCTCCTGCCACTCCTACTAGTCTTCCTGCTTCTCGTCCTCCTGCTACTCCTACTAGTCCCTCTGCTTCTCGTCCTCCTGCCACTCCTGCAACTGCCACTCAAGCACGCAATTCTTCCTCATGTAATCCTGGCACGCATCGCAATGCCATGATTGCCGAGCTGGAGGCATGCTTCTTCAACGCATTGAACAGGAAGATCGAGATGGACGAGAGGAACGCCGAGGATAGGGAGAACTCCGTGACTTTCAGGGAGGAGACAGAACTGGACAGGTGTTTGCGCTTGAGGAGTGAGAGAGTGAGCGCAAGGGCTGAAAAGACACCATCAGAACTTGCTTCGGAGAAGTCGTGATTAAGTCCAGCTTTGTGGTCTGTGGTCCCCTCAGGTCCACAGTAGAAAGGAACAAGATTTGTCAGTCATCTCCGGGCGTCCGCGGTAGCCACGACTAGGGTCATGTCTTGGTTGAACAGTGGCCGACAATCCTGGATGTTCTTGGCCAAAAGTGAGAAGTGAAAAAGTGAATAATAATGTAAAGTGGACTTTTCAGTCACAATACTGGGATGCTCAGACCTCAAGCTTGATATGTAAGTAGGTAGCACGTGTACGTCAGCAAAAATGAGGACGCTCTGCTTTGATCAGGTCAAACGATCCCTTGTATTGTTCTGGTCCTGGTGAAGAAGACATCCTGCCCCTCTGGAGGGGCTTGTCCAATGTTTAATGAAGTGTTCGGTGCAGTGTCATTTCCTTCCACATTATTCAAGCGTGAGTCACTACAATGACGGATAGATTATGACAAACGTTATTCTCTTTGCCTTGCAAACACTATGTGCATATGTGGACTATGAGAAGTGCTCTTGTTTGACTTTACAACGCATAGACAAGTACTTACAGCCTATCTTCAGTTGTCATCAGTCTTGACAACAACTTTCCCTGCTTTAGCTTTCCTAAATGCTTCCTGATCTCCTCGGGGACCGTGGCTATCTTCATGTCCACCATCTCCGTCCCCACGTAGTTGCCGGAGAGGCTACGTCGATGTAGGTGGATTCGTCTGTTACCAGGAAAGACTCCAGGGTCTAATATGCATGGAAAGATATAACCTATTTCCCCTATTTTTTCACCATGACTTAGTTACTGTTGTGTTGTTCCAGGAACTAAAAGGCAAAAAAAAGAGCAACTTGCGAGTTCCTTTTTATGTGAAAGTCGAGTCTCACCAGCAAACACGAGAGTGATTCGACCTAGTGAAAATGCAATCTCAAGCTCCGGACTGGATTCCAGAGGAACCCATCATGGCGACCACCGCTCTTTTCTTCATACTCGTCGTCCTGAACACAGGTGTAGCTCTCGGCATCACATTGGTCGTTTTGAGGACAGTACAGTGGTGCTTGACACTGGTCCCCGTCGAAGGACTGTTCGGGGCTCTGGCCGAATCAAGGTGAAGAAAAATCCTCACCGGACTCAGGCGACAACCAGAAACATAATACCCGTCTCTGCTCCAAATGGAATGAACAATTCTCTCTTTCTGACTTATAAATATGTCCGAAATTGACCAGCTCTTGAAATAAATCACCAATAGATGCCATAGTCCAGAAGGCAAAGTCTGAAGGTTGCCGATCAGATCCTTGATGCTCTTGCACTCAAAGCAACTGCCCGACGTCAGGAGGTTGTGGCCGACCTTGCTGGTCACGGACTCGATGTCAATGTGTCGCTGATGGATCAAAGACGGGACCCTGAACTCCCTCGTGCGCGCGACTACTTGGGCAGTCGGACAGCGCTGCAGCGCCACGAGCTTGAGGAACTGATATCGCTCATTTTGGCTTCACTAACTTAAACGGGGTCCCGATCTAGTTCTGGGTTGTTTCAAATCAGTAAGCGCATAAGGTTGAAGACCTGCTGCAGAAGCCTCTACTGCACTGGGTGCCTTTACATCGTGATCCGCGATGGCATCATCCTCACCTGAGACTGGCCGATACCGGGTTTGGGTATGCGCGGGCCCGACAAGGCTCCAAAAGCCTCAGCAAAGTTTGCTGGTGTCGTCTTATATTTCGACATCAAGGCACAGAGCAAGAACAGAAACGGCCGTCGGGGTCGTACAAGTGGCCGAGGCAGAAAGAGGAGCGGCGTCACGGCCAAAAAAAACAAGCTCATTGTTCAGAAGCGGATCAAGAGCAACTCATCACGCACAGTTTGAGGCATGGTACACTTCTTGGGCATGTCCCACACTTCCATGATGAGCCTGCTGGAAGAAACCGGCCTCGAGTCACTGTCCATGCTCATTGTCATTATGACACAGTGTGCCTGGGCAGGAGAAGAGGCGCTTGGACAGGGGACAAATACCCGGTGACTTGCTTGAGGATCCCCAGGATCACGACTGCGTGGTTGTTGGGACAGACGGGAAGGTCATTCATGTGTGCAACGCGACCGCAGAGTGAAGGACACCTGCCATAAGTCGATTTTTTGTGCTAAAGGTCTTCCGTTTTTCGTCTGTTCTTCCTCTCCTCCGCGGCTCTGAGCAGCGTGTCCTGTCGAACGAACGCCTCAGAGAGCGCATCCACCGCCGCGTTGTACCTGACAAAGAAGTACACTAGAGGATCTGGCAACTGAGAAACTTCTTCCAATACTTACCGGGCCACCAGCTCTAGCGTCTCCGCCGTCAACTTAGCGGACTCGTCTTCCTGATTCAACTGTATTCGCGCTAGACGCCGGAGTCGAGGCTCCAGTTCTGCCGCTTTACCGAAGCCGTCCTTGCCGTTGTCTGCAAAGGACATGCGAAAGATCCAAAGGAATCGTGCACAGCACAGGAAAATTACCCAAAGCGATCTTCTTTGCCTTCTCCACCCTTTCGAGCATGGTCACGGCGTCCCTGATGGCCTGCTCTCGAGCCAGAGCCGTCTCGGCTTTGACGTCGGGCGGCACGCCACCATAGTCCTCGGCGAAGGTGGGGTCAAGGTAGCGTTCGAGCTCGGCCGTCCGTCTGTGGCGCAGAAAGCACTTGAAGTCAGAGACAGAGACGACAAGAAAGTCCAGTTAGGTCACCTGAGGAGGGGTGCGATCCGGTCGGGTCCTTTCCTCTCGACTGCGTTCCCGCAGCGCTCAGCAATCTTAGTCAGGGCCTTGACTGCTCCTCCTTCCGGTAACGACTCTTGATCGCCGCGGCCGAGGACTCGTATCTCGAGGCTCCTGATCCGCCGCTCGATCGCCTCCATCACGGCGACCGGGGAGAGCCTGAATAAGTCGATCTGTCTGTGTTTATGTGCTCCTCTTCTTGGCCTGTCAGCTGTCGGTGGCCCAGGGTGCCGAGGAAGTTCTGACGGTTTCGTCCAGTGAGGTATAACACCTCACTGGTTTCGTCCCTCCACAAGCAGGTAGTCAGAATGCGTGCACTTGTCCGCTTTTACCACAGCGACCACGGGAGGCTCTGTCAAGGCGGTGGAGTGACTGTGAGACGAGCGCGAGTAGGTGCTTCCATGGCGTGAACAAGGTCGTGCGAGTACTTTCCCAAGAGGCAATTGAAGTCACTCTCGCTGCCAACGCACACGCGATCATTCCCCTTCACCGAGGTGCGAGTCTCCAACTGCCACGAGAAGTCCTTGGACGAAAAACTGCCTCGTTGTACAAGTAAGCAAGCATTCATGTATCATCGTGTCCATCGGCAGGAAGAACACTATGGGGAACAACTGCAAGAAGCTGTTTGTGAAAGAGAGGAACTCTTTGACGTGCAGCTTCGTCTAGTTGTACATGCACTCGTCGGTGACTGCAGAGCCTGATGCTTGCTGCTCAGAGTTGTGCAGAAATACCTGACAAGTGCAAGATCGATGTCGAGCTGTGAATTTTTAATCACTAGTCATTATCATGGTCACAGGGCTTCAGATAAGCACAGCTGGCCCAGCTGCAACACAGGTAAGCAGAAAAATTTTAAAGTGTGTTAATTCCAGACTAGAATCACATTCATTAGGTTGCAAAAGTAGCCTTGAAGAGCTCAGAGACGGGTGAAACACTTTGATTTGTTCTCTATTAAATGGAGAGTTCAACTGCTACGTTAGAGGATCAAGTGACTTGTGATCTTGACCTTATTGTCCTACTGGTGCAATCTTCTTTTTATCTGTCAGTGGTGAAGGATAAAATGAGAGATCATTGGGCCAGCCCTTGACGTGTGAAGTCAAACGTGGCATTATTGTGATCGAAAACCCCTTTAAATCTCATTTTTGCTCGTACTGTACAAGTACTCCCTCCACTACCCTCACCACATTCAGAGTCCTTGAATCTATCCGGGGTGTGGAAGCTTTTAAAGTCTCTGGTCCATCTCAGGCAGGTGGACCAGGTCGACTGAAATGGTGCCAGAGGGCAGCAGCATATAACAGTAGAGGTACAAGTTTCCGTTTTTCAGGTCCTTTCAAGCAGTACCATGTCAGGCCTGGAGAAATTAAAGGAGCTGACCACAGTGGTGGCGGATACTGGTGACTTTGAGGCCATGAAGCAGTTCAAGCCCCAAGATGCAACGACCAATCCTTCGCTGATCCTGTCTGCTTCCAGCATGGATGCATACAAGTCACTTGTGGATGTGGCCGTAGCTTTCGGAAAAGCAAAGGGCGGAGATCTCGAAGATCAGGCAAGAGCGTGATTGTCATCTGAAATGTCCCAGGTATGAGACTTCTCAAATTCCAGGTGGTATCTGCAGTGGACAAGCTCTTTGTCCTTTTCGGCTGCGAGATCCTCAAGATAGTTCCAGGTCGGGTGTCAACTGAAGTGGATGCGAGGCTTTCATTTGACACTGAAGGTCAGGTAGCAAAAGCGCAGAGACTGATCAAGCTTTATGAGGATGAAGGAATCAGTAAGGAGAGGATTCTCATAAAGCTCAGCTCCACTTGGGAGGGAATCCAGGCGGCCAGGATTCTTGAGAAGGAGCATGGCATACACTGCAACCTTACACTGCTCTTTTCAATGGCGCAGGTACGTATTATTCGCACTGTACGTACCTATAAATGCAGATTATCTGCGATGCTTTCTTGGATACATCAATGCTCTAGGCTGTTGCATGTGCTGAAGCTGGCGTGACTTTGATATCTCCTTTCGTGGGGCGCATACTAGACTGGTACGCGGCTAAAGACCCCGAAAAGAAGAAGAGATACATTGATCACCCCGAGGAAGACCCAGGAGTCATTTCTGTAACCAAGATCTACAACTACTACAAGAAGTTTGACTACTCCACCGTGGTGATGGGTGCCAGCTTCAGAAATATGGGCGAGATCACTTCACTGGCTGGATGTGACCTGGTAGAGTAGCAAAAAACTTAAAATGTTTGACTCATTCAAGCAAGCTTTTGTCTGCAGTTGACCATCAGTCCGAAGTTGCTGAGTGAGCTGGAGGCAGCATCAACTGATGTGGTGGAGAAAAAACTTGATCGCGAAGCGGCTAAGGAATTGCCTTTGGACAAACTGAACCTGGATGAGAAGAGCTTCAGGTAAAAGAACTCTTTAGCGCAACTAAATCTCCCAGATGTAGCACATGACAAACAACAGGTGGATGATGAATGAGGACAATATGGCGACAGATAAGTTGAGCGAGGGGATACGCAAGTTTGCAGCGGACCAGGCCAAGATGGATGCCATGGTCAGGACTCTGCTTCAGGGATGAGACACTGAGGAAAAAGCGGCATAGTTTTAAGGTTTAATATTGTATTGTTATTTCGAGGAATGCTAAGAACAACAGGAGTTTTTTTTCTACTGTGCGTCACGGTCATAATTGGAACAAGTGTTGTACTTCGAGTAAAAGCTGCCCACAGAGTTGGGGATCCTGGATCTGGTCCTGGCGTCACGACAGCGCTGGCTGCAAAAGACGACTCCGGAGGACGAGACACAGGGGAAACTATTTGTCCTTGCAAACTTTAAGGTGTCGCTGCCACCGCTGTGCGCTTAAAGGGTGCCAATACAGGGTGCCCGTAGAGAAACGTGTATCCTGCACTGGTCTTCAACGTGGCCCGAAGCAGCGTCCACTTCGTGGTCTGCTTATGCCAGACTTCCTCTACGTCACAAATACCAGTGCTCGAGCATGACTAAGCTACTTGTCTTGAACCTCTGGAACACTACATTTCCACATATGCTCAATGGCTGTGCCGAACAATGGAAGGTCCGGAGGACCTTCAAGGTCTTGACCAAACAGCTCAGTGATGAACTTCGGGGAGATTTGGTCATTGAACTCTTCCGTCGACCTCTGTTCTCTCGTTGTTTGTTGCTTATCTTGCAAATTTTTCAGCGGTGCGGTCACCTCAGTCGAAGAGACCATGGCATTCCAGACCCACCCCACAGTAGCAGTTCAAGGAGTCCTGTCCATGCCCATCAATCGGGGCCTTTTTACCTCATCTACAGGTTATCTTGGTGACGGCGGTGAGGCAGGTCAATCACGAGAAAGGCCCTGGCTGTGACCAAAACTGGCCACTCTAGACGGAGAAACGTACTTTCAGGCAGTCGTGGGCGCTTTCGGTGTCAATCTTGCTGGTCACAGTTGTGATCAACAGACTAGTGCTGATTCTGATACGAAGAAGAGCTGTATGGGATTGAAGTTTAGGCGAGGTAATCGGTGCAAAAAGATGACGTCCTAGAATCAGACGGAGAAGTGACCAACAACATGGGCGGCAAGGAGTCCAAAGCCTTTCCCATCTCTTCGGAGGAGGCGATGAAGCGGGGTCTGTTGTCAAAAGTTCGATTTTAACCTGTGGCCACTTCAAGAAGTCCTTTTTTTCTTCCCCTTCAGCGACTGAGGCCGAGCGACGGCGACTTCAGGAGTCTTTCCGCCGCCTGTCCTCGGCCTCGTCATCCTCGTTGCTGTCACGGCCGCTCTTCTTGCGTCACGTAATGGGTGACTGCGTCCCTATTCCGCTCGCAGAAGCAGTGTTCGCGGCCTGCGGCGGGAAGGGCAACAACGGGGTCAGCGGCGGTGTGGCCTTTAAGGACGTGTTGACGCTGCTCGTCCTTATCACCAGGGGCACGAGGGAGGAGAAAGTCAAGTGTGAGTTTAAACGAAAAAAACCGCAAGATCTCAACAACGCTGGATACGATCTGGACCAATTGAGAGTCTCTCTCTCCTCTTATAGTCATTTTCGGCCTGCTGTCATCCGAAAACGGCCACGTCGTCGACAGGACAGACTTGATCCGGTTCCTGCGCGAGTTCGAGCCTCACTTCGACTACAACCACATTGCCGCACTCTTCGATGAGGTGAGTCAACATGGTGTGAGCGTTGCTCTGACTTTCTCACCAATGGTCACGATCGTGTAGGGCGATAAAGCGTCATTCGAGCAGTTCAACCGGTGGGTGGAAGGGCACTCGGAGGCTCTTAGTCTGACTCAGTGGCTGCTCGAGCCGAACGCAAACCTGTCCCTCATCAACAAGTTCGACACGCCGACTTTCTACCAGACCCTCTCAGGAGTCACGCATCTCGAGGAGCAGGTACGCGGTCGTGATACTTCTTGAGTGGCTTTCAATCAACTTGTTGGTTGCGTTTTCCTTCAGGAAATCATCGAGCTGGAGAAACGCTTTTGGACCCTGGCCGGAAACTCTGGCTCCGGACAGATTGACAGGGACGTAATATTGTCGCTCGTGTCTCCTCCATTGCCAGCAGCTCTGGTACGCATTGGTTGAGTGCAAAGGTACTTGAAAGGTCCTGTCACTCCAATCATCCAATCCTAGGTCAATTCGTTCTTCTCTGCGTTCGACGAGAACCTAGACGGTCATATAGACTTTAAGGAGCTCTCGTGCGGGGTCTCCGCCGCCTGTCGCGGGCCGGACATGGAGCGGAACAAGTGTGCGTGGTCACAGTAATCCTCCGTCATGCGCGCTCTTTTTCATCGTGTCATTGACGTTTCAGTCTGCTTCAAGATCTTCGACGGCGACCGCGATGGAGTGCTAAAGAGGTCAGAGCTGGAGCTGATGGCCAAATGTCTCGTAGAAGTGATGAGCCAGGTAAAAGGACTGAATTGCTGAAAAGTCATACGGACGTGATATCATATAGATCTGTGTCGTGAACTGGGCGCAAATGGCCATTATCCGAAGTCAACCTAAAATTGTTGCATAAGTCGTTCATTGTTTTTTAAAGGTATCTTTGAGTACCTCTGTCCAAAAGCAAAGTTGACGTAGACGTTTCCTTAGGAGAAAAGACTCGTTCTGTCATTCAATTTGTTGCAGTGGTTGCAACTTATGAGCAGCAAAACGTCAGAGAAGAATAAGTCCGCTTGCTAACACATGTTGCAGATTGCACTTACCTAACGGCTTCCACACCGTAAAAATCGGAGTCCCCTCCCAAGTTGCAGTAAAGCGAAAATTGCAATCATCCAAAGTTGCAACGTAAAAGATTGCAATTATCTGATGGGTTTCGCGCAGTAGAAATTGCAACTGACCAAAAATTGCGTCGATTCGAAGTATCCTGGAAGTACTTTAAGGTCACTCCTGCGTCGTCGTCGCTGCCCACGGTGGAAGAGAGGGAGAGGGAACTGCTTTCCGGGCTCCGGACCGACGAAGAAAATGTCATGACCCAAGAAGAGTACCTGGTCTGGACCGTGGACAACCAGTTTCCGCAGGAGTTTTCGAAATTGGTGAGAATATGGCGTGCGTCTACTTCTGTGATGAGTTCAAGCTTACACTGATCGATTATGGACTCTTTGCAGATATTTCAGTTGTGTCACGTCGTCCTCGGGCTGCGTCCGCTGACCCGCAAGGACGAGGGTCAGATTGTCAAGGGCTGGCTGGAGCGAGAAAGCGGGTAGGGCCAAGGCTAAAGGACTCCTGAATAAGAAGTGCGTGCTTATTTGGGTTTTTTCATTTAGGGCACCTCTGACCGTGGGATCTCTCTGGTACCTAGTCAGCATGGACTGGTGGAACAGCTGGAACAGCTACGTTTCTTACCAGGTGATGGTGCATAGGCACAAGGCCATGTCACATTGACCAGACGATGATTCTCTTCGTAGGACTCTCCCTCTTCGTCGTCTCGGACCAGTCCAGGTGACCTCATTTCTAAGCGCAACAGCCGCAAGCTGCCCTCCATTGACTCCACCCTAGCCATGGACGGCAACAAGACAGTCGTTGGCACCAGCTACCAGCACATTGGAGAAGCCGCACAGGTTGGACATTGAGAATTCGTCCGACTGTCATCGAGTGTCGTTATGATTTGCTTTCGTAGCATTCTGCCTCAACGCAGAGCTCTGGAAGCCTCGGTCGCAAGTCCTCTGCGACCACTGACAGCGGGAGCGGCAACGGCAGCGGTGGCGGCGGCGCCGGCTCTCGCGGCTCATCTCGCCTGACTACACCGTCCGGGTCCCCCCATTCTTCTAGAAAGAACCTAGTTTCTGCACCCCCTCCTAGGCCAGGTAGCCTTTGTTGAGCAATGTAAATCCGATGCAACGATTTGACTCGTCAAGGTTTGATCGACAACTCTTCACTGGTGTTGACGCAAAGTCGGGGTCTGACCGCATTGACCAGCTTGACTGCCGAGGGCGGCCGACTGAGAGGTTCGTCGCAGTCTTTTCAGCAGTCGCGGCAGCAGCAACAATCTCCGGTCCGCGGCCGGGACTTTGAGCTCCTGCCGGAGAGGCTGTGGAAGGCATTGGCACAGTGGTACGGTGGAGGCTCGCCAGCATTACCCAGACAGGTATCCAGAACTGCAAACCCAATCTCACCCCAGTGATTCATTCTGGACTTACCGCTGGAAAGCAGCCTTGTAATTCTTACCGCCTGAGTGACTGGATCTGTGCAGGTTATTCGCAACAAAGAGGGTCACGTCGAATTGGAGTTGAATCCTCTGAGTATAAGACTGTTCAAGCATCAGACGGTGTCTTCGCGGCTGAGTGCGCAGGGCTCGACGGCCGGATCAGCGATGGCCGCCGCAGCTGGACAACCACCCACTTTGGCAGGATGTTATTCTGCGGCCGCGGGTGCAACGATGGCTGGTGGACCCTACGGGTGAGTCGGCTGCGCGTTCATTCTGATAGAGGAGTCCAACTTGAAGCAACTTTTCCCAGTGGGAACTTGTCGGCGGCCGGTCCCTCCACAACCACTCGTCGCTATCATGCTTACCAGGCAGCTTTCAGCCGACGAACGTCGGTCAGACAGGTGCAAGAATTTCTGTGTCAGCGGTTGCACGTCAAGTCCGAGGATTTGAGACTGTGGCATCTCGGCGAGGACAGCAACAGTCAAGACCTGAAGCTGCTGGAGGAAGAGTCCACCGTTCTGGAAGACGTGGGATTCAAGGACGAAGATGGCTTGCTCGTCGAGGTGCGGTCCAGAGACGGCACGTGGCCTGAGGAGATCTCATCTCTCGTCAGCAGGTTAGCTAGCACCTTTTTTGACGCTCAGAAGTGCACGCATTTACACAGAGTGTGCAGGTCGTCCGGGTTCACCCCCGCCGTCGGGGGTACCTCTTCTGTCCGCGGCATCACAGGACTCAATAACTTGGGAAACACTTGCTACATGAACACGTCGCTCCAGGTATGGCGACGAGAACGCCATGGAAAGAAAACCGAATCTTAAGTTTATTTTCTTCCGTGCAGTGTGTCTCAAACACAAAGATCCTGGCCGAGTACTTCATCAACAACTGCCACCTCTTTGAAATGAACAGGTACTTCAGCTTACCTCGGGTAGGTAACGTCGTACTCAGTGATTACCACGACTTCTTTTACAGGACGAATCCCTTTGGCATGAAGGGCCACGTGGCCAAGCGCTTCGGGGACCTCGTCCGGGACATGTGGAGCAGTCAGGCCAAGACAATAGCGCCCATCAAGCTCAGATGGACCATAGGCAGATACAGGTAATCGTGGACTCACAGTGCGAATTTTTACACTTGATAGTCACTATAGTCACGTACCCGTACTGATGTACTCTGTAGGCCCCAGTTCGCAGGCTTCCAGCAGCACGACGCTCAGGAACTTTTGGCGTTTTTGCTGGACGGCCTCCACGAGGACCTCAATCGCGTCACGGACAAACCTTACGTTGAGCTGAAGGTAAGAGATGCCAACTTACGCGCTGAAAAAGTCTCTGAGCAATACCTGAAACATCCACTCCACCATACAGGACAGCGACGGCAGGCCTGACGTCGAGGTGGCCAAGGAAGCGTGGGAGAACCACGTGCTAAGGAACAGGTTCGGTCATCTTATCATAAGGTCAAAGAAGCCGTGAGGAAAATATGTTTAATCTTACCTCTAGGTCCGTGATAGTAGATTTGTTTCACGGCCAGCTGAAGTCGAAGGTCACGTGCAAGGTTTGCGGCCATGAGAGTGTCAGATTCGATCCTTTTTCCATTCTGTCGCTACCGCTGCCAATGGAGAGCTCGGTGCACCTTGAAGTCATTGGTAAGCGCCACGTGTTTGACGGCAACCTGAAGTGAACAACGAATATATATTTAATAGCTTTCAAGTTGAAGAAACTTATGCAGTGAAATCCTTTTTTTTCCACGGTTCACGTGGACCATAACATCCAGAACTGTTCTTTATGTAATACGCATGTTGTATACTCTGAAGTGTTACTGCACAACTCGCTGTTACAGTAATTCGGCAGGACGGAAGCGTTCCAGTCAAGTACGGACTCACGCTGGACACAGAGTCTGCGCGGTTTTCCAGGCAAGGAAACATTGACACTGTGTCGTTATGGTCGTCTTCAATGTGGATTCTCTTTCCAGCATCAAAGCCAGGCTGAGCAGGTTGTGCAAGGTCCTACCTCAGAATCTTGTCCTCGTCGACATAGTGCAGGCGCAGTTTAGGGTAAGACCAGCCTTCGCATCTGTTCGCGTTGCTGTTATGACCCGGCGGGTGACGTCGGTGCTGAGTCGACCCGCTCATGGGTGCCTTATGCCACGTTCGGCCGGGTGGATCCTGGAGTCGACGAGTTACAATGGAGACTTGATGATTGTACCCACTAACGCTCTTCTCTCCGCAGTCAATCCCGGCCGAGGAGCAGACGTTGAAAGGCCTGAACGGCAGTTGCATCTATGCATACGAATTCCGCGAGGTGGAGACCAACGGCAGGAAGCCCAGAAATGACAACGGCGGCAGCAACGGAAACCACATCCAGCAGCAGACATTCTCGGACATCCAGCGGACGTCCCCGACGACAGGTAAGAGTTGACACGATCCCTGCGGGCGTCCCGGTGTGTCTCGGCCCGTACGCGCTCACGCTCTCATGTGTCTTCTCCGCGCTTTTCAGCCCACCAAGGAAACGAGGTAAGCCAGAGGACTTCTTCATCCTCACCTCCTCACAAGAGAGTGACGGGCTCCGGGAGCATCTGCATGAATGGCCTCACTTCCTGCTTTAAGGTAGGGGAGTCGCTCGCTGCTGTGAAACACTCACGAATTCATTCACGCGTAGAACACGTCCAACTAGTACGAGTAAACACAAGTCAGAAACCACCAAAAGCAGAACAAAAGCAACAGAGGCAGCAAATAATGCAGCAGGTGATTCCCTCAGTTACTTCTATTAGATTTAAGGTAACTTGCTTCATTTGCTCTCTCTATCTACTTGCTTTCGTAGAATAGCTTAGAGTTGCTGTAGATTAGATGATTTATCTATATAGGTGTTGGAGGATTGTGGGTTTCTTCTGCATTCTTGGCGTGCTCTCCTCTGTAACCCCATTGACTTCATCAGGAAGAAGACTCTGTAGACCCTTCTTTGCACAATCAGCATGCCTCTAGACACCTTGATCTTTCTGTCTCACAGATCCTCCTCTCCATGGAGACAAATGCTTTTTTTCGCTCCTTCACCTCTACTTATAGAGCTCCAGGGATCCCCCAGCTTCCGTGATCAATGAGATGTCACAACTGGATTCTTCATCCAAGCGTCCCAGCGCTGTCGTCGTTCCCCCGGACTCGCCAAAGTCGGACAAGGACGCTCTCTTGGCCAACGGTTATCTTCCTGCTGGCAGCGGCCACCGGAATGCGGACACGCTGGTCCTTCCTGCCCAACAGTCAGGTGACGCACGGAACCTTCGCGAGCTTTAGAAGCATGTCCTGAGTTTCCTGTCTTAGTCTCCCGAGGTCATTCCCGCCAGAGTTCGGCACAATCGCGCGAACTCTCACTTGGATCGTCTCCTGGAGACATCGCGGATTGCCAGCATAAGGGCGTGGTGGTCGCTCTGCATAGGAAAATGGTAAAAGAGCTGCGTTTACTACCGAGGATCACTTGAGTGATGTCGAGGACATTCGCCTTCTCTAGATGCCACAGGAGGTGTACTTCCTGTCGATGGAGAAGTACCGCCCGGTGTTGTTCGGCCTACCGGTGATGGTCTCCTGCAGCGAGGAGACGACGCTTCAAGAGCTGTACAAGACTGTTTGGACGCAGGTGGCGAGGCTGGTATCGCCGCTGCCGCCCAGGGACAGCGCACACAATCATGCAACCGACTGGTGAGTGTTTCAGACGGGTACCATTAATGGAGTGTCATCAGCTGTGAACGTGATGACAATTTTGCAGTGATGATAGCCTTCGCTACGAGTACCCGTTCACGCTGAAGCTGGTGCAGAAGGAGGGGGCTTGGTGCGCCCGGTGTCCCTGGCAACGGTTCTGCCGTGGTTGCCCTCTGCCTTGTAGCTCCACCGACAATTTCAACTTCGCCTCCTCCTACCTAGCCATCGACTGGGACCAAACCGCTCTCCACCTCCGATACCTGTCTGCACAAGAAAGAGTAAGCCTTGCGGGTGATCATGGTCTGTGTCCGTTGATGCTTGCATGCTGACTGCCTTCAGGCCTTCCGAGAGGACCCCAGTGTGTCCTCTTCACTTCGGGCAGCGTCCGAACCAATCACGCTTCAAAAGTGCCTTGAGGCGTTCACCCGGGAGGAGGAGCTGGGTGAAGATGAGAAATACTACTGCGCATCGTGCAAGACCCATCAGCTCGCCATCAAGAAGCTACAAATCTGGAGGTTGCCACCTGTCCTGGTGAGTTCTTTTAGTGACCAGCAAGGAATAGTCTTCACCGTGACATCTGCTTTCAGATCATTCAGCTAAAGCGCTTTCACTTCCTGAACGGAAGGTGGATCAAATCCCACAAGATCGTGGATTTTCCATTGAGGCACCTGGACCCCACGGACTTCTTGGCGGCGGTGCCGGCTGCCACCCTCAAGCGGTATCAGTCCAATGTCAAGAGAGATAAGGTACAGCTCGACGCGGACTTACCGTAGTAACCGTTCACACCGACAAAGTCCTCTTTCAGACTCTAGTCAACACCACCATTCAGGAGGCATCCGAGCCCAACTCTCTCGAGGACGACGACAGCGGCGTCTCGACCGACCAACGGGATACTGTGGACATGGCACAAGTTCCGTCCAGAGCGGGCAGTCTGGCATTGGACGTCGCGGCGGTTTTGGACTCAGTGGATGGTGACAGTCTTGAAGACGTCTTCGACCGCCAATCCAGCCTGGAGGAGTTTGCTACCGCAGCATCCACCGCTGAGTGCTTAATAAGTCGCAAAAGAATTGTTAGTTGGGATCTACTCCCTGGAGTCCTCAAATTGGTGGTTTTGAATCATTGTCTTCATGTAATCTATTCTCCAGGAGTCAACTTCCCTGCAGAGCTACCCCATTCGTGACGATGACCTCCAAGACTTCCATGAGCATGCCTTAGTCAAGGGAAAGAACTCCCTGGATGTTGCGTACAACCTCTACTCCATGGTGGTGAGTGACATGAACACCGTGACTCAAGCTCATCGGTTATAACGCTGACCTCAACTGTTGCAGTGCCATTCTGGCGTGTTGGGCGGCGGCCACTACATCTCCTACGGCAAGTCCAAGACTGGAAAGTGGTTCTGCCAGAACGACAGCGCTTGCAAGGTGAGACAGTTGGTCGTTACCACCCCTTAGTCTCTTCTTCTCTCTAACTGCCATGTGTCGTCGCAGGAAATACCCGAGGAACAGATGGACAAGCCCACCGCGTACATGCTATTCTACGAGCGAGAAGGCCTCTCAGTCAGTGATTACTTGCCCAGGGTGGAGAAGTCGCAGTTGCCCGACACCAGGGAGCTTGACGAGGAGTTGGATACAGACTTCAAGAAGCAGTGCTCAGTCATGTGAAGCAATACTCAAGAAATGCTCCCTGACAGCGACTTTACGGATGAACCGGCTCCAAACGTGCACCTTCATTTGGCCAATATTCGTACCTTTGTGTACAGCATAGTCTTACCATAGGTATGTCACTATATATACATGCATATGCCGTTAGGCGCAATGTTTGATACAATGGAAAGTCTACTGTAGGGATGATTTAGCATCAGCCACGTCAAACTTCAAATCTTGGTACTCATTCTCCCTATATTAAGTTTCGGATGAATTATAGTGTTTAAGTACAAACATCTGCAGCAGCAGCCTGGTCGGCGCCTACTCCAGCTTATAATATGTACCTACGTGTTGATGCATCAGGTACCCATTACTGCTCTTGATAAAGTGGCCCACAATCCACCTTGTTCCCCTCCACGTAGACGGTCTTGGTCTGAGAGTAGAATTCAATGGCGGCCAGGCCGTTCTCGCGACCGATGCCGGACATCTTAAAGCCGCCAAAAGGAACCTAAAGTTAAAGCAGAGTAAGAAATCTGTTGACCGAGTTTGACAAGTATCTGCGGTACTTCAGCAGGAGCGACGTTGAAGTTGTTGATCCAGCAGGTGCCGGCATCCAACGCGTCGATGACTCTATGACCTCGGGCGAGGTCCTGAGTGAAGACACCGCCTACGGGAGTGCAAAACACTGAATAACGTTAGGGTTGCACACAGAATCATCGCGGACTCATAATGCAAGATCCATAGTACAAACTTGCGACATCAGCAATGATTTTTACATACTTCACGGCAGTCGTTAATATGCAAATCGTTAATATGTTTTTTAGGCATGTCATATTTTTTAGCTGAAGACTCATATCGGAGTTGATGCCATTTGTTCACCCGGTGCAGTACAGCACCAACCTGCCAATCCGAATGGAGTATCGTTCGCCCTCCTGATCACTTCCTCCTCGGTTTTGAAGGTGAGGACGGCGGCGACGGACCCGAAGATCTCGTCCCTGACTGCCTCCATGTCGTCGCGGCAGTTGGTCAGGACACATGGGGACAGGTAGTAACCGCCGCTCAGATCACCTGCAGCAAGAGTGACAACTGAGCTGTTGGACGGCGTCTCGAAGGTGCAACCCACCTTCTAAGCCAACTCTTTCACCACCGCACTCCACTTTAGCGCCGGCTTGCCTTGCTCGCTCAATGAACCCGAGGACCTGAGGAATGAGTACAGATTAGCCGTCCACAAGCCCTTTACTCTGCTACGATGTCACCTTCGCAGCCTGTTCGGGACTTATGGTCGCCCCCACGGTTGTGTCCTCATCGAGAGGATCCCCGATGCGCATGCGAGAGGCCTGAGACACGAACTGCTCGATGAACTCCTTCGCTATGTCCTCGTGGACGAACACGCGAGTGCCGTTGGAGCAAACCTGGAAAGAGCTTCAAGTACAATCTTCGGGACCCAAGTCAAGATAGCTCCTTTCCTTCTCGCTTCCACCGGCCTACCTGACCCTGTGACAGAAAGTTTGCCAGCAAAGCGCCTTTGACGGCCTCCTTCATGTCGGCGTCTGGGAAGATGATGAGGGGCGACTTCCCGCCTAGCTCCAACGTGACGTTGCGGACGCCGCTAGCACCTTGAAGGAGGAACTTCTGTAGTGACGCCAGATCCTGCATCAGAGACCTTTTTCCTTGCCTGCTTGCATGATCTTCGTCCCCGTGGGCACGCTACCTGTGAAGGAGAGCTTGGAGAATCCGCTGTGTCTGGACAGAAGCTCTCCCGTCCTCCCATCACCTTGGACCACGTTGAACACTCCATCAGGGACGCCAGCCTCTTGGAAGACCTGGAGAGTAATGAATGAAATCGAATCTTGAAGTGTTTGACCAATTGCATGCAAATTTCCTTAGCTTCATCATACTTCATGAAATTCCCTGTAAATACTTTGCACGATTCCTTAAACAAGAGAATTAACTTATATGTACAGAACGTTAGAAATATGAATGTAAAACTAAGTCTAGTGAAGAAGAACACGAATAGTGGACTCGTGGTTAAAACAACCCTTGTCTCAACTTCATGACCAGATCAATGACATAAAAAACGAGATTTCACTGAACATCAGTCATAAATGCTAGTAACAATAACAAAGACCGACCTCTCCGAGAACTGCGGCGGTGCACGGGGTGAACGGGGACGGTTTGTAGACGAACGTGTTGCCGCAGGCCATGGCCGGCGCCGCCTTCCAGGTACACGTCTGCAGAGGGTAGTTCCACGCGCCTATGGCTCCAACGACGCCGAAAGGCTCTCGGGTGACGTAGGCGAACGAGCCGCCGGGCAACTTTACGTGCTGGCCGGCAATGGCGGGGGCAAGACCGCCGTAATACTCCAGGCATGAGATGACGGTCTCCATATCGGCCCTGGCCTCCCAGATGGGCTTGCCATTGTCAATCACGTCCATCTTGGCCAAGGGCTCCACGTTGGCTCTCAACAAGCGAGCTGCCTCGATAAGACATCGACCGCGCTCTAGTCCGGACCACTGTCGAGATCAATGATAAGAGGATAAAGATTCTCACTCCTTCCAGACGTGCTCGTCCTTGCCTTGCTCCACGTCGTGAAGGCCTCCTTGGCGACCATGGCGGCGGACTCCACCTCCTCTGGTCCCGAGGTGGCCACCTCCGCCAGCACCTTTCCCGTCCGGGGTTCGAGGTTCGCCTGGACCCCCAGCCGGTCCCGGGGGTCACGCCTTGAGCCTCCCACCCAATTGAAGGGTCCCTGACGGCAGTCGGTGTGAAGTAGGCGCTTTCGACAGAACGAGAACATCTTGACTGAGCGGACCTAGGCTGTGGTGGCCAAGACTCGACTGTCACGAGCGCCGTTGACGTCGTCCCTGCTGTCCCCGGATCAGTATCTTGTCGACGAGAACCGGTTCCAGGCCTAAGGAGAGCAGCTTCATGCCGACTAGAGAGGCTTCGAAAGCTCACAGGCTCGAAGCCATTTCCAGCCAGCCAGCCCGACCCGAGCCAAGCTCGAACTTTGTCAGCCCGAGCTCGTTCTTTAAAAACCTGAAGCTTGAACTTTATCTGCTGAAGCTTGAATTTTATCTGTTGAAGCTCGAACTTTATCAGCCCGAGCTCGATTAAAAGCTAGCCCGACGCATCGCTAATGTTTATCCTGCCGCCGCCAAAGGGCCGACCTAAAGGAACAGGACTGCGTAGAGGATCAGGCTTGGGTGGCCTTTTAATTTTTAAAGGCCGTCCAATACGAAAGCCACAAAAATGGACGGTTCTGGCAGAGATCGGAGCAATCGAAAACGTCGCAGAAACAGCTATGACCTGATGATTGCTACCATCAAGTCAGGTTCGTCTGCTTCAAAGGAATATATATACATATATTAAAACATATAGTATAAACATGAATGGTAAAAGTGCAAAGGCCACGTTTATGGCTGTGTGTGTCTGTCCTGCTTTTGCAAGGCCAATGGAGCTGCCGATGGGCATGAAGCATGTGACTTATTTCATTTCCAATGCAGCTAGAAAGTAAGTTGTACAAATCAACTTCATTACTTCAAACATCTGCAGAAGTATTGAAAACGTTGTCCAAACTCTTTTGATGCACGATCTACCCCGGAAGGCTCTCTACGAACGGCAGCAGCGTCATCCCGTGAGACCTGGTGACAAAGACCAAGATGAGGGTGACGTGGTTCATGGACCGCGAACGCGAGGGCAAAGTAGAACCACCTCAAGAGCAAACCGAGGAGTGGGTGACAGTCCAGACGTCTCCAGCAGAGAGACGAAAGCCTCCGCAGTCCCGTCACTATGGTCCAGACGCAAATGGCGAAAGTGGCGCCCTCGCCGAAGATGTAGACGTGCGCCAGACACTTCAGATGGCGCAAGGAGAAAGCGACGCCTCCGGAGGAGGAACAAGAAGAGACTCCCAAGAAGAGCTCAAACTTGAAGAAACTCAAGCGGCAAAAGAGGGAGCTCTGCACGGACTTGAAGAAGCAGGTGCCAGCTTGGTTGGATCTACAGCCGGATTTGTCGCCGGGAGCGTGTGAAGTCGACATTTTAATATTCATTTAGAAGACCTTAATAAAATTGCTCGTGGTTAATTCATGTTGAGCATGGTGCCCAACTTCATTCGAATCGCCTCCAGTTTCTTCCTTTCATTTTCATCCAGATCCAGCGGTGCTCGGGCGTCATTGGAACTTCCATCGGCTCCGTTGGCACCTCCATCGTCAATGGGTAGCATCATGGTGCGTCCATTGCCTAAGGGGATGGGAAGCAACATGGTGCTGTCCCACTCCTCAGCCTTCTTGGCCTTGCTGGCGGTCCTGGCACGTCCAGTGGTTCGCGGTGCCCCGCGTCGGGATGAGGCTTTGATGGCCGTTGACTGTGCCAGGGGTCCGGCATAGACAGGACTCCCACTCAACGAAACAAGTGTTTCATCGGGCTTGGCCACACGCATGACGGTGCGCTGCATAGGCATGCTGGGGTCAAACTTTGGGGTAATGAAGGGCGTGGCACTGGGCGGCCGAGATGAGATTGGTGTAACGCCCATCATGTCCAAGTGGCCCTTCGGTACCTTCCTGCGGGTGGACCGGCGCAGCCCAATGGAAGGAGCTGCTATGGAGGGGCGCTTGGCAACTTTCTTCTTCGTCGAACGGATGCCCCTCTTCACCTCGGCGTTGACCTTCTCCGCCACTTCGTCGAAGTCTGTTTTCTGTTGCTGTTGAGGCTCGGGTGAGTCCATCCCGTCGTCCTCGCCGACCGAGAAGGCGACGATCTCGCCCAAGGTCTTTTTCCTCATGTTTCTAGGCAGGTTGAGGATGGCCACTCTAAAAACACGGGAGAGGGGGCATGATTAGGCGTGACCGTAGGTGGGCGCTACGTATATATCCGTACCTGGCCATGGACTCCAGCTGGTTCTTGATGGCATCCGCGCCCGCCCTGATGTCGGCCAGGTGCTTGTCGAGCTGCCGGTCGAAGTCCTCCACCAGCGAATCATACTTCTTTCGGTCTTCCTGGCTCAGTTCTTCCAGCTTGAGTGAGGACGCGGCCTTGGCCGGCTTCTTAGTCACCGGCATCGTCTCTCCTCACTAGTCGACTCGGCCCAGTACGAGTTGTACGAGTTCGTATCCTACTGCTGTCTGCCTGCTGGATGGAGTGCGTCCACAGGACTCGTAAAGCATAACTTTTACTTTATAAGTCATAGGTTATACTTTTTAATCATAGTTCTAACTTTATAACTGACAGGTTATACTTCACGAGTTCACATACGAGTAAGTTATAAGTTATACTTTACGAGTGACATAAGTTACACCTTACGAGTTCTGCCAGCGCGCCGATTTGAGTTTGTGCAGCTGTCGTTCAGGGTTGCCACATAAAGAAACCAGACTATGAAGAGGAACGGGCTTAGGTTGACCATGCCGACGTGTTTTGCTTCTGGGCCGGGTTGATCAACAAACAACAAAACAGCATCTTCGCACATGCCTCCCTTGTTCGTCGTCTCCGGGTCCGCGTCTGAGCCTGACTGCCTTAGTCCGGACGCGTCATCATGATGAACAGAAGCACCAAGCGCGATCGGCGCCTGGAGTCCAAGAAGCGCAAGGTCGAGGCGCTGTTGGCCGTGGCCAAGCTGAACGACCAGGAGAAGAAGCGAAAGTTGCCATGGGGACCGAAGCGACAAAAGACGACAGCCCGAGAAGAGGGGGACGAAAAGAAGTCGAAGGACGTACCCAACTCCGACAAGCCCTTGCTCAAGGGAACTGATTACGCCTCCCTGAAGGCCGAGCTGCGCGAGAGAAAGCGCGCTCTCAAGTGCCTACCCAAATTCGACCTCAAGACCGTGGGTCATGATGCGGCCGTCGACGTGGCGGAGAATCAGCGCACGCCGCTCTTCCCCTCGGATCTGCAAGGACTCCTCATGTACTCTATGGTGGGCGACCGCACTCCGTCATACCCCTTCAGATGGTGCAAGATGGAGAAGTGGAACCGCCTGGCGCACGTCGTCTGCTTTGTGGTGGACGGGCTCTCCTGTAACGACTTCATAACGCGTCGCGAGGATCTGACAAAGCTGGAGGGCATCTTTCCGCACAAGCTAGAGTTCTTGTCCCCGGCAGCCTACGGATCCTGCGTGGCCAGGGATCTTTCCATTCTGCCGCTCAGCAACACGCAATACAAAAAGCTCGGGCGGTCCAAACTAAAACCGTCGGTCGACTCTAGTGCTGTGTTCCCTGTGCGCCGCTCCATGTTCCCCTTCTTGGTCAGCAACGAGCAAAACCACGAGGAGGTGACCCAGTTGACCGACTGCCTTAAGCTGAGGTTGCTGTTAAATGCGAGACAGATGGTCGAGGAAGGGTATCCGCTGCCCCTGCCCGGCCCCATGGCGAAAGAGTACGAGGGCTTTGTGCTGACCAGCGACAGCTACAGCGAGGCCAGCCAGAACTCCCCCCTCTTTAGTGTCGACTGTGAAATGTGCATGACCGTCAGAAGAAAGATGGAGCTCACTCGAATTTGTGTGGTAGATGTTGACCTTAAGGTAAGTGATCGGACTTGGTCGCCATCTTTTGTTCATGTTGTACTCCTGAGCTCTCTCTTGCAGGTGGTGTATCATACACTGGTGAAGCCTGCTCATCGCATCATCGACTATGTGACTCGTTACTCAGGCATCACTGCCGAGATGCTGGAGGGAGTGACGACGACGCTGTCAGATGTCCAGAAGGCGCTTCGGGCTCTGCTCCCTGATGACGCCATCTTGGTGGGCCAATCGCTGAACTCGGACTTGAATGCGATGCAGATGATGCATCCCTACGTCATCGACACCAGCGTCATCTACAACATCACTGGCAACCGCCGGAGGAAGAGCAAACTGGCGATGCTGGCCCACGTGTTTCTCCAAGAGAGCATTCAGAGCCAGGAGAAGGGCGAGGGACACAGTCCGGTCGAGGATGCTCAAGCTGCAATGTATGGATACTAGCAGGACATTATGCTGTTGTAGCTTTAAACAAAATTATCTCTGCAGGAAGCTGGTCAAGTTGAAGCTGGAGAAGGGCTACGAGTTCGGAGACGTCCTCCTGGACGGCACCACTCCGAGGCATGAAGAGGACGAGAAAGAGCCCGGTGCTAGTGGTGACAAAGAAGACAATGTTCACGGCACTTCAATGCTGGACCAGTTGAAGAAAAACGGCAAGGACATTGCTATCTTTTGCCAGCCTCAGACTGCAGAATCGTACAGCGCTGACGACTTTGAGGGGGCCAAGGAATTCTTGGAGGTGAAGGAGAACGCGAAAGAAGCAGTGGCAGCGGCCTGCGCTCGAGCCCATTCTGTTGCTGGTGGCCTCACCATCTGTCACGTCAGTGTTGACGTGGCTGGCAGCAGGACACTAGAGAGGAAAATCAAGAGCGTGAAGAAGTACACGAAGAGGTTGTGGGGGAGCGCGCCCACCCAAGGGATGCTGGTGTCGGCCTGGAGTGGCGACGAAGAGAATAACATGTTCGTGGGCATCACGTTGAAAAAAGATTCTGTGCAATGACTGAAGCAAAGCTGCGATGTTGAAGTCTTCCTACAAATCACTTCAGGACGATTATGTAGCTTAATTACAACGACTGAATGACGTAATTTAGAGCAATCTCATCTGCGCGCATTCATGATCGTGGCTCCACCGTTCCTGTGACGAGCTAATGCGAGGTCCCATTCGTCAATGCCTCTCTTCTCCTTTTGATGCGATATCCACAGCTTCTTGTACCTGCAAGCAGAAGCACCGGTGCGACATGGGGTTGCTGATTCGCTACTTGGAGCTGGAGGACGTGTCATACCAGAGAGGAGCTGTGGCAAGACTGTATCCGTAGTTGACGGTCAGCTCTTCCCCCTGGCGCACTGGGCACACGGTGGCCAAGCACTGGATGAGGCCGAAGCGAGGGTGGTCGAACAGGTCAAACTCACAGTTGGGAGTAAAGGAGTGCGCCACCTGGAAGGATTGGAACGTTCTTGAATTACGGCGACGAGACGTTAAAGCCTCCATGACGTTCCTTGTGGCCGAGGGTTGCGCAGTACTTTCCGATGCTGCGGTCTCCTTTCGGCATGTCCAAGTCGCAGTTGGTGGATAGTTGGATCCGATACACGAAGCGATCTTCATCGTCACTGCCACTGGTGCTGTCGTCGTCGTCGTCGTCCTCTGTGCTCACTCGGATGCCGTTGTAGAAGGCGACGACCGTGCCCTCCAGCATGTCCACTCGCGCAAAGAGGCCCTGTCCGGCGTTCTGAAGCCTGCTGCGGCCGACGTAGACGAAGTAGTCCTCGTAGGGATCTCTCAGCAGGGGATCCCTGGACAGCCGGACCGGTGTGGACAGGTCTCGTGTATAGGAAATGCTCTATGACGTAAAGCATCGACTTGCTCTTGCGGCTGGATTGACATGAGTCTGGGTCACCTTGTCAATATTGGCCAGGACTGGACACAAAGTGCCGCACTGTCGACTGCAGAAGCCTCTGATCCCCACTACCTCGGCCAGGTGGGCCAGCTTCATCTGCCCTCGCTCGAACGTGCCCACCAGCGCAGTGCGGCAGTCCGGATAGAGGAAGACGGTATTTGGAGAGCTGAAGGTCAGCGACGTCGACACCAAGAAGCCACCTTGAACAAGACGTGTACGTACATGGGTGCACCCAATGCCAATGCGGAGCTGGCGATTACCTCCGATTAGACCTGACCAGACGGGCCCGTGTCTGTGACCAGCGACGAAGCAGGCGAAGAAGTCGACGTCGCCGTTCTCATTGAGTCGTCTGAAGTATCCGTGAGGAAGTCGGCCTCGCCGATAGCTAACCTCCAGCACTACCGGGGCTGCGGAGTTGCCTCCATCGAGGACATGGGGTTGCTGCTGCTCCTGCGTTTCACTCAGCTCTCGCCGTTGCCGACTCTGAGAGCGGGCGCGGCGTCTGGAGTTTCGCCGACTCAGAGGACGTCGTCGGGCACATTGAGGGGTGGCTCCAGCAGGCGCGGGATACAGCTGTGAAGCCATGGAAACCAGAGTGCGGATTATCACGCGAGCACAGAAGCTGCATCCTCACCGTCTGCTGCAGGATTTCCCAGCACGTCCTTTTGTCCGCCTGCTGCAAGCAGCAGAGCGCCGACCTTCGGTGGTTGGGCACACACACCTGTCTGAAGGAGGCCGCCAGCTCGGAGGACATGTCGTGGTCGGAGTCGCAGAGGCTCTCGATCCAGAGGTGAAAGAGCCGCATCTCCTGCTCGTCCGGCTCCACCCGATCGCAGTGCCGAGTCAGAGCTCGCGTCTCACTCGTTTTTGCAGCCATGATCGGCCCCGGGCAGAGACGAATGACGGCCAGACTCTGCTGTCTCGCATTCCAGGAGCTCGGAACGCTCACCCTCCGTCCAATTAGGCCTTTTTTTCCCTAAGTAGCTCTTCTCAACTTGCCAGCTTCTCTGGATAATTTGCTTAATTTGTTCTCTAGGCCTACGAGCAGAAAAAGTCTGTGCTGTACAAAGACGTGACTGCGGTCACAAACCTTGGCCTCGCTCGAGGAGACGCGGCAATGACGAATCTTCTACCTGCAAATGCAGGTTGCTCAGTCCGAGGAGGAGGAGACGGTTCTTTCGTCCGCATTTCCTCACCTTTTGCCAAGAAAGCGTTTTCATGCTTTCCTCGCCTCAACATTACAGATATCTCATTTCAGAAAAATTTCACGGTATTTGCCATTTTTTTCCCGGCCGCTTTTTTTGGGGGAAACTCAACACTTGGATGTTTCAAGTATTGATGGCTCCAGAACTGGACTTGTGGACTTTTCTGCTGGACTCTGCATTCAAAGTCGGCGTCGAGATTGTCTCTTAAGCGTGCATTGCAGACATTTCGGTGCTCCCTCATCATTCTGGCAGTACAAGCACATAGACCGAAGCCAAGTACCAGGACTGTCCGACACAGATGACGCAACAACGATCTCGTTGTCCGACTGACGGTCACTCACACACACGATTTCGCCATGAATTGAGGCGTGATCGATGGCTTCAAGACGACGTTTTCTTTTCATGACTCTCTGACTCCTTGGTCTCGTTGTCGACCGTGTTCACGACTGCCATGGTCGCCCACCGCCAACGTCGGCCACCTCCGAACGGCGGGCGCACGCGCGAGTCACCGGTTGCTGTCGTCCTCGGACTTACTCGGTACAGGAGCAGCACTGCTTTCCATCATCTTCTTTCTGACTCATACGATGAGTTGCGTCTTCCAGGACGCGACGAAAACTCTTTTTGCAGCAAAGAAACAATGAAAAGCTTGTCAGACTGCGGAAGTCCCCGGCAATTCTGGTGGGCGGACCAACTGTCCGCCTCCGTGCGTTTGTCATCAGAGCTGTCGAGGTCGTCGCAGTTCGCTTCGCGGGCCTGCACTTGTCCTCCACCGAATCCTCGTTGGCCGCTTAGTCCTCGTAGCAGAGAAAGCACATCTTTGGCCGGAGAACACGACGCATTGACATTGTCCAAGGTACTCACATGTGACTGCAGTGGCGAGATCGCGCAACCTCAGCATGTCCACGCGCTCGCAGATCTTCTTCGCCAGCTCCACCAGCTGATGGAAGTCAGAGTCAAGTGTCATTCTTCAGCCTCAACATCTGCTTACCAGCACCGCTGGACCTCCTATGGACTTGACAGGGACGCTCCTACGTGAAGAAGAAGTCTTCCATGGCCTCCAGTTAAGTGTGGAGGACGTTTCCAACGTTGTCCCTTTTTGAAGAGCAACAACCGTGTTGCTTTGCAGGGTCAAAAAGCTGCTTACTGTTCATGCTTCCTCTGTGTACAAAGGTGTCACACGAGGTCAGTGCTGACCAACTTCATGAGGGAGGATTCCTTGTATTTCTGGTGTGACTCATATTCCACAACAATATGTCTCTCTCCTGTCGAGTCACCTTCTGCTTTGACAAGGACGTCGAATCTGCATTAGTGTTGCAAGGTATCAAATGTTCAGCAACCCTTTTGCATCAATGGAAGTCACCCGATGTCGTCAAGACCTTGTTTCAGTATAGAGTCAACGACAGACTTCGAGGAGAGGAAAGCAGCAAGACAAAGCTACAGATCCTGAAGCACAAATAATAAATCTCTCTTTATAAAGCAGTAGGACTTTATGTAGTCTGTCCGTCTGTCTGCCTACAACGATCGTCCCCAAACTTGGTCAGCAGACACTGAGGACGGTGTGAGCTTCCATCATCATAGGTCGACGCACGTCTTCGAGGCCAATCGCATCAATGGCGTGGGCGAGGGTAGCAACGAGGGCAAGGGCGAGGGAGATCTTAGAGATGACACTTGGGCTAACCGTATGTTGAGGACCAGTTTGGAGATGATCAGTGCAGAAGCGGGAGACACAGACAGACAGACACCTATGATGCATCTTGGCCACTCTTTCCCACCCAGAGAAGCACGCAAGCGTTAGTCATAGTATAAGTTACAAAGCCACTGAAAGGTGACTTCACCTCATGCATGACCCTGAAGTGTGAAAAAGGCTAACTTCTTTTACTCTTTTGGCTCAGATTTTGAAGAACAGCAGAACAAAAAGTCACAGACTCTTTGTTAAAACGAAATGATAGAAAAATGAGTGAGACCTAGACATCAATAGAACACAGTAGCTAGGCTACATCTGTCTTAACATCACCTGCCTCCCTCGTAACTAGTGTTTGTCCAGACAAGAAATGTTTCTCGAGGTCGAGAATCAAGAGGAGACAAACTCAGCGAGATTCTCGCTAATCTCGAAAAATTTCTCGCGACAAACACTTCTCGTAACATCACTGTCGTCATTTCAGGAGGCTGCAGATGCAGGTTCATCGGTCTGCAAAGAAGATTGAAAGGATGGGTGCGGTTCTTGAGGATCTGAAGAAGACGGGTCTGATAACAGATCAGTGCTCGGAGCTCAGGGAGGTCAAGTTTTCTGGAGTCTTTCCAGAGCTGTTGAAGAACCGAATGAACAATCTGTCGCTCAACCCAAAGAGGTAGCGCTACACTGATGGCGTGAAGAAGTTTGCCCTGACACTCCACGTTTACTCACCAGCTGCCTACGAGTATCTACGGTCAACTTTCACGTTACCAAATGCTCGGTCACTTCGTCAGTGGGCCTCTTCAGTGAAGTGCCAACCAGACTTCTTCAAGGATGTGTTTGAACACCTGCAAAATCGAGTTGCATCAAGAATGATCAACAAGGACTGTGCTCTGATGCTTGACAGCATGCACATCAAGTCCAGAGTTCAGCTCAACAAGTCCGATGATCAATATGAAGGCTTTGTTGACTTTGGGGAAGACCTTGACATTGGAGAGGAGAACAACAACGACACAGTTGTGACTGAAGCCCTAGTTTTTATGCCAGTTGGACTTCGAGGCCAGTGGAAGTTTCCAGTCGGATACTTCCTTGTCAACAAGGTAAACGCAGAAGTGCAGAGCAGGCTCATTCAGATCACCTCGGACCTCACCCATCAACACACTCTAGTAGTGCACTCCATCACGTGTGACTGCACAAGCGTGAAGCACAAAACAATGAGCTTGCTGGGATGGAAGTGGCTTACAGACGAACCTAGTAGCCAGCTTGAACCAACTTTTACTCATGGCACTGAGACACACCTGATCCTTGACGCTTGTCATCTCCTGTAGTTGGCCAGAAATGCCTTAAGAGCAGATGTCAAGATCATGTGGGATGGCCAAGGCCGTATCATCAAGTGGGAGCACATCAAGCTGCTGCAAGAACTCCAGTCACTAGAAGGGCTCAAGTTTGCAAACAAGCTTGGTCTTCAGCACATCAAGTTTCAGCAGCACAAGATGAAGGTGAAGATTGCAGCCCAGACACTGAGCGCCAGTGTTGGTAATGCACTTGACTTCTTGAAGGCAGCAGGAGTTCCAGGCTTTGGGGATGTTGAAGGGACCGTCACGTTTTTCAGGACAATGGACAGAATGTTTGATTTCCTCAACTCAAGGTCAAAGTTTGCCAAAGGCTATAAACATCCTATCTCCAGAAGTTCTGTTCACTTCTGGTCTAAAGTAGTAGATGCCACAGCAATGTACCTTGAGGAGCTCCAAGGGCCGACAGGAGCCCTCATGTCCCAACATTCACGTAGGACTTTTGTACAGGGATTCATCATGACCAGCAAGGCAGTCCTGAGGGTGGCTTCAAATCTACTCATGCAAGATGAGGCATCTTTTCAGTATGTCCTCACGTACAGAATGAGTCAGGACCATCTTGAGCTTTTATTCAGGTGCCTAAGAGGAAAGAATGGCTTTAATACTAATCCAGATACTCTCCAGTTTCGCTCAAGTCTCCGACAGCTTCTCCTGAAAAACTCAATCTAATGCAGCAAGAGCGCAAACTGTCTGGAGCTGGAAACAGGGTCTTGTTCGTCCATTTATGACGTCAAATGGGCTTCCAGACGGTCCAGTCCTCTTCTATCCCCTGCCACAGATGAGGACCACGACCATGACGAAATGATGGAACTATCACGCAGGATGGAAGTCTCTGGGAGTTGCAGCAAGCTGTTGTGGGGTATGTTGCTGGATTTATTGTTCGAAAAATGAGGCAAAAGCTATCATGCATTGTCTGTGCTCATGCCCTAACTGAGAGCCCCAACCTCCATGCAGATGACCCACACTTGCAGCTAATTCTGGCAAAGCAACAAGGTGGACTCTTGGTGCCATCTAAGTCTGTGTGGAAACTCGTGAACAGGTCTGAAAGAGCATTCTGTCTTCTCGTAGCTGAAAGCAGCGCTGACATTACTGCTAAAAAAAATATTGGTCTGCTGCTGTTCAACACAGTAATGCATCAAGGACAGAGCTATGAATGCTTCCCAGATCTATCAAGTCATGACATTGAGACAGCATCAGGTGCAGAAGAATTCCACTCAACACAACTGAAGAAGATCATTTGCCAGCATCTCATCAGTCTCCGTCTTTACACCCATGGTCAAAAATATTGCAAGGAACACATCCAACAACACGAAGTCGGACAGAGACAGAAGCTCACCAAAACAACTCTGTTTCAAAATATCTAATCTTCCTTCTCATTCACCTGATGTAAATGCATCATATTGTAAATATACAAAAGCGAAGACATCTATGTCATTTTTGTTCGTGAGTCATTCTTACTGGAAGTTAACAGTGTATTAGGTAGGTGGCATCTGCCTCTGCCATTTGGTCGTCATTGCCTCGAGGAGCAAGCTCAACATTAAGCATGTAGTGTTACTGTAATTACTACGACAATCACTCATCTCTATCTCTTGTGCAGTCATGTTCTGCCTGCTTATTTTCTCCTGACCAATCGGAGCCCTTCTCGTGGTCATGAGATCGATTCCACGTCGTTCAGCAGGCAAGATGCCTCTCTAGTCATTGTAACAGCTCACTGATCACGTCTCGTAGCTGTCATCAGCACCACGCTTGCCAACCACTCACAAATAGATCTAGATAAGATGGGCGATATGAATGAGTCTTGTACGTCAGACACTGTGTGGCAAAGCTGTACATGCGCTGAGCGCAGGTGCCGTCAGCTGAAT
>JAAUXU010036686.1_pt1 | contig 36086 bp, 39 predicted proteins | sample 7278151 | NCBI WGS metagenome assembly JAAUXU01 (sample SAMN14350113, study PRJNA611818) | marine sediment metagenome | isolation source: surface marine sediment (1.8m) | place: French Polynesia: Moorea | collected 2018-08 | reverse complement strand
CTGTAAGGACGACGACCACGACAGCGACGACGACCACGACAGCGACGACGACCACGACAGCGACGACGACGACGTCAGCTAGACCTCCCATAGTCCTCTCAACCAAGACGAGAGTTCGACTTTGCCTGCACCTTGGGATTTGCGACAGCTACCAGATCGAAGAGTTCTACGCGACTTCGACTGTGGCACCAGCAACCTCAAGAACGCCGTTGACGACGACAACGACAACACCTTCGACGACGACAAGGCGAAGTCGAACTGCCCTCGAAGAAATCTTGCTCCATCAGATCCACCGATGCATTCAGACCCCGCAGCTTTGTAACACCGACCTTGTACCAGTGAGGAAGAGGGACAGCAAGGTGGAACAAGAGGAAAGTGATGCTACAACGACGACGACGACCACTACTACCACAGCAGCTCCGAGGTCATCCTCAGCAAGCGTCAACAAGCTGATTCTTCTTGAGCAGATCCACAGATGCATCCAGACCCCGGAGTTCTGCAACACCAATCACATCCCAATGACGAAGCACAGGACTCTACAGAAGGACAAAGAGATCATCACAACGACACAGCCGACGTCGACTGAGACAACGCCGCTGACGCCATCTGAGCTGGCGCGGAAATGCGCCCGCACCGGCGAGTGCGACTCCGGGTCTGGAGTCGGGGCCCCCCTGGTGCCTCCGGAGCAGCCCCGCTCCTCCGGCACGTTGGGCCAGCGGGTCCGGCTCTGTCTCTTCCACGGCATCTGCGGGGCGAGGTGAAAGCGTTTGGTTTTGCTTCTTCAGATCCCTCCCTAAAACATCCTCTCTCCTAAATGAACTAATCAACTCAAGGGCATTTCTACACCACTCCCCGTGACAGCTTCATTTTCTCTGTGATATATTGAACAGCAACTTCCACGATGACGAAAAGCGTGAAAATAGAATAAAAAATGCAAAAAGTCGCGAAAAATTTGCGAGGCAACCAGCGAGCTTTGTCATTCCCGAGTCATCTGTGTTCACCTCTTTCTTCTTGCATGAGTCGCCGGTGCGCGAATACCATGGTTCACGGCTTCCACGGGCAATTATGCACTCAGTCAATGAAACGCGGAAAAATGGTTCAGTGGAGGAGTAATTTGACCGTAATTTGTGCGACTAAAGGAGGAGGTGGTGACGAAACCCGGACAAAGAAAAGGGAAGGATAATGATGATGACGATGGCCATATAAATCTATAGGCGAGAAAGAAAAGGAGCAGTTTTGATCCAAGTGCCCATAGCGATTCAGCCTGGATTTCACTCTGGATGCATAAGCGCGGTCCAACTCTTGACTCGGTCGAGGCTTCTTGGGCAACAATTGGGTCGTCGATCGCCATCAACACCGAGTAGGTGAGGTCTTATGGAAGGTTGACTCAACGAGTCATGCGGTGAACACACGTATAAAGAAGTGCATCTGGACTAGTGAAGCGCTTCAATTCTCGACCTGGCGTTATTGAGAAAACAATTATCACACATTTCAGGTTTCAAAGGAAATTACAGCTTAGGCCTTGGTGTAAACACACTGGTGACCTCTAAGGACTTTAGATGTGTCCCGCTCAGTGAGGTCATCTCCGGTAGGGTGGGTCTTGAAACGCCATCATTGAGGCCGAGAGAGGCCGCGCCGGGGCCTCAATTGTCACAACGTTGCAGACTTGACAAAGTTAAAGCGGAACTCAAAGTGTTTTACTGGATAACATCAATTCTGCCTCTCCAATGCGCGAGATTAAGCATGTAGACATTACAGCCAAGTCTCGTACGCGTATGTGATATTTATATCGCGTATGACAAATGGCTGTTTTTTTCATCAAGTAATGATACCATTGCAGCTGATATCAAATATATCTACTGCGCTTCATGGCAAAAAAATGGTCAGCAGCAAAACGATCATTTTTCACACGCACCAGACTTAACTGTGCACTTTTATACGCATCAACATGCACGGGGTTGGGAAGATCAAGTTGGTGTACAAAGCCCACAAGATCGGTCGATCACGAGCATTTTGGGCACTGGTGGGTGAGAAAAAAAGTGACTATCATACGCCATTTGTAGCAACCGTCGTCCAGAGTGTTGGAGTTATTGGCTTCCACTTTTGTATTTGCAGAGTTTGTTTGTACGTCTTGTGAAAGGGAATGGGCACCATTTTTATTCTGTGTGCAGGCAGCACGCGAGGTCCATCTGCAAGCTGCACGCATTGCGTGAGGTTCCACCAACAGATGGCCGGAGAAATCGCCTTTCCGTGGACTCACTGGCGATCCAGAGCAACAAGACTAGTAATAAGACTACTATGCATCGATCTGAATGTACTAAGGTATGTTTAGAGATATGAGTAGGTTTGTCTGTCTACGTGTCTGTCTGTCTCGGTGTGTGTGTGTGTGAGAGAGAGAGAGTGAAAGAGAGAAATAAGGGCGTCTGTGTGTGTCAGAGAGAGAGAGAGACAGAAACGAGCATGTGTGTGTGTGTGTGAGAGAGAGAGAGAAAAGAGCACGGGTGCATACGAGTCCGTGTGTCTCTGTCTCTCTCTCAGAAACGGCTGCGTGTGTGTGTGTGTGTGTGAGAGAGAGAGAAGACAGAGCACGTGTGTGTGCCTGCGAGACTAGCCTGTGCGTTTGTGCGCGCGTGTCTGTGTGCGTGCGTGTGCGCGCCAGAGAGGAAAAAGCATGTCTCTTTCTCTCTCAGAGAGAGGAATGAGCATGTGTGTCTGTGTGTGTCTCTGCACCGGGTGTCCCATAAGTCTTTGGCACTTTGGCGCGGCTTAAGAGAAAGGGCACGAGTTGTGGGACACCCCGTACGCACACGCACGTGTGCGAACGCGCACAAAGAAAGAGAGATAAAAGTAGCGGAAAAATTGAATCCTTACGCCAAAGAGGATAAGCAATAATCTTGAGGTCTCTCCTGTAATATGAGAATCCGCACCTAGCGTCTGTCTATTCAGACTTCAGCGTGGTGCGCACACGACGTCGAGCATTAAAACGAATAAGAAAAACCCTTTTTTAAGTTTATGCGATTCACTCTCGAGACTGCCATCGTTTTAAGCATCAGGCCTAGCTACGTAGGCCTTCTCTCCATGCATATACTCCGAATTTCCAATTTTTTCCGCTCCGGTGTGGCGAAAATTGGATCATAATTGACGCGTGATACGAATGCGCTTTCTCTTAAGGTGCGTCCACCCTCGGCGCATTTTTCGCCCCCGGGAGCCGCGGGTGCAGCGCGCGTGGAACCGGGCCTTTCGAGTCCGGGCCCTCGGCCTTAAAACGCTCTCAAGAGAAGCTTCAACCGAGCGGGAGAAACTTTTCTGTCCTCTCTATTTCTGCACGTGATGCAATACGACAAGTAAAGGAAAAAATGTCTTTTTGCAATTTCTCCTCTGAGCAAAGAACTGCAAAAAAAGTGAGGAAAAAAATGCCTGAGGAGATTTCATTAGACGGAGGCAACAGCAGCTTCTGGCGGCAACACTAATATTGGAGGATTTGATGCCTCCTCTGGCAAAAGATGAACAATCACATTCCAGAGACTTCCCAAAGAAGAAGAAGGAAAAAAAGAGGTTCCAAAAAAGGTCGGGTTCCTCCTCCGGTTTTTGCAGCGGCCCCAGCCTCGGCCACCTCACTGTTGGTGGAGGCCGCTGCTTCAGCCGAGCGAGGCCTCGATCGAGGATGCGCAGGTGAAAACAACAACAACGACAACAAAAAGTTAGGTCTCTTATCTCACTCACTCACACTGATCTACACTTCTAGACAAGTATTTTCTGCTTCTTCGTCTTCTTCTTGTCTGTCGAAAGTTTTTTGCCCAACTTAACATGCGGGCAGCAATTTGTGGTGCGCCTTTTCTGCCTTATGATGTGCGTACGAAAGCAATCGCTATTTTGGGAGAGAAACTCGGCTCAGAAGGCCTTCCCTGGGCATAATGATGATTCATCACTCAATTGGAAAAGAGGGGAGACGGCAGGAGGCGGAGGGACGGGGCTAATAAATAGAGTGCAACTTTTAATGAGGCCGGGGCGTCTTCAACATTAGGTAACAACTGATGCTGGCGTCCACATATTCAGTGTCATAGCCGTGGGCTCCTCATAACTAGATGTAGGGGGTTTTCGGGAACAATCTTAGCAGTTGAGGATTTTCTATTTCTTTTTATTTTTGTGACTTCTTTTCTCAACAGTCCCCAACAATCCATGATTTGTTGACATTTTTCTTTGTCTTTATCAGATTTTTGGCCCCAACAGGAGTACTTTAGGCATTTAGCTTGTGATCTGAGTACACACAACCCTATTTCCACCCCAGAGAGAGACAGTTTGACTTCGCCGAGGGGGCGTCGGACAGGACGAAGAGGTGGGGGTTGGGGGTGGAGAGGTTAGAGGTCGCGTCTTCTCTGAGGGGGCCCACATCTAAAGCTTCCAGGACCAGGGGTGATGCTGTATGTTACATGAGCAGACAATTCGTTGCTCAAATGTTCTCCATTCAAGCAGATTCTCTCTCCATCTTGAGTCGATAGCTGATGTAAGGATAAATAAAACTTTGTTTCATATATGTAACACCTTTTTGAGCATTCGGTGCTCTAAAATGTCCATATACTATCCATAGTAATATAATCATCCACCCTAGTCCATGCAACGATTTGGGGCAGGCTATTAAAAGCGGGGTCTTCATATGTGCCAGGACCCGAAAATTTGCATTTTTCAGTTCCACGAACCAGGTTTTAGGCACTCTACACAACTCAAGCTTCTTGTACCCATCTTTCCCTCACATAGCATCTTTTTTTTTCAATTCATTTTTTTCATCAGCTGGTGTGCTCCAATTTTCAGTACCTCCAAGCCTTCAATGCTTGGCCTCTGAGCCTCAATGCTGGTGTCTCTTGCATTGTCACATGCACCGTATGATGCAAGCATTGAGGAGTTGAGACCAGCCGTGAAAAGCCATTGAAAATTAGTGCAGAAATTGTGATGAGTGGCGCAATTCGCCACGGAGTTGCCAGAGCAACAGCAGACGATGCTCGCGCTTCAGTCGATTGGTTTTGCTGCCAAAACTCAAACTGACTGCGCAGAAGGAGGAAATGATTCATGACTTTGCTCTTATGAGCCGAAAGCCACAAATTTTTGTGCTCATTTGAGGGGATTGATTTAATAAAACACCAAACTGGCACAAAAAGCTTGCTCTTATGAGCGAATTTCTCTTGTATCCGCAACTCTCATCCAGGAGGTGGACCCGCCAAAAAGGCTCGGCTAGCCAGCCCAGGCAAAAATTGGCTGAAAGGGCCGAAAAAAATTAAAGGCATCTATCTGAAATGTTGGCTTTAAATCTGATTTTGTTTTCGGCCACTTCCTGGGTCATCGACAATCATCATAGCGAGGAGAAGGTTAATGGGGCCAGTAATTGTCACGTCAACGTGTGACAACATAGCACATCTCTGCTGTATACATATAGACGACTCATTTGCACTGAAATTGCTCGGACAGAATCATCTTTAGCAGGGAAACCTGGTCGGACAGGGGTTCCCACCATGGGTTAGAGAAATAGTTTTCAGAGGTTCCCACAAGGGCATTCTGGTACAAAGTCTATTGCCATATACAGTTGACTTGGGATATAACAACAAGTCTGAAGCACTTTATTCCATGGTGATTTGGGGGATCAGGACAACTGATTGACTTCAGACAACAACATCTGCTTAAGATGTCTCAAGATGACTTTGCACCAGAATGCACTTGTGGGAACCTCTGAAAATTGTTTCTCTAACCCATGGTGGGAACCCCTGTCCGACCAGGTTTCCCTGCTAAAAGATGACTATGACGAAGCAATTTACTGTCTTCACTAGACAGTCGGAAGTCGTAATGAAGAAATTCTGCAATTTGGGTAACGAAATTGGCAGTCTATATTTTCGTCTTGTAGTACCATTTACGGATCTTTTTCTTTTTCAAAATTTCGCTGCCCGTGGCAGTTTTTTTTTGACTCTTCAAATCACATCAAGATGGGTTCGGTTTCCACCTAAAATACCGACTATGCCACATGCCACAGCAGTTTTCTGTTGACGCCTAAAAATGACGCACCCTGTACATCGGTCTCGCGTGGACTTTGATATTTCGTGTGTTTCGTCGATGGATTTGGACCTTTTGAGCGAGTCTCTGCATTCGAGTGGTAGGCAGAACACTGCGGAAAGGTCCCATCCAGGATAGGTTGGAAGGAACTTTCGCAGTACGCAAATATGATGCAAAGCATTGGTTGTTCTTCTTCGTCCTCCTCCTCTGTGACGCTTTCGCGCGCATTTTTGCGCGCGTCCGCGCGCGCGGACGTCTCTTTCCAGCAGCGCTTCCCGGCGCAGACGCCGGTTGGTGTGGACGCACGCGCGCGCGGCGCTGAGGGAGGCCCCGAGAATGTCGTCGTCGTCGTCGTCGTCGTCCCCCAGGGTCTTGTTGGACAGCTTCAGTCAGTGGAAAGAAGTGCCATCGTCAACAATGTGGGTGAAACGATGCTGCTGCCAGCCAAGACGAAGGCCCGCAGGACAATCAGTGCAGTGGTTGCGGCAAATTAGCTGCTAATGGTGGCGAAAACGACGGCAAAACAGGGATCGCGAGAAAGATTTTGTCATGTAAGCTGGAGTGAAAGCAACAGCGCATAAGATGTTCAATCTGACCTGAGTGTGGGCAAGACAAAGATTCCCCTGGAGATTCCCCATATCCCCTATGTACGTTGGGTGGGGCACTGGGTGTGGCCGGCCAACGTCCTGGTCCTGGACACTGAGAGCGACGCTCACAGGTCCATTGTCCACCACGTGGCTCAAAGACTCAGGCGGCGTACACCGACTGTCATATATGTAGAGATAGGACATGCATCAGTTTTAAAGCACGCCTTGGGGACCATTTTCCCCGCTCATTTACTCTCTGGAGGGACATATTCGTGCACCGCAGTTCCCAGGGACGTATTGTGATTCACCACTCTGAAACTGCGGCTACCTCAGCCATGATCTCGTCCATCGTCAGCGGTTTCTCCATTGTTTGACTTGTGACTCACTTTATGCAAAACCGAACATACAGTGAGTGAAAGATGACATATTTTCCGCAATCGAACCCCGATGGAACCCCGACTGCAACAGGACTAAGGCAAGACCGAATGATCTTGAACAGTCCGGAAAAGCTGGATTGGCCGGAGCGAGACGATCTTTCAACCGGAGTATCCAGTTGAGAGATTAGTCAGGTTTGCCACTGATCTCCCCCCCCCCCCAGGCTAGGGTTGCATCCAAGTGCTGCTGAACACGGTTTGCCAGCAAACTTCAGGCGACCTCTTGATTTCTTCTCAGCTTTTGCAAGCTGTGCTGCAATTTTTCGCATCCCCGCAAGTTTGCACAAAGTCTCTTCTCCTCAACAGACTTTGTTTTTTTCCCTGCTCATGTGGGAAAAGAGAAATCATCTGCTGCTAGATCTCATCAGAAGTGTCCGGTAGGGAACGAACGCTCAGATCAGCCTGATGCACAAAAGCTTGCTGGTACCAGCAGCACAACGTGACTGAGATCAGGCCGAGGCAGCCGGAGAGTTTTCAGTGAGTGACATTGAGCAATTAGGCCTTTTAATGGCAAGAGTGAGCTTATCACCAACTGTGGAGTCTCAGGGTAAAGAAAGAAAGCACGCTTAGACTTCTCTCTGTGCCATCTTCGTAGCACTAGTTGACACTGGGGTCGTCGTCGTCGTCGTCGTCCGCCACCGTCAGGCTGTGGTTGGACGTGACGTGCGCGTGCCGACGCGGTGACAACTGATTGGATTTTTCTCTCTGTTCAGCCTCCATGCCTCCTGGCGGCCGGCGCAGCTACAGCAAGGCCGAATCCCAGACAACTCTGACCAAGTCTCCGCGCTGCTCCTCCTCGGCCTCCTCCGACAACGCAGCCATGGACATGGAGATCCAACAGGTTCGAGTCACGCAAGCTTTGCTGGACAGGAAGCGAAATCTGACTTGTCTCTGCGTCCCCAGGTGCCGTGGTGGAACCGGCGCTCCAGGATGGAGCGGCGCTTCTTCGTGACGGCCGTGGCGCTGTTGTGCGCCACCATCGCTCTGGCGGTCGGACTCGCGTTCGTTCTGTACTACAAGGTAGGCCTAGGCCCTTAGTCTCTGCATGTGTGCGAAATTCATCTTACCAGAGGCACTTCAGGTGGGCAAGATGGGATGGGGTGGGCGAGGAGGAACCACTGTGACGGTTTCGGTCAGAGTCCTGACTGGACCTAACGCAGTCAAACGTGTTAAACGTGCCCGAGCTCGGTCAAAAGGCAGGCTTGACCTCGGCAGTCTCGATGATGGCAAACTTGGGAGCAAAAAGTTATTCATTTGGATTCCATCTTGTTGATAGAATCTTTCAACTGTGGACATGTGAGAAAGATTACTAAACCTTTATAAATAGCATCACATACTAGACAGATTTATAATAGCTGTTAGTGACTGTGTCAGCATTGCTGTGATGTTGGATATCATATCAACACTGGGCCAAACGTCAACGTACTCGTGGAGCGTATGAATACTTCTAGGCGTGAGATCGCTCATAAACATATGTATGTATACATCCAGTGACACTTTGCAGATACAGAAAATGGATTTTTTTACCTTGAACATTTTGGCTGCTTAGGGAATTATTGATACTTTCTTGGCTGACGCAACGCGTTGATCAGACAGGGGGAAAAAAGATCACGAAATTTAGAAGGTTTTGAAATTGCTTTGTTTTTATCCAAGCTGCCAAGACCTTTTTTGGCCTGAATCCTTGCACCGTGATCTCGCACACCATGATCATGCTCAATGAGGAGGAGCTTCTTGCGGTTCCTTCTTGGCCGGGAAAACAAACAGAAATCACTTATGCCGCAGTCATTAGGCCCAATAAGACCTTCAGTTAGGCCTGACACTGTAATGTGTGACCTTGGTTGCCTGGTTTTGCTTCAGAACTACCACGCAACGAGCGGTTCTGCTGGCAACAGCATGCACGAGGCGTTCACTGCGGCTGTGCACAAGCCACCATCTACGAACGGCCATCACCAGGTGAGCATTTTAGGTTAAAACTCACGGAAAAGGCTATTTTATACACGGTCTTCGTCCAGCGTCAATCTGAGTGGCAGGCACCAGAATTCACAGGCACACTAACGATTCAAACAATCGGGATACTTGACACTTAAAGAGATATCGCTGATTTTATAGTGTTTGGAGCCACAAACACTCGACGAGATCCTGGAATGTAGTACGAAGTATGATTATACAGTCACATACATACGTGTACTCGAGTGGAGTCGAGATGAGGGCCGTCAATATGTCAGCTACGTAGGTCAGGGTTGGTAAAAAAGAGAGAAGTAATACTCTTTAGCATTACCATACATGACGTTGCTCTGGCTTTAACTGATAATTCCGCTCCAGGGGTCGCTCCAGGACTCGTCCTCGTCCTCTGAAAGGTTCTGCCTGACCAAAGGCTGCGTCAAGACGGCGGCGGACATCCTCGAGAACATGGATGAGAGCGTTGACCCCTGCACCGACTTCTACAGTTTCGCTTGCGGAGGCTTCATGGAAAGGACGAGCATTCCTGATGACAGGACCAGGATGTCTTCGTTCTCTGTCCTGGGGGACGAGCTGCTTACACAGGTCAGTCCTTGTTGTGTGTGTGCTGGAACGTGTGTGTGTTGCGGTTCTTGCAGTTCCTGTGCGTGCAGTTCTTGTGCGCAAGGTTCTTGTGTGTGGGTAGTTCTTGCATAAGGTGGTTTTTTTGTGTGCGTGTGTGGTTCTTGTGTGCTTGGTCGTGCACTTGTTGTGCGTGAAAGAGCTGAGAAGTGATGGGCCAACCAGAGGCTGCACCTTTAAGTGTAGACGTAGAACTTTGCGTGCGCGCACATGTCAAACTCTCCTCAGCTCCAATGACATGATCGCTGCGTCAACTCGTGTCGAATGCTACGTACATAGTTAAACTCTGTACTACTTTGTACCACGCACCTCTATGTTCATCATTCACAACAAGGTTTTCATGACCTCACCCCCGTAGTGCAGAAGCAGATTTTTCTTCACACTCACCTAATGAAGATCTTTTTCATTTGAAAAGTTTTTTTCTTTGCATTGAGAAAGAAAAAAAAACACCTTGACCATCGCGTCTAAGACTTTTTCCCTGAGAGATTAAATTCTCATCTCGATAGATACGCGATCTCCTCTGCCATAACTTTCTTCTCCACTTTCCGTTTGAAATCCTGAGGCTGCCTTGGCGCACGTGCCCGCCGCTGTACGCGGTGCAGCTGCTATTGGCTTTGCCGCCGCCGCTGCTCTGGCTGCGGTCTTTATTGACCCATAAACTTCTAGAGCTACTTTTCATCTTTGAGCGAAGTGCTGAGATGATGTAGAAGATATTTCTTGCTGTTCCTGTTTGGCATGAATAGTTAGTCTGCTAATCACCCTTTTTTGTTTATCTCTTTTCACGCTATAAAAAATATGTGTGGCCACAATATAAGTTAGGGCCGAAAACGTTGACGTCAGAACTGTATCATACGACGATATCTCGTACAAGAATACATGTGTTGCAGGACTAACGAGTCAAAAAAGATGAAGTTTTTACTGCAATTCATGATTTTTGTTATAATGCGATACAGGTGCGCATGTTGCTGGAGGAAAACAACGTTGCCGGCGAGCCGAAGCCCTTCAGGATGGCCAGGGACGTGTACAAGTCTTGCATGGACAAGGACGGCATCGAACGACTCGGGCTAGAGCCGCTCAAGAGAATCCTCAAGGATTTGGGAGGTTGGCCAGTGCTGGAAGGAGACCAGTGGAGCGATCAGGGATACATCTGGTACGAGCAGGTGAGGAGAGCTCAGCGAGAAATATAAGTACTTCAGAGGTCTCTTTTACTTCAACATCTTGCTCCACAGTCAATGTTTGAACTAGGGATGTGTTTCCAGCTGAAACTGCGGCCAAGCCCAAGCCTCTGACATTTGAGGCTTGGCTTGATGTTGATTTGGCATTATATAGCGGATATGTCAATAGTCCATAGAGACCTCAAGCCAGGTTCAGGGTCTGAGACCACAAGCCTCGGGTTGCGAAGCCGACTTTGAGCCGGAATGCATCCCTAATCTGAACCTTAAAGCTCTGGACAGGGGGAACAAGACTGACAAGCTCTACGCCTGTTCCAGGTGTACAAATTTCGCGACATGGGCTACTCGGTTGACTACTTCGTCGACTTCTCGGTGACGACGGACTTGAAGAACTCGTCTTGGCGCATCCTGGACCTTGACCAACCTGGCCTTGGTATGAGCAGAGAATACCTCATCAAGGGCATGCAGGACGAAGACGTTCAAGTAAGACTTGTTGCGGCCCGAGCCAAACAAAAAAAAATGGAGCATTCCTCTTGGCTCACACGGTGTACTGGGGGGGGGGGGCAGGTGCAAACCAGGGATTTATGAGTTTGTAGCTGCAGGAAAGTTGTTTTCCCGCCATAAATAAATTCGAATTATGCCGTAACACGTATGTTTTATTAATGTTTTTGGCCCCCAGATAAGCAAGGGGAAAAAAACCGCACAAATCTCTTTACTTGACGATAAATTTCGTTTGTCGAGGCTCTTGCTTTAATTGAATTGCACTTGGGGAGTTGGGTTGGCGATGATTTAGTAAGATGAGACAGTTGACAAGCGTACTACGGACGTGCGCAGGTGCTCCAAAAGTGACCCGATCCATGCTCAGGCTGTACAGAAAGTGCACAATGACTGCGTTCACTTGACTCCAGATCAGCACTTGCAAAGAAGATTTCGCAAGTGGGACCAGCAAGAAAACTGCTATTGCATCCCGGAGCCCGAAGAAGATTTTCGGATGGACACAGTTACCTGATGCAGTTAAATTGTGAAATTCCCACTGGGGACACTTTGAAGAAAGTGGTCACAGCTTTCATTTTGCAAAAAGAGTTTTGCAGATCAGACACAATTGGATTGCTGAAGTTCACTTTTGCTGCGCTGTTCTTGCATGCTGTCGGCTTATTTAGAAATCATGCGGGAAAACATTGATGCCTACTTTAGGATGCAATAACCTTGCTGAATCTGGTCCGATTTGCAAAATTCTTTTTGCAAATGGCAATTTTGACTGGCCTCTTCCAAATGAGCCCTGTCACGCCTTTGTACGCCCGACGCAGCCTGAGCAATCAACCTTTTCCGACACGTTTTGCTCCACCCTGTACATTGTGCATGCTGAAGGGGGAGGCAGCGAGACAGAAAAGCGTCGAACCTGTTCAAACACATCATTCGACAAGCTTTGATCTCACTTGGAACGATGGAGAAAAAAAAGTCTGAAAGTTGGGAGTAGCAAAAACAATGACTTTTTTGCACATCCAAGATGCAAGTCAAAAGCAAGCTTTTAATCGCTGTGTTTACTTACTGAGCTTTTTGCTCTGCTCTTAGGCCTACCTCGACTACATGATCGATGTCGCAACCTTCTTGGGCGCGGACTCGGAGCGCGCACAGAGAGAAATGAGAGAAATTCTGGTCTTCGAGATGACTTTGGCCAACTTTTCCCTGCCTCGAGAGGAGCGGAGGAACGCGTCGAGGTTGTACAACCCCATGAAGGTCAAGGACCTTGTCCAGTTCGACCCGCACACGCCGTGGCTCGAGTACATAAACAACATCCTAACGGATGACATCATACAGGTGTCTATTGTCGAAACGACAAGTGATGTGTTGGTGTGGCAGAGCAGAAGACATTGAATTTCTTTTTGGCTTTTGACTCTCAAGGTCACCGATGAGGAGATCATCATCGTGGACGTCCCGTCGTACTTGGTCCAGTTCTCCCATTACCTTCAGACGGTCCCGGCGCGCATCCAGTCGAATTACATGCTATGGCGCGTGGCCGCGGCTTCCATGAAGTACCTCACGGATGAAGCGAGAAAGATCTCACTCAAGTTCTCGAAGAAACTCACCGGGAAGTCCGAGGAGACGCCGAGGTTGGTTAGAATCCAATGTCATTTTTTTCCTGCTTCTACCGCCCCAAGACTGTCAAGCTTTTGTCCTCCAGGTGGCGCACCTGCGTTGGCGCGGCCAAGGGTTCCCTGGCAAACGCCGTGGGCTCCATGTACGTCCAGAAGTACTTTAAGGAGGACGCCAAGCAGTCGGCGCTCGCGATGGTGGCGGACATCAGGAATGAGTTTCACGCAATTCTCGACGAAGTAAGACAAGATATCAGTCAAAGAAAATTGTTGATGTATTATTTTGTTATATTATCTCTTTGAGATTATAGTAACGGTATATGACTAGTTAGTGATATATCAAAAGACCGTTCTTAATAATGATGCATCTTTGGAACGTTAGGTGGACTGGATGGACGAGCGCACGAAGCGGCGAGCCAAGGAGAAAGCGAACGGTATCGTAGAGCACATCGGATACCCGTCGGAGTTGCTCTCCGTGGACAAGCTGAACGAGCTTTACTCGGGCTTGGAGCTCAACAGCACGCACTATTTGGGAAACGCGCTCAACATGACTGTCTTCGGCACGAACTACGCGTTCTCCAAGCTCCGGGAGAAGGTGAACAAGACCGACTGGATCCGCCACGGCCGCCCGGCCGTCGTCAACGCCTTCTACTCGCCCCTGGAGAACTCCATCCAGTTCCCAGCTGGCATCCTACAGGGAATCTTCTTCTCTAACGACCGACCGAGGTGGGTCTCCAAGCAAGCAAGCAAGCAAACGAACGCGGGATGGTATTTTGTCCACCCGCCCTGTAGCACGCGTCATTTTGCGGACTCACCCTGTAGCACGCCTGATTGACCTCTCTAAATGATCTGCTTTAGATACATGAATTACGGTGCCATTGGATGGGTGATTGGACACGAGATCACGCACGGATTTGACGATCAGGGCAGGCAATTTGACATGGACGGTGAGTGAAGAACAAGGCTAAGTCAGCGTTTTTCTTTTCCTCCATTGATTGGAGTTAGCAGAGCTACTGTGCATTTTGACTCATGCATTCTATGGAAAATTGTGTCTGTGGTACACAACTGTTTGCTTCCTGGAGGGGAAACTTTTCCTCAAACTGACGCCTCTGGTGCGTACAGGGTGGTCCCAGTGGTTTGTTTCTTGGCGTCTCGGCAATGTTGGCTGGAAACAAAGGGTCTGAGGAGAGCAAAGAGGTGGAAATCTATAATGCGAGTACCGAAAACCAATTTCGGTTACAAAAAAAAGGAGAAAAACCATACATCTTTGTGTCCACATTGCTGGTCTGGATGGACTTCCGCCTTGGCTGAGACATTTCTTGGCCCCTGAGGTTTGCCGCAGATCGTCTCGACCCTCGCATTCGGGGCCTCGTTGGACTACTGCAGCGTGGCGAGCAACATGTTGGCCCCATCGAGACCCGGATCTTTGCTCATCTCAGCACAGCTGGCGTGATGAAGTCCGGGACCTCTGGATCCCGGATGGACCAGGAACGTCTGTCGGGCAGCTTCATTGACAAGGGCTGTTCCAGTGACTTAATGCACGGCTTTGGTGATGAATTTGGCCCTGATTAAACTCTCTCTGGCTCCGTCCCGTGCGTGTCACGGTCCAATGCTTCTCGGGCCTTTGACGCACGTCGTCACTTGCGTAAAAAAAGCGTCGATTCAATTAGCGGATCGCTGCGGAATTTCTCTGTGCGTGCAGATTTCGCAGCGAAAACAACAACTCGATCGAGAGACGTCCGAGTGTGATTAAGCCCGATTTCACCGACCAACGTTATTGCGTCACCCCGTACGTATAAGTGTTATTGAATAAAAATAGGAGCTGATTATGGAGGTGGATTTATCGCTCCAGTTTCGTCGCTTCTCGGTCACCAGACTGTGACTAACTGTGACGTGTTTTCGTAATGCCTGGAAGAGAAAAACACACAAAGCTTTTGTTTTCACCCTGTATTCTTGAGCAGCTGACTTCTCAAATTGCGTCAAAAGTTCGGGAAAATACGTCAAGTGCTTTTTGTCACTCGCGCCCGCTCTAATTGCTCTCTTTGCCTCTGATGTATACAAGTGGGCGCTGCTCGAATTAGCAGAGCTCTTTTTTTGTGTCTGTTGTTGTCTTGAACAACTTTTCTTCTTCGCCTTCTCCCAAATAATGAGAATACGGATGTGTTGTCTATAAGGCACTCTGGCCAAAAGTTTCTCCTTCCAAAAATCTTGCTGCAGAATGTCTTTCACGCATGAGGAGTTTCTGTGGCGGCGACGGCCGGATTTTTCACTCCTGTTTACCTCTCAAAAGAGAGAGAAGAGATATATGTAGTAAGTGGCAGTACAGTAGTACTGTATTGGAGCTCTTCTCTCGCTTCTTCTTCGAAATTACACCCCACAGACGACATCTGAAAGAGAAACTTCTTCGTTTCTTTCATCTCCTGTGAATTAAAATTCACCAACAGCTGTTGGCACCCTGTACAATTTCGGCGAAAGCTTCTTCAGCGTACGATTTCCCATAATCTGCACAGAGATGAGGATGTGACAAGAATACGATGGGTGAACAATAATTACGCAGCTCCATGAGAGAGACAGAAAAATGCAAAGTGCAGGCTATGAAAATCCCATAATTTTCATTCCTCCTCCCTCGTCGGTGGACGCAACTTTCTCCTCGTGGCCGCATAACGAATTGGACAAAGCTAGACACGTGTAGCAAGTCAGACAGCGCAAAAATCCATGTAACTTGGTCAAGAACAACTCCATGAACAATGGCTGACAACTATGACTTGGTCAAGAACAGGCCTATGGACGATACCTGTGACTTGGTCAAGAACAACTGGACAATGGATGATAACTATGACTTGGTCAAGATACCTGTGACTTGGTCAAGAACAGGCCTATGGACGATACCTGTGACTTGGTCAAGAACAACTCGACAATGGATGATAACTATGACTTGGTCAAGATACCTGTGACTTGGTCAAGAACAAGCCTATGGACGATACCTGTGACTTGTCAAGAACAACTGGACAATGGATGATAATTATGACTTGGTCAAGAACGAGTCCATGGACGATACCTGTGACTTGGTCAAGAACAAGCCTATGGACGATACCTGAGACTTGGTCAAGAACAACTCCATGCACAATGGCTGATAACTATGACTTGATCAAAACAACTCCATGAACAATGGATGATGACTATGACTTGGTCAAGAACAGCAGATCATTATGTCTTGGTCAAGAACAAATCCATGGACAACGGATGCGAACTGCTGGGGCTCCACATCAAGTTGTACACTCAGTCCAGGAATCGATTTTTAGTGAAAGGTTTTACTTATCAATTCAACACTTAAACTCATCGTCTCGGCCTTGTAGGGTACTACTACATTGAACAGTTTAATGTGAGCCCCCAGTTTACCCTTGGCCAAGAACAACTTGATTGACCAGGGACTGTTAACTATAACATTGCAGGGAACAACTCCTTGGAAAATGGATATTAACTCTAACTTGTTGAAGACCAACGCTGTCTGCTGCTGTCGCACTTTGTCCAGAACTAGTTAGCGAACAACAGCTGCGACTTGAAGCATAATCACACGCCCGGTAATTTTAGCCTAAGGGGATATTTGAAGCCCAAGCTTAACGCTGAGTTGCTTCCTGAATTTCCTCCAACAAGTGCGTGAGGGATTTCTCTAATGCCGTGTCCGGCGTGGTGATTTAGAATGCGCAAACTGTGTTTAAGTCCAAATGAACAAACACTTTCAAGCCTTGCATATGTTGCGTCAGCCTCGACAAAGATCCCAGGCACAATTGGAGCTTTTATCCTTTGGTTTAGTTTGTTTCGACCGTTTCCTCTCTGTGGCTTCGCCTCCAAAAGGATTCAGGAAGTTTCTCACAGCGGTTCTTTGTACTACACAGGAAATCTGGTCGACTGGTGGGAGCCGGCGACCAAGAGCAGTTACTTGGAGAAGGCCAAATGCATTATCCAGCAGTACGGGAACTACAGCATCGAGCATCTTAACCTCACGCTCAACGGCATCAACACTCAAGGAGAGAACATCGCGGACAACGGAGGCATCAAAGAGGCCTACAGGGCCTACAGTAAGCTTGATTGACTGACTTGCAGTGGTGGCAGAATTAGGAGTTCTACAAGCGTGAATGTGGAAAATGGCCTTGGATAAGTTCAGTGGGTTGAACGTCATCGAGAGCAATACATATGCCTGGGTCTTCTTGTATTGGGGAGGTTCTTAAAGAGGTCCATCATGAAATTGGGAGTTTTTTGCACTTAAACTTGTGTGTTCGGCTTTCACGCCATCGAGGTTGTCGAGTTTCATGGTCTTGATGGTGTCATAGTCATTCTGGTTCTGGGTTATCCAGGATCGACTCCTTTTGCTCGTTTTAGAGGGTTGAATTCACACTTCCAGATGTTTCGTGGAATGACGTAGACTAGTCGATCGGACTCTTAAATGTATCACTTGAAGATGCACGTGAATGTTGTTTCCAGACAACTGGGTGCTCCGCCACGGTCGCGAGGAGCAGCTTCTCCCTGGTCTCCAGCGCTACTCGCAGCGTCAGTTGTTCTGGGTGAGCGCTGCCAACGTCTGGTGCGCCAAGTACAGAGACAAAGCGCTCAAGCTGCGCGTCCTCACCGGCGTCCACTCGCCGGACAAGTTCAGGGTGCGCGGGCCATTCTCCAACATGAAGGAGTTCGCCGTTGACTTCAGCTGCCCGCCAGGATCGCCCATGAACCCGGAGCACAAGTGCCAGGTCTGGTGAGGAACAAGAAACAACAACAAGAAGCCATATAAAATTTAATCATTGATGTCTGAGCCAGCGAGAGTGAGAGCGTACGTACTTATCGCGTATACTACGTACTATATGCTGTATACAACTACTGTGTGAGTCACAAGAACACAATAGGTGTGTGTGTGTGTGTGTGTCAATATTCAAATCCCTGTAATGCCAATCTTGGTCATCTTTTCGACCACCAGAGGAGGAGACAAGCCAAAGCTGAAATCTAGTGACACCATAGCGTAAAAGCCTCCTACATTATTATTACACACAAGCCTGGTTTTCTTTTCCTCTGATTTCTCTCGATTGTTGCTCTCATAGTTCTTCTATCAGTGACTGTATTGACATTTCAGCTTCAACTTCTTATAATCTCACTCATTCTGTATTGTTTATCTGACTCACGCCCTACAAAGAATCATTGTTATTAAGAAGATATAGCAGCAACTTCTTGTGTTCTCCCAAGACAGATGCAGTACGGTTTTTTGCCTTGGTCATTTTTTTGTTCTGTCATCATCTGAAAGTTGCGTGACTCTCTGTGTCGCAATGAAAGAACACACAAGATGTCTAGAGAAAATGCTGCAACGACTACAGACGACTTTCCCCGTAACACCCTGTACCTTCTTCCTCCTCTGTAATCTAAGCCAGTGCCTGAACTTCGAATGAGTCGAGTGAAAAAGCGATCAGTGAAAGAGACACATTTTTGCGTAATCCTGGAGGAAAAGTCATTTTTGTGTGCGAAGTTACCCTTATCGACAACGTACAACGTTCGTATATGTACTACTCGGATGTACTGTATCAATATTTTAGTACAATAAACGCGGTTAAATGTTCTTTTTACAGATTGAGGAGGGTCGATTTATACGAGAAGAAACAACGTATGCGCGCGCCACGAAAGAGCCTTACTTTTACCTCGGCAGGTGTGTTATTAAAAAGCGATCACTCACTTCTCTTCACTTGTACAAAGAAGTGTCGAAGACTTAAGCAATCTAAGTTTAGCAAAGAAATTTCCACGAAAAAGTGCGCCTTAGGCAAAAGCAACTTGTGAAACGAAAAGTTTGCACATAATCAAAAGGCTTTAACTCAATCGATATACAGATGAGACGCACAAATCTCTTGCCAGTGAAGGTGCAACAAAGAGCTCTAGAATCGTGCTACAAGTGGACAGAAATTCTTTCCCGTCACAACTGAGTTCAAATTTGTTCGGTGAAGAGAAATCTCCGGATGCTTGAACGCAGTAATTCAGGCTCAGCGGGGGCAACTTCATCAGTCAGGAATGCTTCATGTCCGGCACCAACCAGATCAAAATTATGCGTCGTCAACCTGTTGGCTTTCGTTAATAACTTGACACAGGCTGTACCATGCAAAAGTACCACCATTTTCACAGAAGTAGAGGATGTTGAAATGCCCGCAGGACACTTTTTTTGCTCACACTGTCATTCGCCTCCGGACACCGGTGTTGTCGGCATATTTTCATTCTCGCTAATGGTCATGCTCACTTCTCCCAAAACAATATAAATTTGGCTTTTTGAGGATATGATTGTCCCCATAGTTGATCTGAGTGTTGCAAAGAAGTCGCGGGTGTCGTAGTCCGGACCGTTGTCCAGATACCTGTTTTAACTGGCAAAAAAGCCGAGAGCGTCATTGTCCAGATCATCAACCTCAGTAGCGAGCATTGCTGGCGAGATGCTCCGCCTCAGCAGCGAATGTTGCTGTCCAGTTGTCACCCACAGTGGACATTTTTCCTGTACTTTATACCATCCACATTACGAGAAGTCATGACACGTGTGACAGAGACTCAACATTCCAGAGGAGCTCCAAGTCTCAACAGTCCAGAGGGGTTCCAAGTCTCGACAGTCTAGAGGAGCCACGAGTCGGGATCACCCTGCCTATGCCAGGGGATCATACTAGGAATGGTCTGAGTTTGCATAGTGCTGGACATCCTATACTAGTGAATAACTATATGAATGCTACGAGAGATGGGAGAGCTGGCTGTGCTCTGATACTCTCCCTGACTGAGACTGCCAACATCTTTGCCAGACTGATGCCCTAAAAGTGGGGGGATCGGCTGCCTGCTCAGAGGTTGGGGCGAGCCCCATGTGATGTGAAGCATGCAGCAAACTAAGAGGGATCGAGTTCAAAAGGACAACAAATAACTGTACAAGAACCTTTGCCATTAGAATTAGGATTATGATTGCACACAAACAAGAGCGTGTACCTTGGCAGACAGTATATGCTGCACCCTGGGAGATACACTGCTAGCATAGTAGCTGGTATAGGCACCTGCATGATACTCAGAGGATTCTTCAGCTAATGCAACACTCTCCTCCTGTTAACGACCCAAACCCAAATGACCAGGTTGAAGAGTAAGGGGGAATAGGCTCTTCGCACAGCATGTGCCATAAATCCACTAGCTGTAAAGTAGTATTTCCTGATGCAGCCACAAATCTGCTTTTCTGTGCTGATGCCAAATGTAAGCTATTGGTGAACCACTGCAGCAGAAAGGCTGTTGTCTCTGCATTCCTGGTGTGTATCATTCATGTAAAAACTGAGATGGCAAGGGCATTGATGCAGTGTTATGGTTATGCATCAGCTAACGCACCACACCTTCTGAAGTTGTTCTGCGCATATTAACCATATCATTAACCAAGAAATCTTGGACTCCACACTACCTGGAGCACAGCTGATAGTGTCAGGATGTGCCTCTTTACAGGTTCACACGAGCTGCATGTTGCTGACTTTGAACCGGGCCATCCATTGTGGCATAATTAGTATAATGGTTGACCTGATTATCATAATGGGAAGGCATTTGTTGTTATTGAAGATGATGGCGTCGAGTTTAAATCTTACCAATGTCAGGAGGGTGCTTATTTTGTCTACGTAGATGGAAACTAGTGTTTCTGACACTGAAACACCACCAGGTAAATGAACCTTGCAATTATTACTTACTATTCATGTTCTTTGGGTGAAAAGGTGCTGATTTTGAAAGCATTAGGACATGCATGACAGCTGGCAGTCTGATCATCCCTACTGGCTATCATCTCATCTTTCTGTCCAGATAAGTGATACTGCCTTCTTTTTCACTCATTGGGGTATCTTGTCCCTTTGGGTTGTTTTTTTTTGAAATCCCCCACCTTTTTCCCAAGATTCTGATGCCTTCAGTAGTTTATGTGTGCCAAGTAAAGTTGGCCTCACTGAGCATCAGAATTAGATTTATTGCAAACCTGGATTAAATCTTATGTAAATTTGTTACTTTCGAAATATCAGTTACCATTGTCTCCTTGTTCACACCCTTCACTTATGGGCACAGTTCCTTTTGAGCATCCTGAGGCTCTGAAAAATCAACATGTTCACACTTGCGTGGTGACAGCATGTGTGAATGAATTATACAGATGCAGTGGAGTTGTCACTCATTCCTCATGAGAAGAAGTGTTTCAACGCTTATTCAAAAGTCAGTGAAATTTGCTATGAAAATTACTTTGCTATATTTTGTCAAATAATTTGTCTTCCCCTCATTGATTTTGTTATGTCTTGTCATATATGCCTATGAGAAACCTCTTTCACACAGATAAAAAACAGTGTACCGTACACCTCTACATATGGCCTATTAAACAGCCACATGATGAGGTATTTTGCTGGACATAGTCAGGAATGGTACACACAGGAGAAAGTAAAATCCAAAAGACATGGAGCAACATTGCACATGCTATTTGACAGGCATAAGCAGCATCGAAATGGGAGAAGAAATCAGAAACTGGCCTTTCATGCTCCTCCTTGTCCTTGTGTAGGATAGAGGGATTGATAGCTATTCCATGAGATTAACAGGAAAGTTATTGGAGCCGACATGATAGCTTACCACAGGGTTGGGGAAGGTCAAGGAAGAACTAGACATTTTTCTTTTATGCCGAGAATTCTACCATAGCATCTGATGCATCCCGGGTTAATTTTAGAGATTTCAGACTCTCCTCATTTCGCAATCAACTTCTATTCCATTTCTTGCAGACAGTGGACCTTATTCATTTGATGGCATTCCATGGGACTGTGACTGTCTTGCCAACAGCTGCTCACCAACTGGTGTTGGCAATTTTCCCACTTGTACTGGACCATCAGTGGAGACCAGAACCCCCAATCGTGCAGGTCTCCTTTGTATTTCCCTGAACTACTGTGTCAATTATAATTTGAAATTCTGGTCACAGAATGCGGTTGCACCTGTCCTACGGGCTATTCTCAGTATGTTGGCAAGTGCTACCGTTATGTAGAGGACAATCCAAAAGATTGGGAAAGTGCCAAATAGGCACGCATTGACAAGGGTGCCATATTGGTGCAGCCTAGAACTCCAGAGGAATTGCCCTCTTTTCTCCAAGCGGACCATTTGTTGCTGATGATACGTATGCCATGATACTGATGATAACAGAATGATGTAACTTCCAGGTATGAATATGTAGTTGGTGGAGGTTCCATTGACCTATCCTCTCCTCTTTGGGACCAAGGTCACCATAAGCCAGACCAACCAAATGATGTCTGTGTTTACTTCTCAGGCAATGGCAATGTAAATTGCGAGCCCAGACTTGCCATCAGAATGGTGAATATGACTGTGAGATTGCACTTGCACCAGGTAAATGAGAAATGTTTCTTGCCTATGCATGCACAAGTGGACAAGCAAAATGACAGGGGATTATGATGTGGGGACAGTTGATAATGGTGGTAGGGAAAATAGGAGTTAGATAGAGGGTAGCAGTAGGTTACTGTTACCTTTTTAATTTTATTCCTTCATTTTTCACAAAGAGCATTTTTTGCATTTTTCCAAGGAGACTTCCCATTCCAAGCTGCATTGCACTGGGGTGAAAACGATCCAAGGGATCTGGACATCCATAATCAAGTCTTCAGCCCACCAACACCTCCGTGTGAGGTCTTCTTTGGCAACAAGGACTGCGGGGTAGTCAGTCTTGATGTTGACAATACCCAGGTAAGATGCTGACCCATTCATTTTTAAACTGGAAAATTATTGATGTGCTCTGCATGTGGTTTAGGGGGGAGAATTTGGACCTGAGACAATCACCTGGACAGACCCAGACACCTGGTCTATGTGTTTGACTGGTCGGGTGAGTCACCCCTCTATCAGTCTGAGGCATACGTGGAGTTCTCTGTAGCCTGTGGGTCACCCATCCGGGTTGACGTGCCATCATTCCCAACTTTGAATCACAGGTTGGTTTGCTTGCACACTTTTGTCTGCAATGCTTCTCCTTAAACCTTTTTTCCACTTGTGTCTTCATTCTTCAGGTGGTGGGTGGTTGCATGCATTGATCGATCTGCTGGTTTCCCCTCTATCCCCTCGATGTGATATAGTCCACAACTATATCACATCGGTTGAACCAGGTTTCGTCTGCTAGTAGACCTAAACACCTGCTCTATTGCTTTTGTGGACATTGGCAGCTCAAAATAAAAATTAAAGCATCCTGATATACCTTTTCATGAGCAGAAGAGACATAGTTCGGTTAGGTTTGTAGCATGTGGCTGGTAATCACCAGGTAGGGGTGTGTAAAGCACCTCTACATGCAAAATCAGAGAAGGTGGAGACGTTTCCTAGAGGTGAGAGTGTTGAGTTAACTGAAGAATCATCTGAGTATCATGCGGGTGCCTATACAGGATGTGCTGAATTAGCCCAACTCATATCCTTCCTAGTACATCCCCCTAAGATAGGCAGGGTGATCCTGACTGATACCTCCTCCAGACTTGGAGCTCCTCTGAACAGTCAGTACTTGGGGCTCCAGCAGAATGCTGAGTCTCGGACACTCTGCGGATGACTTCTCATAGAATGGATGGCATAAAGTACAGTAGCAATGTTCGCCGCTGACGCATGAAAATTTGAAGCAGTTTCATCAACTTCAGTCACCTTAATAAGCCTCTCTCTACAGTTGTATTCCTTCCAAGCACCACGATGGGCAGCCTTGCCATTACTGAACCTCTGTTCTTTATATGGCCCTTAACTATCAAGTCATGTTGAAATTGCTTCAGGACTAAAGGTATATTAAGTCTTGGCCAAGTCAACATCAACATAGTTTCCACATCAAAACGTTCCTTTCTTCGGAGAAGGCTTCAATGTTATACCAATACTCACAATTTACCGTATCATTATACAGCCCCGGGAACTTCGCCGTCATACACACTCTGATCTCAAAGGACGAACAACTTATGCAATACAGTGTAGTATTGCAATTTTCTTTAGCTCAAAGTCTATTATTTTAAGTGTTTATTATGCGAACTCCTCCGCGGCAGTGACGACGCTGTTGTGGCCACCGAGTGCCTCCTCTGTTGCTGTCACATCGCCGCGGCATCGGATCCCCCGCCGCCACCGGGCCCGATCTGGGGCGAAGGCGGAGGAGGGATCTCCGGGTCAACGACGATGCCGAGAACGGCGGCAGCTCCTGCCGCGCCGGGCAGCAACCCGCCGCCGACAATGGCTCCGCCGCCCACGATGACACCAGCCGCCGCTCCTGCAGCTGCCGCTGCTGCCGCTTCCCCGACGATGTTGTTTCCCCTCGAGTCGAAGTTGTCGATAGAGGGATCTGCGGCCGCCTCTGCCAGGTTCGTCACACTTTTTGACTTGACGCACTGGAAGTCGACGTGGCGAGACTTGGCCTCCTCCTTCTCCCAGGACATGTGAATGAATGGCCGTTGTACGTAGTTGTAAATGACCTAGAACACACAAAAAAAAACTTGAGCCAACTCACCCCCCATGTCTAACTTAAGTAATATAAGTTCAGTGCATGCTCAACAAAGTGTTGAGTGTAAAGTTTAAAGTTAAAGAACGTCCAACCTAAGCTTTAGTCCAGTTAAGTGGGCAGAATTAAAATCCACCAATGATCTTGTCACAGGGACGACAGGACAAGGACTTGGCACAATCTAAATTAGGGCTAAAACACGTAATGGAAGCAACTTGCACGTGATTACCTCAGCCTTTCCTCCAGGCCTCTTCTTGACTTTTTCCTTGTGCGTGGGGTGACCTTCAATTCCGAGCTTGACTTTCTTCAAGCCACGTTCTCTCAACACCTGCTTGGCCACGTCCCTGTTCTCCACGTACCTGAAGAACCTGTACAGCGGCGTTGAGACAATGGTCTGCGTGTACTCCTCTCCCATCTGGGGCGGGAAATCTTCGTCCCACTCAATTTGGTCCTCGTCAACCAATATGACAATGTGGCACTCGCGGTCGCCGCGCGAAGCGGCAATCACCTGGAGGAAAGTTAGCCCAGTTATCAATTTTGTCCATCTTGAACAGACCTTTGTCACTTACCATTTGCGGCAGTATGAGTTCTTCGAGAAATGCCTCGAATTGTTCTTCAGCACCATCATTGGACAGCTCATGCAGGAGGCCTCTAAGGTTGACGCACTTGACGGTGGCAGCAGTGAACGGGAGCATGAAGTAGTCGCATGCCTCCCGCAGCTCGGCCACCGAGACGTGAGGAGGGCAGTTGATCACACCAGTCTGGTAGTATTCGAGCATCGATCCGAACACTGAGGCCGAGACGCCTTCGGCCACTTCAAACTCGCCCCGCGAGTTCGGGTGGAAGTCGAATCCACTGCTGAACATCCTTCCCAGCATGGTGTCTGGATGGGCAGTGAATAACGACGGCGTCACCACGAACCGAGTATCGTCCACCACCAGCGTGATCTTTGTCTCGTCGCCGGCCAGCGGCTGCTGTGACGATCCCGAAGTCGGCAAGGAACTTGTGGAACCCGCGCACCCGGACGCCTTAGGCGACAATTGATGGTAGGCGGCGGCCCGAGCTGTACGTAGGAGTGCTCGCGACCCCGACTTGAACTCACGCTTCTCTTGGCCCTCCTCGTCCGAAGACGACTCGACATCCAGGAAACGCCGGCCACCGTCGCCCTTGTTCATGTCGCCGCCCCCACTGCCTTCTGGGTTGGCGCAGGCCATTTTCTCGGAGACTGCAAACGGTGGAATTCGCCCAGTGGGGACCCTTCCACGTGATCAGGATGGGCCAGATCGTCAAAATGATGGTGAATGACAAGGAAATCACGTAACCTCAGAGCACAAAGTGAGCAGACAACGAAACTCTCAAGCGCCTAAGCAGCAGCACTCCCTGCTCAGACGTCACTGCTCAAAGCAGGTCAGACTGCAGCGTACCAGGTTGTAGCGCCAGCGGTGCCATTCGTCTGTCATTGATCTGACGAGCAGTGAAGTCAAGTCAGATCATTGGTCCGCTACAAGTCGAACATCATGGACATACTCCGCGTCCACACTCTGAGACTTGGCGGCGTTGGACTTGGAAGCTATCATGTCCACCACGGACGTCTCCATGTAGTTGTTCCATGCTACCGTTAACTATTTTGAGGACTGGACTCACTAAAATACAAAATGAATGAAAATACACATGGCGATGACCTCGAACCAGATGTACTAGGGAGACTCGATATTATTGAAACTCTCGTTTAAGCAATCCTAACATATGTACAACTGCAAGTGTTCTTCACTCATCGCGATCACGGATTCTCCATAAGCTTTGGCTCCGGGAACTTGATGTCGGGGAATTTGGTCATGTCCGTGCCGGCGGACCCGCCATACTGCTTGGCCACCTTCTCCAGCTCCTTCTTGAGATTATCCTCGGTGGTGGCGTCCGCGTCCACAAGCTTCCCGCCGGCGCGTTTCTTCTTGGTCTCGTACTCCCTAACTTTGTCCACGAACAGCTGCTGGATGGGATCTGACGATTTCTGCGCCGCCGCCGCCAGAGGCGCAGCAGTGGTCGAGACCGGACGCCAAGCACCGACCGAGGTAGCGGCGCGGAGGGCCATCGACACGGAGGACCTTAACATGGTGGACGCGTAGAGACACTTCCAAGTAACAGACGAGGACAGCAGCAGTAGCACAGCAACAGCTGACTTCAGCTTGCACGGCCCAATTTCTTTAGGGGCGGTGAGCCTGGCGCAGCTGACGTACTGCGCTGAGGCCCGATATGGTTCAACTCTGAATTGTCGGGCTGAACGGGCCGAAGGAGTCGGAGCAGTGACGACGGCAAAACATTTACATGGGTACGCACAATGCCATTCAGATAAATGTGGACTTTCTGCCTTAGAACCTGTGATTCTTTTTCTAGAGCTCCCTAGGCTTGTAGGGTCCCCGCTTCGCCTCATGGGCCTTGAAGCCCATAGTGGCCTTAGAATACCCAATAGCCTTGACAAGAGATATCACTCTCGCTGGTCATCTGACCTGCTCGAACTCCGTTATCTTGGCACCTGACTTTTGCAGTGACTTCATAGCCAAGTTTCACTCATGCCTTAGTGTTACATCTACATATGCCTACTTTCAATCAGGACGAAGTTGCAAAAAAATCCGGAATTATATGGACGCTCCTCTACATCGTTGCTCTATTTATTATCTCCATGCCCATCCCTCTTGTCCAGCGCCCTCACGGCTTTCTCGAGTTCGAAGAGGTGCTCATCTTCTGGATCAATCTCACGCATACAATCAGCTAGGTGGTAAAGATAGTCCTTGTTGGGGCCGCTGGGGCCCTCGGAGGCGTGGATGATTCGCGCGGCGTCAGCAACCGCCGTGGGACCCGCATACAGGCGGTTGCTGGGACAGCCCAGGTATAGCGTCACCGTCTCCGGAGCGGCGGCGTCCATCTCCCCCTGATGATAGAACGTGGCAGTCAGTTTTTCGTAGCCGCCCTTTTCCCGGTGGTCGAGGACCGCGCGCACCTCGTTCCGCCAGACGACGTCGTCGATCTCATAGGCTACGCCCCACACTCGGTCTCCTGGGTTCTCCGAGGGCAGAAGGTTCACCACAAGCCCCGGAGAGCCTGAATCATGTAAGAAACGCTTGAAAACACACGAACGAAGAAGCAAGTCCAAAGCGATTATTCAGATTTGCTCCAGTTCTTTGAACAGCACTAGCAGTCAGCTTGGACCTTGGATACAGAGCCCTCCATTCAACGAGGGTCTTCGGACCATGGAAAAGTGGCCTTCCAGTATCCCAATCAGCATTAAGGCTGAAGAAGCTCTGGCACCTTTGAACAACATAGCGGGTTCTTCATTTAAGGGTTGCACCAGTGGAGAAATTGCTTAGATGCATGCGTCGTGATGACTGTTTGACTGGGATGTAGTCAGACACCTCAGATAGTTATCTGAATGAGTCTCTGCACGCGGGTGCAATTTGACGCCAGAAAGGGTCAGTGGATTCAAGAAAACTGAAAAACGACCCCGACGCTCACCCGGTACTCCCCGGTGGTCTTCTGACAGCCACCAGAATCTGGAACGAAGGAATAGAATCTCCTCTTCACAGCCGTCTACTCGCTCTCGTGGGGTCGTCCTTGCCTTCTCCTGTATCCCCTGACGTGTCCCACCAACTTTCTCTTGAACGGGTAGTCCATCTTCCAGATGAGCGACCCGTACCCGAAGATCCACACCATTGCAGAGGTGTCGTCGACGGACGTGACGAAGAGGTTAGGTCCACTTGAGAACCCGCTGGTGCCGGGACAAGAAGAAAATAGTACCACTAGCGGTGACAGTGCAGTGCGCTGCAGGGTTGCCACTTTGATCGATTCGCGACCTCAGATTCATATTTGGCAGGAGAGACTAACATTCAGCGCTCAGAAAAAAATCTGCCCAAATGCTCACAAACGAAAATGCGCCCAGAACGATATCTGTTTGAGGACCAATCTGTTACTACTTTCTTGCAGATGTTTCTGTCACTGAGCGTTCATTATTGCTTGATGTCCACTCAATAACATCTTTGCTAAGACAGATTTATTCGCTCTGGGGCTGGAATTGGATGCATCTTGGTGAAAGAGTGGTAGGAAGTGACTATGAACCCTTTGGCCTATCTGTCCGGTCGCACGTTTTCTCTGATCTGGTCCTCCTGGACTTTGTCACACCTGGCAAACCTTGTCTGCAGTGCGGAGTCGCCACCGCACCACAGCAGAGCAATAGCAAATAGCACATTGCAAAGCTAGGAAACGCGAACTTTTATTTGACCCGCCGGCAACGTGAATCCGGAGGTCTCGTCAACCCGGGAAGCCGCCGCCGGGGACGCCGATCGCCTCCTTCACCATGGCCGCCTCCGTTGTTGTCGACGACGTCGTGTGGAAGCAGTGGGAAAAGGGCGGAAAAGTCGAATTGTGAGTCGTACCTCGGTTCGTCGCGCGATCTTCAAACTTGAAATTGAAAGGAATGATCGAGGCCGCTCGTTCAGTCCAGTCCGGACCTGAGGCCAGACATAAGCCTCAAGTAGTCGCAGTTTGACCAAGTTTTCTCCCACATTTTCAGCTTGAAAAAAGTCAAGAGCCGCCTGCCCAGCTCGTCCAGCCCCACGTCGACGCCATGGTCGTGCCTGCCGGCAAATGCTGGAGGTCCTGATTCTGGCGTCCGCCGCCTGGTATACGAGCTGCTCTGGAAGGCCGTGCGAGGTTCTCTCAAGCGGGAGCTGGCGGTTCAGGCTATAGGCGAGATGGTGAGGATAGGTTTTCTTCTTTTTGTACCCGTTCGAAGCTATCAAGGGACTCTTCTTGACTTTAGGTGATCATGCATACTGAACTCGCCAGCCTGATTCCGGATGTATTCGTCTTGCTCGATATCGAGACCTCGGCCGGCGGCGGCGAAAAGAAGGATGATCGAGAAAGGTTCAGAGTTCTTCTCAAGGACGCCGAAAAGTTCCTGCCCGAGGGAACCCTCAAAGAGAGGCTGGAGATTGAGACGCTGGGTGACGTCGGCATCTTAAAGAATCAGCGAAAGTTCTTCAACACGGTTGTCAAGCTCAAGACGAAGTTATTGTGAGTTGTGCAGTAATTGCTTGCTTGCTTCAATGCTTGATTAATTCACCGCTTCGTTCCTACAGTTACAAGCAGCAAAAGTTCAACTTGTTCCGCGAGGAGTGCGAGGGTTACGCCAAACTGATCACAGAGCTGAACCAGGATTTGTCTTCTGTCACTGCATCTGAGATCCTGGGCATGATCAAGTCGGTCATCGGTTACTTTAACCTGGATCCCAACCGCGTGCTCGACCTCATCCTCGAGTCCTTCGAGTGCCAACTCAATCACCATGAGTTCTTTGTCAATCTGCTCAAGCTGTACACGCCCGATCAGCAGACCCTCAACGAACTTCTAGGGTTCAAGTTCAAATTCTACGAAAGCGAGGTAACCGCGAAAGTCATCCCTCGTTCTGTGTGCACTTCGTCACCACCCGCGCATGTCCGGTGCTTTTGATTACATCGAGTATATGATGTCCGTTACCCATTGCGGTCAGGTAAATTCACCCTCGAACTACCGGATGCTCTGATTTTTACAGGGTGACGGCGCCGTTCCACAGTCGCTGTTTAAGCAGACGGCCTTGATGATCCAGCACGACCTCCTACAGCTGGAGAACGTCTACGCAATGCTGACGCCCGAAGACGACACCATCATAGATTCAGCTAAAAAGGAGATGTCGGAAGCCGTAGAATTCGTACGTAAAATGAACGTCGTTTCCACCAAGGATAAAGAGAAGACGCCCTCAGCCGCTGAAGGCGTGGAAGAGATGGATGTCGACCAAGTTCCTGAAGAGGTATAGAATTTTTTTTCTTTTTCTTTTTAGTCCTCAGCAGCATTTTCTTGGTTCTCCAGGACTCAACTCGACATCAGAAATTCGGGCTGTTGGAGGCGCTGATCGAGGTCGGCGCCTGGAAGGAGGCCGAGTTGATCATGAGGCGCATGCCTGTTTACTATGCAGTTGCACAGCCTAGAATAGCTAAGGCCCTACAGAAGCTAATCCACCGGACCATCGAGCCGCTGCACCGGCAGTAAGAGTTGTACGACATATCTTCAAGACCGCGTCTGAAGCTTGAACGTTGTATTTAGGTGCTGTGGTAAGGCCACCGGAAGACGCACCGAGGAACACCTACCTCTGGTCAATAGTAGCGCCCCTAGCGTAACCAAAACATTTGAGGACTTCCGACGAAGTGCAATTCCCATGCTTTTGGCACTCGGACCCTACTCGAGCAACGACATCGTTCTTCTTTACAAAGTTCTCAGAATCCTCAAGGCTGCTTTGGGCATTGTAAGGCCCATAACCAACTTACTTTTGAATTCATGTTCGCTCAATCTTGTTCTTTCCACAGACTCTGGACGAGAGTGGCAAGGATCGCGAGAAGATCCCCCAGCCGTTAAAGTCCTCTGTCAGCTGCCTCTACTATGACGTCCTCACTTTAATGGACGAGCTCTTCCTGCCGGCCCTCTCTCTAGCTGAGTCCAATTGCTGTTTGGCGGAGGAGATCTGGTCTATATTGAGGATGTACCCATATCACTGCCGGTACCGCTTGTACGGCTTGTGGAAGAGTGAGACGTACACGCTACACCCGATCCTCCTTAAGAAAAAGGCGGCAATGCAAAAGAATATCAAGAGGATTATGCAGCGAATCAGCAAGGAAAACGTCAAGCCAACTTCTCGGCAATTGGGCAAGCTGACGCATAGCTCTCCAGGACTGCTGTTTGACTATGTGAGCGAATATTACTGATTGAGGACTGTCTGCTGTACTTCAACGGACTTTTTGCCTCGCAGATTCTGTCTCAAATTCAGCTTTACGACAATCTGATTGGGCCTGTTGTGGATTCTCTCAAGTATCTGACTTCACTGTCCTATGATGTTCTGGGATATTCAATCATCGAAGCGCTCAATAATCCGGAGAAGGATAGGACAAAGCACGATGGAACCAGGTATTTAGACAGCTTAATTTTTTCTGTGCACTCTACACTCCAAACCTGACGCACTGTTTTAAAGATAGACCTGGATGATCGCTTTTGACGATTCAATTCAATAACTGTGCATTTTCAGCATCTCTCTGTGGCTGCAGTCGCTGGCGAACTTCTGCGGTGCCGTGTTCAAGAAGTACAACATCGAATTAACCGGAGTGTTACAATATGTGGCGAACCAGCTCAAGATCAAGAAGAGCCTAGATCTGCTCATTCTGAAGGAAATCGTGCTCAAGATGGGTGGCATCGAGGCCGCTGAGGACATGACCAGTGAGCAAATAGATGCAATGTCCGGAGGAGAGCTTCTGCGACAGGAGGCTGGGTCCTTTAGCCAGATCAAAAACACGCGCAAGAGCTCACAGAGACTGAAAGACGCACTGATTGACAACAGTCTGGCCGTTCCTCTCTGCCTACTCATGGCTCAGCAGAGGAACTGCGTTGTCTACCAGGAGACCGAAGACTCGCATCTTAAGCTCGTCGGGAGGCTCTTTGACCAGGTAACAATCGTTAGATCTCTGCAGTATTTTGAGACGCCGCTTTTTAACGCATCCGCCTTTTCACTAGTGCCAAGACACTTTAGTCCAGTTTGGTAACTTCCTGGCGTCCACACTCTCCATAGACGACTACACCAATCGTCTGCCACCCATGAAGGATCTCCTCAGTTCTTATCATGTCAATCTCGATCTGGCGTTTTTCTTAGCCAGGTAAGATAATGTTGATCTTGCCAATGATCACGACTTCTTGGGCGGAATGATGTAACTTTTACCCTTCGTCCTTCTTCCACCCCAGGCCCATGTTTAATCATCAGATCTCGCTCAAGTTTGATGAGCTTCGCCGTTCGGGTAACAAGAAAGATTCCGATCGCCAGGCGAGGTTTGTGGAGGCGTCGGCCGCGATCATGCAGCCGGTGACAGAAGCGCTGCATCCGCTCCACTCACCTAAGATCTGGGACGACATCTCGCCGCAGTTCCTCACCACTTTTTGGTAAGTGCATGCGGTGACACTGATAAACGACATGTGCACGAATGCCATTCTCAGGTCCCTGACCATGTATGACCTGTCGGTGCCGGAGGCCGTTTACTCCAAGGAGATCACGAAGCTGAAGTCTGCGCCCGCCCGCATCGACGAAAACAAGGAACTGAACTCGACGAGGAAGAAGAAGGAGAAAGAGCGAATCAATAGTCTCATGGAGAAGATGGCGGAGGAGCAGAAGCGACAAAAGGACCACGTGGACAAAGTTATGGCCAGGTTGAAGGAAGAGAAGGACTCGTGGTTCTTCTCTCGGCAGGCGAAGATGGCAAAGAACGAGACTATCACGACGTTTCTTCAGTTGTGCCTCTTCCCAAGATGCGTCTTCACCGCGTCAGACGCCATCTACTGCGCCAAATTCGTCCACATCATCCATCTACTTAAGACGCCAAACTTCTCGACGTTGATCTGTCTTGACCGGGTAGAGATGCGCATCATATGTCCTGTCACAAAGGGTCTCGAGCTTGGACGTTTTTCCAGATATTCTGCGACATCACGTACACCGTGACGTCGTGCACTGAGAACGAGGCTCACCGCTACGGCCGCTTCTTGGCCGCCATGCTGCAGATCGTCATGAGGTGGCACTCCTCCAAAGAAATATTCGAGAAGGTGAGCTTGTGCTAATGCTACCGTGACTTCATAATACCTGGACCTGAACTTCACAGGAGTGTGTGGGCTACCCTGGCTTCGTGACAAAGTTCCGAGTCGCCACCGATAAGAGCGGCGGCGCGGAAGTCGCGTCGGGGCCGGCGATCGACGCCAGCAATCACGTGGACTACGAGAATTTTCGCCACGTGTGTCATAAGTGGCATTACAAAATGGCCAAGGCCCTCGTGGTCTGTCTGGAGTCCAAAGACTACGTACAGATCAGAAATGCGCTCACCGTCCTCATCAAGATCTTGCCGTTCTTCCCGGTCATGATCAGTCTCGCCATGGTCTTTGAGAAAAGGATCGAAAAGGTGAGAAATGCATTGATCATATGTTTTCATGCCACAAGCCTCCCTTTTGCCGAGCTTAGGTTTGTACGGAGGAGAAAGAGCACCGCAAGGACCTTTACATCATGGCCACCAGCTACATGGGTCATCTCAAGAACCGTAAGCCCCACATGCTGAAGGAGCACGAGTTCCACATTGCCAAAAAGGCAACCAGCAGCGGCAGTAGCGCCCCGAGCACGCCGCCCCACGCCACCTCGGCGGCTGCGTCGCCCAAGAAAGATAGCCGTCGCTCGAAAGATCGCAGTCACAGCAGGGAGAAGTCCGTGAGCGCCAAGCTGTCGCCTGCCGACGAGGACAAGAAAAGGAGGTCCAGCAAGTCCAGGGAGAGAAGCAGAGACTCCACTTCTAAGGTATTGGAGGCAAAAACCAGCGTTGCTTGCGCACCTCACAGCCACATGACTCTCCTTTATGTCGTTTCAGGAGAGAGGCAGAGAGGATCGCGAGAATTCGACGTCTCGGTCTCACTCCAGCAGCAGTCAGATGGGCCCGCCCTCGTCCACGATTGGGAGCGGGCAGAGCCGCAAGAGCTGCGAACCTGGGGATCAAGAAAGAGGTGAAGAATGACTGAAGGAAAAGCCTAGATGTTTCTCTTGACTTTGTCTCTCTAGACACGAAGCGACGCAAAACGGAGGTCCCGACCGCCACCTCCGCCTCCCAGGTTAGTAGAATCGCTGTCCGCTGAAGATCGAGGATCCTCAACCATTTGTTTTGAGAGAGAGAGAAAGAGAGAGAGAAAGAGAGGACAATCGTCGACAAAACTCCATTGAACTTGCGCCAGCTCTTGATCATGCTGATCATCGTTATCGTCCGTGATGGTCTCTTCTTACACCTCCTCGGAAAAAAAGCTGCAATTTTGACCGTCTCATCAAGACGTAAACGGAATTCTCTGCAGTCTTGACCGCTCTTGTGAACAAGACGCTGGGCCAACCTTCCTTTGGTTCTGCTTCTCGCCTGCAAAGTGCAAATCCTCGAGCGTAATCTCTGCTACTACTCCTGCTACTACTTCTACCCTACTTCTACTACTACTACTTCTGCACTGGCCAGCTGCAGGTAAGTGCACCTTTTCTGTCTCCTGTGCTATGCTAATCATGGTCTGACTGACAATCTAAGGACTTAAAAAGGTGGCTAAACTCACCCTCACTCCCATGTACAGCTGCTGTGAATAGGAGTACGGTTATTACGTAATCGTGCACACTCTCTTCGAGAGCAGAACCCGACGCGTCTAACTCTACCCTCAGCTCCACAACTTCGTACCCGTCGTGCGAGTCAGGAAAAGGCATCTGCACAATGAGCCAGGCCTTGAGCCTGACCTCCCAGGGTGGGGTCACTCCTCAGCCTCCAGGGATGTTGGTGCTGATATTCTTTTGCTCAATCAGGTACAGAGGGAAACGTTGAAATGAGGTCTCTGTCAAAAATCAACCGCTGGAGTACCACAGACCTGAAAGAAACCCCACGGGATGTTTGGAACAAGTTCCTGGTCCAAAGTAACGTTAGCTTTTATGCCGACCAAATGTGTCACACGAATCCAAGCATGGAGAGTGCAGCTTGAACAGTTCGTGAACTTTGGAAAAAGTCAGGTTAGGGGAAAATGAGATCAAAGCTGAACTGAACTTGCTCTGAGAGACCTCTAACATCGACAACGTCTTTGACAAGGGCATGGTTTTTAAACACGTTTTGTTCAGTACAAACTGCGGTAGTGCATTTTTTTCGTAACCCACTGGTTTATGGAATGCAGTGAAAAGTGGAGTGAAAAGCAAGATGCTTTTCACTCACTCACAAGTGAAGTTCCCGCCATTTCTTTCCATGTAGGCAAGAGACATTCAGTAATGCAAAGTCGGTGAAAACATATGTAAACCTTTAATGTGGCATCCCCTGAGCTTAAACACAACGCAGTTGTACAGCATGTCAGTACTACAAGGGGGGGGGCGTAATATATAACGTTTCAGTGTAGAGCATTTTTATTCCTTCCATTCTGTTGCTCAGCTGGTGCCAGGTGACAGCTGCGTCTGCAGCAGCTGGACCAAGTAGAGTTGCGGTTTGGCCCGAGTTGTCGAGTTCGAGTTCGTTGCACATCGATTCAGACGTGCTCAACTGAAAGGCCAAGTCAATGGTGCTTCAGTAAGTTATTCCTTGGGGGGTGGGGGGGTGGGTGCGACTGTGACCTGCCTCGTGATATTGTCGTCATTGGCATTGGGATTGGAGGTAAATCCCATGCGCTGAAGATAGACTTTACTCCAGTGAGTGACTTACCAACTTACTGAACAAGACTCTGCCAATCGACTAAATCTTGGAACGGGCTGTTTCTTTTTTTTAGCGCCCTTGAGCACAGACTCCTCCGATCATTCCGTCAGCATATTACTTGTATAAACATGTAACCTGCATACAGCTGTGTCGAGGGCAGAATCTGCTTGATGTCCGAGGCCTAAATTTATGGGCCTTGCTAGGCTCGAAAAATTCTGGTCCCCTACAGCTCCACCGGGTTTTCGATCAAGCCCCCAAAATCTGCTACAACCGCGGAATCCCTAGAAATCCCTACGTAGAGCACAGTGATCTGTTCCTTTACTTCCCTAGATAGGCTGCTGGCGCGTACCGCCCTCCTGGGTAGCTGAAATGAAGCTTGAAGTCAAAAAGATGAGAAGAAGAAGTGCGGTTTGG
>JAAUXU010053829.1_pt1 | contig 36124 bp, 36 predicted proteins | sample 7278151 | NCBI WGS metagenome assembly JAAUXU01 (sample SAMN14350113, study PRJNA611818) | marine sediment metagenome | isolation source: surface marine sediment (1.8m) | place: French Polynesia: Moorea | collected 2018-08 | reverse complement strand
TCACGGATCAGCTGTTGGTGCAAGCCCCCCCCCCCCCTCTTCCCTGTCGTCGTCACGGAAAGTATCCGGAAAGTTGTTAATCTACCCTTCCTTGGACCGTATTCGTACGTTTATTGCTGGAAAGCTTCATCGGTTCTGAGTTGCAACCCCCTGGTCTTTGGTCAGCTCATTGGGCACCCCCTCCCATGTCGCCAACAATGGTCAAAGGTCAACATTTCAGGTTGGGTTTCTCCATCACTACCGTGTGTGCGAGTTCGGCGGTGACGACTGCGTCAACACCGAGAGCGTGGTCGACCGCAAGATCGCCGACTCCTACGGAAGCGAACTGGCCAGCAACATCAGGGCCGTGATCAACGAGCTGGAACCAGTGTGCGGACTCAAGCATCTTCTGGAGTGATCCAGACTCGCCCTCATGTGCAGTTAGCAGCCGTCCGAGAGAAAATTTCTCATCTGCATTTGTTGAGCTGCGCGCTGAAGCGCAGTGTTCGAGCAATATATTACATGTCACATCCATGCTAATATTTATTGATCGAGTCTAAGAAAACACATTCAGAGCTATATTGTTTGAAGTTATTCACGAAATAGAACAAGTTGTTTCGCTGACTTCTCTAATATTTCTAACGTCTGCTCCTGTCGATGTCGGAGAGGCCGAAGGTGGACCTCTGGAGGAGCTCCTGGAAGTCGTCAATGGACGGTAGGTCGCGGCCGTTGTTCTCCCTCACGTTCTTCAGGTAGGGCGCGGACAGGAGGTGGATGAGCGGGTTCGCCTTTCCAGCCAAGATGGACGCTTTCACCGGGTCGTTGCCCAGACCCAGAGCCTTTTCCTTAAGCAGCAGTGGCCCGAGTGGCCCGCCGAACCCGGCGAAAAGGCCGTGAGACAAGGAGGCCCCGTAGCCGCCGCCGCCGCCGCCACTGACGCCGTAGCCCCCGCCGTAACCGCCGCTGCTGCCGCCGTAGGTGGGGATCGGGAGGCCCACAGGAATGGGCAGGGGCAGGATCTTTATCTGCTGCTTGTTGTTGACCGGGGTGGATGCCGAATACGAATTGCTCACCACAGGCCTAAGGAAGAAGGGGTTGAATCTTGAGTGTAGTGCAAAAATGCGAGAATGTGAAAACGCTCCCTAAGCTTGGCTTTCGTCGTCTGTGACTTATCCGTTGACTCACCCAATATTGTATGTACGCGCACGTAATCTACGGTTCAGACTGCACAGGTACAATTGAAGAAAACGCTCTCTCTCGCTCTCTCCATGTCCATGTTGACGAAGAGCAACGCAAACAGCTTCACCTGGTGTACGAGGAGCCCGCTGCGCCGTATGCGCCTCCTCTACTTGGAGGAGGTGGCGGCTGGCCGAACCCGCCGCCGCTCCCTCCGCTCCTGCTCTGCAGGCCGCCGCTGCCGCCGCCGCCACCGCCGCCGAGGTCGAATGTCTTGGGGCTGGACGCGGTGGCCAGGTTATCGTAGGCGTCTCCGATCTTTCCCTTGGCGGACGCCGAGACCAAGAAGAACAGGCCCACGAGGATCTTCCACTGCAAACACAGTTTAAACACCATTAATAGGTCTCAACAGCCTTATAAATCGCTTTATCCGCAAGATTTTAATAAAGGCCGAGAGTCCCTAGGGATGCTCACACGTGCGGAGAATGTCTGTGAAGCTAAAAAGTTCACTGGGGAAACATTTAACTTGTAGAAGAGAGCAAAGAGAAACTCTGCAGAAGCGTTTTTTCTTTCATTTCTGCTTGTAATTCTTGCAAAAAAGGCCCCCCAAGCATCAAGATCTACCCCAAACTTTCCTCCCTTCCGTCAGAATAACTTCCACACTTCATAGGACTGCAGGGGAATAAAAAAAACCACCCCCTATGTTTTTGGGACTTCTTTTGTCACCTTATTCCATTTATCCCCCCCCCCCCCTATCATATGTATGTACCAATTTTCGTCCGTGGGGGCACGCAGAGATGGGGGCAAGGACCTAAGAGGGTCTAAGGTGTCCTCAGAAAGAGAGAGGCAGGGGGGGGGGGGAAAGGGGGAGAAGCCCCCATTGTAATTCAGCTCAGGGTTTGGGTGAGAAGATTGCGGCGCTGCTGCTGCTGCTGCTTTTTCGCATGCTGAGGAGAAAAATGAAGAAAAGAAGCCCAGGGAAGAAGTGGAAGAAGAAGAAAAAATACTGGCAAGATCCAGTCTGATTTGGGAAGAAAAGAAAGAGGCCAACACGATGCAGTGCATACTAAAAGAGCCGAGGAATTGAATGCAGCTTCCCAGCATTTGCGCGGCCGTGACTTTGGGTGCTGGAGCGAGCAAAGACGTGAACGCCAACGTCGGGGCCGCCCTGACTCAGGAGGTGACCTGCGTGTTCAGCCCTGACGGTGGCACCGCTGGGTTGGAATGATTGAACGATCATTGAGCTGCAAAAAAAAAAAACAGTACCCAGCAATTGCAGAGCAATGACTTTCAAGCCGGGCCCTCAAGCATGCATTTCCAGTGGAACTAAGCATGTGCGGTTGACTTGTGGATGATTCAGTGATCACTCAGTGAATCCGCCTAATGGCTGCTGTATGTAGTACAGAATACCTGTGATTATCACCTCTCATTTTCGGGAGTGTCTTTCGTACGTAATTTGACCTTCTGTGCGTTTACAGCTTCATTTTGCGGCGGCTGAATATCGCTGACGACCACTTTCAGATCTTTTCTACCTCATCTGACGAAATCTAAATCTGACCTGACCTAATATGTGTTACAGCTGCGTAATGTACTGCAGTGGTGTGAGTGATAATCGACATGGTAACAGTTGTTCCTGGCCTCAAATGAGTGCAATTAACCGGTATCCATTATACATCATTTTGCCTGAGCAGCTGAGGGCTGTGCGGTTCAGTGACGCCAAGTCAATATCACTGGTAGACCGAACATTTGGTTAAATCACCAAATCGATGACGAAGCATTCGTCATTTCAAACTTTTTGTTCTTAAACACAACCTTAGGAGTAGGAAAACAGCAGCTCTTTTGACGGTGGCATCTTCAAATGGACTCACGATCGTGATCGCACATGCGCAACGTGACCTTGATCGTCGTCACCTGTGAAATTGTCCACTCAATTGTGCAAAAACTACGTCTGATGCTTCACGGGACGTTGCTTCATCACTGTCTGAACCATTTCAGCTCCACCTGCCAATGTCTCAACAGTCACCGTCAGGTCAGACAAGTGGGCATCAAATTTTGACACGCTGCCTCAATGCACTTTTTCGAGCCCCCCCAACAAAAGACTCTTTGGGCGAGGATGTCATCAATGGCAGTTGTGACGTGGGCCTCTTGAGTCGTCCAGATCAGTGGGTTGACCCAGAGTGCAAATGGGCGAGCTCAAGATCAGTGAGTCGATCTGAGCCCCTCCCAAAACAAAATGACAGGTGTGCCTTAAATGCGGGACAGCCAAAATGTCTCATTTTGCTGCTCTCCACCAAAGAAGAATTGGCAGACATTTGGCGTCCTTTACAACCTTGGCAATAAAGCCTTTAATGACAGGGTGACGAACGCCTTCAAGACGTCCGTTCCCGGTGCTCACACTGGGTATTTTAGGAGCATAATTAACCGTGCGGTAAAATTATTCTCCAGCGCATTAAGCTTTGCACAGTAAGTTTTCCAAGTGCTGGGTGTCAGCAGTGCCTTGGAAGTCGTCAGGCTTGCCAGATACCCTCGATGCAGCGGATCCCAAGATGACGTCCCACTGTATAAAGATGCTGAAGATTTATCGCCATGTCGACAGTTGTCCTGGTGGCGTGTGGAAGACAGTGCAGCCCGAGCAACTCGGTGGTCAGCACCGAGTGAAGGAAGAAAAGAGGGACCTCGTTGGCAGTCATGTCGTCCGGTGGAGAGACCCGGTGTTGGCGTAACCCCGCTACCAAGCCGAATGGCAACCCTGAGCACCTGCACTGATTTTTTTTTTTTTTTTGCAGGTGTGCAGTCTGAGTCACAGTGACCAAGTTCACCCCGCATCCGACCAAAGTTAATGACTAATGCAGTCGACACCGTTGGAAGACACGGCCAGAGTTGCCACAGCGTCAGGTTTGCCACTTTCTCTGGTCAGCGTGACCAGCAATCCCAGGGGGTTCTATGCCGATGTGCACTGAACACCGAACGGACGAAACCGCGCTGACTCCATGAAAAGATCATGCGTAGCAGCCTGCAATGGATGCATTCTTCACCTCTAAAGTCTAGTCCAAATGTTTAGTAATGTGTTGGCCTCAAATATATGCTGTTCTTACTGTTTCAGCCCTGAAAAATCTCTCGTGCGGTTGTTTTTGCCCCTCTCCAAGCCCCCCCCCCCCAGCGCCACTCCAATGCCCCCATATCCAAGAGGTCTTATGGATCAGCAAAGTTTGTCACTATATGCGGATTGCTACAATATCCGACGTCGATGGCCTCGATATTTTATCAACTTCGAGCCTCCAGCACAGTCTTGCTCTACAACAGACAAGCTGCAAAGGTTCTAATAACAGTGGATTTGCAAGATCCGGCAGTTTTGTCTGGTCGAGGATTCCTCTCCTCTCTTAGCCCTCAACTTCTTTCCTTTAAGACTGAAAAAAAAGTAGCTCAGCTTTTTTTTTTGAGACTTCACTAGAAGATTAGGCAAGTTTTCGATGCCACTTTCAAAGCAACGAACAAAAGAGGGGCATAAATTCAGTCCTGCTCGATTTCCTCCCAATATCACTTTTTCACTAGGGCAGGAAGCAGTGGGAAAGAAAGAGATAAGACGACTTTCGGGGGCCTCCCTCGGGTGCCAACGATGATAAAATGACTTGACAAAAAAATAACCTTCTTGAATAAAATGTAACGCGAGAGAAATTAATTCCGCCAGGTGTCGCCAGGTATGAGGTGAAATCATGAATGGTGTGAGAAAGGAATAGAGTGGAAAGGTCTTCCCCCCCCCCCTCTTTTATCCCCCCCTTGGACGTCGGCAATAAATTGCTCTGGGGAGAAAGGAGAAAAGAGAAGATTGAGAGTTGAAAAAACCTCTTATGGCAGAAAAAAGAAGAGTTTTCTGCGGTCCGATAAAAGAGGAGCTCATTTTTTGTTGCTGTTGCTCCGTCCAAATATCTGGGAAAATGTCTTCAAAAATGCTCACCTTAGCCCTTGTTTAGACGCTGACACCAGATTTTTAGGGACTGCGGGCAAAGAGAATCCTGACATCACTGGCAAATATGTCTGGGTACAGGTTGACTCAGTCGTAAAAGGATGTTGGACGTCACTGTAAAAACTGGTGTCGGTGGCTTAAGCAATTCTGCCCACCTATTCTTGAAGGAGGAACTTTTAAAATTTGTCACGGAGCGCTACAAATCATTGTCAAAGTGTCCTGCGCTTCTGGTAGCAGCGCCTCAGTCAGCGCACCCGACTGCACAGCTTAAGTATGAGCTCTTTTATGTCTCTTCAGTTATTTCATAATGTGGAAAGTGTGAAATTTGTGTGCAAACACTGCCAAAAGAGGTATCATTTTTTTTCTCGTAGCAAACGTTTGTGCCATACATTGTCACGGCCAAGAAGTTGGACTAATTCATGGCAAACTTGGGGCTGGCACTTCCAGTGGCCAATGCGAATGTGCGACTCGATGCCAAATGGCCGAAAAGCCAAGAAATTTGTGCTCCAGGACGAAAATATCAATGTGTGACATCTCTGGCATCGTTTTCGGGCCAGACCTCGCGAGTGAGATGTTCCTGAGTGACAAAGTTGGTGTTGGCTTTAGCATAGGCTTTGAGGGCAGCTTGTTCAGATCAGTGTGCAGTGATCCAGGTCCTCCAGGGTCTGCTGGCTCCAGGGGACAGAGCGAGAAAACACACACACGCACACCTTGGTAAATAAATATACATATATAAAACTTGCAGCTCCTTTTCTCACGCAGATTGAGACAGATGAGCTCCCGTCCAGACTCTTGGGTTTGGGCCTTTTTTTGGGTCAGATACTTGGGTTTTCTCTCTCCTTTTTCTGCAGTCCTCTAATGACGACACAGACTTGATGGAGCTTCTTCCCCTCCCTCACCCGGTCTGCGGCGCTGATGAGCGCAGCCTCTACAGGGCCACTCAGAAGTCGGCCACTTTCGCGCGTCCCTGTAGGACACAAGCAGCGCTTTTTCCCAGGCTAAGTAACAGTAAGGAGCATCTTGAGAAGTGAGTGAGAGAAGAAAGTGCCAAGAAGAAGACATCTCTGCTCCTCCTCTTCTCCCCCCCCCACTTTCCTGGGGGACTTTTAGGACCTGGAGCGAAGCGAGAGAATTTCCCAGAGAATTTAGCACCGAAAAGAGCTCATTTTTTATCTCCCTTCAACGAAAAGGGGGAAAGAGGTTTCCCTACACTTTTTTGGCATATTTTCTTTGCCTTTTCTCTCCTAGCTTTTTCCACACTTGGAGATCCGCAGACGGGGAGGGGGGGAGGGGGGCGTGGCACTAGGAGGTGTGATCGCACACACTTTCAGTTTGGCAAAGTCGGGTGTGGCCGAAAGGTGAAATGCTCTCAGCAAGAGGCGTGGCCAGCCACCCTTCATGAGGTGGACAGAGAGACGTGGCCTTAGAAATGCACTCAGGAAGAGGCGTGGCCAGTCACCCTTCATGAGGTCGACAGGGAGACGTGGCCTTTGAAATGCACTCAAGAAGAGGCGTGGCCAGCCACACCTTACGAGTGGGCAAGAAGGCGTGGCGTCCTGGAGTTGCCACACAGGGGAGTCGTGCCAATGTCTCGTTACTCACCATCGTCATCGTCGAAGCTTTTCTTCTTCACTCGAGCCTTTCTGCGCAATGACTGGATTCGTCGGATTTTATGGCGCATGCTTAAATAGCATAAAAGTGCGTACGTACGCAGATTGTGCGTACGTACGCAGGTCACATCTCGCGTTCTTTGCCTGATTTTTTTTGTCCGAATTATAAGCCATTTGTTTCTTGCTCGCCGATGCGTTTTATTGCGGCCGGGGTCAGGGCTGCTCAGGCCTGCTCAGGCCTCAGAAGAGTAATTGTTCTATTTTTGCCTCTTTTGTCCACTCTGATATTGTTCGAGGCCGTGTTTAGTGTCAATTTTTGCTTTCATTAAGCGTCAGCTGATTTTATCCTTTTTATTCTTTTATCCGAAGCTCCGCAATTAGAAAATGCGGTAAAGATTGATAATGAAAGAGCCTCCAAGGTGGAAAAGTGCAGTTCTGTGACCAGAACGGATGAGGCCTTCTTTTTTGCACTCTTGTCTATGAATCCTTCGGGGGGGGGATCTAAAAGTTGCGTCATTTTTACCCATGTCGGTCACTGTTAAAGACGGCGCATTCAGTCATAAATAATGTTGTGACAATGTATGAATTTCGCAGCAATTTTCGCACGCCTGTTGTGCATATTCGCTAGAGCGTGGCAGGCAGAGTGAGATGTCAGACCACAAAAGGGGTTGGCAGTGAAAATTTAAGTACTTTGTCGCATGCTGTGAAAAACATACTTTTTAATCCTGATGCTCACACTTGTTTTGTAAACGTTCATGCAGGAAAGTCAGCCAATTCCTCCCTTCACTCATATTATATTGGAGTTCAACCGCAGCTTAAGAGGGATTTTGTTATCTTAAGTTTGCAAAAGTAGACTTACTAAGTGATTCTTGTGTGAAATTATGTGGTCCCGGCATTGAAATTTTAAGCATGCCATCTCTCCATACACTACAAGTGAGCAAAAGATGGCCTCTGACCCCTTGACAGACACTTACTTGGGTACGCACGAAGGCGGGAGAAACCCAACGACCTCCTCGGGTCACCCAAAATTTGGTCCATGTCCACCCTCACCGAGTCTTCCCTGGCCTCAATGGTCCTTGAGAAGTGCACGGTCGAGGCGGAGGAGTACGAGAAGCAGCGCAACTGCGACAATGTCCACTCAACAAGAGTGATATCGTACCGACTTATGCATCGCTGTGGACGACGAACGTCGCGGTCACTGGTGTGACGACCGAAGCCGAAGTCGTCGCTGCACCCGTTGTCCGCGGTGTTGATCTCGAAGGTTCCCCATCTTCATCTAAGCAGCCCTAAAATGATCTAAGAGGCTTTTTCCTGGTCTCTCTTTGCCCGAGAAACGTGTTTTCACCAGCACAAGGAAACATATATTGTTGTGACTCCGGAGTATATATTGGCGCCCGAAACCTTGAATATTTGCCGGGTTTTTCATGCTCGGGTGGGAAAATAAGTTTTACTTTCTGTCACAGTCTTTGCTCACTTTGCTAAATAGGGTATAACAATCTATCGGTTTTCCCACTTTTGCAAAAAAGATATTCAAGGTTCCAGGTGATAAAACAAATTACAAGTGCTCAAGTAACCTCTCTGTCACGAGTTTTGGCCTTTACAGTACCCGGCTGATAGATATCAAAACACCCTCGGGCTGTAAAGGCCGAAACTCGTGACAGAAAGTGCTCCTTCATGCGTTGTTAATATACTTCTATACAGGTGCATATTTTAGGGTTCCATGTCTTCCATCCTCGAGAGCCAGACACAGACAGAATCTTATATGTCTTCCCTTCGAACTATATAAGGGATCCACATTGCGGAAAGATGTTTCTCAACCGAGATAGAAAAAAAAATGGAAAGTCTTGAGATAACCACACTGTTAAACTGAAGTCTGTCGATGACACATTTTACATATTGAACTGTGATGTTCATTCGGCATCTCTGAAGTATCAGCAATTGAGGCTTGGCTAAAGCCTCTTCTGTGGCCTTAGGTATATTTACCAAAGGTACTCGAGACTGTGAGATCAGTGTTTACATGCGATGATCTGTTAACCAGACATGCCGAGCATTCATGGCATGAAAATGACAGAAGAACCTGTGACTCTGACAAGGAGGTACTAAAGTTTGTGCTAAAAACAAGTCACTTTTCATTGCTAGATGTCTGACTGATGAAGTCAGCTGTTGCCAAAAGAATCTGACATCACACGAAACTGTACGTGTTGACAATGGATGAAGCAATACAATTCATATGTCAACGTATACATTTCTTGACTGCCCGAAGATGTCACAGATGAAAGAATTTTCTCCCTGTCTTTTGGGGTCTGCCTGGAAGCAATACTTCAAAAGCTGAAATGGATGATCCGCAGCTCATAGCAAGTAGGTCAATGCTAATAATGAGCGATAGATCGAATCGATATCAAACATTTAAAAATATATCCCCATTCCACACAATACTGTACACACAATATAGCATGCAACGCTGAGAGAAGCAGTTGATAATGCTGGGAAAGCCCAGTGGTTCATGGGCCGCCACACATAGACCATGGACGGGACAAACAAGCAGCAAAACCTGAACATGTTAAAGAAACGTTGCTTGACTCTTTTCTTGAATGACGCCGATTTTGGGTGTTGCTTACCACTTTTCCTTCGTGAAACTTTCTGTGGGTGCCGCCAAACAACACAACTTGTTCTCCATGCCAAAGATGGCCTCCACCAGGTCGTCCTTGGACTTGCTGTATGCCAAGATCGTCTTGTTCCTGCACAAAAGCACAATCGTGGTCAGGCGACGAGCACGGACAGGTTACACAGGTGGACGGAGCTGCCGCGACTGCCCCTGGTTTTGGGCCGCATGATGAACTTGTACACGAACGTGAGGGTCTTGGCGTGTAGACTGTCAGGGGACGACCCTGAGGGCGCCATCTTTGACTCGAACGATATCGGAATGTCTCTAAACGGGAAAAGTGGCAACCCTGCATGGCGCAAATGAATTCATCCGTTGAATTGAGAATAATATGAGTGGACAATAGGTGCAGCGATCAGACGGAGCGAGGAAAAAGGTAACCTTGTCCCATATTGCGTAAATCGGTAGAACAAGATCATATTTTCACCCCTTCTCCAGTTGTTGGCAACACCTCAGTACTTCATTCAGTTGTCCTGGATCACAGCTGAAATCTATATGTACTTGCTAAATAAGTGTTACGCTTGCAGTTTCTAAGTATATTGGAATCAACGCCTGACTCGTCAATGGATCCAGTGACCACTGATCTGGTCACAAAGTGGTCAAGGTTGTTCACGAGACACGACCAAAGACCTGAACGTGCAGCTGATGCCTGACGTTTTTTCGTCGCGTCTTTAGAATGTTTTATTTATAACTCTTTTATTATGCAAATGGAGCGCTGAGGATGAAGCTCATTGATGTGATCTTCTCGTAGCCGTAATTGAACTTGTTCGGGGACTGACTTATCTTCACACACAAATGAGTATACTTCATATTTACAAAATTGGTTGTTGTGCCTTAGAGCTGGGGAGCAGACGATAGTTGTATGTTTTTGTACAAGTTTTTCATGGAGGGTCAGTATCAATAAAGGTAGGAAGTCAATGATGTCCACAAAGGTACGTGAGGTCAAACTTTTCTCGTGCAGCGCAGACGCAGCACTGCACGCAGTACAGTGAGTCCGTAATGCACACACACATATAAACTAATGTACAACATACGTGATACACTGACATAGACGAGCTGTACAGCTTGACACGCACACACGCAGTAATGCGCAGACACGCACATGCTCATGCACACACGACAATAGATCAATACAAGCACTATAGCGCACACAGGCACACTCGAAAATGGCAACGGATGGGACTCCAGATGTCAAAGGAAAATTAATACTGGTCTTAAAGACAGTGTTTAAGGGCACTTGAGAATTGGCAGCAGCTGTCTCTTTCTACAAGATCTCGCAGGCTCTGGAGCGTTTCTTCACCGTCGGCTTGGCAGAGTCCTTCTTCTCCTCCACCGGGAGGGTCTCCTTGTCGTCCTCGCTCTCATTCTCGTCCTCCGCGCTTTCTTCGGGCTGTTCGTCCTCGTCGCTTTGCTCCTCCTCCAGGTCCTGGATCGTCTCCTCTTCCACTTCGACGTTGGTGTCCTTCTTGGCTCCGAAGTGGACGCGCTTGCCGCTCTTCACCTTCTCACGCTCTTCCACCTCATTGTCGCCATCCGCAGCTTCCGTGGCTTCCCCTTCAGGGTCGTCCACCTTCCTTGAATCACTGACTTCTTCCTTAGACTCTTGCTTACTTCTCCCGAAACCTCTCAAGAATGAAAACATCGACTTCTTGTCTTCTTTCTTGATCTCTGGCTGTTCCTCCTTCTTGTTCTTCTCGTCCTCACCGTCCTCGTCCTCATCGTTCTCTTCCTCGTGTTCTTCCATTATTGGAGGCAGATCTTCTTCTTCGTCGTCGTCTCCATTGCTGTCTTCCTTTTCGTCGTCCGCATCAGGTTCTTTTTCTTGCTTCTCTTCTTCGCCGTCTCCGTTCACGCGAAAGATCTCTGTGCCGATGTTCACGATCTCCTCCGGATCAGACGGCATCTTGTGCCGCTCACGGATGGGCGGCAGCAACGACTGCTCAGTCGCCGTCGTCTCCTTCAGTTGTCGCCGTCGCACCCGCGCGTCCAGGTTGATGGATTCGTCCAGAGGAGTCCCATTGGTGAGCAGGAGCAACTTGGACAGAGGCTCATCTTCAGCCCATCCTTCACTGGTCGCCAATTCCTCGGAGGAACCGGCCGCCGCGGTCACCGTGGCTGAAGCTGCCTGCTGGTCGTACCCGGGAATGGGCACGGCCAACACCATGGTGTGGCAACCGCCGCACGCCACGCGCTCAACCTTGAGGCCCCTAAAGCTAGAGGGGGGAAAAGTGAAGTTACCCTCTCCTGTCAACCTTGACAGATACTCGAAAGTGACAAAAGTCTTCATTCAAGTGTAGCTCGTACCTGGGGCAGACGGCCGGCGCGTGCCTGTTCGTGAGCGTCTCCGTGTCGAGGCAGAGTTTGCCGTGTCTCCCGTCCCCGAAGGCGAAGAGCTGTCCCGCGCCGCTGACGGCGGCCGTGTGGTTCTCGCCGCACGTCACGGATACGAGCGACACGTTTGCCAGCGCCGTGATCGCCGCCGGTGCATACGCGTGGCGCGTCCGAACACCGAGCCCGAGCTGCCCGTTGGCCGACGAGCCGAAGGTGTAGGCGCGGCCGTTCTGGGACAGAGCCACGGTGTGGCTGCCGCCGCACGACACCTGGCTGATCTGGTGGAGAAACCGAGAGGAAATTTCTGGTCTGGCAAGTATACAATGACAATGAGGATAACACTCGAGTACCTTTTCTCTCATTTCCACCTTTGTGGGCTCGTCGACGGTGTTGCCATCCTCGTTGGCGACGTCCTCGCCGAGGCCCAACTTTCCACCGTCGGCGTCGCCGAAGGTGTAGAGGAAGCCGTCAAACGTCACGAAAGCACTGTGGTAGTAACTGAAGAACAAAAATATTGACATCAATGCGTGAACGGACTGATACAGGGAGAAGTCAAGAAAGACTCTTGTGCTAGTTGCTTTAGCGCAGCCTTGCACCGGCTTATTCGTTGTTTTTATGCATCAACCCTTCGAGTTCACCCTCCGGATCCACCCTCCGGGTCAACAACCCACTGGGCACTGGGCATGCCATAGAGCGACACGTACAGGGTGGCCAATAAGTCCTGTGCCATTGCTAATCCGTTTTATTTGACACGATCTTTATATGACACGTAAGTTTCCGTCAGACAATTGACCTTCTTTGGCCTTGACGACTCACCTTGAAAGGAGGCCTCGCAGCAGTACCTGCTTAATTTCCAAGTTGATGGCGTCCAATTCCATCATTACGGAAGACTTCACGATCTCCAAGCTGTGCATGCATGATGTCCACAGGACGACATTGAATATATTTTGTTGACAGATTTTATCAAATAAGGCCAACTGAACTTCTTGGCCACCCAGTAGATATGACCCCGTCCATTTTTCTTGCCGTGAGATGGGGGCTTCGGTCTCGTCCACTACAGCAACCCTCGGGGGGACCCCTTGATCATCATATCAAGCTTTGGGGAACTGGACCTGGGGCCATCGCGTTCATTTGGCCAATTTTACGCCGACAGCGTTCTTCCTACCCGCAAGTGATGTCCACAATCTTCCCCCCGTCAAAGTCGAGCATCGTGGGCACGAAGATGGTCTCCTCGGAGTCGGGACCTAGCCCGAGCTGGCCCTCGGTGTTGCTGCCCCACACGAGCAACTTCCCGGTGGAGAGGAGCGCCAAGCTGTGGGTGGAACCAGCGGCGAGCGAAGTCACTTCGGCATCGTCATCGCTAAATGGCGCAAAAAAAGATGATGCACGCAAATTTCACTGCAAACTTGCAAAGGCCCTGAACAGTGAGCAGTTGGAAAGTCGCAAGTTGAGTGGAAAGACAAGAAAACACCAAATTTGGCTTTCGTCAAAAATCGAGTCACCCAGTCACGCATACCCACAGGGGGGGGGGGGGGTCGGGGGTTTGGGAGGGACTGGGGTACACGAGGGAAATTCGCGTGCGTCTTCCCTGAAGAGAATGGACTCGATCTTGATCGGCTTGGGTGACATCTCTATCTTTCTGCCCTTGCCCAACTGCCCGTCCGCATTGGAGCCGAAGGCGTAGACGCCACCCGCCACCGCCACCGCCAACGTGTGCGCCTTCCCGCACGCCGCCAGCCGCACGCCGCCATTGGCCTTCAGGGTCTTCACGCAACTCGGCTTGGGGATCGACGCCGGGGAGGAAGTGCCCAAGCCTAAAACACAACGAAGGTTATTGGACATTTCTCCTATTGTGTGATGTGTTAGTTTAAGTTCCTTACTTTTACACACTATAAATAATGGCATTCTAGCTGGATTTCTGTCACTATAGAACTAGATAACCCAATCGCCAGAGCATGGCCAAAGTGCACACGCGCATGCGCACTGGGTTGAATCATGGAGAAACAGGGCACGTGGTTGCGTCATGGACAGACATTGTTTTATATCAATAGAGATATTCTAAAGATGACATATTACTAAATTTTACGCAATAGCTTAGGACATTGTGTGTGAACGTTGATCTATGCTAACAAATGTGGAGGCTTTAGGCAGCGCTCAGAGGTTTTTTTGATTCGTCATTGTGAAGCATTGTTAAGTTTGGTGACATCTGCACTCATTGTTATTTTCGCAAAAAGGTTCATTTTCTGTTTAAATCAATATTATTTGCCCTAGAATTAGGAAAATTATTCTCAAAGATGAATGGCATATCTATTATGTGGCCCGCAGCAGCATAAAATCACGTAATGATTTATGTGATTTAACGATCATATAATGAGTTCTAATTACCCAGTTGACCCCAGTCATTTGCCCCAAATGTGAAGAGTCTTCCCGACTGAGTGACCACGGCCGTGTGTTCGTCCCCGCAGTTTAAGGCCACCACCTACAAGAGAAAAAAAATGATAAGCATCATAATAAACAGCTTGATAATTTTTCCCATACCCGATCGCGCTTGATCCAGAACTTTGAGGGAGTGTTGTTGGCAAATCTTGATCGCCCGTACGTGAACACGGCCCCCGTGTCCGGGATCTCCGGCTCCGAGTTCTCGCCGGACATTGTTTGGCTCGATCTCGTCACATATTAGTGTGTTAACTTACAAAAAAAAATTATCTTGCTTAACTTTATGACTACACAGAGTACAACCAGCCAGGACTGATGTATTCAGAATAAACCTTTGCCAGGAGTCAGGGTGAGGAGAGAGATAAAGAAAGTCATTTGTCACTCTTCTGAAGCCTTCGTCTTTTCAATGAAATTTCCCTTTTCTCAACAACAAAAGAGAAAATGTTTTGCCTCTTCTGGCCTCCAGAAAAGGCCAGAAAACCCACATACAAGAAGTATTTTCTTCAGTGTCTCTCACTTTACGTTTCTTCCCCCTTTTTTTGCAGTCACAAATGAAAAGAGTCTCACTGAATCCGATGGGAAGGAAGAGTCTTCTCCGGGTCATCAATCCCGAGTCCTCCTCCTCCGGCTTCTCCTCCGTCAAAATTTTCAATCGAGAGAGAGAGAAAAATAGGAAAAGGGGATGATCTCGGGAGGAAGTTAGCGTGTCTCCATCATCCTAATCCTGTAAAGGAAAAAGAGGATTTGATTACGTCGATTTCCCTTCTTTTTAAACTCTTTGCTGCACACCTTCAAGGGTGGTGAACAATGACTTCAGCACCGTGGCTTCATACACACTATTTCAGCACCGCGTATGTTGCGCTCAGCGCTGGTCATCGTGCTGAACACTGACAAAGGAGTTCAGGACCAAATTCGGTGGTGAGAGCAACGTTAACACTTTGCAGTCGACTCAACCCAAGGAAGATCTTGGCTTTCCTCAAATCATGACTAGGAGAACAGTGCCAAACCTGATGGAGCTGGAATTTGTTGTCCGCGATGTCACTGAGAAACTTCAAGTGTAGCCATTCACGCATGTTGCAGCAGGCGTAGCAACCTAATGAACAGTGCAACACGTAGGACCAACCTGGCGGCTGCTGAAGAAAGCTGCAGGTTGACAGAATTACGACGAGGGGAAAGGAGGCCCCCCTCACAGGCCCCCCCTCTACCTATGTATTCTTGGCCAATGGGGATTACTGATCACTCCTGCAAACTATACCTGGCTCAATCGCTACACTACAACTCAGCCAGACAAGTGCGTGCCCCAAACCTTGCGTAACTTGACCAAGTGGCGGACGTGATTGCTCGGTGCCACTTTTGTGACCCTTTGTTACACGCTGTACGCACATGTTCCCTCGGTTCTCCCAAGGGAGCGACCCCACCGTCGTACAGGGTGCGTCAAACGACATCATTGCCACCCATGTATTACACATCCAGCCTCATTGATCCACTCATTTTGTCTTTCGTTCAGAGACTCACGACATACCCTGTACGTGGACGTAGGTATTTAGCGCTGCCATTATAGAGTGAGCGAGGACAAACCTCAGGGTGAAGTCAAGGCCGAGCACCAAATTGGGAGAGATAAATCATTGATGGCCTTATTGTAGGACACACAGTAATAAGGAAATGAGCTTTTCTCAGTCTGTGTGTGTGTGCCCAAAATGCATTTTGAGAGCTGCTCTCCACTTCTTCCTCTTCTTCTTGGGCAATGTAAGAACCCTAAATGGTGCCGTTAGGGGGAGATTTACAGCTGGGGTGCCCATTTCGAGCCTGCCTCCATTCAGACTCTTACACAGAGTGAGAGTGGGCAAAACCAATGGGGCGGAAAGACCAAAATTTACAACTAAACATTAACGATGCATGGAAAATGGGCTTCAATGTAGCGATTTTTCGAGGGGGCGAGGGCTTTATTGGATTCACCACTTGTGCGCATGCATGAAGAACTCAATTTCTCTCTACGCCCATGTTTCGCAGGCATTTTTTCGGCTGCCAATTGTCGGAAAGCACCATGTTGGCAAGCCAAACTGGGGCGTCCGTCGGAATCGGGACACGTCGGGTATGTCGGTGTGGCAGACAAATGAGTGGTCTCAGAACAAAAGTGCACATCAGTGCGGTCGTAGAGGAGAGTCTGAGCTTTCCATAGAGAGGTGAGCCGCTTCTGTGGCTCAATTCAGTCCAAAGTTGGGTCCTCACAAAGTTGACCAAGTGGGCATCCAAAATTCATCGCCTCCGTCCAGTTCTGGCCCTAATGTTGCACCTTGTGTTGCGAAAACAAGAGTGGTCCTGGAGTTAAGTGCATTCGCGATGCCTTTGAACAGAGTCTGAGCTTTCCATGTAAAGGTTGAACCACTTGTGTACGTCAATCCCGTCAAAAGTTATGAGTGATCGAATGACGTCGGTCGAGTGCTTCGATTCTGACGGACGCCGCTGTACTTAGGACGCAACAGATTTCGAGGTTGCGTGTTGAAATTTGATAAATATTCCGGAGTATTTGTGTTGGCTGCGTCAATTCTGTTTTTTTCGCCTTCCCCCCCCCCCCTCCTTCTGTTTTCGGGCTGGCCTCACCTTTGTTGTCTGGGGTCACAGTGACCACTTTGCGCTCGCCCACGGCGTGCCTGTTGGGTGGCTTCAGGCACAATTTGGCGCTTTGCACTCAGTTCTTCTGGCTCCCCACACCTTCTGACAGCTTGAGAGGCGGTAGCAAAAGGGGAATAGCTCTTTCGGGCCTGGCGATCGAGCCTTTTGTTCTGTCGCCAAGGCTCGAGCTCGATGATTCAGCACATCCCTACTCCATGACTGATCATTCCCGCAAAAAGCCCTCTCCTCTTTCTTCCCCCCCCCCTCCCCCTACTCGTACCCGTCTGCTCTTTATTAATCGTGAGGTCTTTGCACCACGTCACAGCTAGCGTCGTTCATGTCTTCATGGTCATGAGGATCAAGCTGTTCCCAGACTTCTCCTGGAGCGACCCGGAGGGCGTGGACGCCCGTTCGCCACTGGCCCCCGCGCCGGAGCGCGTTTTGCACGGGTTCGGTTTCGTCGGGTCGGAGGAGAAGCTGTTGAGCACCCGCGAGAGGCTCGGTCTGTTGGGGGCCTTCGTCAGGGACGCTGAGAAGAGGATCAAGGACAGAGAGGATTCCTGCAGGTCGCTGGTGCACTCGTGGCTGCGCGTGCAGACCAGGGAGGAGGTGCAGGTGAGTTAAAACAGGAAGCAACATCTTTAAGTGACGTTAGGACCACTTTGACGTCTTTATTGAAGGCAACTTTCTTCAGCAACCGGACAAATCTTTGTCAAAGGTGCACTTGTTATATCTCTTAAAGTATGCGCTGCTGAGACTTGAAACAAGAAAGCGGCCTAGAAGGATCGATATCAACAATGACTCACTGATTTCATCACTCCAGGCAAAACGTCAGTAGCGATTATCCAACTGCTTTGTGTTTGTGGACCTTTGGGGTGGGGTGGGGGGGAATGCCCATTTGGGGCAGTTTTGACTTACAATTTATTATTCGTCTTAGAATCTTTTCCCTCCCGGCTCCTTCAACTCCGTGGACCGCCTGGTCGTGGAGAATGCATTTCACTTCGGCAGGATCGACGATGACACAATCACACTCAGTTTGGCTGGCGACGGCCTCGACCCTGGACCCGCCGTAGGCATCGGCGAAAGAAACGGCAACGACAAAGACTACGATGGCGAGTATCCCGACAGTTGCTCCGGACCCTCGAGGACGCGCTGGAAGGCGAAACTAAGAGATTTTCGACCGCTCAACTGCCGGATCCTGCGGACGCAGTTCCAGGGCAAAAGGATTCAGGTGAGAAACTCAATCTCATTATCCTTATTGTCCGAGGGCTACGCGCCAATATCCCCAGGTGGCAGTCGAAGCACTCCGCAATATCCCAGGGTGCCTGCTCAAATACCCTGGCCGTCCAAGCGCTCTATGCAAATGTATCCTGGGGGGATATTCTCATATCCCCGTTGTTTGTCCGAGCGCTCAAAGTCAAGCGGCAACGCGCTTCATGGCGTCTTCGTGTAGAGACACGTTGAGTTTTAGATAGTCCTGGGTGACATTTTTAAGGTGTTGCCTGACCCTTCTTTTTCTGCTTCTTGCAGATGTTAACGTTTGTCCCTGACACGATTGACGACCTCGAGCACTTGGAGGCCAACTTTGCCGAGTCTTTCGACCTCTCAGACTTCCTAAAGGAAGACGCCGCCGGAGAAGAAGAAGAAACTGATGTCACCCTGGAGCTGCCCAGATTCAGGATCGAGGACTGCCTGCTGTTCAACGAAGACCTCAAGAGCTTAGGCATCCGGGATGTGTTCGGATCGTCGTCGACGGACTTTGAAGGACTTTGCAGGGAGAAATTGGAGCAGGTGGACGAAGTCTCCGACGTCGATCCCTTGTTCTCGTGCCACCGACCCTTTCTCTTCCTGGTCGTCGACTCCAAGACGTCGCTGGTCGTCTTTGCCGGCAGAGTCACTGATCCGAACAGCGACGACGAAGACGAAGAAGAAGACGTTGATACTGAGGAGGACCAAAAGTGAGCGCCTTGACCAAGGAGATACCAAGGAATTTGACGAAAAAAGAGATGTGATAGCGCGCCAAAGGAATTCCACACCAGGACAGAATGCGGACCTGAGCCTCCTGTCTCGCCGAGTCCAGGTGCCGCGATGCGCTCATACGATGCAGATCTGCTTTGTAAATCTGCCCAGAAAGTATCAGTTGAGTAAAGTATTTCTCCCCTCTCATTTTTTAAGGATCCAAATCTGCATCGTCTGAGGGCAGTTCAAGTATGAGCGGAAGTGATTGTGAGAGCGTGCCTTTAACGATTAAATGAGGCCTTTTTGACTGTACTTGTGTTAAAGCACACTTTTAGACAAGCATTTTCACTCCCTTATTAAAAGCTACGATTGTTTTACGACTCATTAACAACCACCTTTTCCACTGTGTACAAGAAGGCTTGATAATACACATCTAAGAAATTTGATGGAAACAGTTGTGATCACATTGTTTAGCAGCGGCAGTCGCATCAGCAACCACAACAAGATAGTGAAGCAGCAAAACTTGTTTTATTTGTTCATGTGATCGCTCTTTAAGAGGCTTTAACGCATGTGTGCGGACTTGCTGATTCGCGGGGGTCTCTTGATCGACCCCATGGGGGGGTTCCCGGTCCCCAGGCCGGCGGATGTTCTCATCAGGGGAGGCCGTGTCGTCCATATCAGCCAGGACCAACAACAACCGGCGCCTCCAGAGGTTAAGGTGATCAATCTCGGTAGCTCTTTCTCCCGCCTAAAATGCCGACCACATTTGAGGTTCCGGTGTTCGATGCCTCCGGCTGCTTCGTAAGTCCAGGCTGGATCGACCTTCACGCCCACGTCTACGAGCACGCAACCACCCTCGGCGTCAACCCGGACAAGCATTGTCTCCGAAGAGGTCAGCTTAACCTTAGACTACTTTCACAGAGTAACTTTCAAGAGTCACCTCCGAGTCCAAGCGTGCGTGCCACGCACTGTAGTGTACTCAGGCGTCATCTTCGCCATGGCCTAGTTCAGCACCATCTTCTCAGCGGATTCCCAATGCTTTCTCATTGTTGTCCCCCGTGTCAACGCAACTCCTCAGGAGAAAACCTGGACTAATGTTGTGGATGCTGACGTTGCCAAAGACATCATTTAGATGTGGAGAATACCACTTATACCTGCTAGAAGCAACTGCGGGACTGTGCTCAGATTTCATTCACGCCTTCTTCTACTTCCTCAAAGCACTGATCCAGAAGCACGTCTAAGTCAGGCTGTCTTTGGATTTGCACCCTTCACCAGTTCGGCCTTCGCCTGAAACCAGACTAAATGGTCGATAATCTGGAAAACAATAGGAAAGATTGAACTCCACAGTCCAGACGCACTCATTGTCATCTCCAACTTGTTGTCGTCACACATCATGTATTTCCATCTCAGCACTTGAACATCCCTATGGCTGTTGACGATGTCATCACATCATTTTCGACGTTATGACGTTTGCATGAACCAATTGGCCAACTAGGCCTAGGGACCAGGCCCACAGCAGAGGAGCGATACTTGACGTAACATATATGCCCTTTGTGGAAGCAGCCCAGGGATTATCCGCTTTTTGGCTGGAATATTGGCAATACAGCTCAGCTTTGTAGGAGAACCAATCAACTTCGGGAACCAATCCACGTAGAGAACGCTTAAGATGAGATCGTATATACGTTGAAGAATGTTCTCGCTATAGAATGTGCATACGTATGCACGCAGCGTATGCTGCACAAAGAATATTTTCTCTCTCTAAAAAAAGGAACAAGTTATGAAGTTCACTCCTGTCATTGGTGGTGGCATAATGACTAGGGTTCTAAGTGATTACTCGGTGAATCGATAATTACTCCAAGCCAAATTTTTAATCGATTACTTTTCATCTGAGTGCTTTAACCTATTAATCTGAAATAGAGGTGCGGAAGTATAGAACCAATGATTCAGTGCTCGCACTTTTGTATGTCCCGCTCTCTTCAGTGGCATTCAGTACTGTTGGTGTGTTCATTTCCAAGTACGTAGAGAACGAGGATAGACGATGACACAATAGAGGACACATCGTTGTTGTTGCAAAGTCATCTTATGCATAAAGGTCAAGAAGTCAAAAATACAGAAACTGGAAAATTAATCTAAACTTATCGATCAATCTAGCAGAACTCCCAAATTAATCAATTTAATCTGAAGCCTCATATTAATCTAAATTTAGAACCCTGCACACAAAGTTAAGCTTCTTTGTGTCGCAGCCAATTTATTAACAAAGTTATCCACATGTTGGCGTAGCTGCTTGATCAATACAGCACAGAATGCTCTCTCTATAAGAGGAAAGCACGTCATCAATGCTGTAAGAATGTTTGTTTCCGAGGACATCGTGTATCTCCTTGCAGATTCCACAGTGTCCCTGGAGATGGACAAATAAGGCTATTTAGGGGCTGTGCGCAACTGATATAATCCAAGACCTGACCTATACATGTTCCTGAGCAAAGACGTCAGTATTCTACATAAGGAGAACTTCTAGGGTGTCGACGTGATGTCCTTTCCAGATGATGGGGGGGGGGGAGATCCAGTCTGGAGTCTCTTTGTGCAAAATGTCCTTCACAGATTGATTCGGTGGCAATTCTGAATCAGCAGTTGATGCATGCACACTGGCAAACGATGGAGGGGGGGGGGGCATAGGGAAGATTCGCACAATACAAACCTTAAACAGATAGGTCATGCTACTATCTATCAAGTACACACTTTGTGTAGTTGAGATATTTCAGGTGCATTATTGCCTTCTCCGCTTTAACTCTCCTCCCCGATTGTTGCTGTGCTAGCACCAAACCCAAAACTAAGCCTGCTTTAGGTGAGTCTCTAAAAGTATTTTTACAGTTCAAGTCGATTGATCGATTTTTAGTTGAAATGCCGACACAATCAACTAATTGCTCAGAAAAACTATTAATCCAGTCCCAGTTTGTTTACTCTGTTCACGTTCCTTGTCAGTTGTCATGGCCTCGCTCCTCCTGTCCAACTACGCCCAGCTGTAGTTGAAATTTGTCGAGGAGTCGGTTGAAAAAAAGTGAAATTAGTTGACTTCAGCTGATGGCCCAAGTGTTATCTTAACTCGAACCCTAATTCGAGTGTTAAAAACTTAACTACAAATAATTAATTAAGTGCTTCATCTTGAAGCTTCTGTGATAAGACCTTTAGTATCGTAAAAAGATGGAATTGGCCAAATCTTGAGATGTGGGATACAAGGCAGATTGGCAAGGAGGCCATCGGCTTCTTGACACCCTGTATTCACACTTTCAGTCTTTCAGGCAGAATGAGCAAGCGGCATTTAATTTCCCGCCACCCTGGACACCCAGTCTCCAATAGGGGTTGACTTTTAGCCAGAATTAAACCTTCTGAAGCTCATTTTTTGCCCCACCCTTCTTATAGCAACTTCTTACCCCACCCTTCTTATAGCAACTTCTTATATACATTCAGCACTTTGTATAGACTGGCCTATTAGTGATACAACTTGTCTTTCCTTTCCTTTGTTCTATAAGTAGTGGACTCATTCACCCGCATCCGATTTTGTCAATAGGACAGGTTTTACTCTAATGCACCAAAAATGTTTACGCATATACAGTAAAGAGTAGAGGATAACATAAAAATCTGGCATTTGGGAGCATTCGCAATATGCTAACACTGCCTAAGGCACCATCTGAATTGTTCTTGTCTAAATAAACCCCATCAGAGAAAGATCAGATCTGACCTTTAAAGGCCAATGAATGAATGTGCAAAAGAATCAAAATATTTGAGTGAGTAATGCTAGAATAACAAAAACAATGAAGAAATTGCGTCTTAAGAGTGGAAAGTTGTTTTCAGGCGTGACGACCGTTGTGGACGGCGGCAGCGCGGGCGCAATGACCTTTGCCGGTCTCCGCCACTTCGTGGCCGCTAGGAGCAACGTCCGGGTCTTGGCCTTCCTCCACGTGGCTTCACACGGGCTCGCCGGCGCGGGCTGCTCCGGTGACGGCATCGGGGGAGAAAGCGATCATCTCAACGCCATCAAGGTGGGGAAAAAGGTCCCTTAAGGCCAAGTTGTACGTTTTACACATTCTTTCTCACATCCGGTTATTGTGGCAAAATTGTTGGACATGAATGTGGCATGCAGGTACAGGGTGAGTCATATTTAGCTCCTCAGAAGATATGTCTACTTCCTTGGAACTACTTTTGAGTCACCCTGGACATAAGTGAAGCAGCACCGAAAGTCAGACTTTCGTGCGTAGCATTGATCGTTGTGCACTCGCAACTACAGGCCGACTTGTGCACCGCCTGCATCCGGCAGAACCGCGACCTCTTGGTCGGCGTCAAGGTCCGACTAGACGTCAACATCACGGACGGGGGCAGGAACGAGCACGAGGTCTACCTCAGGGCCATCGAGGCCGCCCGGAAGGCAGAGGTGCAGTACCTCCTTTCATGCGCACGCACAGACAGCAGGAGTCTCCATGCAAATTTGCGTGCCAAAAATACCCTTAGGTCCCCCTTATGGTCCATCGCACAAACTCCCGGATTCCGCTAAGCTCCTACGGCGACCATGCCGCCATCTCGTGCCCGGGTTCGCTGCAACCCGGAGACATTTACACCCATTGCTTCCACGGGCACGGAGGATCCATCTTGGACAAGGGAGAGGACGCCGTTGACGCCTCCGTTGTCAGGTCCCTCAGACATGATGTTCACTTTTACAGGGTGTTCCAAAGATGCGTCCCATCCAAGGATGTCAGCCATTGAGTCATTTCTTTTTCGATTAAACTGACTTCTCTTGCAACCTGTACAAACTCATGGGGATTTTTTTTGCTATGTACATCACATTCGGCTTTGCAGCAGTGTTGGATTTTTTTACCTGTGCTTTTCCAGGTGCTTTTCTTTGTTTTATAGAATGGCAGTCAGCACCAGTGCAATTTTTTTTCGCCATCGCTTTTGCAGCTATTCCCATTGCTGCAGCCACTGCTCTCCACCCGACAGCTCCCAACTCAGTTGGGGATCTTCATACCGGATTGCCATGCCTGCAAAAAATGTGTCTGGACGCAAATAGCGGCTGCGGCCAACAGCACCTTAATTCAATTCTTCGATCACGATGAGCATGAGCATTTCTACTCTGTGCTATAAAACATCAGAAAAAAATGCCAGGGAATCCTCACAGCGTTTTACAACCTGCAAATAGAACGACTGAAATTGGCCAACGACGTCGCAGCAACGAGCAGTACTAACTGGGACCAATGTTTGGAACACCCTGTAACACTGGGTGACAGAAAGAAACTGTTAGAAGCCAAATGCAAAATTTGCCATTCAACATTGGGAACAACTGTCCATTTTGCCAGAGTTGCCAGATCTGCATCATAGATCTGCCCGGGGAAATATAGTAGAACCTCGAAATAGCAGAAATGAAATCGTGTTGTTCCATTGGCCTCTTCTCCGCCAGGTTTGCTTGGTTTGGTTCGTTTTGTTTACCCTAAAATCGACGTTTTTGTTCAGCATGCAGTTTACCTACTTTAGTCAATGGCATTTTAAAAATGGACCTGGTTGTCACAGCAAAAGTGTGCCCAATGCAAAAATGTTTGTGCTATCATACGACTGAATGGGACAGTGCACGTACGTGGAAGAAGCTTGGCTTGTGAGCCATCTGCTGCGAGCAGTGGTGCTCGGACAACTTGGGAGCCCCCCATAAACAGGGTCTGCTTCTGCAATATAGTCTGCAGAGGCTCATTCTTCGGCCTCTTCAGGGCTCAGGCAACCGGTGTGATCATGGACGTTGGCCACGGCCAAGGATCCTTCGACTGGACAGTGGCAGAGCGGGCGGCCGCAATAGGGATGTGGCCGGACACCATCAGCTCCGACCTGCACTCGGGCAACGTCGACGGGCCCGTCCATGACCTGGCTCACGTCATGAGCAAGTTTCTCACTTTGGGAATGCCCTTCAGCAGGGTAAATTGGAGCAATTTTCAGCAAGCAGCTTAAAAATGAAGCAACCTGTAGAAGGAAAAATTGAAAGATATTGCGCTCAGGTGATTCGCGCTGTTACGGATACTCCGGCTCACGTCCTCCGGCGTCACGACGAACTCGGATCTCTTTCCGTCGGGCGTCCCGGAGACGTAACCGTGTTTCGAGCACCGGAGGCCGTCAGCGGTCAACACGAGCCCGGTGACCGAACATTTTTTTTCCGGTCTCACAAAAGAAGAAGGGTAACCTATTTACATATTTCTGATTTTTGCCCAGATTCTACCGGAGACGATCCCTGGTCTGGTGCGGATGCGTTCGGTGCGACCCGGCGGCTGACCCGGATCATCACCCCGGTCGCTGTGTGCAGAGAGGGAAGAATGTTCGCGTGCTCCACTGGAAAATAGGGCGTTTTTTTTCTTTTTCGCAGGGGGGACATTCAGACACGGTCTAATAAATCTGCACTGAAGATGCACTTCCCAGGCAGTGCAGCTGCAGTGCATTTTATGCAACACTCGCAAAAGTCATTTGACAGCCTTCATTATTTGCCTAGCAACGCAATGGACACTGAAATTCGCGACATATTCGCACGCAAATGAAGACTCCACCAGGATGCATGAGTCATCTAATCTACTCGCATGATTTGACCGAGCAGTGTTGATATCTAATGTCCCAATAACTAAGAAAAATGAGTAGGCTTCGCCATGAGTGAGATACTTTGAGCCATATATTTCCATTGAATATTGTTTTAATCATGTGCTATAATATATACTTCATTACTCAAAAGAGTACATCCAGCTGGAGTTTCAGACGTGACAAGCAGAGTTGGATCTGTGAAACCATTTTGAATCACAGTTGGCAGCATTCAGACCTGGAGACAACTCTTAGCTGTCGGTGTTGTTGTTGGAGCTCATGTCAGCCTAGTCAGAGCTTGTTGCTGTGGATACTGCTAAGGAAGAATCCGAGGAGATTGTCCAGCTTTCCAGAGGTGAGCAGCATCCATTTCTAGGTACAAGTCTGCAAACTCCAGAGGGATCTTGAACAAGTCATGGAAGTCGTTGGCCTTTGGAGAACTTGCTGTCGGCTTTAGACAACTGTGCAGAATTGAACCTATCTCAGCAAATTAGCTACTTAATGTTGTTTCGCACAGTATCCTTCGCATGTACACTTGCCTCCAAAGGTATTTCAACACCCATCAGAGGGACGAAAATACTGAAATGTCGTGAGTTTTTGGAAGCATTTTCAATTTTTTTTGACTGCAGGAGGGGAGCACCCCCCTCCTCTCCAGACATCCCCTCCCCCCCCACTCCCGTGTCTCTGCCACCACCCACCTGCCACCTTCGTGGCAGCTAGTCCATTTTTGTGCATAACTTTTCAAACACTTTTTCCTGCTGCTGTAACTTCCTTAATATTACAGCTACATGAACTGTATTTACATCACTGGAAAGCTTAAAGTCTCAGCAGTTGAACTTATTACATTTATTTTCAGAGAAATTGCATGTAAAAGGCAGCGCTGTCCATTCTGTCAATGCAGCTATATTTACATTGTTGGAAAGCTTGAAGAATTAGTAGCTGAAGATATTAAAGGCAGCACTGATAATTAAGCAAAAGAAAATACTACATACGCTCACTTCTCCACTACAGAGCTGGTGTTCAAATACTTTGGAGTGTATATGCTTCATATATGCTGTGACTAAAATGAAAAACGCAACAACGTAACTTTCTTAATGTTGCAGCTACAAGGACACTTTTTACACCGGTGAAAAGTTTGAGGCGGTTGTAGTTTAAGTTATTTCATTCGTTTTAAGGGAACACTGCGTAGTTAAGGCAGCACGAGTGATTTGTCTCTCTCTATGTACTGTTTCTTTCCTCACACCCGGTGGTGAAAAAACAAATCGAAGCAGTTTTCACCCGAAGAAAAACCCAGGTACTCGATCTCCAAATGAACGGAATGGAGATTCAGTACTCTGAAGTACTTTAGCAGAAATCACAATTGAGCCTTCTCCACACATATCGAAAGGTCGAATCACGAAACTCATCTTCAAAATTCACTTCCAAAAGTGGGTCAACTATGGATGCCTCCTGACGAGATGATTCCACCCGGACACCACCTCCCCCCGTCTGGTCCCCGGTGCAATATGATGGGCCAGGAGGGGGGGGGGCAGAGACGGAAAGGGAGAAGACACTAGATGCTCAGTCCAACACCACTCACGACACCAAGATGGAGGCCACCAGGAACCACTTGGACCTGAAAACCTTAGCTGCGCAAGCGATTCTACGCACATGAAGAAGAAGCACGAGCAGATGGGACAGGGCCTTGGCAACCTTTGCAGCCTCCGGCAGATCAAAACTGCACACCTGAGCAATATCGACATCGAGCAATGGTAAATGGGTCGTGGAGAAATAACTGCCTCCTTGTACCTAGTTGAGGACCGTAGGCGAAAGCTCAATGCAGGGAAACTTCGTCAAATGCGACACAGACCGAAGCCAAGTCCAAAGCAGGACTGACTAGGGTTGCCACACTGTGGAGGACGAGATCACCCGCAGCAATTGCTGTTCCTTCAGGAACAAGACAATGGTGTTTCCAGTCGAAATCTTGGCAGAAAATGAGGAGAGATCTTGAGCCTGAATGGCATTTGGTAACGCAATAGCAAATGCCAAACCTCATGGAACATTATATGAGTGCTCTGGACGAGATAGGCACTAATGATGATGTTTTGCAAAGCTCGAGTGGAGCATTAACTCAATGAGGACGTGATGAACTTGTCAATTAGGTTCAAACGGAACACTGAGTATCAAAGTCCTAGTGTTATACTAAAGCTGCGGCTGTATTGTCCTTACGCATGTAACAAGGCAAAATTTCATAATTTCTGCTGGCATTTTTTTGAGGGGGAAAAGCAACAATTTCACATTCATTGTAGCCTGAAACACTAATGCTACACTAGGTAGACCTGCGTATTAACATGTCTGGTTGAGAGATCATCTGATGGACTCAAATGTAAAAACCGACCTCGGGGGTCTGAAGTAGTATTTGTAAATATACCTAAAGCCACCGAAGAGTCTTTAGCCAGATACTTCTGAGATGCCAACTTGCTGCTCTGTAGTCGTCACTGTTCAAGATACCAAATGCGCTGTCCACAGATTTGGGTCCAACACTGAAGCTCTTGATGAAAACTTAAGATTGACTAATGATAACAGTCATAGTCTGAGGACAGCCCAAATTCAGAGGATTTTGAACAGTGGAAAACGAGGAAAATAAACAGGGGGGGCCACCATCGAGGGGCAAAATGGCTATTAATTTTCCAGATGTTTAAAATTTTCAATTGAAAACACCTGAGATCGGTGTAACTTTTCGTCATCCAGTGACTAATTTCCAGGTCGTCTCTACTTCACAGTAGTAGTACTAAAATGACAACATATACACTGCTACATTTTATATAAATTTGGCTGTCGATTTACAGACAAAACAACAATGCATGCTGTTTTCAATTGCCTGCCAGACGCTTTTTATTCATTACAGTCAAAGATTGTTCAAAGTTCGACGGAAGAAGCCAAAAACATTAGAAAACTTTGTACGAATACCTAAAGGAGTTGGAAAGAGATGAGGACCGAGGATGAATGCAGTGGGAGTGATTCGTTCAGCGACTCCTTCTAACGCTGCTGCATATATATAAAATTTTTGCTGATCACAATTTTTACTGATAGGATTTGTGTATTTACCAAAAATGTCATTTTCAAACATATATTGGGAGTTGAAGTCAAAGGACAGAGAAAAAACTGGTCGTTAGGCTTGCCCCTCGATGGTTTCACTCTTTTTTGGTGCCAAATATGTGGATACCATTTATAATTTTGACGCAAAATTCATTTCACAAGTTTATAGCGCAACGAGAAATATTCAGTGAGCGGACTGGGCTGGGCCGGCTGGGCCGACCTGGGCTGCTGCTCTCACTACTCATGCTATAAAGCTTTATAGTCCACAAAATCGGACTATAAAGCTTTATAGTCCGCCCTTCCGGAATATCAAGTGTTTGTCAGAGCATAAATAGGTTTCAAATTTTCTACTCCCACTGAATAAGACATCACAGAAAAGCAGAAATTTTGCGTCGAACAAGTGAGCACGGTTCATTGCCTGCGCACTTGGTTGCTTCTGGAGTATCCGCACTGCACTGCAAATCTTGTCGCAGAGGCCACAGTGACATTTTCGCAAGGGACGAAATGGTCGGTCCTTTTCCACTCCAGACAGTTCTGACCGTAAGGGGAAGCCGTAGAACTACACGCCTATCGCCAAGAGTGGGGATGGATCCGGGCCGAGCCTGAGCCTGCAAGCCCGAGACTTAGAAAGACTCTCTCTTGCGTCTTTTGCTCATTTACTTTCATAAACGAAGCTATGTATAAATATATGTTACATTGTTACCTAATACATACATATTTGACAATACAGTAACCCAATTCAGTTCTTCTACCAAATGGCGCATTTTACAGTCGGGTTCATCCGGGAGTCGTCGGAACACCGGAACGCTCGAGCAAATTCGTGAGAATTGGATAATGTGCCAAGGACCCTGCAATTAAGATGTCTATATAACATACACATCTGAGTAATCGTAGGACGCACATCAAAGGTAAAAGGGTGACTGTTTATCAAGGTCGTGACTTTGTAATAAATTAACTTTCGTGGCATTAACGGTCGGTTAAGTATGATAGGACTTCCTTTTTCTCATCCCACCTTAAAAGTTTTATTGAGCAGAGAGGCTTTTCTACATGTGTCCCTTTTTACCTGGGCATTTCAGTTGTTATTTCTTCCAGAAATACCTAAAAGTAACTGGGCACTTTTAACTCAAAGAATTATAACATGCTGTATGTAGTAATTGTAGCGCACACTTCTTCTGTCAGTCAATAATTTTTCTCTGATACTTTAGCACTCTTTTGCACACTGTTGCACTCTTTGATTGGCCACGCTTTTGTGCGTATCGGATCGAGTATCGGCGATACGATACAGCTTATTTCTGCAAAGAGAAGCCGCCCTTAAATAGGAGCCGTACCTCTCGACCCTCATATTTTAATACAAGCTGCCCTTCAATAAAACCGAGGCTACTAATTAAGTAATGAAAATACCGTCAAAACCCCTCGCTAATTTTATTATGGTGTTGTGTTAAATTTTGCATTTTGTCTTGGCTGTCGTCTAGTTAAACAAGAATAGTAAAGCCACATCTTCACTTATATGCATATAATATGGAAAATCTCCCAAAATAGTGACTTAGGTAGAGAGCGAAAGTAATTATCTGTGATTCACCTGTATGGTCCAGGTGCATGCACCGCAGTCTTAAGCTTGCTCCGGAGAGCTTCTGGTCTGGTATGACCACACCAGACCTGGGCAAAGTTGATGAAGAAGAGCTGGTCTCCACTGAGGCCCTCGAGACCGGGCAGAGGGCTCTCCTCCACGAGGTTGTTGGACTCCAGGAAGTTCTTGTAAGCCTGGAAGAAGTGGAAGGGACAACAAGATGCTGTCGCGTCCATGCGAATACTTTGAGTGTGCACGTGCATAGTAGGCCTGCTTGATGCCTCCATTGTCTGCAATGTTCTCTCCCTGCGTGTTCAGGCCGTTGAGATGGATGTTGACCTCCTTCACGATGTACTTGTTGTACTGGTCTAGAGGGCAGAGACGAGGTCGTCGTCACAGTCATCCTCCAAGAGGTACTTTAAGGGCTGTTGAGTGTGACACAAAACTAATGGCTCCTTTCATTTTTCTGCCCCTCAACAGAAGTTCCATGTGCGCATAATGGCCCATCAGCGGCGCAATTGTGATTACATCGAATAGTTGTGACTGTACAACTGTTCAGGGTGTCAGAGACCCCAGGGTTGCCGAGAAGCGGCTGAAATGTCATTGCCGAGGCTATTTTGCACTATTAATGTGTTTTCTTCACACTCATCAATAAGATCATTCACGAGAGGAGCTAAAATGTCATAGTTATTAATTTTAAGTATCACAATTAGGGTACTTTATTGTTAAAGTCACGTCACAGGGTGTGCGAAAAGCTTACATTTAATGCACAGCAGTATCAGTGAAGCTCGGCCAGTGTGGTGTGGTTAAAGCTGGGCTTGATTCAGTCCTTAATGATAGGACTGAGTCCTTGATGACCTCAACATGTACTGGGAGCAAAATATCGGTGCAGGATATTTCGAAAGGACCTGGACCTGGTCCAGTGCATAAACAAGATATAGGCAAATGTGCTGGCACTGCCTTAAATAAACAATCTTACTTAAAGTGAACGGCTTCAACTATGAATGTTTGAAGCTTTCCAACAATCTCAAGGGCACTTCTGTAGCTGCAGGATTGACAGTGTTATGTTTTGTCATATTGGGAAAAACAAAGATTTCCTGTTGTGTTACTGACACCCCTCGAAGAAGGGTTCACCCTTGAAGGGTTCTCAATCCTTTTGTCCTTGACTGTACATACGGAGTAGCTTTTCTGTGTTCAGAGAAATAGTGTCTTTATCGAACCATTGTGATTATGCTGCGTATGACCATTTTGAAAACTCACTGCACTCAACCTAAAAGGAATTTAAAGCCAGAGAAAGCCCAACCGTCAGCTGCAATAAGTACACATATGTTCCATTTGACATTTTTCAACTTCAACTGTTTAGTTTTCTTTCCACGACGTTCCAGAGGTGCGATGACTTACGTGTCACACTCACACGTGCTCAATACTACTGGGCATGGACTTCATCGAGATCCATAAGGAGAGCAACGGGAATTAAGTTGTGGTAAGAAGATGAAAACGTTCTTTTCGTACGCGGGGTAGCAAAGTGGTGAATCAGCTAGATGGAGTTGTGCCGACTTACCTTAGCTACTCTGTACGCGTGTAGCTGTACATGCTATGGTGCTTACCAATGATGCACTTCTTCCTCTGCTTGAACTCTCGGAAGGATTCAATGTCCCACCACTGCTTGATGTTGCCCAGGTAGTCGAACTGCCGGCCCTTGTCGTCGAAGCCGTGCGTGATCTCGTGCCCAATGACGATACCGATACCGCCGTAGTTCAGGGCCTTGGGGAAGTGTTTGTGGTAGAACGGTGGCTGCAGGATGGCGGCCGGGAACACTAAGGACAAGGAAGGCAGACAATGATATCGGTATTAGAAAAAAAGAACTAAATCCACGCTGTCAAGTTCTCCAAGTTACAGGGAGAAAACTGGCACTGACTGATCTGGTTCCTGTTCCTCGAGTAGTAGGCATTGACGACGGCCGGCGTCGTGGTCCACAGGGTGCGGTTCACGGTGTCGTCGAGCTGCGCCATCTCACGGACGGTGCGGACGCGGAGATTGTTCAAGACATTCTCAAAAAATGTGTCCTTGTGGTAGTTGATCTAAGCGACGTTGAGCACGGGGACGAAGATCAAGATTGCCTTAATCATGTACGCAGTCGTAAAAGTTACCCCTTCAATTTCGTCCAGCAGCTTGTGCTCGTCAATGATGTCGTCGGGATATCCAATATTGTGTACAATGTTGTCGATCTTGATCTCGGCCAGCCGCTTGGTGGCGTTGGACAGCCAGTCCCCAGTCAACACCAGGTCTTGGAACACATTCTGTACCTCTGTGGTCAGGGCTTCCATCTGTGGAAGGCAAAAACCGCGTTGACGTCACACCACCAGCAGCGTTTGTCGCCACTCACATCCTTCTTGCTCTGCTGATCGAAGTGCCTCCTGACAAACATGCTGCCCACGATGTTACCCAGGTTGCCGTTGACATAGGACACGCAGAATGTCTTCCTGGGGGGAGTCTCCTCCCGGCCGTAAAGCATCCGGTACAGGGCGTCCTGGGCCACCTCAAAGCGCTTGTCCAAGTTGTTGATGCGATGGCGGACAAAGCGCCAGAGCATGTAGTTGGCGACCACCCTGTAGGTACGTACGCAACAGACACGCACTCATGCATGCACAGATGTTCAGTATGTGGTACGGGGTGTCTGGTAAAGTATGACTCACCTTGAGTCAGTCCTGCGAATGAGCCTGGTGAGCTTTTGGAAGTAGGGCAGTGCGTAGATGACGACGTCTTCACTATTGTCGAGGAGTCGAGGCAACAGCGGCTCCAGGTACTGCGAGAAGTTGAAGTCCGGCACCTTGGACTGCAGGTCCGAGAGGCTCATCTTCTTGTAGATTTCAGAGAAGTTGCGCCTCATGTTCGGCGGAATCATGATCTGGAACGAAAACGCTCCTACGAACTAGACTACCTAGTCGACAGCGAAGTGACATGGTCGTCACTTACCCCAGCCAATTCAGTCTCAAACTCAATGAGTTCCTTCATCTCCTTCTTGGCCACGGCAGCGTCGGCCCCCAGGATGTTGGCCACGTTCACCACCATGTTGTAGTAAGTCTGGATGATGGGGTGGCTGAAACCAAGCTTGTAGTAGTCTGAGCTGGGCAGCAGAAGATCACTCTGGTCAAACTGTGCACGGAAGGTGGACTAGGAGTGAAAAATGACAAGCTGCACTGTATCAGAGAAATGCTCAACCTGGACAATGTAGTCGTCCGAGTCCTTGCCGTCCGGACCCACCCATATTGCCACCAGGATATCGTTGTTAAACAGCCTCAGTCTCCTCGCCATGTTCACCCAGTCAAAGTCGTCCGCCTTCCACTGACTCCCCTTTAGCACAGGCCAGCCGCCAAAGTCTTCCAGGAGACGGAGTAAGGGAGTCTCACGACGAGCCTCGATGACGTCTTGAACGAGGAAGACTCAATTGAGCGCGTTCAACACACCCTTGACATCTTTGAAAAGTTTGCAAGTACCAGTTCCCATGCAAGACCAATAGAGCAGCTTGGCCGTGGCAGTGGCGTTGTCATCCTCCGGACCAGTGGGTTCCTCAAACATCTGGATTAGATTCTCATGGAGATCTTCTCTTAGGATTTCAAATGTGTCGTAGCCGCTCTGGTCCTTGGGGATGGGGTGGTACCCGCTCCATCGTCCGCAGGCGTAGGTGTAGAAGTCCTCGCAGGGGTCAACGCTCCTGTCCATGTAGCACTTCATGGAGCTGGCTGAGGAGCACAATCTGGCTACAGCTATTTTTTGTCCGTCCGTCTGTCTGTCTGTCTGTCTGTTTGTGTGTGAGGTGTGTGTTCGTGATGCATGTCAGGGTGTGTGTACCGATGAAGACTTAGGCAGAACTTACCATACTTTTTTCGGACCACATGAGCCTCGTCTCCAGGTAGTATCTTGAACTTGTGCAAGTCCTTGCACTCGATCTCCTTTGGTGTCTGTGCCTCTTCGACACTTCTTGCTGTGGTCGACTCGCTGTCCTCGGAGTGAGTCAAGGCGATGTTGTTGCTGGCGAACATCATGATCCTCTGGGTCATCTTCACCAGCTCAACAGTCAGCTTGAGCAACTCATCACTGTCACCCACTACTGATGGCAATGAGAGACTCTCATTCATTACGCGGATCAGTTTGGAATCCTCTTCAGACAGGGAATCTTGGGTGGAGAGCAGTCTCAGCTGGCTTCGAATCCAAGCCACAGTTTCAGCATTGGGACTAGAGGACTCATCATTGACGTCACCGTCGTCATCACCTTTACTTGATGCAACTTTCTCTTCAACAGAGTCGGTGTCAGCATCTGCACAGGGACGTAAACGCGAATTGTCCTACAATCATCTTTTTGTAAATAACATCTAATACGCAACTTTGGCAGTTGAAGAGATTTTGCTGACAATTTCGGATAGGTGTTGAACAATTTTGCAGTACTCAACATGTGTTCCATCTACAGCAGTCACTGAAGGCAGTGCAGGTCCTGGTGGTGAAGTCAGGGAAGACTGCCTTACTATCTGGGGAGGGGGAGGGGCAGGACTGGTGATTTTGGAGCCCTTGGTGAGGTCGACGATGTTGAGTTACTTCAAGGAATTTCAGGTCTAGTGATTAGTGATGCCCAAGGGAATGTGACAATTAGTCTCCTCCTTTGCACTGTGACGTCGACATCAGTGCAATCCTCAGCATGGTCAGCTGAGTCATGACATGACGTAACGTGATTGAAACAGAAACCAAAGTGACAGGACAAATCCCCTTTACGTCCCTGTAGCTGTGCTCATGGTAGCTGACGGCTGAATTGGAGGTGCTGAGGTGGTTGCAGCCACGGTGGGAGCAGCAGCAGCAGTCACCTCAGGCTTTTCCATGAGGGAATTGGTTGTGTTGACAGCACGTGTTAGCCCTTGATCAACACTGTCTCGTCTGTGGTACAGTAGGACAGTCATTCGATGTCAATCACGATTATCGTGCATCCGGACTCACCCAAGTCCGGTGTGATTAGACGGATCCATTCCACTTGACGTGTTGTCGCCGTCTTCGACGTCCTCGTTGCTCACTTCGTCCTCCTCTTCCTCCCCGATGGTGTTCGAGTCCACGTCCCTCCTACCTCTTGTGTGCTCGCGGCTGTTCAGGAGACAAAACTGTTTCAACCGCGGGGGCAGCAGAGATCTGCTGATGTACGCACGCAGTATTTACTCTAGTAATCCGCCAACCTGTCACAATCCCCCTCCTTCCAAGGTGGATCCCCTCCCATGTGTGGGGATTCCCGGGCAAATTTTGAAAATTGGAACTCCTCACAGGGCCAAATATCCCCTCTTTCCAGGCCCTGTCCTAGTCACCCGAAAAATGTGACTGATGGCTCATTTAAGAAGTCACCCACCATTGGAGGTGAGCATTGGTGGAGCTATGCAACCACAGGGCATAATCCACATCACTCGATCAATAGAGTAAATACAAAGGGTGTGCGTGACTGATTGTTACAGTGCGGTGACGTTCAAGCTCTCGTGAATTGGACAGTGTATATCCACGTAGAAGAAGCTCTCACATTTGGTTTGTGTGCCATCTGTTGCGCGTCTTCAGCTGCGGGTTGTGGTGCTGAAACAACTTGGGCACCCCGTAAGATGCTGCAGTGTACTCAAGAGGAACAAAGTCATCGATGAATGGATCAGACTTGGTCAACTGTTTCTCCAGAAGCTCGGTGACATCGGAATCTGAGTATATTACTCTGTAGACGGGACATATGAATTCATCCAGTACTGATTACAGTGGCCTCCACCTATAAGAATGCTGGATAACCTTATGAGAGCACTTTGCCGAATGCGGCAGAAACTGCTGGTGACAAAGTAGGCAAGACGTAATTACGTAAAACTTTTTAAACCTATCATTTTTCAGGATGGCAGGTCTAAAATGCAGCAGTCGGGGGACGCCACCCAATCGTTCTGAACTTTTGACTATATTGGTCTACAGAAATGGCTCATACCTTGATGAAAAGCTGAGATTCTTTCCTGAAACTCAACTTTCATGCGCTTTTGTTTTAGGATCATAAAATTTCTAATCATACAGCTGAGTAGACAATAGTAACAAAAGGCAAGTGACTTTTTAAACAAATGTTTCAGCTAAACTTCCAGGCATCTTTGTTCATCCTACACTGC
>JAAUXU010099256.1_pt1 | contig 36130 bp, 32 predicted proteins | sample 7278151 | NCBI WGS metagenome assembly JAAUXU01 (sample SAMN14350113, study PRJNA611818) | marine sediment metagenome | isolation source: surface marine sediment (1.8m) | place: French Polynesia: Moorea | collected 2018-08 | reverse complement strand
TTTCAGTTGCCGTCAGCGAACATCAGCTGCAGCCAACTAGGGGGCTTGAAGGGTTAGGTTAAGTTAGGTTCAGTCGTCCTGCAGCAGCTGTTGTCAGCTGAAAGTGGGACTACATTGCTCAGTCGCTCTCAACTGAAACAAACAAAGCTGAGATGCAGAAGGGAGGGAGGGAGGTGCGTCTGCCAGTCCTTATCACTAACAGTCATATCTCCTCCAGCTCACTGATCTCCTCCCCTGGCAGTATGTTGGGGTGACCTGTTGCAAACAGAGACAACTTCCGACCACAGAGCAGCTGTATCTGTGTCAAGACATAGACTGCCCAATGCAACAGCTGAGACTGCAGATCACAGCAATGGAATCTTGGTGACAGAGCTATGGCTCATTGGTGCATCCGTGTCTGGGAGTTCACTAAGCCCAAGCAGGCTTCTTCGTGCTACCATTGGGCTCCTACGAAGTGAATGCTCCCTATTGAGCCTCTGAAGTTCTTGCCACCTTGATGTGACAGCTGCGATCGGCCGAGTCAGCTGTTGCGGACAGTCCGTGCCGGCACAACAGCAGCCGTTGGACAGTCAGTGTCTTACTCTGTCTCTGGCGGCAAGCAACAGAGATTCGAACTCTCTGGCAAAGATTCGACTAGTCTTCTCACGGATTATTGCTCAATCCCTACCAGGGTTCGGTCATTGCCGTAAAAGCTGGGTCAGATTTTTTTTTAGGCTTTCAGTCACAGGCATGCGAAGCCTGAAAAAAGCCAAACTTTTTGAATTAATCAAGCCCAGAACAACCGAGCTCAAGCAGGAAGTTTCGACTACAACAGTGGAAGTTATATGCAGGAATGAAGAAAGCACTCATAGATATGCATACATAACTTGCATTTAAGCACTGGGACTGGTTATTCAGTTTTTAAGAAACAAATAAACATTCATGTTGGTGAGACGTTAAATGAGAGTGACGAAAACTCAAATATTGCTCATATGAGTTGCATCGCTAATCTGAGAATCAACTGTAGTTCCAGACGTGAAAAACGGAAACAGCTTGATTCCGAAACCTCAAGCCTCTCAAGCTTTCGGATAACAGGCTTTGAGCGTTCGAGCCTGCCCTCGAGCTTAGCACAACTTTCAGCATATCACCAAATCCCATCAACACGTGCCCCCCCTCCCTTCCCTCGGGGTGGAAGGAAGGGTCGCACCGCCGCACGGGCAACGTGACGTTGTGCTATCTCCAGGGACATGACACACGTGACTCCTTAACCCCGTCAATGCACCCACCGCCGTCTTCTGCAATGCAACATAGAAGGTGTCGGGCTGCTTGACAGGTCACTTACATGTACATTGCCGTGAAGACCTGGACGTCCATGATTGTTTCTTACTCATTTGCTCTTCCAAAAGTTCCAGAACAAGAAGGCCATGGGCTTCTTCATCCTCACCTTTTGACCATTTTGTCATTTCAGTTCCGTCTTTTTTGTCATATATTTCTTCGATGCAATTTTTAATGCTGTACATCGAACCCAAGCAAATTATGCATAAAGCAACATTTTCCTTCTATTTTGCCCACGTCAGAGGTAGCAGTATTAGGGGGGGGACCTTGCTGTTTTTTGCTCACCACCGCAAAATATTGGTTGGCTTACTAAAAAGTATATTTTTTTACCGGTGTTCCAGCAATCACAATAGACCCCGCTTATAGTGACACCCACGGGTAGAGCCAAAACCGTCATAGCATGCGGAATCCACTGTAGCAACCTTAACCTATGAAGATATCCCCGCAAGATCTGTTACGATATCTGGTGCCTATTAAGCAAAGGCCACTGTGCCAACACACCCACATCAAAGGGGCCTCCCTACACACGCCAGTTGTCCAGTGCCAGAGCTGCAACCTTTATGAATGAACTTTTTCTATGCTGCGCATGACGAGTAAGTACGCAGCACTCGCTGAGAACGGCTGCACAATATTTTGGCGGGAAGAAATATTGCCCAATATCTTAATTGCTGTTGCTCAGGGCTTTCCCCGAGGAAGCAGTTGCTTTGAAGCAGCACCAAGAACAACAGAGGAGACAATTTTATCAAGGAAGCTGCGAGGACAGCGAGGAAAAATGAGCGGCAAGATTTTTTTCTTCCTCATGCAATTTGGAAGCAACTTTGTAGGCCTTTGTAGCAATAAATATACATTAAAAAACACTAGTGCTATAAGTCACCGTCATTCACAGCAGCGGCAAGGTGCTGTTCAATGCAAAAGAAAGTGCAAAAATCCCACCACAGCAACTCAGCATGGGGTTACAGGAAAGAAGTCATCTAACTTTTCTGGGCGCCAACTGAAGGAAGGACATTGAGTGACAATGAATAAGGTGTCACAAAATTTCCTTTCTAACCTACTCAACCTTGCAATATAAATTTGAAGTATAAAACAACTCAATGTTGAGGGACACTCTATAAGTCTGTAAATGCGTTCGGGTTATCTCAGGTTTGGCAGCTTTGGAAAATATATCGGCAATATTGATATCATAGGATATAGATAGAACACGAGGCTTCCAACCTCACTTTTTATGCCTGCATTTGTGATTCTTACCATATCACATCCTACGCACATTAAAAGCCACTTCATCGCGCTTTTTTACTCATCTCCCCTCCCCCTAAATCACCATCATCTCCGAAGTATGTTGAGGGTTCACATCAAATCGTAGTATTGTGTTATTTTCAGTCCACGTTACACGATAGTGACGTGGCTTTGGATCAGTTTATGTGTTGCGACTAACAGTTAAAACCTTTTACTATCAATCGACACCGCTGTTTGTTACTTTTGGCATCAACTTGGTCCAATTTCTGTATCAGGTCTGAGTGTGCAGTTTGATGTGGAGCCCCGTGTAGAATGCATTGTATGGGTTTTCCTGTTTCGTCGCTACCAAGAAAAGCCAATGAAACGTCTGAGAGTTATTTCACGTTTAAATTGTACTTAATGTGTCAGCTGGAAGCAGACTATCTAGTGCATACAGAGGTTAGCTGTATTTTTCAATCAAAAACTGAACTTCAGATTATTTGTTGTGCGTATTCCCATCGAATTCAACTGGACTGTAAGTTTTTGACGGATTGCCTTAAAGTTGTACCGATGGCACAATCATTATTTATCATCAGACACTTCAGCCACAACTTCCTCCGGAACTGCAGGGCATTGTCTGGGTGATGGATAAATTTGTCACCTAAGCGAAGCTGTCCTCGGTCACCAGCTTGTCTCCTGCAGGTGTGCCTGGTTGGTGGAGTTGTCCACATTCAGCACCACCGAGATCGGCTGTTCAATCTTCTGAAGGTCTCCTTGGGGCTCATCTATGGATGCCTCAGTGATGCGAACGATCATGTCCTATACACTTGCTTCTCTCAACCTCGCTTATCTCAGTCCTCAGCGAGCGGAGGGAGGCGGACAAATATCTGGTATCCGTGCTCAGTCAATTCCAAGCGATGACCAGCATCTTATGCAGCGAGCGTAGGTAAAGGATATTTATCTTTCATTCTAACCCAGCTGACAGGAGTTGTTGAACGCGCGCACAGCATGTTACTACCCTTCAATGTACATTGCACTGCTGCATAGGGGCAGTAGTACCTTCAGTATACAGAACAAAGCATCAGGCAAAGAGAGATCCCCACGGGTCATCCTTGTCTCCACGAGAGTCCTGTGGAACCTCCCGAAGAAGAAGAGCAAGCCAACGTTGACATAACGTGTGCTATATGTAATTGTTCACTCTTGTTACACCGCAGCCGAGAACGCTCTGCATATTCTCCCTGGCGGAACAGCTGATGCAGTAGCACAGTGGAACACGGATACATCGACCACACTAGAGAATTTGATCGTTGTATTCGTGTGATCACTATAACTGTGTGAGACGGGAGAAGACCTGATTTCGGGCCCAGAATTCATTGCACATTAGGTGGAAGTAGAAGCTTCCACATGTGACCCAGACACAAAGCAGAGTTGACACCTGAAGACTTTATTTCAGTATTTTATGATCGATCTTAACCTGACTCAGCTTTTAGCCGTAGTTATGTTTGCAGCATTTTCAAGCTCATCTAAGAGAGGGTCCTGATCAAAGCCACAATGGAGAACTATCATGGAACTGTGATAAAACTGTCCCCGTTGATCCACCAAGCGCCAATTTCCCTGGAAACAAAATGATCGTTGTATCCGTTATGCAAACCTCTAAATGATATCTACATCCGTGAGGAATTCATGGCAACATAGTGTACTGAACTTGGGTCAGGACATTCTGATCGTTACATCCGGTGATCGTTATATCCGTTTTCCACTGTACTACACTCTGCTGCAGCCACTGCCGAGAGAACCAAGGAAAGAGAGAAAGAAAGCCCGTCACTATCTGTGTATTGCGGTTGGAGCACAGCAAAAACTCTGTCTCACTCGCACCAATGCAAACCATGAGGGCTTCGCTGAAGAAGGAGGGGGAGGAGAGGAAGCAGAGGATCGGCGACGCAGGCAAAGCCGGGAAGCTGTGGGGAAACCATCATGGACACGGTTTCGAAAGGGCCCAGTAAGACACGGCCGAGGACATGCAAAGGTGAGCGTTTGAAGCAACTGCAGACAGTACACATGTCTGTACGTACATGACTGTTGTGTCAATGATTCTTTTGATTTGTTCAGAGAGAGATGCTGATGCACAAGAGAAGTGAGTGGAAGCACAGAGTGAAAGGAACACCTTGGCCAAGGTCGAACGTTCACGTACCCACTGTAGTGACAGCGCAGTTGTACCATTATCTTCATGTCGTTTGCCAGGGCTGTCTCAGAATGTTGCTCCCTCGGCGCGACGCCCATGGGGGTCACAAGCGACTTCACCGCTGCTATGAAGTCGGTGAGGAGGACCTCGGAGGAAGGGAGAAGCAAGAGATAAAGGACTTTTGAAAAGTTAAAAAGAGAGTTCAAAGCTGACTTGAGCCGTTAATCTCTTGTTTTCTACTCCATCTGTCTGATACTTCCAGACACGGATTGAAATGCACCATGCCATTACCATTTTATATCACAGCAATGTTTCTCATAGTTCATTTTATGCTTTGAAGTATCACGTGTAATGGTGATCAGTCTCAATTTTTGATTGCCATTAAGCAAAGGTTTGAGCAACATATCACATTAGATAGGAAACATTTGCCGTCACAGCTTCACTGGCTGTTGACTCTCAGAGGTCGGAGAGCAAAGCAGTTTTATCACAGACTGCTTTAGCATCCACACTGACGTAACTGAATAAAACTGGCATAAACTGGCAGTGACAAACTTGCTTCTTTCTGACCTCCACGTACCACAAGAGGCAACAAGAATTCCTGATTCATCTTTGTGTAACAAAATATATCCATGTATTTGTAATGGTTTGTAATGCACTACTGGAGACACCAGGGGTAATGTGTCAGGCATTACTGTACAGCAATGGTGATGGATGACACCTTTTATAGAGATGGACCCGTGTATGGCCAATCCTTGTGCTTGTCACATGTGTAGTCAGATTAAAAAGTCCAAACAACACTTAGGTTGATCACTCGCAGCACGAATAACCATGATTGGAAACATCAGTATAGCGCAGCGCACGTGTGCTTCGTGACGTCATGTCTTACTGAGTGACAGCGTTGGAGTTGGATAATTCTTTGGACAAGTTTCATTTGTGCAAGTCAGAGATACACCTACTTTCTGACCAGAGTTTATACACGTCAGCAAGTTATGTTGGTCAACAACTGTCAACGGACTGACGATAACGGAACTTGTTCTTTGCAGTATCCAACATCCTGTGCCAGTATTCCTGTCCTCCCATGGGTCATCGAGGAAAATGTGCAACCAGGAAAAAGTCAACACCCAGCAACTGCAGATCGTCACATGTGTAAATGACAGTTCATGCTGACATCAGTATTCTTGCAGGTCATGCAAAAGCTCGACGACCTTGTCTGTTTGTCTTTCAGAGTGGTCATCTGCCCAGAAAGAGGTGAAGAGGAACAGAACGAGCAAGGTCAGGTACTGCCAGGAGATGGACTCTCCTTCTCTCAGAAGTAAATCATGAGTTCAGCGATCCAGAGACCACGAAGGCTTCACATCCTGACTTGCACGTAGCACCGACGTCCAGAGTGCCATTTGTTTAGCTTCAGTCAGTGACGTGCCACATACAGTACAGTACAAGAAGGATCCACCAGAGAAGAGTCCCAAATGGTAGGATGAGCTCTGGCGGCTCCTCTAAGCGGACCTGCCACAGCTAAAATGTTGGTCAAAAAACCAGCACATCTTGTGAATCTCAGTGTTGCACACGAAGCTGGCAGCAAAAAGGTTTCTGAGCCAACTTCAAATGTGCATACATGTCTGATGAGGCCACAAAACTGCTTGAAGATGAAGAGTTGTTCCATGCACATGCGTCCAAGATCAGTACGTACAAGTCCTTCACTCTCTGCCAGAAAATTTTGAACCCTTTGACCTGGAGAGCTGGTGGGGAAAGTAGCTTTATTGCAACCTGACTCAATGGACTTGAGCCATGACAAGCTGGTGAGGTCAGTCTCTGAGCAAACTTTTATTTTTCACGACTGTGAAAACCCTCTGTGATCAAGGCAAGGTAATTCACTTATATGTTAAACTCCCGAATGCCTCTTTCCTGCCACAGCAGTTATTTCATATGATTACTATGCTTCTTCCTCGAAAGTATCAGTGTCGTAATCAGGATTTTGTTAACATACCGTCAATAGCTCATACAGCTTAATACCTAAAGCTGTAACACTTATCCTTCCTCAGGCAGAGTCTCTGCAACTCAAAAGGGTCTATGTTGAAATCTTTGCTCAAAGTCCATGCCTGCACTGTGTCTGCTTGCAGAAGCACATTAGAGTCACAAATAAAGACACGATCTGTTTAGCTGAATATGTGTGTACCGAGCTTATTGGCTATAGGCATCATTTAGAAAAAATGCACCATCGTGTTAAGAGGCTTGAAATTTGCACACACCTGGGCCACATAAGAACTTATGCACTGGCACGCTATCTTGCTGTGCCTAGTAAATATTCCGTGTCAATTCAGTAACATACCAAGCTCATGACCCTCTGAATAGGAGTGCAGAAGCTGGAAGATGGTCTCTATTTGGATGCAGTCTCGCTGGGCATGATGAAGCTCTGCGATCTATGCTCTCTGTATGTTGTGGAAAAGGGTTGTTTGTATCTGTCTTTCTCACCAAAACGTCATTGAAATTTCAAGTCTCTCAGCATTTTTTGAACTGCTCAAGCACCCACCATGTGTAGTGTGTACTAGTTTTGGTGTAATTTTTGTACATGCATATGTTCTACATACGCAAGTAGTTGGTTGATTAGTGGGCCTGGCTGATTTTGATTCGCTCATCTGATTCTCATGTTGACAAATGATTCAACAATTTCCTTGGACGGCTGTGCGTTCTGAATTTTCTGCAAGAGCAGGAGATTCTCATAATCAGTCTTGTGCTTGTTTCTCTGTTCATTGATCTGTCTGCTCGTCAATCTCCTTCTCCTCGTTGGTGAGCCTGGTGAGCTCCTGCGTATCCTGGACGTGGACGGAGGTATTGACGAACCTTTTCTCCTCACTCCGTGATGCTGCTCCAAGATCTTCCGGAGGAGGATCCTGTTCTCGCGGTCGATACGTTCCCGCTTCTCTCGCTCGGCAGTGCTCACAGTTCGACGCTGAGGCTTACGAGGGCTGGCGAGAAGAAGAACACAAGAAAAGTTGACACATACATAAGTTGTCGACAAGCACAGTTATCACTGGCTACCTGGAGTCCCTCCTCGTCCTCACACCCGTCCTGCTGTCGTCCCTCCTGGCCTTGCGGACTCCGTCGCCAGTGACTGCCAAGGCTGGCGAGGGGGACTCGTACATCTTCCGCCTTGTTGGAGACTCCTCACGTTTGGCAGTGACAGTGACTCTTCTTCTCGGAGAGACCGACTCATCTGTCCTAGCAGAAGCCCTCATCATGTCAAAGAACAGATTCGTTAGGATGACGAAGCCAACTTGTTTGCTTTCTTAAGGCTTTCTTGGCGGCACTGGCGCAAATGGCATTTCTGCAAGCAACGTTGTCGTGTCCTTTAACGAATACCTTCCTTCCCCTCCCGCCACTTTCCTCTCCCCCTGCTGCGGGAACGAGGAAAGGTGGGGGGAAGAGGACGACGACGTCTGCTGCTACAGGGACTGTATTACATGCGGATCCCCTCTATGATTTTTGGCCTCCGCCTGCGTGCCAATGATGAGCTTCGCGTGAGGAGGCCATTTCCAGGACTGCGCTAAGGACTCACGATGACTCGGCACCGTGGACTACGTACGACTAATAGTTGATACAGTACAGGACTGACGACTCTACGATTGTTGGACTCTGTGGATTCGATTATTTGCGCAAAAGTTAGGTGCGGTGATTACGATAGGAAACAATGCAGAACATAACTTAGATTTTGTATCGTATAGCACGATGTAGCAAACAAAAAACATTACCACTCGTAGACACAAGGTGGTATCGATCAAACGGTGCAAGAGGGTTGTAAATGTTTTAGGGCGAGAAAGGATAGAAGTGATGACACACCCAGCATAAATAGAAGATGCAAAACTTTTCGTCACGTGGGTCCTTCTGTCACCTGGCAGGAAATGAACACATTAGGTTCTGTCACCTTGTGCATCCAAGGAAAAAGTTGTCACGAAATCGTACGTGACAATTCTGCCTTCTTCTTCTAGTTTTTTTCAAAACATGGTGGCAACTTTTGGAATGTCGTGTCACCCTGGATGGACCAATGAAAGCGCGATCCGCCAGTGACAAGCGTGCCACAGGTCGTACTACAACAGCGTTTGCTCTGACGCAACACTGAACGGTTTATTTTTGCCTTTGCTGTAAAATCCACACACCGCAAGTTTGCAACAATTGACTCGTCTAGATCTTTTTGGCCATAAGACACACTGTGGAATGATCGCCATGCCTAGGGAAGACCACTTCCCCGTCCGGTCTGTAGTCCTCGAAGGGAACCTCCTTTAGTGTGTCGAAGCCCAATCGAGTGAGGATCTTTTGGGAATAGAGGCTGGTGGCCTCGGTGACGACGAGGTCGAATCCGTCTTCAACAGCTAGTTCGAGGCTCTCCTGGGCCAGAGCCTTGCCCAAGCCAGGCCTCCTGATTGTCGAGTGAGTGCACAAGATGAACAGCTCCAGGTGCTTCAAGTGGCGGTACCGGGCGGAGAGGTCGACCGTCGAGGCGATCTGGTCCAAGAAGTGAAGCACCTTGCCGAATTTGACGGGTTGGGCGGCCCAGCAGGGCAAGATGAGGTCTCCGTCCTCGTCGCCCTTTGAGTCTGCGCCTGTGGAGAAGAAGTGATCATGGTCTTCGTTGTCGGTGTTGCCCCTCAGTCTCCCACTTTCCCCCGCGCTTACTACGTAAATTTGTTGTAGACAACACGCTTGCCTTTTGTGTAGATTGCGACACCAACAACGTCTGCCCCGTCCATGGCCACGAGAGAATGGCCTTCACGAACGAACGCTCGCACGTAGTTGTCGAACCAGGCCATTCTGCAGTTGTGTCGAGCAACAAAAGCTGAATCATTTCAATCGTCTCGACGTGTGGATGGCGTGTAGAACACATGTAACAGACCTGTATCCTTTCTCGCACATGTTGATGGCCACGTTGAGCGGCTCGAAAGGGACGAAGTGCTCATTGACGAAGTCCAAGATCGTCTCCTCATCGTCCTTGGAGCCGTCAGGCCTCCTGTACGTGACCCTGGCTCGCCAATCTCGGTCCTCAGTCATGATCGTTCGGGTGCGTGATCATGCCTTCAGAGTCGAAGGCCGCACACTCGCCAGCTGCAGCTCGTTGCTTCTTTTGGCGGATGCTCGAGACCACTAACCAAAGACCTAGGAGAGAAGACGAAAGAGAGGAGGAAGTTTGCTTCTCCTCTGTAGCAAAATGGTGAGAGAAAGATCGCTTTGCATTAGTAGACAAGTGGGTAGAGCTTTCTCTTTCTACTGCATCCGTGTGGGCCTCCTTTCCAAGCCGTATCCTGCACGTAACAGTGCAAACAGTTTCTCTTTTCTCTCTCCTCCATCGTCACTATGCAACTGTTTGGCAGGAAAGAAGAAGACTTCTCTTGACGACAACAGAATTGGCACGAGTGATTCAGTGTTATGCATACACTACTCTCAGTCTGTCCACGCTAATCCCTAAAGTGGCACTACAAGAGAGACGACAAATGCGCGGCATTTACATACTAAGTGCGCAAACTATGCAAATACTGCGGTACCGGGACGTGCGGAATTCGCTTTCAGAGACGAAGGAGGAAGCACAATAGAGGAGGGTCCAAAATGTGTGGAAGAAGTCCGGCAACTGCCCCGAGGGAGTGGACCTGCTGCAGTTGGGCATCATGGTCAATGAAGTCTCAGTCCCTCGGTGGTGACAGACATGGGCTTGGCGGCGAAACAGCTTTGAATGTGGGTTCAGGGTCTGACTGAGGAACTTGCATGGAACTGGGGATCTTATAGTCAGGAAGAACTGACTGACACTGAATAAGTCGCCCCCTGAACGTACAGTATAGATTCTATTTATCTCCGGGGCTTCACTCTGAGTAGTCGCATCATCTTCACGATCACGATGTCTCATTTACGTTCAGTCTAAGCTATGGGTACATTAGTACGTATTTCACACCAACCTCAAGAATGAAGTTTGTCTCAAAACATCTTTTCTTTTCCTGACTTTGTCCTGTCCTCTTGTTCAGGCCTCCGAGTCTGCTTCTCTCTTCGCGTCCTCCTCGATTTGCTCCGGTGTCCTCAAGTCTATGGCGAACGGTCTCAGGGGCCCATTCTGGTGGTTCTTGTTGGTCTTGGCAAGGGTCTTGGAGAAGTCCTGGAAGGCCCTCGCCAGCGCAAAGGTCAGCGTGCGCGCTGCCTGACGCGATGAGCACACAAATGCGTAGCACTGAAACGCCGACTGGCCGCCGCCGCTGCCCACGACGATCATGGCAAAGACGCGGGTGCAGACGAGGTCTTGGACACCGTAGGAGACGCTGTCGATGGGAAACGGTCCGAGTTGTGATCCCCCCCCTCCCCCGCGCTTGATGACGGCGGCGGCGGCACCCGCAAGGTCACCGCCGGTGTCGATGTTGGCATCGCGAGGAGCGCGGAAGGACACGCCCGAGGAGGTCACGGTCAGCTGCAGGATGGGCAGAGGAAGCTCAGGACTTCGCACTCTGGAGAAAAAGGAAAGAGTACGCTCAGTACACGTACCAATCCGCAGAACACCTAAGAGCTAAGTTAATAAAGTGCAGAGAAATTTGCCAAGTTAACACACAAGATGAGCATGACCAGGTGAAAAAAGGATAACGATAAAGTGGAGACTAGTACATCTAACAACCTCCCTCCTAACAACAATGAAGTCAGGACATCCAGTTCCTCATTGGAATTGCTAATGTAATCTCGCTTAGTTTTGTTTGTTTGTTTGTTGCTCTTCCTTAACGCACGCAGTCTCGTTAATCACCTCGCAGCGGCCACCATCTCGTCCACCGGCGTCCTGGTGTGCTTGATTCCCCAGAGGCCTCTGGCGTCCCTCTTGCCCAAGTACTTGACCATAAACGACTGGGGAAGGGTGATGGTCTCGGCACTCAGCTGCTGTTCACTCTGGTGCCCAGATTTGCCCATCCCAGCCTCCCCAGAGGACCTTGAGGATGTCGAGGCCGTATCAGAGGCTCGATGCTGCTGCTGCTCAAGTCTTTTTTCTTTACCACTGCCCCTAGAACAAAAGAGAATGTTTCAAGGCCTTAAATTTGTAAACAGTTCTTCCTTGGTTCTCTATAAGACTTCCATAATGCACTAAAACCCTCTAAAGGCTGTTGATAACTTGCAACGCTGAATAAAAAATTTTGTAGCGACATGTTGTTATCAATATTAGTGATGGAGTTTTACTGTTTTCCACAATAACACTTTTGGGGAGTACAGATCACATAGTTTACTAGAGCAAGTTAGTTTGGGGATGTCCTGTTTCGGCCCCACCCTATACATATAGTATGAGTTCTAAGAACGCTGTAAAAAAGTGAGAAGCTCGAACCAGAGGGCTCGTCCGAGGACTGCGGGCGCCAGGGGTGTGACTCGAGGGAGGTAACAGATGACCCCACCCAAGATATTGCTACAACTCACACAGAATCTCCATATGGCACGTACGTATGTAGGTATACACACGAATGTGCAGTAAATACGTCCAGGGAAAGACAGTGAGATCCACAACTCGCCCGTGCAGTTTCTGCCCACAAAAACTAAGGTGCAGATCTCGGACACGTCCCGGATGACAGCGATCGACAGCGGCTTTTCTTACCCCTTGTTGATCTTCAACTTGGACAGATGCTGCGACAATGTCCCCGTCTTCTTGGTCGCGTCCTCCTCAGTCGTCATCGGCATGGTGTTTGAGGACCCCTTGACGGATTATAACGCGTGTGCCCCGGCCAGCATACGCGCACACGAGGGGGGGGGGGGGGAGGAAGGGGGGAAGGGGGAAAATGAATTGCCAACCGCCGCCGTCTGGCTCGGTCTACGTGAAGCACCAGGAGAGCGGAAGCCGTTACGAGGCAGCGCCAGGTGCGACACTAACCTGTATGAAATGAAAAAGTGATAGGATAGAGAAACTGTTGCATGCGACAACAACAACAATCACAACGCTTTTTTTTAGGGGAAAAAGAATCTGAAGGAAAAGCGATAAATCTCTTACGTTTTCTTTCTTGTATCGCTGACTAATTGTCTGGCGAGCGCCTGCACGTACACGCTGTTATTACCGAATTGTGGGAACGACAACCCAAGCGTGATGGAGAAGAAGAAAATGCTTTGCTTTGCTGGTGGGAAGAACAGTCGAGCCTCTGCAGTCCGGCTTCTTCTGGAAGATTCGACCGCTTCCTCTACAATTCTAGCGCCAGGTGTGAGTCTTGGTGTGCTCCCTGCTGTCCTTGCACAAGTTTTTCACGCTGCGCGCCGTCAGCCAGGTCTGTGCCGAGTACAGAGGGAGAAAACTGAATCGTCTCCAGCACATGACTGGACTGGCGGCGACTTCTCAATCTCCGCCGGCCAGCGTCAAATTGCGTACCAATGAATGTCCAAGCACCGCAGCGTGCAGTGGGACCCTCTTCACAGGCATCTCTGATGTCAACCGGGTGCGTCGGAAGAGGTGGCGGGCCTGACGGAGTGGCACAGCAACTACGTCCACAGGGTCAATACGAGTGGTCAGATGCAGTCCCATTGAAACTTGTGCAGAGACAGTACCAGTACGGAGGGGTTCAAGCCGTATGCCTGATGGACTTTGGAGTGATACTATGCAAGAATCTCGATCAAGTCGTTGCCCGCCAAGGGATAAAAGACTACCAACGTCACAATGTCTGCCAGTTTGGGCCATGGAGCAGTTGGCAACCTGATGAGAGATGAACCCCAAAGTTATTCTTAGTTTATCTAGAGATGACAAAGACCTTGACGTGATATTTGTTTCCATAAAGACAACAGTGAGGCAATCTCACTGATGCTTCTTCTGCCTCACCCTGTATTTGCTTTCTGCAAGGGTGCAACTGACACGAGCACCTTTAATCACGTTGTCTCCCTGATGTTTCTCTGCCTAACAGAACTGAGGCAATCTAATTCTGTAGCTGTTTCCGTGACGACGCAAATGGTGCTAAATTTGCACCCATCTCTAATCGCGTCGTCTGATGTTTCTCTGGCTATGAGACAACTGAGGCATTCTCATTCTGCCTCGCTCCGTGCTGCACTGCACGTGCAGCGCTCGAAGCCTTCCATAACGATGCTTCCACTGCAAAATAGAAACGTCCAGAGTTTCTCTAGGACAGGACGACGAAACCAGCAGTGCCTCCACTTGTAATGAACGCGCGTCCTGACAAACAGCTGCGCTTGACGCGCATCCACAGCCAAGGTGCACGACGGCGGCGATGAGAACAACTGTTAACACAGGGTCGGCCTAAGAAATGGCTGCCCCGATGGCCGTGGTCGTGTTGCAGAGCTTTTCACGCCACCATACAGGGTGTCCGAAAAGTGTTTGATCTTGGTGAAGCCGAGTTATCAAACTCTGTGGGGTTTCCAGACGCGTCCTGAGGAGTCACTCCCCATTTACCTAAACACCCTGTACCGTCGATGAGACAGCAGCACCGTGAGGGCCGCTGATCTGGTCAACTCACCAACTCTTTTAGCGACGTCCTCCTTGGTTGCGTCCCGGGCAGTCAAGTTGTCCTCTCCACACCTGGGGCTTGTGTGTGAGGCAAATAGGCCTGGAACTCCCTTATCAACGCAATTCTTCGCCCCCAGCGATAGCACAAATGCGGCAGATCTCGTAGCTCTGAGTGAGGAGCGGAAAATTATGCTTTCACCTGAAACGTACGTGATTGTTGTGTTCAGTCAAACTTGAAAATTGTGAGGTTCACGTACTTTGTGCACATTTGGTCCCGGTCACCGGGCAGAATGGAACCAATCCTGGGTGTGAGACTGAATAGAAAGTGTCACAAATGATGTAACAGAGAATACAGAAATGGTTTTTTTTAACCGTTTAACAATGTCCAAATCCAAAAAATGTCTACTGCTGCACGTAGACTTTGATGAGTCACTGCTGGTATGATGCGATTTAGTCCAGGCAGGCGTGTGTAAGGCATATTTAGCACTAGGAGGTGCACCCGCCAGCAAGGCGACTGGCCAGGCGGCCCAGGCCAAAAATTGGCTGAAAGGGCTACAAAAAAAGTTTAGGGCGTCTATGATATTTAAACCTTTCTTTTTTCTTTCCAGGACACTCTCTGAATCAGAGACAATCATCATAGCCGGTCGTTGTCGGGCGATTTCAACCTGAGACAACGAAGCACAACTTTCCTTATATACGTAATACACCAGATTTCGCAAATTGTGTCAAATTGGCACACTTTTTGCACGTATTGTCAAACCGCGAACTTATCATACTGAGTGGTGAGTGACAAAATTATGATTTGGCAGTACTTACTTCGCAAGAGCCACACATGTTTAGGCAAAATGACATATTTTTTGGAACATGTCTCAAAACTGGCAGATTTTGGGCACACATATTTTTCCGCTCTCTAATTGCTGTGTCCTTATCTCTGTTTTAGTACGGATTCTGCGTTGTTGCTGTCCGTTTCAGGAGCAATCGTACGTCTGTATGATATCAGTACAGGGTGATGCCAGAATATTTTACACGATTCTCCTCAGGCCTCCCTGTACTTATGATTACATTTCCAGGAAGTTGGATGTTTTTTTTCAATCTCGTTCTATCCGTCTGAAGCTATGCTAGTCAAAAATGGACTGAAGAATTGGTCATTGTTTGAGTCCCCTCTCATGTAGGGACTCTTTAGCACCACAGAACTGGAGGACACAGATCTGTCGTGACACAAGGGGGTCAAACAATTCGTTCCTCAAAAACTACTTTCACCTATATCTCCGCTATTGAGAATGAAATAACAAACTTAAGATGCACTCAGTCAAAGTTCAAAATTTTCATTTTTTGAGCCAGCCCAGAACGTAGGCAGACGATGACTTGTTTGCAGTGCTGTTTTCCTGCTGCTCCCAGGCAGCCAGCAGCACTGAGATCCCCCCGTGTGTAATCGTTTGTAAATTCGGTCGCAGTTAAGGAGATAATGAGCGATAAACGTTGCTGCAGCGGCCGCGCCAATGACATGGCTGACGGTCATTTTACTTGCTGAGTACACAGAAAAAGGTGGTACTTTGCCCAAGTCCTCGACACCAGAGCATCCGAGACTTCTCAGCTCCATTCAACGTTCTGTGCGCACAAGGCTCATTTTCCTTCCTTGCATGACAACGAAGTAAAACAAGCAGCTCCCAACTGTTTGCTCACTTCAAAAAAGTCATGGTACATTTTGCTGCCTTTAATTCCTAATATTTTCCTCCCGTCAGGTGGTGGATGGATGTGAAAATGTGAGAATATAGTACAAAGCTGAGGGATTTCAGCCAAGTGGACAGTTTTCAAGCGATTAGACAAGCTTTCAGCTTGAAAGAAGGAGGTGGAAAAGTGTTCTGCTATGGTCATGTGCAAAATGCATCATTAAAAAGTGTGATGTGCACGAAATCTCACATTGCAATTTATCGGGAATTGCAGCAATATTCATAGTGTCAATATTAGGGCAGAACGGCATTGTAGGACTGTGAGGCTACATTCACCGTGTGAGCCAATATTGCAGCCACGCCAGCAACTATGCTTAACTCCACGTATAACTGAAAGTGCACGGCTCATTTAATGAGACAAGAAGCGCAGCCGAAACTCTATGCTTTTTAACCGTGCCAGTTGTGGTGACATCAACAACGGCATGATGAAGTTGCAAGTTTCCAACAACCTCAGCCTCAACCAGTCTCTGCACGTTCATGGTGTGCAATCATGCCCGTCAGACCCTTTATGAAGAGCTTTGAGGGGATCAACGACATCAAGCTAGCGCTGGTCCAGAAGTGCAGTCGTCAAGCTCCTCCATGCCAAGGTTGACACTAGCTGGACCGTGTCGAGAGCGTCAAGAAGGCTCAGGAGGATGAGGACCAAGACCCAAACAGGCTTGTGCCATTTGTACAATTCACATTACACCAAATTAAAGTGGCGTGAGATGGGCACGTGCGCGCAGATAAATTGCGGGTCGCTCTAATTGTGGATCATACTGTGTGTACAGGATGTTTGAAAAGTGTAAATCTCAGTACTTTGCCCCTCAGTGCAAAATGTACAATGTGCTACTGTGTTTCACCATCTGTTCAGGATCATTAAAGAGTAGGGGCAGATGGAGCGCATGCAGTTGAGTTGAAAGATTAGTTAGTTGAACGATCATCGCTAAGATACTCAAAAATACTACATCACATGCCCGGATTTTCTCGGCATCAACTTTATCACCGGTACTCTCAGGTGTTCAGCCACTTGGTGGATGGCTCTAAATAAAGTTGAACTAGATAAATAAACAATCTTCCTTTGTCCACTAGGGCAGTTTTTAATTTTTAGGGATAGTAAAGGCAATTTAGAAACCTGACGCCACATTTAGCAAGACATATGTCTTAGGCTATAGATCGGCAATGAGCTCAACTGAAACCACAAATGTTGCACACACGTACCATCATGAGGGTGCAACAAAAATCCTCCTAATGTCACTGCTGACTTCAGATCTGTTCTTAAGTCACAAACACATTTTAGGTTATTTCACAACTTTAACGAATATGAACGAGTTATAACCTAAAATATAGTGATTTGTCAAGTGTTCACTCAGGCTTGTCAGGAATTGAAAATGGGTCAACTTTCACCTTCCTCGCACATGTCTGGGTCCACATGCAGTGGTTGTAGGTGAGTTTATGACACTTGCTAGTGATTCAAAACCTAAAAACAATAAATTATCAAAGGCGTGCAAAGATTTTGAGTCAGCAGTGATATTGGGGAGTTTTTTGTGTTGTTTTCATGGCTGTACTGATGTGCAACATTCGCGGTTTTAGGTGAATTCACGTAGAACCGTTGAAATGAATTTTTAACATCTCCCTTCATAGTATAAAGTCTGCTTAGCTGTAGACATTCCTGTATTTGTCACTTAAAGGGCTGCAACTTTTCTGTAGTAATCATTGATACAGGGCTGAAACCTTATAAATATTTTTGATATTATACTTTTGTATGTCATAAAACTTTTCTAATGTCCAAGACAACTTGCATTTGGCCACCCCGCCATTTTTAAAGGTTAAAGATTAATCCACTTTGATGCACCAAACATCTCTGTGCTGCAGCCAGTGAAGGCCCTGATGCACGCACAAACACACACACTGTGAAAAACGGCCGAAAAACGTTATTTATGTGAGGTTGAGTGCATGTCTGAGCGTATATCTCTCAACCTGCCAACCTACTATTTAAACTGTACTAGCCCTAAAAATGAAACTACTCTAGTGGACAAAGGAAGACTGTTAATTTATCTAGTTCACTTTCATGTCGAGCCAGTCGCAAAGTGACTGAACACATGAGAGATCAACTTAATGCCGAAAAAATCTGTATGAGGAATGAATATAGTACGCATTAGACTGGACCAAAAATTGAAAATTTTGTAATACGTACGAGTGCATCCAAGTCTTGCTAACTAAACTAGAGAAGACATAGTTCTCGAAAATGAAGCCAGAGTTAGGACCGGGCAGAGTTGATCTTCTTGACCAGATTAGGTCAAAACATGGATAAACAAAGCCACATTTGACGTTCTTAATATCGTTCATTGGTTCATAAGGCTCCTATTCATTGTAGACTGCCACAAAGTTAGAGCTCTACATGAAGTCTTGTTCACCACTTCGTCAAACTGATGAATTATACGTGGAAAGGTAAAAATCATGTTTGGAACTCAACATCTGTTCTTGTTTTGGAAAGAAATTGATCTCTCGCCTCTGACCTCTGACCTGAAGGCGAGAAAGTACTTGCAAAACAGTACTTTGACTATTTGATCTCGTACTGGTAGAGACTTGTACCCAGTGACCTTACAAGAGCGCGACGTCAAAGTTCCTTGGCTCACCCATGTCGACGTACCGCACACCGACATTTCCTTGTTTCAACAACCAAAGCTTTCATGGATGGAGAACAAAAATTCCGAAGTCTTCCTACACGCACACGCATAAGACTGTTGACTACTGAAGCTTCTCGGAAGCGATTCGCTTAATCCCTCGATTCTTTATTGCACCCTCCCTACGCACAAGTCGTGAGAAGAAAGATATAATGAATAGCGATTAGGTACTTAGCACCTTTGTTGTTGATTGGCAGAAGGCGCAGGCCTCAAGCTTGAGGGCAGAAACAATCAGAGCCTCTAGTGTCTAAGTCACTTTTCGAGATGGTCCCCTTGTCTGTCATAGTGATCATTGTCAGTGGCAGCGTTCTCAGTGCGAGGTAAGCTTAGCAATGCTCAGCTGTCACCAACGTCCCGTTGTTGCAGATGCAACAAATTCTCGGAAAGGCTATGGTTACTTTAACTTTTGGACGGCCGCTTGAAGCTGGTGGATTGGCCAAAGCAATCAAGGTTCTCCACAAGGGTGTGACAAGTTCTTTGTGTGCACAGGGCAGCAAGGTTCTCTTCTGACCCGTCGTGTAAGTCAAAAATGTAGTTGACAGCTGATCCTTTCGGCACATCCCAAGATCCAAAAGCATCTGCATCATCCACACCCTCCACAAGCAGTCAAAATGTGGCAGTGACCTTTCTTACAGCATCCAGACAGCCATGACACAAACTGCATCCAGTGTCCTGGCATAGAGTGTGGACACTTAATGCAGTTTGTAGGCATGCCTGACCTCCCACGTTACCCCACTATGGAATTTGGATGGCACCTGAAGGACAAGCCACTTTTTTACATGACGGGTTTGGACCTTAGGAGCAGACAGCAGACAGCTCTGGATGTAGAAAAGCCTGAATTCACTTTCAGAAATTTTGAAGCTACAACTTTTTCACAAGGGGCTATCTGAGCAAGGCCTTCACTAAAGATACGGTGCTGAATTTGGATACCCACAGCTTCCAGAGGGACAGATCTGACCAACGTGACGATGTCCAACCTCTTGCGAGCCTTGGAGGAGGCTTTAGTCTCCGAAACTAAAAGTCTAAAAGAGTCATTGTTATGAGAATCGATCAAGCCAGTGGAGCTTAATCAGATATCACGGGTTGTACATACGAACACTTCAGTCATTGCTCTGTGGCTGCCACCGTCACAGCCTCCGACCTGTTCGACGCCGTGCTGAACGCCACCTCATACGACTTGCGCGAACGCCCTCAGGACGAGAACGAGTCAAACTCCGGCCAGGCGATCCGTTTGAGGACCTCCATCTATGTCTTCTTCCTAGGACACATTGACGACGAGCGACTCGAACTCGAACTGCACCTCATACTCAGGCATCAGTGGAAAGACCCCAGACTCAGGTACGGACGAGCACCTCAGACTTGATGTGTTCATCCTCGTCGTCTTCATCCAGGTTCGCCAATGCCGAGGGCGTCAACATGAGCCATGAGGACACTCGCAGTCATACATACGTAGAGGGAGAAGCTTGGTTCTCCGATAGGATTTGGACGCCGAACATCTTTATTGAGAACGAGCAGAGCAGTGAGATCATGGACCTGAGGAGGACCAACGTGTTTGTCAGAATAAGGAGCAACGGCAACGTGCAAATGAACTACAGGTAATGAGACCACTCTTTCTGTATGGCTTCCTCAGGGAAGAGGACAAAGAACCCTTTGAAAACCTGTTAACTCAGATGTCAATGAGGCAACCCTGATCATTTTGTGGTTTTGGAAAAAGGGTCAGTTCCTGCACGCTACGTATTTTTGTTTCATTAAATGTTCTTCCGTCCATTGTTTTCACAGGGTGAAGGCCAAAGTGCTCTGTAACATGGTCCTGAACCGCTTTCCCCACGACATCCAGACTTGTCCTCTCAAAATAGAGAGCTGTGAGTAAAAACAAAGTGGAGAGGTATGTATTACTACATTATTTGCCTCATTCCCAAGGGACCTTGGGCACAGAGGACCTCGTCCTCATTTGGGAACCGCTCAATCCAATGGAGATCAACAACTTTGTCATGCCTGAGTACTCCCTCAAAAACTTCGTCACCAGAGAAAGCAGCACTTGCTACTCCGAGACATATCCTTCGCCCAGGGGGAGCAGCAGCAGCCTCGCCAAAGGCTTTTTTGGCAGATACTCCAGTATCAGAAATATCTACCCGGATTCTTCCTCAGTCTGCTCATTTGGGGGAAGTAAGTAGTGCTTCGGGGCAACTTGACATCTAGTTATGGATCCTGATGACGACTGTAATATTCAAGAAAACTACAGTGTCTTGGTGGCAGAGTTCACCCTGCAGAGGCAACTGGCTCACTACCTCTTAGACTATTACATCCCCAGCGTGCTCTTAGTCGTGATGTCGTGGGTCTCTTTCTGGCTGCATCCCAGCGCTATTCCAGGGAGAGTGACTCTCGGTGAGTGTGCAAAGCACTAGACACCTAGACATTTCAGGATATATAATTTATATGGTACACTTCTAAAAAATAACGCACTCGCTCAGGCACGAGCAATCAGCCTCAAGTGTGACCTGTCAAAAGTGCACCAGATACACACCAGTGGAGTGAAGATTGCCTTCAAACCACTCCCTACTTAACTCTGAAATATTTCTCGTGGAATACCTACTTAAAAAGGAAGTAGACGAGATTCTGGTATTCTTTAAAGTCTGTGAAGAGACAGAAATCCCCTTTATTCAGGTCTTAAGTATTTAATTTGCTGAGTCTTTTTTTGAAAGAGTTTCTTATATGCTCCACTTGTGTGACCATTAGTCTGTAGCCACCAGTTGAGTTCGGTGGCATGGGAGTCAGTCTGTCTGTTACTTAAAATTAATGTGTACTATAAAGCACATGAAGTCCTTAGCATTCCAACTTTACATCAACTTGGAGCCTTAAGCTGCAGAAAGCTTCTTGAAAGGTCAAGCCCTTCAACAACGATGTAACTGTTGTGGACCATCTCTTTGCCCACTAGACTAGGGTGGGAGAGGTGAGAGGAGACATCCAGGATCTCTCCTGGACTCCACGTTTAGTCCGCTCATCGTTGTAGTAAAGGGAAGTGTGACCTCTAAGGATGCTGGACGACAACTGGGAGGAGGAGAAAAGTCCTGAGCAAGTTCAATACACCCAACAAAGCCAACGCTGCACTCTCTCTGCACACGTACTCTGCTCTGAGCACTGCCAGACGTAGTAAAAAGGACCTCTCAAGGAGTTCAGAAGAATCTGATGAAAAAGTGAAGCATACAAGCATGAGTCATGCACACAGAAGCTGCCATGAGTGTATCTCGTAGAAGAAGTAGATAGATATGTAGACAGATAGATATTTTTATTTGTCAAGAGCATTGATTCCTTTGCAGGGGGTATCATTGTTGATATGGCTCAGACAAGATGTCTCATAAGTCTTTCCCTTGCCCATACAAGTAAGTGCACTACAACTCATGAGACACACGGTATCTAGAAGCTACAAGTATGATCACTACAGCACAGTGAGCATATAATTTTACAGGTTGCACTAAGGAGGGCTGAAAAATAAGCACTTGCTTAGTTCACCCTTTATTTATGAATACCTGTGGTCCATAAAACAGCACTGAACTTTATGCTATGTCCAACCTGACTTAAGGCTCATCCACCTGGCTGACGTTTGTGACACTGACGCACAACACTGGCTCCAGTCAGCTGCCCAAGGTCAACTACATCAAGTACCTGGACATCTGGTTCCTGGGGTGCACAATCTTCATCTTTGCATCTCTGATCGAGTTTGCATTTGTCAACACCATCTCCAGGACACTGTAATGCTGTGGCATCGAATCTTACTGTCTGCTACATCTACACAGGATTCCTCCCTCCACTCTAGGCGAACAGTGAGCATGAAAACCCTGACAGCCAGGAACATCCTGCCAGCAGCTGCCTCCGTCTTTCATTCAGCGGCAAAGGTCACACGCACGTCCACAACATCACTCAACAGCACTAAAATGCCGACTGACTCTGCGGTGTCATGCGAGGTTGCTCTCCCACTGTATGAGATGTGAGAACTGGCAGAAACATAAAGTTACTTTACTTAAAGGCAGCTCACATGACTGTGCGGTCCATGGCTCCTTCCATCCCAATCCAGCAACCCTGTCCAGAGGATATCTTCAACATGGGGAAAGACAGAGACTGTGGGAACCTGAAGAGAGATGACTCTGTGGTACTCGACCTGCAAATTTCTCTGCCAAATGAGCCAGTGCGTGTTTTTTTTCTTTTTTTGCCAGAACACTTTTAACTCTTAACCAGGGATTCATCCCATTATCACGTACTGCAACAACTGTAAGTTTAACAGATCATTACTTGTATGTAGGCACTGTCCTTCATTGAGAATGACACTTTTGAGGGCATCCTGGGGTCCCCCAAAGGCGACGATGACAATATGGAGTCTGCTAAAGACGGCGATGACTCCGAAGATGCCAACAGCCAAGGCATTAACACTGCCAGGCCTAAGAGCTTCCGCTCACCCACGTTCCACAGTCTGACCAGCGAGGAAATTGCCATTTGGGTAGATCAGAAGGCCAAGATCACCTTTCCGATCCTCTTCATTGCCTTCAACTTGTTATATTGGATCTTCGCATCCAGACTAGATTGCTCAATGTTCAAGAATTGTGAGAGTGACTCTTATGAGTCATTCTGAGATGCCTTTTATCTCAGTACTCCTTCAGTACAATACCACGAGCAGAGCTACTTATATGATGTGCAATGTTGGATTTATGCAATTTCTCTTGCAAGGTCGCTTTTAGAGACATCAAAGTGACACGTCAGCAAATCCTGATGATGCATCTGGCACTCATGCACATTGTCACTATGACGGCTACAGCAGCTTCCTCCCAACAGTGGTGCTGCTTTGGGATGGCATCCATCTCTTCGATGCGTATCTTGTCAGCCAAGAGCTTTTCCATGGAGTCATTGGCGCTCAGGTATGCCAAGTCATGCTCTAATGCAGCAGCATTGACGGCATTTTGTGGCTCCGAACCCAGCCTCACCCAAAAACACCAGACACCGTTCGACGAAGCAGAACCCATCGGCTCCAGTCTCTCCAGTGATCTTGTTCCTGATCCAGTGAAGTGATACCCAGGTAGATGATACTCGAAAGGCAAGGTAAGGGGGGACCTCAAGGGACTGCGTGACACTATCTGTGTAAGCATCATGCAGTACTCGGACAGCTGGGATCGGAATCAAAAGTTGACTGGTTGAAGTGGGAAAATGTACCACAATTTGCAACTAATGATAAAGAAGGAATGGTATCTGGATTTTGGCAGCATTGAAACTTTTGCTGACTAGATACGTATCTCAACAATACGGAGAAGAAGCGTATTATGAACTCTTTATGGGATAGACAGCTCACGTATAAATACTTGCGAAGAAAAGTTTTAAATCCCCCAATATCCACATTTCACCAGAAACAAGTTGAGATTGCAGTGAACTGGGATGGTGAAGGGTGGCCCGGCCTCTGGCTTGACTCGGCTCGACCGGTCCAAAGCCCGGGTGGCCTCCGTCCCTAAATGAGGCTGACTGACCCTTGGATACAAAAAAAACTTAAAAAAGAGTCTCCACTTTTTGACACTTGTCCGACGAGATGGCGGACTTTTGGAAGGAAACGGGCAGATTTTCCTGTATGTCTTGCTCATACTCATGTTCTTCTTGAGCATGTTCTGTGCTTGGAAGAGGAATCCGAGGTGGAGTTGCCTGGGAACAGGGACGACGATGAAGGAGAAGGCCCTGTCCAATCGAATGCTTGCGGTAGTTTCAAACACTACTGTGCTGGCAAGAAATGCAAGGAACAGGAGATGGTGCAATACTTGTGCTCGATCTCATACACTATAGTGGATGACTTGAACAGGATTTCGGACAAGGACGAGCAGAAGAAGGTGAATGCGGCCTTGCACACTCATCCAGAAGGGGCGTGGCATGCACATGGTCAAAATATACATGATGCATACGGTATCCGTATGTGGAGTGTGCAACATACTGCACATATGGCTTTTGCACTAAGTTTGCTTCCGTGAATCGCAAACGCAGAGGTAAGAGTAAATTCATTCCACGAAATTCTTGACGATGACAACGGCAAAGTACAGGAGGAAGCAGACGATCTCGACGAAAGAGATGGCGGAACCTCCAATGGCCAGGCTCATCCAACCTCCAATCTTGGCTGCAGAAGAAAGTTAGGTAAATTGATTTTGTCTGAGATTACAGTGTGATTTCCTACACAGAAAGTCGAAGAATCCATCCTGATGGAGTTGTAGCCTTGGAAAGTCAAATGTCTTGAAGTAGAATTGTATCATCAACGTTGATCTGAAACGTCAAAAATGTTCGCAGTCGGTGAGGAGGATCATTTTCCTTCATGGTATTTAACTCTTATGAATGCTGAAACACTGATCTTGTCCGCTTATGCCATGGTTTTGGCACAGCTGAACACTAAAGCAGAGAACAAGAAGGGTTTTTTTGAGCTGCAGTCCTTGGTAATTCGAAAGTAATTTACGCGGAGGTGACCTCACTGTTATACTGGAAAGTGTTGAGGTGGGATTTTGGTACTAAGGCACTCGTGGGAGAGGAGGCAAAGATTCGGTGCAGACACAAGAATAGAACAAAACTGCGCCCACCAGACTGACAATAACATTGGCTTGGCGGCCCAGGGATCAGGGACGGAGGCTGCGACGGCTAAAATCCGGTACGCTGTCCACGAGGACGAGGCTGAGTCTCTCTTGAGTCTGTATTAGTGCAGTCAATTCTCTATTCAGCGATTTCGAAATTGGCGACAATTCTCAATCTGTTGATAGCTCTCATCCCGTCATCCCGTCAGCCCGTCGGGTAATCATCGATCACGATGGTAATCATATGCTATCACATATGGCAATCATCGATCACGATTACGTAAAGGTGGTTACTAATCACGTTCGCGTAATCTTTCTAAGGATGACCATAGCTGACGACTCGATATTTCATCGACTTTGGGTCTGCTCACCACAGCACACACAGTACTGGATCTAACGATATTCTCAATATAACGATATTTCTTAGGGTGAGGGACACAAGAAAATCTCAGTCAATTTTATCCAACTCAGTCTCTCCACCTCACTCGCTGTCACAATGGAGTCACAATGTTCAACTTCTGCAATATTGTGTCCAAGTATCACGTTTACACATTTCACATCGAAATGGCACCTCAACACGTTCCAGTACAGCTTGGGCAGTGAGGCCATCCCAGCGGAAATTAAGTGCCGGCTTGTGTTGAACACTCACTTGGCATTATACTCTCCGATGTCGAAGAAGTCGAACATCTTTTGCACGGCCGCCTGGTCAAATTGTCCTGTCGTCACCTCTCCGTCATAGGACGTGTGCATGCAGTTATAAGGGCAAGCCTCGGCAAAGTATCCAGCTCGCAGGAGGACGTTAACCTGGTCGCCTTCATTGTTGTTCAGGATGTGCGAAGGGTAGCACGGACCGAGGCCGTCCACTGAGGTCAGCATCACGGATTAACACACTAACTTGACATTTGCAAGTGCTTCTGCAGCTGCTGCTCCCACCTGAAGGTAACCCGTTGAAGGTGCCTATTGAGCAGTTCGGGACCACGTAGTGGGTGGAAACGATCTCGCAGTTGAACTGAGTACTCTTGATTCCATATCTTTCGGTGAACGTTGCATCGGCCCCAATACACGGTTGAGGCAAGGCTGTGCGATCGACCTGAATGGTCAGAACTTACATGAAGATCGCCAAGACACAGACACGAAGTTGTTTGCACCCAGCATGTTCATGTCAGAGGAGTGCACACCTGATTCTTGGAGATGCCCACAGAAGTGCTGGTTCCCGCCCATGCCCTCTTCGGGCTGGTGTAGAGGACTCTAGCAGGGTGATCCTCGTAGCTGAGGGTCCAAGCAATCCCACTGCGATCAGCCGCAGCAGTGCCAGCCAGAGACATGTCATATACTACAGTGGAGGCAGACAATAGCATTGCACATTCGACTTGTGATCCTCATACCAGGTAGGAACTCTTCATCCACGTTCATCCAGATTTTGATGTTGCTGTAAGTGGAAGGGAGATGCTCGATGACCTCGGCTTTGGTGGTGAAGCAGGTGCCAGCGGGGCTAAAGAACGGCTTGGAGTGAAAGAAGGTGTCGCAGCAGACGGGAAAGCCAGCATCAGCAAGATCGTTGTCAGAAACGTAGAAGGTTCGGTGATCCTCGCAGAACGTGATGAACTCGTTGCATCTGTCAGCACAGCCAGACAAAAGAGACCCCAATGAGCCCAGGTGTCACGTACATGTCAAAAGTAGCGTTTAGCTTGCAGAAGTGTGCAAAAAAGGATCCCCAAAATATGCACTTGAGAATACACCTCACCTGGTAGATGAGATAAAATTGTAAACAACGATGTTTCTCTCCCCGTTACTCACTCATTGACCTTGTCTGACGACTTTACTTTTCTACAAAAATTGCACTTGAGCAGTCCCGACTTTTTCTCAATTTTGCGCGTGTATCATGCGTAGACAGCGAAGAATATGTTAACATAAAGCATGTTTCACATAATTGCTGCTTGCGAATCACACACTTTGGGAGAACTAACATAATTTTCATGCATCTTTTCAGCAATTGTTTGCAGCTCCTTACAAAAGGACATGTTCTTCTGGTCTGTACTCATGACATTGTTTAGCATGCGATCAGATGACACAGAAAGTGACTACAACTTGACATCACACGAGAGAATTGCGGTTCTTGCTTATGGAGAAACATGAAATGCAAATGTTCCAAAGCCTTGCCACAAACATGAACAGCTCTTAATTCCTCAGAGAATGCTTCAAATTTAGCTTGCAAGGCAGCATTGAAAAGCTACGAGTGTCCTTTTCAAGATTTATTTTATAAAAAAGATTCCTTTGCTCAACTTAAATGGAAGATTTGAGGAACTCCAGATGCCGAGTCATTAAATTCTTCCACAGTACAAGTGACTATTGTACATGTGAGCGGTGTCTCGCAGTCGTCTCTTGCGAACCATCTCAGCATTATGAACACTTTTTCTCTTTTTGCATCTCTGAGCTTACGACACATGGTATGGGTATCAATGATGAATCTCCGATGCGTGCAATGATGCAGGACAAGATGCTCTACGATTATCATTACAATACAGCTTTTGAAAAGTGTCCTGTTCAGAAGGTATTGCCAAAAATGTGCAAAATCTCCAGGTGCTATGAACATTTTTCAGCCTGACTGCGCGTAACTCGGGAATGGCAGAAGGCTGGTAATCTGAGCTTACATTTAGTAGGTTAGGTTAAACTGCGAAATAATATGTTTCGACGCCGACTGCGTTCATGGGGGCTTCCCCCCCCCCCAAAAAAAAAAAAAATGGCCAAACACACTAAGCGCTGTGTACTAGAAATATCCTATAACGTTTATGAAACTGACAAAAGATATCTTTTCAGGGTGGGCAGAAAGAAATCATACTGACATCATATCAATTTTCGGATTGAAAACACCAAAAAAGCACGAAAGAGATTTTCTTTCAAGAAAGAATTTTCCTCAGAAAATTCAGGGTTTCTGACATCTGTTGACCAATCAATACTTAGACAAAGGATTTGGTATTTGCAGCCAAAGTTGCGTGGGATTTAGACCAGCAAGTTCTTTCCCCAAGAGACCATTTACAAAACAAAACACCTCAAAAACATCCTGTAGCTAAAGACATTTATAACTGAGGTCTTTCAAAATTCGGATGAGGGTCATAGGCTTTGTGCACAAACGTGTAACAACTTGACAAAATGTGTCAAAAAAGTACCCAGAAGTTGGACTTTGCACATTTCCTTTAATTAATGCCACAGCCACAAAAAAGCCACATTTGCAAATTTTGCCGGAACTTATGAATCCCTCGCCGGAATTTACATCGATTTAAGAACTTTCTTTAATATTTCTCTAGTGACTTTATAGTGTGGGCTGACGTTTTCACCCAGAAAATGGACTTGCCTGGCCACCCTGGAGAAGAATAATCTCACACATAGAAGCCAGAGACGTTAGGCGTACCTGACGGCAACTGCATGGAAGAGTTCCAAGATATCCGTGAAGTTGTTCTTCTCCAACACATCCATTAGTTCCTGGTCCAGCCTATCTAAATTTTTTTTATATCCATCCGGATCTGGGATAACCCTCAAAAAGAAGTCGACGTGCTTCTTTGAGTCGGGGTCAAACGAGATCAACATGTAGGTGGCCAACTGGTTGGAGATGTTGTACTCTGAGAAGAGTTCAGAAGAACGCACTCAGTCACAACACGATGAGTCGGTATTCTGTAGCATAAGAAATCCTTACTTTCGAGGCTTCTCTTGTCGAAGTACTTTGAGTTGCAGAGAGTGATGTTGGGGTAGGCAACGGAGGTTGAAGCCTTCCACTCGACGGAGTCGTTGACGGTCACGTCGCTCATGAACTTGGCCATCTGGGTAGCGACGACGATCGGTAGGGCAACCATAATGGCCAAGGCCGTCATGAAGATCAGCACCTTCAACGTTTGCACGTCTGTGCGGCTGTACCTAATTGCGAACCAATGTGCACGCATGAGCTTAGTCTCAGCGGCGCTGTCAGTTCTGTCTTTACCACGCCAACCCATGCAAGCTGAGGTACTTGGACATGTTGAGGATCCAGAGCTGGAAATCATCTTTGGTACACTCCACGGCTTTGGCCGGTCTGACTTGATTCATCTTCTTCCCCCTGGCAATGCTGCAAGGCGTCGTGTTGTGTAAGAGAGTGCATGAATACCTGGACAAAAGCTTTCAACAAGGTAGTGGTGTTACTGGTGAAAGTTCGGCCAACATTTCGATGGACCCATTTGGTGATCCCAATGAGAGAACTTTCTGGACCTGGATTACTTGGACAATAGTCCCGGTACAAGTTTGTGACTGCAGCAGGGTTTTGTAGATAAATCCAAAATACTCACAGTACTCAAATGAGGGAGTTGACAAGAATCTGCCACAACCTTTACTTTATGGGCCTATTTGAGGCTACAAGCATTGCTTTGGCACTCGGCCACATGATGATATGCAGACAGACTCCACTGGTACAGGTGGTTTCGGTACAGGTGGTTTCGGGAGGCCTCTGACGCCATGAAGGTCTCCAGGGTCATGAGACTATTGTGCGGAGGAGGCCTCACCCGCAAACTTGCATCACAAATCTGGATATCCCATGAGGTGAGGAACCTTCTTAGTTGGATGGTCCTTGGCCAAGGACAAGGGTTCAGGCACTATGATTCGATTGTAATTAATTGCATTATTCATTACATCCCAGAAAAAGTAATTTCATCACCCAATCATTACTTTTCAGGATAATGAATGACGTTCTTACTCACGACTTTTGCAAATTTTATTTCCATGCATGAGTAGCTGCATTTCAAGCAGTAACATTTTTCCTGACAAGGCAATGTGGTGGCAGGCTTTTGAGAGAGTCACTGAGAAAGAACAGTTGGAGGTGAAGCCTGAAAACTTCCAGCCAGGGTTGCCAGACACTTGCCAAGCTCTGCAGCCAGATAGTCATGAGTAATGTTTTGAAAAGAGATGTCGTTCCATTACTATTCCTGAAAATGGAATGGAATTACATTGCAATTGCATAAAATGTAATTCATTATTCTAAGGCCCGCGCCACAGGCGCATGAGTGGAAAAAGTAGTTAAAGTATCATAGACACAGGCAGACACATTATGTAAAGATTGTGGCTCAGACTCCAACAAAGGCTTGTGACTGACAACACACACTAATCGAGCACTGTGAGCCTTCAAAGCTTGTCCGGGTTAATCTGCAAAACCATGCAGCTTACAAGCGAAACAGACGATTACTCACGTAAGTCCTCAGCCATTGCTCACTGGCAGATTAGGATGAAATATGCAAATAGCCTTAAGTCTTGCATATACACTGTGGTTTGGTGAGGTACATCTGGACTGCAACTGCGAGACACAACCTCCCAGGGCTTTAATTTCATGCATTGTTCAAATCCCATGCATAGCTTCTCGGTTGCCTCATGCAAGAGGACATGCTCAAATGGTCACTAAAGCACATCAAGTCATGAATAAATCTGTGATGAGGGACAAGGTTTTTGGTGGCACGCTGCTGTCGTAAAAGTTGTCCATAAAATTCAAAGCTCTCATGAGCTACTTCCGAGATCCTAGAGGATCTTGCCTGGCACCGATGAAGGCTATGCTATCCATTCAAGATGCCAAGACCGCCAAGATGGCCATGCAGGCCAGAAACAGGCAGGGCGGCTGTCCTGCATTCCAGCCAGGGCGGTGAGAATTGCCTGGAATTCCCAAATCTGCTACGCGTCCTCTAACCAGACTCATCTATGCTCACTTCAGTATTCAGTAGGAGGTTGGTAACCTGCCCGATGCCCTCTGATGCTTGACGTCACACCACTATGGGATGCAAAGTAGAGGGAAGAACTGTTAAAGAAGTACATCCAAAACCTTATCGAGACTGCCAGACACCACCCCAGCTTTCAAAACCTCCCAATACCCAAGCATCAGTATTACGTAATACGTAAACTACATTTACCGGAAGTCTGAACACCTGCACATGACACTGCGCTCCATCTCACCTGTCAGCCGACCAAGCCATGTGTAACTTGTACTCCCTCGCTGTCACCGACATCGGCTTGCTCGTCATGATCAATCCCAGGCCTCCAGAGGAACACTGCTGGAAAAGTGCAGTTACACAAGATTATATATTAGAAAATGCTGCGGCGCTGGGAGGTCCTTGTCTGAGTCAAGTTCAACGGACTCAACGTACAGAGTGACACCCCACTGGAACGCCTTGGTTGTGTGTACATTACTACTATTATAAGGCATACTTACCTAGCAATTACGTTGGACCCGCAATCATCCATTATTACTAGAAGGGGGGGGGCGCCTGCTTTCCAGTTAACGTCAACTGCATGAGATAGGTGGAACCTTCTCGTTCGTCCTACTTTTCCTCTTTCAAGCCTGAAGAAGCTGTTAAATTTTGGATAGACGTTTCGGATCTGGAAGAAATCAGCACTTTTTGTGCCTCCAGACTGATTTTGGACCATAGCCAGGATGACACCGATATTGGAATGGTCGCAGGCAGGCCTCTTGCAGGCCTCGCGTAGGCCCCCTGATCCGCAATGCCTACCTGGCATTCATGATCCACACGCCCGACAAAAAGGTGTCCCAAGGGATTTTTCCACTGGTGCAGCGGGACACGCGTTAATTAAAACGTCCTCAGCTTGCCACTCCGGGAAATGAGAGCACGCAAATACTCCAATGATGTCCTATATCGAGCTCCTCCTACAAAGGTGCATTTGTCTCCAGAAGTCAATCAGGTATGAGGGGGTCGATTTAGAAATCTCTCGGCATAGCTGTGTGGGGAGTGAAGTCCTGAGAAGCACCTTGTCAGATCTGTGTGAGAGACATCCTTGACTGCAATGGAGGAGGTTATAAGACATCAGCTGATCTCCACCAGGCTGCTGCACTGACCAACCCACAGGTGGAGACGCTCAAGATGAAGCAGTTGCACAGACATTGAAAAATGACTTGAATTCATTGATTCTTAAGTAAAAACTCAAGCGGCTTCACACCAGCGAAGGTTTGATCCTCTATCCTTTAATGCTTCATTTTAAATGCATTCACTGTGCAAGGAGGAACAAGCGTTGAGAGACGTCTCACTTCAGCTTCATCAAGAGCACTCAGGAGAGAGCAAATGACATTCATTTTGAAGATGAAATTACTGCAGCATTATCATGAAGCCTCTACTCGCTCCTGAAGTTGATCTTGCAGCAGCAGTACGCGTTTCGTCAGTTGAGGCGGTTCCAGTGGGGACGCTAGATACGACACAACTTATGCATGGGCATGCCAGAAGTTGCTCCCCCGTGTACTGCGTGCACGGAGCCATTGAGCAACGTCCATGCTGTCATGTCAACGTGTCATGTCATGCTGTGCACGTGACTAAGGAGTCAGCACTCTTTGATGACCTTGAGTGTGCAGGCAGCAGAAATGTCTCTCGAAGAAGACGCACAGCAGCATCAGCAGTGAACAACCATGCATCTGCACAAACGCATGGCAAAGATTATCAATCAAGTCTGCCCGTAGCAACTTTTCGGGCTTGGAGCACGATTGCGCCACTTTTCCGACAACCGTGGTAAACAACTTTTCAACTCAAGTGTCAATGCCACATTTTTTATTTAATAAACTATGCAATACAGTCGATCCCTGCCACAGTGACTGACTTCAAGTGCATAAAGAACACCAGGAGCAGACAGACCTTTCCCATTGGGCCAGGGCAAAACAGAATCATACATTTGTAAGAAAGTGTACCTGAAGCCTGCTCTCAAGCAGACTCGTTATTTATACTGTGTGCTCCGCACAGAATTTTACGTAATATTAAACTATGCAATTATTCTACTCCAAACAAACCTTTCATCGATGTTCGTTCAAGCAGCTGAAGCAAAACAGGTCCAATTTTAAAAGGAAGCAAAAAGGGACACTTGAAATATGGGAAAGTAGCTGATACAGCGAAATTCTGATCACTGGCTCAAACACTCAGCTGGCTCAAACTCGCTGGAGCAAAATCAAATCCAGGATTCACTGAGTAAAATCAGACGGAAACTGACTCAAGAGTGCTACATTTCTGGCATTTTTTAAAGTTTTTGTCGTGAGAAAAAACTTCTTGCCTGAAATTTCAATCGAAAAAAAGAGACCTTCTTTGTCTCGATCTGCTGACGCTGTCTGCTTTGAGTGCCTATGTAGAGAGTGCTTGTAGCGCCGACAGAGGAAACAGAGCCAAGAATAGAATTCATGAAAAAAAGATTATTTGTTTGACGAAAAATAAGCAAAGTTATTCTCACGGAATAATCAAAGTTAAATTTGCAAGAAAATCGTAGAAAAATTGTTGAAAATCGATGAAAAAGAAACTTTTTTGTCAGGGAAAAATCAGGGGAAAAAAGTCCATCAGTTGAACGAAGACTATTTTCTTGTTCAGTCACTCTTTCTTGGGAGATGCAACTTGAGGTTGGTGACTGCAAGGTGTGATTTTTGGTTTCTGGTGAATTTCCATGAGTTTGCTCGGAGGAGCTTCTGGTTTTCAAAAGAATGCGTGAAAAAAAGTGAAAAATGAGTGAAGAAAATGACAAATGAGTAAAAATGGAGGGCTATGTTGACGGTGTCGACCTTAAAGACGTCGTCGACGTTGCAGGTGAGGGCGTCGTAGACATTGGACACAGCTCAAAGTACTCGAGGCAGGCGTGAACAGTGTGAAGCTCAGAGAACGACTGACGATCCTACTGTAGAACGTATGAACTAGGCCTGGTTGCAAGAGGCCTTTTAGGACGGATTTGAGCAAGCCAGATCTTAGCGCCACTGACAAAGTCACATTATCGGAGTTCACCTTACAGCAAGAGCTTCATCGTCGAATCTCGATTTAGCCTCAAAGTTCTCCAGATCGATGTACATTCACAGGTGTCTAATATGCCAGCAGGTTCCTTGCCTTGTCCGGGTCACCCGTGACAAAGATCTTGGTCCGTGACGAAGTCTGCCTGGGTCAGGTCACCTGCTAAAGTATGGTTTCTTCTCATCAGAGTTTCATCAGATGTAATAATCTCTGTGAGATGGACTTACAATCCTGAACGGAGACGCCATTTTTCCTGACACATGATGATTACCAGGCGATGCATCATCGTTTGCTCTGTAGCGTGCAGGTCCTCAGTGTCGATGTGATCCATAGCTGCTGCTAAAGTCCTCGTGGTCTGCGGTCCTGGAGAAGGAGGAGAGATGTGTCCTCATTCAAACCTATGTGTGGACTACAGACTGAGTACAGGCTGCGTACCTAGCACACATAGACGGTGCAGAGTCGTACAAACATGCACATACTCGTAGCTTCACAGCACCCAGCAACCTCTCAACCCGGACACGGGGTTTTTGCATGCCTGCTCCCCAGATCCTCTGGTGCCAGGAGGCGCCCGGATTTGCTCAGGAAAATTATAGATATCGCTGTTTCTCTCTGTCTCACTCCTCGTCCATGCACTCCATGTCGTCCGTGTCATTCACACTTATCACTCACTATGCAGTCCATGTCGTCCATGCGATTTTGCACCTGGATTCATTTTGTTTTTGCCATCCATCAATCCTCTTCTTCCCGGCAGATGGCAGCAGGCCATCAATCCGCAGATCAAGCCCATAGAGATGCAGGGGGAGAGAGCGCTTGCTGTCAAGAAGACGAGGGACAAAAGTCAGCTGAAGCTTGGAGCATTCTGAATCAGAGAGATGCAGGAGAGAGCGCACGGCCACTTAGAGGAGAAGTGCCCGCCCACAGTCACCTGATGTTTGGGGTATGAGTGGTTGGTTCTGCATGTGCAGTATTCAGTACTGCATTTGCAATTATTACAATAACTGTGTTTAACCAACATGGAACATTTCTTATTTACAGAATTAGATATGGCTCATTGATTCAGCTGATTTGAACAGCCACACACAGCACAAGTTTTCACCTTGGTTGGGACTGGGGTCTCACATTGACATTGTTACATGTTTACTTTTTCAGGAACCACGCCTCAAACGCCAGCGGACAGTTATTGCCACTCCTTCTTTATCTCTTTGCTTCCAACAGAGAGACAGACTCTGTGTGCAGGGAATGTATGTACAGTGTGTCACAGCAAATCATGGAATTAACTTTAAAGCCTTAATGCTCAAAAATGAACTATGGCGGCCAAGGGGTACCTGAGGTTCTGCAGATAGTGGTTGCGTCTTGGCTGGATGCCACATATCCTATACCCACATACCCATACCACATACCCATGCCAGCAACCAATGCTGGCACCTGGACTCGGGCCCAGGCCGTAAGGCCAAGATCGTCCAGAAGTGGTGCACCAAGAATTTGGCCCAGTTCTGGCCATCATCCTACTGGGCTCCCTCCCCTCGTGACTGTTCACCCTTGGATTATGGCATTGGGGGCTTCGTCGAGAGCAAGGCCTGTAGCCTTCCTCACCCATCTGAGGATGCCCTGAAGGCCACCATCAAGAAGGAGTGGACCTACATGTTCGATGACTACATCCACAAGGTGAGCAGGGCCTTCAGGCCCAGGCTGGAGGCCATGTAGAAGAGCGGGGTGACCACTTTGAGAAATTAAAGGCACCTCTCTAACATTTGCGACTGTTTTGCGGCTGATTTTGCGCTTTTGCACCATGCTGTGTGGAGGTCATTTCCCAGCTTTCGTGCAGCAGACAGACAGGTACATGCGCATCACTTTATATTTCTTCTTACCTAACAGAGTGGGGAGTGTGTAAGTGCTAGTATATGTATATTAGACTAGGTTGAAAATTGGAATTCCCCATGGGTTCCCAAAATTTGTAACCACCTACCCCATTTGAAGACTTTGTAGTCAAATGAAAGTGAAGAAAAGGAGTTTTTGCCATGGCCAAATGCATTTAAAGTTGCATAGTACTGTAAAATATGTTGCATTTTTTTTCTTCAGGACTTGCTGTAAAATATGTTGAATTTTTTTTTCTTCAGGACTTGCTGTAAAATATTTTTCTGACAAACTGGAGTAAGTCAGCATTTTGGTCAGTGATTTTCACCCAGTTTGGCAGCTTCTGACAGCCACCAGAGCTGAAATTTACTTTCACAGTAAATTTACTACAGT